>Ga0316622_100000561_pt1 | contig 21909 bp, 22 predicted proteins | sample OWC_Aug_OW2_C1_D_FD_207646 | JGI IMG/M metagenome (GOLD analysis project Ga0316622, IMG submission 207646) | Wetland soil microbial communities from Old Woman Creek delta, Ohio, United States - OWC_Aug_OW2_C1_D5_C | ecosystem: Environmental > Terrestrial > Soil > Wetlands | place: USA: Ohio... | reverse complement strand
TCACCGCCTGCGCCTACGCCTCGCACGGCGACACCAAGCACGTACTGCTCCTGCCGGAGGACCCCAAGGAGTGCTTCGAGATGGGCGCGCAGGCCTTCGATCTGGCTGACCGTCTGCAGACGCCGATCTTCGTCATGCTCGACCTCGACATCGGCATGAACGAGCGCCTGTGTGAACCACTCGCGTGGGACGATGCGCACCGTTACGACCGTGGCAAGGTGATGACGCGCGAGGAACTGGAGGCGGGCAAGGATTTCGGCCGCTACCTGGACGTGGACGGCGACGGCATCCCCTACCGCACCTATCCCGGCACGCACCCCACGCGCGGCGCCTACTTCACGCGCGGCACGACCAAGGACCGCTACGCCCGCTACAGCGAAGCCGGAACGGACTACGTCGACAACATGCAGCGGTTGCTGCGCAAGTTCGAGACGGCGAAGGACCTGGTGCCGGCGCCGCGACTGCGCCCGGCGAAGCACGCCACGCGCACCGGGGTGATCTACTACGGCTCCACCAGCCCGGCGATGCAGGAGGCGCTCGACCAGCTGGACGCGCAGGGACTGGCCCTGGACGCACTGCGCGTGCGCGCTTTCCCGTTCAACGACGACGTATCCGAGTTCATCGCCGACCACGACCAGCTGTTCGTCGTTGAGCAGAATCGCGACGCGCAGTTGCGCAGCCTCCTGGTCAACGAGTGCGTGGTCGATCCCGCGCGCCTCATCCCGATCCTCCACTTCGACGGCACGCCGATCACCGCGCGCTTCATCGCCGGCGAGATCGCGCAGCAGATGAAGGCAATGAACGTCACACCCCTGCGCAAGGTCGCGCAGTAAACCACCCGGCCCCCAACCAATGACCTACCTCGCTAAGCCGAAGCTCCACCATCCCGGCCTGGACAAGAACAAGCTCGGTTACACGCGCCGCGACTACGAAGGCGCGATCTCCACACTGTGCGCCGGTTGCGGCCACGACTCCATCAGCGCGGCGATCATCCAAGCCTGCTTCGAGCTCGACCTGCCCCCACACCGCATCGCCAAGCTGTCGGGCATCGGCTGCTCGTCCAAGACACCGACCTACTTCTTGGGCAGCGCGCATGGTTTCAACAGCGTGCACGGACGCATGCCCTCGGTGCTAACCGGCGCGAATCTGGCCAACCGCGACCTGATCTATCTCGGCGTCTCCGGCGACGGCGACTCGGCCTCGATCGGGTTCGGCCAGTTCGCGCACAGCCTGCGCCGCGGCGTGAACATGGTGTACATCGTCGAGAACAACGGCGTGTACGGCCTGACCAAGGGCCAGTTTTCCGCCACGGCGGACAAGGGCTCCAAGAGCAAGAAGGGCGCGATCAATGCCGACGCGCCGATCGACCTGGTCGGCATGGCGCTGCAGCTCGGCGCCACCTTCGTGGCACGCGGGTTCTCCGGCGACAAGGTGCAACTCGTGCCGCTGATCAAGGCTGCGCTGCTGCACAGGGGCGCTGCCTTCCTCGACGTGCTCAGCCCCTGCGTGGCGTTCAACAACCACGTCGGCTCCACCAAGAGCTACGACTACGTGCGCGAGCACAACGACGCGGTGAGCCGCCTGGATTTCATCAGCCCGCGCAGCGAAATCACTGCCGAGTACGAGTCCGGCAGCGTCGAGGACGTCGTGCAGCACGACGGTAGCGTGATCCGCCTGCGCAAGCTGCACGCCGATTACGACGCGCACGACCGGATCACCGCCATGACTTACCTGCAAGAGCGCCAAGCCGCGGGCGAAGTCGTGACCGGCCTGCTCTACGTCGATCCCGATCCGGACGAACTGCACGCGCAACTGAACACCGCCGACACCCCTTTCAACCAGTTGGGTGAGAGCGAGTTGTGCCCGGGTTCGAGCGCGCTGGAAAAGTTCAACGCGTCCCTGCGCTGAGCACCGACCTCGGCGCCGCGGCGCGAGTGCAGTCCTGCAGCGCCGACAGTTCATGCGCATCGCCGCAGCGATCCTGCTGATCCTAGGCCTGCTCTTCGGGCCAGGCTACTACTTGTACAGCGAGCACTTCAACGGTCGCGTCAGCGCGCGCATCGAACTTACCGAGCGTGCCGAGCGCTGGACACTGCCCGATGGGACAATCCAGCGCTTCCCCGGACGCCTCGCCTATCGTCCGGTCGAGGTTTCGCTGCATCCCGACCGCAATCTGGCGCTGTTCGTGCTGACCTTCGACATGGCGTCCGAGGGGAGCGACGCTGCGGGCGAGAACCTCTACCAGGCCACGCTGTTCGACATGGACCGGCCTGCACTGCAGCAGGAGATCCATGTTCAGGCAGCACCGGGAAAGAGTGCCCGGGTGGTCCTCCCGCCCGTTACCGTACGCTCTCCGCTGCAACACTTGTTCATACTCGAGGAACTGCGAAGCGCAGCCCAACCGGTGCAGCGGGTGAGGCTCGAATTGCGAGAGAACGCTGAACCGTATGTCAAACAATTGATCGGCATCGGGGCAGGCCTGCTGCTTGCAGGAATCGCCCTGCTCGCTTACGACCGAATCACAGGACAACGTCAACGACGATGATATAGAACTCAAGGGCGGGAAACCGGGGGCCGCTAATCCTCTCCATTCTCCTGCGGAGATGCCCCGATGCGCGTATCGTTCATTCCTGCCATGTCCCTGACCGCAACCGTTCTTGCCGCCGCGTTTTCCACGGCGCTCCATGCCGCATCGCCTGCCGCCCCTGCCGCGTCGGCCGGGCAGGAGCTCACCGCGGTAGACGCATCACGCCCGTCCCAGAGCCAGGAGAAGGCAATCGAGGCGCTGGAACTGGATCTCTCGCTCAAGGTCGGCAAGAAGATGCGGGTCGAGGACTACCCCAAGGATGCCCAGCGCGCGCGCCAGACCGGCACCGCGATGGTACAGGTGCGCGTCGCCGGCGACGGTACCGTGCACGACGTGGCCCTCGCCAGAAGCAGCGGCCACAGCGTGCTCGATGACCAGGCGCTGCACGTGGTGCGCCGCGTGACCAAGCTGTACATGCCTACTCAGTTGCGCGGGCGCGAACAGCGCGCCACTGTTCCCATTGGCTTTTATCTGCGCTGATCCGGCGGCGCGAGTGCCAGGACAAGCACGAGGAGACCGGTGTTCCTTCCGCCCGATCAGGTACCCGCAGTCCTGCAGCGCTACATCGACGGCCTGAAGGCGCACGATGTCGACGCGATCGCCGGCACGGTCGCTGACGATCTGGCCTTCATCGCGGCCACCCGCACCCTGGACAAGCCGACTTTCCTGTCCATGCTGCATGCCCTGTACACCGGCTTCCCCGACTGGAACTACGACTACGACGGCGTCGAGTTGGACGACGGGGTCTATGCGGTGAAGTGGCGCCAGCGAGGCACCCATCTGGGAACCTGGAACCTCTCTGGCATGGACCCCATTCCCGCCACCGGCCGCCTAGTCAGGATTCCCGAGCATCACTTCTTCTACAAGGTGCGCGACGCATGCATCGTCGAGATCCGCCCCGACCCCGTCCCCGGTGGCGCACCCCGGGGCATCCTTCAGCAAATCGGCGTTGAAGCACCCCCGCTCTAGGCGCGCGGCGTGTTCAGCGGCGCCATCTGCGCGCGATCGCCACGCGGCTAGAATGCCCGCATGCGCTATCGACGCCTCGCAACCACTGACCTGGCCAGCGTGCTCGCCCTGCAGGACGCCAACTTGTACGATGCACTCGACCCGGCGCAGCGCCAGGACGGCTATCTCTCGGTGCGGTTCGACGGCGGGCAGTTCGCAGCGATGGCGGCAGATGTCGCGGTGATCGTCGCGCACGAGAATGCACACGTGCATGGCTACCTGTGCGCATCGAGCAACGACTACAACGCGCCCTTCCCCCTTCTTGCCAGCATGCTCGTGCACGCACGGCCGCTATCGTTCCTCGGCCGACCGCTCGGGCGCCAGCGCACATTCGTCTACGGACCCGTGTGCGTGGCGCGCGCGGATCGCGGCCAAGGTCTGTTGCGCGGGATGTACGACCGTCTGCGGGATGAACTCGCCGGCGAATTCGACGCGGGCGTTATGTTCATTGCCAAAGGCAACCCGCGCTCGCTGAGCGCTCACGATCGACTGGGCGCGAGCATCGTGGGCGAGTTCGTGTATGACGCACGGGCCTTCTGGATTCTCGCCTTTCCGATTCCTCAACCGCGCTTCTGCTGAGGTTCAACGCCTTCTGCGCGGTGACCTCGCCCTGCGGTCCGGCATGCCCTGTTCCTCGCGCGGCAGCGGCAACGCCGTCTGGTACTTGACCTGTTTTAGCGCGAAGCTCGACTTGATGTTGCCCACGCCAGGGATGCGAGTGAGCACGTCCAAGATGAATCGTTCGAGTGCCTGCAGATCGGGCACGACTACTCTCAACAGATAATCGGATTCACCTGTCATTAGGTAACACTCCATGACTTCGGGCCGGTCGCGAATCGCCTGCTCGAACACACCGAGCGCGCGCTCGACCTGCTTTTCCAGTGCAACCTGGATGAACACGCTCACGCTGAGACCGACACGGCGGGGATCCAGCAATGAGACGTAGCGGCTGATGTAGCCGGCCTCCTCGAGTGCCCGCACCCGCGCCAGGCAGGGCGAGGGCGACAGGCCCACGGCCCTGGCCAAGTCCACGTTGGAGAGCCGGGCGTCGTCCTGCAGGAGTGCGAGGATCTTCCAGTCGGTTGCATCCAACGGCTCAGGCAGCATGATTGTCTTCCGTATGGCGTCTTTGCAGCATTGTGTGTTGCCGGAGGCCGATATAGCAAGCTCGGACGGAACCACCTGCTCCGGCATGAGGAGTACCATTGCGCCCCTGTGCCGAAGCCAGGCGCGCACTCACCCTCCACCCAACAACCCAACGACCATGACTGACCTCTCCGACATCGTCTCCAGCGGCCACTGGGCCGTCCTCCCGCCCGATCTCGATCCAGTCGAAACGCGTGAATGGCTGGAGGCACTGCAGGCGGTAGTCGATGCGGAAGGCCCGGAGCGCGCGCAGTTCCTGCTGCGCAAGCTGCTCGACCGTGCACGCGAACTGCGGGTGCCGATGCCCCCGGTACTCAACACGCCCTACTGCAACACCATTCCGCTGGCGAATCAACCGCAGTACCCGGGCAACCTCGACATCGAGACGCGCATCATCGGCCTGGTGCGCTGGAACGCGCTGGCGATGGTGGTGCACGCGAACAAGATCGCCGCCGAACTGGGCGGACACATCGCCACCTACGCTTCGATCGCCGACATGTTCGAGGTCGGTTTCAATCATTTCTTCCGCGCCGGACAGCAGGGCGATCTGGTGTATTTCCAACCGCACGCCGCCCCGGGAGTGTATGCGCGCGCCTATCTCGAAGGCCGACTCACCGAGGAGCAATTGCTCAATTACCGCCAGGAGACCGGCGGCAAGGGCCTGTCCTCCTACTGCCATCCGTGGTTGATGCCGGAGTTCTGGCAGTTCCCCACCGGCTCAATGGGCCTGGGTCCGATCACCGCGATCTATCAGGCGCGCTTCATGCGCTACCTGGAGAACCGCGGCATCCTGGAAACCAAGGGACGCAAGGTGTGGGAGTTCGTCGGCGACGGCGAGATGGACGAGCCGGAATCGCTTGCCGCGCTGTCGCTTGCTGCGCGGGAAAGACTCGACAACCTCATCTTCGTGGTGAATTGCAACCTGCAGCGCCTCGACGGCCCGGTGCGCGGCAACGGCCAGATCATCCAGGAGTTGGAAGGCCTGTACGCGGGCGCCGGCTGGAACGTGATCAAGGTGCTGTGGGGTTCGGACTGGGACCCGCTGTTCGCGCGCGACCACGACAACGTGATCCTGCGCCGTCTGCACGAGACCGTGGATGGCGAGTTCCAGAAGTACGCGGCGACCGACGGCCGCTTCAACCGGGAGAACTTCTTCAACAAGTACCCCGAACTGCAGAAGGTCGTCGCGCACCTGTCCGACGAAGACATCGACAAGCTCAAGCGCGGCGGCCACGACGCGGTGAAGATCTACGCGGCCTATCACGCCGCAGTGAACCACACTGGCCAGCCGACGGTGATCCTGGCCCAGACCAAGAAAGGCTACGGCATGGGCCACTGGGGCCAGGGCAAGATGACTGCGCACCAGCAGAAGAAGCTGGAGGACGAGGCACTGTTCGCGTTCCGAGACCGCTTCGCCTTGCCGCTGACCAACGAGGACGTGTCCGCGCTGCGCCTGTACAAGCCGGCAGAGGACAGCGCCGAGATGAAGTACCTGCACCAGCGGCGCCAGGCGCTGGGCGGCTACCTGCCGGCGCGCAAGGGCAAAGCGGAGGCGCTGCCGGTGCCGAAGGTGGAGACGCTCACCAAGCATCTCGAAGGCACCGCGGGGCGCGAGCAGTCCACCACCATGGTGTTCGTGCAGATTCTGTCGCAATGGCTGAAGGATGCGACGCTGGGCAAGCGTATCGTGCCCATCGTCGCCGACGAGGCGCGCACCTTCGGCATGCAGGCGTTGTTCCGCCAGGTCGCAATCTACTCTTCGGTCGGCCAAGTGTACGAGCCGGAGGACAAGGACGAGCTGCTCTACTACAAGGAAGCCAAGGACGGCCAGATCCTCGAGGAAGGCATCACCGAGGCCGGCGCGATCTCGTCCTGGATCGCAGCCGCGACCTCCTACTCGTCGCACGGCGTGCCGATGCTCCCGTTTTACATCTTCTACTCGTGCTTCGGGTTCCAGCGCATCGGCGACCTGGTGTGGAACGCAGCCGATTCACGCAGCCGCGGGTTCCTGCTGGGCGCGACGGCCGGCCGCACCACGCTCTCGGGAGAAGGCCTGCAGCACGAGGACGGCTCGAGTCACGTGCTGTTCTCCACCGTCCCGAACTGCGTCGCCTACGACCCCGCTTTCAGCTACGAAGTGGCGGTAATCGTGCAAGACGGCGCAAGGCGCATGCTCGAAGAGCAGGAGGATGTCTTCTACTACGTCACCGTGATGAACGAGAACTACGCGCACCCGGCCATGCCGGCGAATGCGCGCGAGGGGATCATCAGGGGCATGTACCGCCTGCGCGAAAGCGCCGTTGTCGAAGGCAAGCGCGCGAAGAAATCCTCCCCGCGCGTGCAGCTACTCGGCTCTGGCACCATCATGCGCGAGGTGATCGCGGCGGCGGAGATGCTCGAACAGGAGTGGAAGATCGGCGCTGATCTCTGGAGCGTGACCAGCTTCACCGAACTGCGCCGCCAGGGCATGGAGATCGACCGCTGGAACCGCCTGCACCCCGACCAAGCCCCGCGCTCGACGTGGGTGGAGAAGTGTCTGGGCGAGACCAGCGGACCGGTGGTCGCGGCGACCGACTACATGCGCACCGTCGGCGACATGATCCGCAACTGGGTGCCGCGGCGCTACACCGTGCTGGGCACTGACGGCTTCGGCCGCAGCGACACGCGCGTGGCGCTGCGCCGCTTCTTCGAGGTGGACCGCCATCACGTGGTGGTGGCCGCACTCAAGTCGCTAGCCGACGAAGGCACGATCGAGCGCGCCGTGGTGAAACAGGCGATCATGAAGTACGGGATCGACACGGAGGCTGGGAATCCGTGGGATAGATAGGGCCTGGTCCGTCCGGCGCATGCCGGAATCAAGCGGCAGCGGTGGAATGCGCGGGCCCCGGCTTTCGCAGAGACGACGACAGCCCGCCCGGCACACTGAGCGGGCGTCATACCTCAGCCGCCGATCTCGTAGATCGTCCGCTCTTCCGATTCGACCTCGGTCTTGCCGATTTCGCCCGTTGCCGCATCTACTTCGACTTCCAGCTTGCGACCGTCGGCGGCGTCGATTTCAACTTCGTAGACTGCGCGCCCTTCCGCGATCTCGAGTTCGCTGGACGTGACCTTTCCAGGATACTTCTCCAGCGCCATCTTGCGGGCATCCTTCTCCAGCACCTTCGCGGCTGCCTTGAACTCCTTGTCGTTGCGGTCTGCAGTGCGCGAGGTCTCGACGATCTCCCCGGTCATGGCATCGCACTCGAGTTCCCAGGTCTGCCGGCTCGAAGTCTTGATCTCGAATTCGTACAGCGGCTTGCCATCTTCTATCTCGAGCTTCATGGAACTGACCTTGCCATCGACTTTCGTCAAGGCAGCGGACATGCAGGTCTCCATCGTGACCTTGGTCTCGGGCATATCGAGGGCAGAGGCAGGCAGCGCGAACGCGAGAGCGATGGCAGCAGGTAAGGCAGACAGGACGGACAGACGCATTGTGTTTCTCCTTGATTGACCGCGTAAGATAATATGTCGATGCGACCCGTTGGATTTGATGCAGGTCATTGAGTTCCCGGTTCCGGGCGTCGCATGCCTGGGCGCGATGAACCAGCCTCGGCACCGCGGCATCCGACTCCGGTGCAGGCGATAAGGAGTAAGCTTCGGCGATGCTCGTACAATTCGAAAGCAAGGTGGGTGGGTTCAGCATGTTCGGCGACATCGCCGTGAGTCTGCTCAAGCTCATGGGGCACAGCGGCACGGTGCCCGGTGCAATCCTTTCTCAGGACATCCCGGCCGCGCTGGCGCAGTTACGCAGCGGACTGCACGCTCAGCCCGAAACGCCCGAAACGGACGACGCTGACACGGAGCACGAGCACGAGAAGCCCGAACCTCGCGTGTCGATCCACAAGCGGGCGGTCCCGCTGATCGATCTGCTGACCCGCTCGGCACAGGCCGGCAGCGACGTGATGTGGCGTTGACCGCCTGAGTGCAGGCCCGCTTTGGCTTCAGCGCTTGGGCGTATAGGTCAGGGCCTGCTCGAAGCGCAGATCGGAACTGTCCACTACCTGTACGCGCAGGTAGCCCTCCCCCTGCGGGAGGAAGTAGAAGCGGAACACCGGGTTCTCGCTGATGGTGAAGTCCACGTCTGCTCGCATCACCAGCTCTTCCCCGTAGTACACGTTCACTTGGCGCACGAAGTGGGGCGCCATCTCGACGTTGCTGGCCATGCCCGAGAACTGCGGATGGCTGACATTGAGCTGGGCCTGGATCGGCTCGCCGGGGTCGGCGAACTGATCCTCGACCTTCAGCTTGATGCGGCCCAGATTCTGCAAAGCCGGCCCCTTGTTCACCGGCGCCGAGCACCCACCGGCACCGATCACCAATTTGGCGCTCATCCACAGCGAACCGTCGTTGAGTTCTGCCACGGCACGTATCGGCGAGGAACTCTCCATGCGCACACGGGTTTCGATGTCGGCACGGCCGCTGCGCGGCGTCAGTTCGAACTGCACACCGAAGGGCGACGGGTTCTCGTCCACGATCAGCCAGATGCGCCGGATGTACCGGTCGGGCTTCTGTGCCAAGCGCGTGCGCACCATGACGGGCACCACCGAGGCGTCCTCGGCCTGGGCTGCGACGAACAGCTCCAGCACCCCGTCGGAATCGTCACGCACCGGCCGGTCGCCGAACATCAGCGGCTTGATGCGCAGCCACGTCGGCTCATCGTTCAGGTTGGCGGCGTCCGCCGCGCCCTGGCAGGCCAGCAACGCAAAAACCAACAGACCTGCCGCGCAGGCTCGAATCATGGTCCCTTCTCCTTTCGTACAGCATCCCGTGCCGGCCTAACGGCCGGGGCTCGCGGGCAGGATACCCTGCGCATCGGGATCGCTGCAGGCCGCCTCCCGCGATACCCTTGCACATGGCATCTCCTCTGATCATCTATCACGCCGAATGCGTGGACGGCTTCACCGCCGCCTGGGCTGCCTGGCGCGCGATCGGCGCCAAGGGTCAATACCTGCCGGCCCACCATGGCGCCGCGGCACCCGCCGTGCACGACCGCGACGTGGTGATGCTCGACTTCGCCTACTCGCGCGCCACCTCGCTCGCGCTGGCCTCGCAGGCGCACTCGCTGCTCGTACTCGACCACCATAAGACCGCGCTCGACGAACTCGGCGACCTGCCCTTCGCCAGGCTGGACATGCAGCAGTCGGGGGCGGGGCTGGCCTGGCGCCACTTCCACCCGTGCACCGAGGTCCCGCGTCTGGTGCGTACGGTGGAGGATGGGGACCTGTGGCGCCATGCGCTGACCGACACGCGCGCGGTGTACATGCGCCTTAGTTACGAGCCGCGCACGTTCGGCAACTGGGACCGCATCGCGCAGATGACCTCGACGATGGGCGGTTTCGAGGCCTTCGCCGCCGAGGGCCGCCTGCTTCAAGACGAACGCGATTTCCAGGTCGAGCGCCTGCTCATGCGCCGCTTCGAGGTAGTGCTCCAAGGGGAGCGGGGACTGGCAGCCGAATCGCCCGCCGCCTTCCGCAGCGAGGTCGGCCATCGCCTCGCGGAGATGTCCGGCACGTTCGGCCTGGTCTGGTATCCGCGCGGGCGCGGCTACCGCGTGAGCCTGCGCAGCATCGGCGAGTACGATGTCGAGCGGCTCGCCCGCCACTTCGGCGGCGGCGGTCACCGCAATGCCGCCGGCTTCACGCTGCCCGACCGGGGCATGGTGCGGGTGGTGTTAGGGCGATAGCGGAAACGCAGCAGCGCCCTGCCTCAGGCACTCACGCTTTCCACTCGCGCGATCCTTCCACCCTGCCTTGAGCATCCACCGACTCGAGGCGCACGGTGAATCCCCACAGTCGGCCGAGGTGACGCATCACTTCCTCGGCCTGCCGGTCGTCCAGCGGGCGGCCGCGGTAGATGTGATTGCGCAGGACGAGCGAACGATCGCTCTCGCGGTAGTAGCGCGACACCTGGATGTCGGGGAGGCGATTCTCCCGCCGGTACAGTTCCGCGAGCATGCGGCGCACGCGCCGGTAACCCTGGTCGTCATGGATGCTGTCCACCAGCAGCTCCGGTTCGCCCTCGTGATCGGCGATCACGAACAGGCGCAGATCGCGGATCAGCTTCGGCGACAGGTACTGGTTGATGAACGACTCGTCCTTGAAATTGCGCATGGCGAAGTCGAGCTGCCGAATCCAGTCGGTGCCGGCCAGATCAGGAAACCACTCGCGGTCCTCGTCGGTGGGCTTTTCGCAGATGCGGCGGATGTCCTGCATCATCGCGAAGCCGAGCGCATAGGGATTGAGACCGTGATAACCGGGCTGGTCGAATCCCCGCTGCGTGAGCACGTTGGTGTGGTGGTGCAGGAATTCGAACATGAAGGCGTCGTCGATCTGGCGCTTGTCGTAGAGCCGATTGATCAGCGTGTAGTGCCAGAACGTCGCCCAACCTTCGTTCATCACCTTGGTCTGAACCTGGGGGTAGAAGTACTGCGAGAGCTTGCGCACGATGCGCACCAGTTCGCGCTGCCAAGGGGCCAGGGACGGTGAGTGCTTCTCGACGAAGTACAGCAGGTTCTCTTCCGGCTCGGCGGGAAAGCTGCGGCCGTCGCTTGCCACCGCCTCGAGTTCCCTGTGCGGGATGGTCGCGCGCCAGAGGTCGTTGTACAGGCGGCGCTCGTGCTCGGCGCGCTCGCTGCGGCGCGCTTCGCGCTCGCGGTTCGAGATCGGCTGCGGCCGGCGGTAGCGATCCACGCCGTAATCCATCAAGGCGTGGCAGGAATCAATCATCTCCTCGACCCGCGCCACGCCATGACGCTCCTCGCACTCCATCACGTAACGGCGCGCGAACACGAGGTAGTCGAGGATCGCATCGGCCTGTGTGAACTGGCGGAACAGGTAGTTCCCCTTGAAGAAGGAATTGTGGCCGTAGCAGGCGTGCGCAACCACCAGCGCCTGCATCACCATCGTGTTCTCCTCCATCAGGTAGGCGATGCAAGGGTTCGAGTTGATCACGATCTCGTAAGCCAGCCCCTGGTAGCCCTTGCGGTAGGCAGCCTCGTTGCGTATGAACGACTTGCCGAACGACCAGTGCGGATAGCCCAACGGCAATCCGCTCGATGCGTAGGCGTCGAGCATCTGCTCGGAACTGATGATCTCGATCTGGTTGGGGTAGGTGTCGAGACCGAACTCCGCAGCCGCCTCGGCGATTGCGGCGTGGTAGCGCTCGATCAGCTCGAACTCCCACTCCGGCCCGTGCGGCAGCGGCGTGTTGGCGGTCCCGTGCCGCGTGGCCTCGGATTCGCCGTGCACTGTTGCGCTCATACCGCATTCTCCCTGGCGAACAGGTCGCGGAACACCGGATAGATGTCCTGCGGTCTGCTCACGCGCTTCATTGCGAAATTCTCCTCCTCGCCCTGCAATTCCTCGTACTCGGCCCAAAGCGGGCTCTTGCGCGAAAACTCCTCTTCCGGCGTCTCGATGTAGGCGAAGTATCGCGACAGCGGCAGAAGCTGTTCACGCAGGAAGCGGGCGCTTTTGCCCGCGTCGGCGCCGAATGCGTCGCCGTCGGAGGCCTGTGCGGCGTAGATATTCCACTCGTTGACCGGGTAGCGCGCTGCCACCACGGCCTTCATCAGCTCCAGTGCTGAAAGCACCACGGTGCCACCGCTACGCTGGTCGTAGAAGAAGGTGTCCTCATCCACCTCCTCGGCCTCGTCGGTGTGGCGGATGAAGACCAGCTCCACGCACTCGTACTTGCGCGTCAAGAACAGGTATAGCAGGGTGAAGAAGCGCTTGGCCAGGTCTTTCTTGCGCTCGTCCATGGACGCGGAGACGTCCATCAGGCAGAACATGACTGCGCGCGCGACCGGCGCCGGCTGCACGACGCGGTGCCGATAGCGCAGGTCGATGTCGTCGAGAAAGGGCACGCGCGCGAGGCTCCCCTCCAGTTCCAGGATACGGGCTTCCAGGGCACGGACGCGGCCGGTTTCCGCGCCTTCGCGCAGCAGGCACGCAAGCAGTTCGCGCAATCCCTCGAGCTCCTCGCGCAGCGGCCCGCCCAGCGCGATGCGCCGCGCGAGCGCGGTCTTCATCGTGCGCATCACGCTCAGATTGCTGGGGGAGCCGTCCTTCACGTAGCCGGCGCGCACCAGCTTCTTGTGCAGCGCTTCGGCCAGCGTGGTGCGCATGAGATTGGGCAGTTCGAGATCCTCGAAGAAGATGTCGAGGAATTCGTCGCGCGAGAGGCTGAAGACGAAGTCGTCGCTCGACTCGCCGCTGCCCGGCTCGCGCCCGCCTCCGCCGCCGCCCCCGCCGCTCGGACGCTGGATGCGGTCGCCGCGCACGAACTCGCGATTGCCTGGGTGCACGGCTTCCCAGTCGCCGCCCGAGCCGTAGCTGAAACCGGGTTCGGAGATGTCCTTGGCGGGTACTTTCACTTCACCGCCCTGGATCATGTCCTTGATCGAGCGGTCGGCCACCATATCCTTGACCGCGCGCCGGATGTGGTCCTTGTAACGGCGGATGAAACGTTCCCGGTTGACCGCGCTCTTGTTGCGTCCGTTCAGCCGCCGGTCGATCAGGTGCATAGGTATTCTCTAATCCTGAGAGGTCAGGTAGCGAACCCGGGCAGCGGCCTGCCAGTGCGCCGCCCGCCGCATTCGCGTTCGTCCGGCCCGGTCGGTCACGACGACTTCTGCACGCGCAGGTACCACTCCGAGAGCAGGCGCACCTGCTTTTCAGTGTAGCCCTTGGACACCATGCGGTCGACGAAACTCTGGTGCTTCTTCTGGTCCTCGGCCGATGCCTTGGCGTTGAACGAGATCACTGGCAACAGATCCTCGGTGCTGGAGAACATCTTCTTCTCGATCACCTCGCGCAACTTCTCGTAGCTGTTCCACGCCGGGTTCTTGCCTGCGTTGTTGGCGCGGGCGCGCAGAACGAAGTTCACCACCTCGTTGCGGAAGTCCTTCGGATTGGCGATGCCAGCGGGCTTCTCGATCTTCTCCAGCTCCCCGTTGAGCGCCGGGCGGTCGAAGATCTCGCCGGTGTCCGGATCGCGGTACTCTTCATCCTGCAGCCAGCAATCGGCGTAGGTGACGTAGCGGTCGAAAACGTTCTGACCGTACTCCGAGTACGACTCCAGGTACGCAGTCTGGATCTCCTTGCCGATAAATTCGGCGTAGCGCGGGGAGAGCCAGCCCTTGATGAACTCCATGTACTTGCGCCGCTGCTCGTCGGGGAAGTCCTCACGGCCGATGCGCTGCTCCAGCACGTACATCAGGTGCACCGGATTGGCCGCCACCTCGGTCTGGTCGTAGTTGAACACCGCCGAGAGCACCTTGAAGGCGAATCGGGTGGAGATGCCGTTCATGCCCTCGTCGGCCCCGGAGTAGTCGCGGTACTCCTGGTAGGACTTGGCCTTGGGATCGGTGTCCTTCAGGCTCTCGCCGTCGTACACGCGCATCTTGGAGAAGATGCTCGAGTTCTCCGGCTCCTTCAGGCGCGACAACACCGCAAACTGGGCCATCATGTCCAGCGTGCCGGGTGCACAGGGCGCCTGGGACAGTGCGCTGTGACGCAGCAACTTCTGGTAGATCTTCACTTCTTCCGACACCTGCAGGCAGTACGGCACCTTCACGATGTAGATGCGGTCGAGGAAAGCCTCGTTCGTGCGGTTGTTGCGGAAGCTCTGCCACTCCGACTCGTTGGAGTGCGCCAGGATGATCCCGTTGAAGGGAATCGCCGAGAAGCCTTCCGTCCCCTTGAAGTTGCCCTCCTGGGTCGCGGTCAGCAGCGGGTGCAGCATCTTGATCGGCGCCTTGAACATCTCGACGAACTCGAGCAGCCCCTGGTTGGCCAGGCACAGCCCCCCGGAATAGCTGTAGGCGTCCGGATCGTCCTGCGAGAAGCGGTCAAGCTTGCGGATGTCCACCTTGCCGACGAGTGTGGAGATGTCCTGGTTGTTCTCGTCGCCCGGCTCGGTCTTGGCGATGGACACCTGCTTGAGCACCGAGGGCTGGACGCGCACCACCTTGAACTGGGAGATGTCGCCGCCGTATTCCTTGAGCCGCTTGATTGCCCACGGCGACATGATTCCGGTCAGATAGCGGCGCGGGATGTTGTACTCGCTCTCCAGCACGTCGCCGTACTGGTCGGGCGGAAACAAACCAAGGGGAGACTCGTTAACCGGGGAGCCCTTCAGCGCGTAGATGGACTGGCGCTCCATCAGCTGCTTCAGGCGTTCGGCGATCGAGGACTTGCCGCCGCCCACGGGACCCAGCAGATAGAGGATCTGCTTGCGTTCCTCCAGTCCCTGCGCGGCATGCTTGAAGAAGGATACGATCTGCGCAATCGCGTCCTCCATTCCGTAGAACTCGGCGAAAGCGGGATAGCGCTTGATGATGCGGTTGGCAAAAATCCGCGACAGCCGAGGGTCGTTGCGGGAATCGACGAGTTCCGGTTCGCCGATGGCGGCGAGCATTCGTTCCGATGCGCTGGCGTAGGCGCCTGCATCGTTTCGGCACAGATCCAGATACTGCTCGAGGGTCATCTCCTCGTCTTGCGTCGAGGTGTAGCGCGACTTATATCCCTCGATGATCGTTGTCATAGTTCGACTCCTGTTCGATCTGATTCCGTCTGACTCAAGTCATAGCCCTTGTCATCCTTTGTTGTTCTTCTAGCCGATGTCCATCCCACTACGGTTCCGCCCTGGTTCAGCACGCCGCGTGCCGAAAAAACCCCACTCGGTAAACTGAGTTACGGTAACGCACGCGGCAACTGTATGGTTGCGAGCAGGCTTTCTGGTGGAGTGCCAGTCGGCACCGCGGGCGCGTCCGTTAGGCTCAGTTCTAATAACGCACATACCGGGGCCTGCGTTAACGGCATCTGCGCACTCGCGCATCGGTTTGTCATGCGCAAGAGCGTTTTCGTTCCGGTGTGCCGTTTAGCACCTTCCCTGCCATCGGAGACCACGGGGGAACGTGCAGTGAAACTGATGCCGTGCAGTGGCTGCCGCAACGTCGGCACCGCCCCATCGTTAGAGGGCGCAACGCTCTACTGCGCGCTCAACCAGCGGTCCCGCCTGGGGGTGCGGCGGCCGGATATGTCAGTCCTGCTGAAGACGAGTTGCGCGATCTGCGCGTTCCGCGACGGTGCATGCCGCATCGAACCGGTGCGTGGTCCGGATGCTCATTAGGCTCGGCCGCGCGTGCCGAGTTCAAGTCCGTGTGTCGACGCTCCGATAACACCCGGAAATCGCGTCTGTCACCACACCACCCGACATCCCTCTCCGCCATGCGCTCATTCACCTTGTTCGCCTCTGCCGTAGTCCTCGTGCTCGCGACTGGCGCCGTCCACGCCTACCAGATCATCGAAGGCAAGTACCGGGTCGAGACCTCGCCCGGCGTGTTCCAAGACCAACTGGTGGTGCGCTGCGAGGACGGGCGCCAGCTGACGCTACCATGGGAGACGAAGCTGCGCGAGGCCTGTGGCGAGGGTCTCATGGGCGCGGCAGCGCCCGAACCGGTCAAGGTGGCCGCAACCCCCGAACCCGTGCGCCCGGCGTCCCCCTCCGTACCCGACTTCGGCAGCAGCCTCGAAGTGCAGAAGCGCATGCTGCTCACCAGGTTGCGTGTGCAGTCGGGCGACGTTCCGGAACAGTGGGTCTCGTTCGAGCAGGGGCCGGACGGATTGGTCATGCACCATGCGCCGGCTTTAAGCGCGGTGCTGAACCAGTTTGAAACGTGCCGCAAGGCACGTGGATCCGACTGCGTTGCAGTGCGCAACGCCGCGTATGCGCGCCTGCGCGGCACCGATGCCGCCGCTGTCGCGCCGGTGACGGTGGGCCGGGCGAACCCGGCTCCCCTGACGGCGCAGCCAGTCAAGACGCAACCGGCGAAGGCTGGACGACCGGCTGCGCCGCACGCAAAGCCGGCGCCCGTACGCTCCGCGAAGGAGGCGGCAGACGGCAAAGGCCAAGCGCAAGGGGCTGAATGGCGAGCGATGATGGAGAATGAGATCGCCGAGCAATTCAAGTGGTGCATGCGGGCGAAGCCGAAGCACGAGTGCGAGCAGGCGCGCGCCCGCGCCCTCGCCCGGCTGAACAAGTCCGGCACCGTCCGCTCGGGCAGCCAGCCAGCCGCGCCGGCCCGAGTGCCCGGCGCGCTGCAGTCGTAACCGGGCCCGCGCGCGCATCCGCGCCTCACGGATCTGCTCGCACTACATGGCACGGCCGAAGGGACGCGACTACACTGCCGCCGCGGCCTCGCCAGCGCCCGCGGGACAGCCCGCGCCCGCCGCGCAGCCACCGTCCGCCACGGATACGATCAAGAAGGGCGCCGACAAGCTGAAGAAGTTCCTGAAGTTCTGAGAACCCGCGAGAATGTGCAGCCGCACCGGCGCGCAGCGCTGGGGCTGCTCGTCGCCTTGCTTCTGCTGCCGTGGGCGAGCGGCCGGGCAGCCGATGATGCCTTCCCCGCCGTGGCCGCCGCCTACCCGGTGGAGGCCGACGGCGCCCTGCTATGGGCGGGCAATGCCGCCAAGGCCCTGCCACCCGCCAGCCTGACCAAGATCATGACCGCCCTGCTCGTCAGCGAGCGCAACCAGCCTGACGCGGTGGTGCGCGTGAGCGCGGCTGCGGCACTCGAGACCGGCGCCCGGATCGGACTGCGGGCGGGCGACGCAATGAAAGTGCGCGATCTGCTCACCGCCGCCCTGCTGCGCTCGGCCAACGACGCCTGCCACGCGCTAGCAGACTGGTACGCGGGGGACGAGCGCCGCTTCGATCTGCGCACCACCAACGCGCTCATCGGCCGTCTCGATGGGGCAGTCGGCGTGAAGTCCGGTTACACGGGAAAGGCCGGAAAGTGCGTCCTCGCGCTTGCTCGCCGCGGGCCGCACGAGGTGCTGCTCGTGCTGCTGGACGCGCCTGACCGCTGGTGGGATGCGCACGGGCTCGCCGAGGCCGCGTTCGCTCATCTCAACGCGCGATGACGGCACGTCGCGCCCCACACGTCGCGCTGCTGCTCGCCGCGACGCTCGCCGCCTACGCCCTGGCCCGGCCCTGATCCTCACGCACGCACTTGGCGGCCTGCGCCGCCCCTTGCATCGCAAGGCTGGGCTAGGCGCGGCGGCCGCCGTTCTTGCGTTCGTCACCGCCGCGCGCAATGCCGACTACCGCTCGGAACAGGCGCAATGGAGCGCGGCCGCCCGCAGCTCGCCCAACAAAGCACGCGTCTGGAATAATCTCGGCTACGCGCACGCACTCGCGGGCGACCTGCAGGCCGCGCGCAGCGCCTACGCTAAAGCCCTGCAACTCGACCCCGCCCATGGCAAGGCCGCCGCGAATTTGCGCGCGCTCGACCAGGGCGCATCCCAACACTGAGCCTGCCTCATGCGTGCGATCGAACAGACCAGCATCGAAGAACTGATCGATCGTCACGACCTGCTCCTGTTCGACGCCTACGGCGTGCTGGTGCATTCAGGGGGAGCGCTGCCTGGTGCCGCGGCCGCGATCGACCTGCTCAACCGCGCCGGGAAGCCGTTCTTCGTCGTCACCAACGACGCATCCAAACTGCCGGAAACCGCGGCCACGCGCTATCGCCGCTTCGGCTTGGCTGTGGACGCTGCGCATATCGTCAGTTCAGGACAGCTCATCACGGCCTACTTCGCGCAGCATGGGTTGGCCGGTGCGCGCTGCGCCGTGCTGGGTACGGTGGACAGCGAACACTACGTGCGCCGCGCCGGCGGCGAGGTGGTGCCGCCGTCGGTACCGTTCGACGTGCTGGTGATCGGCGATGAGACCGGCTACGACTTCGTCGAGGGCGTGGATGCCGCGCTGACCTCGCTGTTCCACCGGCTCGACGCGGGCGAGCACGTGCATCTGGTACTGCCAAATCCGGATCTGATCTATCCGCGCGGGGCGCGAAGCTTCGGCATCGCCTCCGGCAGCATCGCACTGATGTTCGAGGCGGCCTTGAAGCGCCGCTACGGCGCGGCGCGCGCGCTGACCTTCGCCGCGCTCGGCAAGCCCGAGCCGCACTTGTATCGTGAAGCGCTCTCGCGCTCGAACGCGCGCACGCCGGTGATGATCGGCGACCAGCTCGAGACCGACATCCGCGGCGCCATCGCGGCGGGCATCGCATCGGTGCTGGTGAGCACCGGCGTGAGCTTGGACCAGGGGGTTGGCGCAGACGGACTGCGTCCGACGTGGTGGATGCGCTCGGTCGCGCCGGCAGGATTCGACCCGGCCGCCGACGAGGAAGTGCCTCCGCTGTCGAGCGACGGCATCTCCAAGTAGGGGGCTCCGCCCGCCCGCGCACGGCGCCGCACAGCCGCGGGCCGCACCGGGCCGCCATCCATTTCCGTCAGCGCAGCAAGCTTTCCGGCAGCCAGGTGGCGAGGCCGGGCCAGAGCATCACCAGCGCCAGCATCAGCAGTCCCATCAGCACGTAGGGGGTGACTGCGCGAAAGATATGCAGCATGGTGATCTCCTTCGGCGCCACCCCGCGCATGGTGAACAGCAGCATGCCGAACGGAGGCGTGAGCAGACCGAGCTGCATGCAGATCAGGTACATCACGCCGAACCACAGCGGGTCGAAGGCGTAGTACTGCACCAACGGCATGTAGAACGGCAAAGTTATCAACATCATGCTCACCTGGTCCACGAAGCAGCCGAGCAGCAGCAGGATGGCGAGCATGCCGAGCAGCACCGTCCAGGGGGCAAGCTGCGCGTCGCGCACCAGCGAGACCAGTCCGTCGGTGGCGCCGGAGAAGGACAGCACCTGGGCGAAGGTGGTGGCCCCGACGATGATGAACAAGATCACGCCCGAGATCGCTGCGGTGCCAAGTAGCGACTTCATCAGCCGCTCCAGCGTGAGCGCGCGATAGACGAACGCCACGACCACGGTGGCGAGCGCACCCAGGGCTGCCGATTCGGTCGGTGTCGCCCACCCGGCGGACATGGCCGCTATCACCGCGACGAAGATCAGCGCCAGCGGTGTCACGTGCAGCACCAGCGGTTTCCAGCGCGCCCAGCCGCTCACCGGTGCATGGTCGAAGCGTGGCGCGAGCGCGGGATTCAGGCTCGCCCGGAGCACGATGTATGCGACGAACATCGCCGAGAGCAGGATGCCGGGCACCATCCCGGCGATCAGCAGGCCGGTGATGGAGATTCCCGCCAGGCTGCCCAGCAGCACCGTCAGCGCGGAGGGCGGGATCAGCATGTCCACTCCGCCGATTGCCATGATCGGACCGGTCGCCATGCTCGGGTGGTAGCCCCGGCGCAGCATCTCGGGCAGCAGCAGGCTGCCGAGCAGCGCGGTGGTCGCAACGGTGGATCCGGAAATCGCGGAGAAGACCGTCCCGGCCACCACCGCGATCACCGCCAAGCGCCCAGGCACGCGCCAAATCAGGTTGTCGAAGGCATCGATCGCCTTCATCGCGATACCAGTGTGGAACAGCACTTCGCCCATCAGAACGAAGAACGGGATCGGCGTGAGCGAGAAGTTGGTGACCGCGGCCAGCCCGTTGCGCACCACCTGCATCAGGCCCGCTTCGCCGCCGAGGAAGATCACCGCGCCGACGAGGTTCACCGACATGAAGGCGAACGCGGCCGGGAGTCCGAGCAGCAGGAGCAGGGACAGCAGGCCGAACAGAAGGACAAGCGACTCCCACCACTGCATCAGCCGCGCTCTTCCTCCAGGCCTGCCACCACCGGTGCGTCGTGCGCCGGCGGCAGCCGGAAGCGGCGAGCGCACTCGAGGGCGAGCAGCGCGAAGCACACCGGCACCGGCGCGAGCAGCCACCACTCCGGGAACACCAGGCTCTTGATCACCAGCGTGCCGGCCGCGCGCGAATCGAGCAGCGCAGCCAGGCCGTACCAGGCAATGACTGCGCTGACCACCGCACCGATCGCCGCGGCGATTCGGTCGATGCGACGCAGCCGCACTTGGGATAGCAGGTTGCCAAGCACGTCGAGGCGGATGTGCTCGTTGCGGTACATCAACCAAGGCGCCGCGAGAAAGGTGGCCAGCGGCAGCGAGTACTCGGTGATCTCCACGATCCACGGCAGGCTGCGCGCACCGAGGTTGCGCGCGATGACGTCGTAGCTCACCAGCAGCACCACGACCCCGAGCAGCAGTGCGGCCATCAGGCCGCAGCCCTGCATCAGACGGTGGTAGACCTTCACTTCCGGGTCATCATCTGCCGCAGCTTCGCGCCGTGTGCGGGGCTGGCCTTGATCACGCCCGCCCAGCCTTCTTCATAGGCGGTCTCCACCAGGATCTTCGCCTGTGCATCGTCGAGCCGGAGCACTTCGATGCCAGCGGCGCGCTGGCGCTTGTCCTCGGCGGCGCCGTCGGAGGGATACGCGGCGTTCAGGCTCTCGAGCCAGGCGCCCTGCTTCTCGAGGAACTGGCGCTGCGGCGGCGTGAGCTTCTGCCAGGACTTCAAGTTCCAGATCACCGACAGCTCGATGTTGTAGAAACCCGGATCGAGGCGGTACTTGGTGCGCTCCTGCCAACCGAGATCGAAGATCCCAATCAGCGGCCAGCCGTAGCCGTCGACCACGCCACGGTCGAGCGCGGTGTAGACCTCGCCGGGCGCGACTTGTACCACGCTGGCACCGAGCTTCTGAAAGAAGTCCCGGTAGATCGGCGCAATGCGCAGCTTGAGCCCGTTGAGGTCGGCCTTGGCGATCTTCTTGTTCGAGTAGATGTGATAGGGAACGCCTTCGCCGGTGCGCGCGAAGATATACAGGCCCTTGCCCTGGAAGATCGTGTTCAGATAATCGAGCGCGCCGTTCTTGCGCAACTCGGCCATGCCCATGTCGCTGTAGTTCAGCGCCATGCCCTCGGGCACCACCGGCGCGGTGAACGAGGTAGTGGTGTTGGCCAGGTCCACCACGCCGTTGCGCAGCGCATTGGCCAGTTCGAAAGTCGGAATGCTTTTCGGTCCACCGACATACTGGATCTTCACCAGCCCCTTGCCTTCCGCGTTCACCTTCTCGATGAAGCGCTCGAAGTTCTTCGCGTAGTAGGTGCCTTCCTGGAACGCGTTGGCAGCGCGCAGCGTGACTTCCTGCGCCAGGGCGGGCGCCGCGGCAATGGCGATGCAACACAGCACCAAGGCGGCGCTGCGCAGTGCGAGTTTCATTGACGGACTCCTTGGGGAACGATCTGCTTGGCGTTCTGG
>Ga0316622_100000560_pt1 | contig 21916 bp, 16 predicted proteins | sample OWC_Aug_OW2_C1_D_FD_207646 | JGI IMG/M metagenome (GOLD analysis project Ga0316622, IMG submission 207646) | Wetland soil microbial communities from Old Woman Creek delta, Ohio, United States - OWC_Aug_OW2_C1_D5_C | ecosystem: Environmental > Terrestrial > Soil > Wetlands | place: USA: Ohio... | reverse complement strand
GGAGTGGGGTATACTTATTGGTTTTCGGGTTGAGGGGGTGTCCCGAACGGGCCCCCCTCGTCCATGCGATCCGGCCGGATTTGCGGGCGCCAACCTTCAGGACCGAAGCGCGGACGGTCTCCGGCCCGGCGGACACGGGGTCCTTCACCGGCAGCCACGTGAAGGGAGGCGGGGGAAATCCCCGAAGGCAGGACCATGAATCGTGACGATTTCGTGATGGGAATCAGCGGGGACGCGGGCGAGGGAGTCGTCGTGACGGGCGACCTCATGACCCAGGTCGGCGCGCGCGCCAACTTCCAGATCTCCAGCACCCAGACCTTCCCGGCCGAAGTGCGCGGGGGCCAGTCCTACGTGCAGATCCGCTTCGGCGTCGACAACGTCTTCAATCCCGGCGATCGGCTGGATGTCCTCGTCGCCTTCAACGACCTCGCCTACCACCAGTACAAGGGCACGGCGACGAGCGAAGCGATCCTGATCATCGACGGCGATCCGGAGAAGACCGACAAGGCGGCGCGGTTCGCCGACTGGCCGGGCGGGCCGATCTACGTCGTCCCGCTGTCGAAGATCGCCCAGGAGCAGATCGGCGAGAAGCGCGCGAAGAACATGGTCGCGCTCGGCGCGATCACCGGGCTCCTTGGCTTTCCGGCGAAGCACGGCGACGAGCTGGTCCGGCGGCAGTTCCGCCACAAAGGCGAGAAGGTGATCGAGGGCAACGCCACCGCCTTCGCCGCGGGCTATGAATACGCGCGCCTGCACGTGCAGAAGCGCGACGGTCTCATCGTGCCCGAGATTCCCGGCGAAGGCCACCTGGTCATGAGCGGCAACGACGCGATCGCGCTCGGGGCGCTCTACGCCGGCTGCCGCTTCTTCAGCGGCTACCCGATCACGCCCGCTTCGGAGATCATGCAGCTCCTGGCCGACGAGCTGCCCCTCGTCGGCGGGACGATGTACCAGGCCGAGGACGAGATCGCCTCGCTCGCCGCGACCCTTGGCGCCTCGTTCAGCGGCGTGCGCGCGATGACGGCCACTTCGGGGCCCGGACTCTCGCTGATGGCCGAATTGATCGGGCTCTCCGGCATGGCCGAGATCCCGGTCGTGATCGTCGATGTGCAGCGCGGAGGCCCGAGCACGGGTCTCCCGACGAAGACCGAGCAGTCGGACCTGCTCATGTCGATCTACGGCGGCCACGGCGAATTCCCGCGCGTGGTCATGGCGCCGATCTCGATCCGCGACTGCTTCAACGTGATGCGCCGCGCCTTCGAGATCGCCGAGATCTACCAGGTGCCGGTGATCGTGCTCTCCGAACAGGGCCTCGGCCATCGCCGGGCGACGTTGCCGCGCACCCTGCTCGAGCAGACGCCCATCGCCGAGGTGGCGCGGCCGCTGAAGAGCTGGCCCTCCGGCTACCTGCGCTTCGAGTTCACCGACAGCGGCATCTCACCCCGCGCGCTGCCCGGCGACCCGGGCGGCATGCACATGGTGACCGGGCTCGAGCACTGGGACCACGGCGGGCCCTCGCACGAGCCGGCCAACCGTGTCGAGATGGTGCAGAAGCGCTTCCGCAAGCTGCGCAACCTGGATCGCAAGTACGGGGGCGTGTTCGCCTTCAAGGGCGACGGCATCCTCCAGCGCCTGCACGCAACCACCGACGACGAGGCGGGACGGCTCTCCTCGGTGGAGGAAGCGTTCCGGGGTGAGGTGGGCATCATCGGTTGGGGCGCGACCGCCGGCGTCGTGCGCGAAGCCGTCGCACGGGCCGAACGGCGCGGCATCAGCGCGTCGGCGATCTTCCCGCGCATGATCCTTCCGCACAACGACCTCACCATCCGTCCCTTCATCGAGGGACACAAGCGGATCCTGGTCGTCGAGGAGAACTTCACCGGGCAGTACGCCCGCTTCCTGGCGCACCATTACCATTTCCAGCCCACCCTGTTGAACAAGTACGACGGGCTGCCCTTCACGCCCGATCAGGTGCTGCGCAAGATCGAGGAGGTGGCCAACTATGTCTAGCCACACGGAACTGGACCCCCAGGCGGCGGCCGAGGCCGGGGTGGCGCCGCTCACGGCGAAGGATTACAAGGGGCGCATCAAGCCCATCTGGTGCCCGGGCTGCGGCGACTACGGCGTCTTGAACTCGCTCATGAACGCGCTCGCCCACCTGCAGATCGCGCCCGACAACCTGGCGGTCGTCTCGGGCATCGGCTGCTCGAGCCGGCTCCCCGGCTTCGTCAAGTCGTACGGCTTCCACGGCGTGCACGGACGGGCGCTCCCCGTGGCGTTGGGCGTCAAGCTGGGCAATCCACGTCTCACGGTCGTGGTCGCGGGCGGCGACGGCGACGGGCTGTCGATCGGCGCCGGGCACTTCCCGCACGTCGTCCGCCGGAACATCGACATCACCTATCTCATGCTCGACAATCGCATCTACGGATTGACCAAGGGCCAGACCTCGCCCACGACCCCGCGCGGCATCTGGACGAAGACCGCCCCGCACGGCGTGTTCGAGTACCCGATGAACCCCGCCGGGCTCGCCCTCTCCTACGGCGCGAGTTTCGTCGCGCGCGGCTACAGCAGCCAGTTGAAGCAGCTGCAACAGCTGATCGTCGACGGCATCCGCCATCGCGGCTTCTCGATGATCCAGGTGCTCTCGCCCTGCGTCACCTTCGGCAAGGGCTGCGGCTTCGACACGCTGGCCGAGCAGGTGAAGGAAGTCCCGGACACGCACAATCGCCAGGACTCCCGCGCCGCCTACATGCTGGCGACGGATCCCGACACGATGTACACGGGGATCCTCTACGAGGATGACCGCCCCGAGCTGGTTGAAGTGCTCCAGCAGCACGGGGGAACGCGCGGCCGCGAGATCGACGAGACTGGCCCGCGGATCGACGTCGAGCGCTTGATCGGCCGCTTCAGCTAGGTATGAATCTCGCTCGCCTGATAAGGCCGGAGTGCATCCGCCTGGAGTTGCGCACGATCCCCCCTCCCGAACCCGAGGAGGAGGCGGACCGGCCGCGCTACGTGTGGCAGGTGAAGGAGGCGGTGATCGGCGAGCTGGCCGAGTTGATGGCCCTCTCGGGCCGCATCGGTAGCGAGAACCGCCTGCGCAACGACCTGGTCAACCGCGAGAAGAAGGCGACGACGGGGCTGGGGCAGGGGGTGGCCGTGCCTCACGTGCGCAGCCGCGAGGCGCGCGAGTTCCTGATCGGCTTCGCGCGCTCGACCCCCGGCCTGCCCTTCGACGCGCTCGACGGCGGGCCGGCGCACATCTTCTTCGTCCTCGTCGCCCCTCCGTACGACGACACGCAATACCTGCGCATCTACAAGCAGATCGCCGAAGCATTCTCCTTTCACGATCCCTCCCTCGAGCTCATGCAGGCCAGCAGCGAGGGCGAGATCATTCGCATCCTCAAGGATCTGTAAGCGCGCGAGGGGAGCGCGCCCCCGAGCGTCGCGCCGCTCTCCACGACGAACGTTCCGGTAGGCCGGCTCGGCGCCAGTGTCAGGGAGGAACGGCCATGAGCACCAGCCAGTCCTTCGCCTTTCGCTATGTCTCAGAGCTGCTCGGCCGACGTCTGGTCGATGCCGAAGGGCGCACGATCGGCCGGGTGCAGGATCTCGTCGCCTCGACCGCCGAGCGCTTCCCGGTGGTCCGCGGCTTCGTCATCAAGCTCGCGGATGGAGAGCGGCGCTTCCTGCCGGTCAAGGGAGCGGACCTGCGCAGGCGGAAGGGCCGCGGGCCCCTGCGCATCGACGATCCCCGGCTCGAACCGCTCCAGCTCGAATCCAACGAATTCCTCATTCGCACGTTGCTGCTCGACAAGCAGATCGTCGACGTGCAGGGAGCCAAGGTCGAGCGGGTGAACGATGTGCACCTGCTCGTCACCGACCGGGCGCGAATCGTCCACGTCGATGTCGGCTTCCAGGGTTTCCTGCGCCGCCTCGGTGTCGAAGGAGAGGTGCGCCGCCTGGCCCACGCGTTGCGTGTTCCGCTCAAGGAGCAGCTGATCGGCTGGCAGTACGTTCAGCCGCTCGGCGTTCAGCAGGAGCCGGGCAAGCCCATTCGCCTGACCGTCCGCCTCGCCGAGATGGGCCGGCTCCATCCCGGAGAGCTGGCCGACATTCTCGAGGACCTCAGCAAGGATGAACGCAACTCGATCGTCCGCAGCCTGGGGCCCGAGGCGGTGGCCGACGTGCTCGAGGAGGCGGAGGAGGACGTGCAGGCGGCGGTCATCTCCCAGCTCGAGCCGAGCGTGGCCGCCGATATCCTCGAAGAAATGGACCCGGGCGAGGCCGCGGACATCCTCACGAGCTTGCCCGAGGCGCACAGCGAGGAGATCATCGCCGAGGTCGAGCCCGACGAGCGCGCTCAGCTCGAGCAGCTCATCGAGTACGAGGAGAAGACCGCGGCCGCGCTGATGACGCCCGAATTCGTGGCCATCGCACCGGAGGCTACCGCGCGCGAGGCGCTCGAGGAGGTCCGCCGCCTGGCGCCCGAGATCGAGTCGATCTACTATGCTTACGTGCTCGATGGCCAGCGCAAGCTGATGGGCGTGACTACGCTGCGGAGCCTTCTCGTGGCGGCGCCCGAGCGGCCGGTCGAAGAGATCATGGAGACCCGTCTGGTCTCCGTGCGCCCGGAGGCCGATCTGCGAGAGGTGGCGGAGGTCTTCCAGAAGTATTCGTTCCTGGGCTGCCCGGTTCTCGACGCCGATGGCCGCATGATGGGCGTCGTCCTGATCAAGCACGCGGTCGACGATCTGCTGCCCTGCTTCAGGCGCGAGGCGCGCGGCTGAGAAGCTCTTCGCGAGGGTGTTCGGCCGGGGGAGGTGCGGAGTGCGACTCCGGGGCAGCGCAGGGGCGCGCCGTTTGTGGCGGCGGATCGCGCTCTTCATGGCCATCCTCGGGCCGGGGGTGATCACCGCCAACGTCGACAACGACGCGGGCGGGATCACGACCTACTCCCAGGCGGGCGCGCGCTACGGCTTCGCGACTCTCTGGCTGTTCATCCCCCTCGCCCTCGCCGTGATCGTCGTCCAGGAGATGGCCAACCGCATGGGGGTCGTTTCCGGCAAGGGGCTGTCGGACTTGATCCGCGAGCGCTTCGGGGTCAAGTGGACCTTCTACTTGATGCTCGGCCTGTTGGTGACCAACTTCGGCAATATCCTGGCCGAGTTCGCCGGCATCGCAGCCGCGGGCGAGATCTTCGGCGTTCCGCGCCTGATCTCCGTCCCCCTGGCGGCCCTCTTCGTCTGGTTCATCGTCGTCCGCGCGACCTACCGGACGGTCGAGAAGGTGTTCCTCGTCGCCGTCATCTTCTATGTGAGCTATATCCTGGCCGGCGTACTCAGCCGTCCGGCGGGCGGAGAGGTCCTGCAGGCGCTCACGGTGCCGCGATTCATCCCCGAATCGCATTACGTGATCATGCTCGTCGCCCTGATCGGCACGACCATCGCCCCCTGGATGCAGTTCTACCAGCAGGCGGCCGTGGTGGAGAAGAACGTGCGCGTCGACGACTACGCCCTCTCGCGCCTCGACACCATCCTCGGTGGCGTCAGCGTCAGCGTTGTCGCCGCCTTCATCGTCATCGTGTGCGCGATCAACCTTCACGGCCGCGGCGTACAGATCGAATCGGCCGGGGACGCCGCCCGGGCGCTCGCCCCGGTGGCCGGGCGCTACGCGGGCGGCCTCTTCGCCTTCGGGCTGCTGAACGCTTCGATGTTCGCGGCCAGCATCCTGCCCCTGTCGACCGCCTACACGATCTGCGAGGGCTTCGGATGGGAGTCGGGGGTCGACAAGGACTTCGCCGCGGCGCCCCAGTTCTACGTGCTCTTCACGGCGCTGATGGCGACCGGGGCCGGCTTGATCCTCTTGCCCGGCATTTCGCTCATCGCCGTCATGTACTGGAGCCAGGTCCTGAACGGATTCGCGTTGCCGATCGTGCTCGTCTTCATGCTGATGTTGATCAACGATCGCGGAATCATGGGCCGTCACGCGAATTCGATGTGGATGAACGTCGTCACGATCGTTCTCGCCGCCGCGCTCTCGGCCCTTGGCTTGGCGGCCGCAGGATTGGCCGTGTTTGGGCGGTAAGGCGCAGGTCGTGGCCGCCCGCATGGATCGATCTCCTCGGACGCCTTCCTCCCTGAGTGCGTTCCGGGAGTCATGCGCTTCAGCGCGTGCCCCAGCTTCAGCGCGTCAAGCGGTAGTACCGCCGCTTGCCCAGGCGCACGAGCACGCCCTCCGCGGGAACGCTCGCCCGCGTGTCGGGGTCCGCGACCGGTTCTTGCGCGACGTAGAAGCCTCCCTGCTGCATGAGCCGGCGCGCCTCTCCCTTGGACTTCGTCAAGGCGAGCCCCGCGAGCAGATCGACCCAACTTGCCGCGGCGAGCTCGGCCGGCACGCGCACGTCGGGCACTTCCTCCGGCGCCTCCTTCTGCTGCACGACCTGACGGAACTGCTCCTCCGCCTGCCGCGCGGCTTCCGGGCCGTGGTACTGCTGCACGAGATTCCTGGCAAGCGCCTTCTTGACCTCCATCGGGTTCTCGCCCGAACGTAACTGTCCGAGCAGCGCATCCATCTGCGCGACCGGGAACGAACTCGTCAGCTCGATGTACTCGGGGAGGTGCTCGTCGGCGATCCGCATCGTCTTGCCGTACATGTCGAAAGGCTCGTCATTGATGTTGATCGTGTTGCCGTAGGACTTCGACATCTTCCGCCCGTCGGTGCCGATGATGATCGGGTTCGTGATCATCGTGTGGGGCTTGTGGCCGAAACGCTCCTGGATCGCGCGGCCGGCCAGCATGTTGAAGTGCTGGTCGTACGAGCCGACCTGGATGTCGCATTCGAGGGCGTAGGCGTCGTACCCCTGCATGAGCGCATAGAGCGCCTCGTGGAAGCGCAGCGACTCGCCCCGTTCCATGCGCAGTTGGAAATCGCGGCGCGCGATGATCTGCTTCAGCGGGAATATGCTCGCCAGTTCGATCACGTCGGCGAAGGTCAGCTTGGAGAGCCACTCACCGTTGAAGCGCACTTCGGTCTTCGCCCGGTCGAGCACGCGGAAGGCCTGCTCGGCGTACGTGTGCGCGAGAGCGAGCACCTCCTCGTGCCGAAAGCGGCGCCGCTCGCCCGCCTGGCCGCTCGGGTCGCCGATCGTCGCCGTGTAGTCGCCGATGAGGAAGATCGCCTGATGCCCGAGCTCCTGGAACTTGCGCAGCTTCTGCAACGGCACGAAGTGGCCCACGTGGAGATCGCGCCCGGTCGGATCGACGCCCAGGTAGACGCGCAGCGGGCGCCCGAGCTTGAGCTTCTCGGCCAGCTCGGCCTGCATCTGGGCCCGCAACCCGCCCGCCCGGCCGCCTGCCTCCGGCTCGAGCTTCCCCCACTCGTCGGTTTCGTCGGCGAAGCGCGTCCCGCGCATCAGAATGGACAGCTGCTCTTCCCAGCTTGGCTGCGTCACGTGCCCTCCTGCCCTGTTCCGGCGGCCGCTGCAACCGACCGCGCCCTGCGGCGCCCCTTGGCCGCGTCTGGTCGAAACCGGCCATCCCCAGGCTGGGCAATCCCTTCGGAGAGCCGGGGCCGCGGACGACGAGCGGGGTGGCCGGGTGATTTCGGCGTATCCTAGACGCCCACGAGTCGGACCACAACCTAACCCTTGATCACCGCGAGCGGCCGCAGGCGGGCCACCTTCAGACTCAGCCCCGCCGCGTGCACCACCTCGACGACTTCGCTCACGTCCTTGTAGGCCCCAGTCATTTCTTCGGCCACCGTTGCCCTCTCCTTCGCCATGACCAGGATTCCTCTTTCGCGCAATTCGCCGATCAGGTCACGGCCGTGGAACCGGCGCGTCGCCTCCCGCCGGGACATGACGCGGCCCGCTCCGTGGCAGGTCGATCCGAAGGTCGCGGCCAGCGAGGCGGGTTGCCCCACGCAGATGAAGGATTCCGAGCCCATGTCTCCTGGAATGAGAACCGGCTGGCCGACTCGCCAGGGATTGGGCGCGTGCACGGGCGGATAGGCCCGGGTCGCCCCCTTGCGATGGACGCACAAGCGGCGCAAGCGGCCTTCGACCTCGTGGTCCTCCAACTTCGCGATGTTGTGGCAGACGTCGTAGAGCAGGCGCAGGCCGAGGTCGCGCGGCGAGACGCCGAGTGCCGAGAGGAGCGCCCGCTCCGCCAGGGCCATGATCGTCTGACGGTTCGCCCAGGCGTAGTTTGCCGCGCAGGCCATCGCGCCGAGGTACTGGCGGCCCTCCTCGGATTCGACGGGCGCGCAGGCGAGCTGGCGGTCGGGAAGATCGATGCCGTGGCGGCGCACGGCGCGCGCCATCACCTTCAGGTAGTCGTCGCAGACCTGGTGGCCGAAGCCGCGCGAGCCGGTGTGGATCTGGAGCACGATCTGGCCGCGGCGCAGATCGAATTCCTCGGCTGCGCGCTCGTCGAAGATCTCCTCGACGGTGTCGATCTCGACGAAGTGATTGCCCGAGCCGAGCGTGCCGAGCTGTTCCCGGCCGCGTTCGCGGGCGCGCTCGCCCACCATGTGGGGATCGGCTCCGGCCAGGCAGCCTTGCTCTTCGGTATGGGCGAGGTCCGCCTCCGATCCGTAGCCCTGGGCCACCGCCCAGCGCGCACCCTCGCGCATCACCTCCTCGAGCGTCTTGTTGCTCACCTTGGCGATCGCCCCGGAAGAGCCCACGCCCGTGGGGATGAAGTGGAAGAGCGCCTGCACCATGCGCTCGAGCTTGTCGCCCACGTCCGCAGTCGCGAGGGTGGTCGTCATCGTGCGCACGCCGCAGTTGATGTCGTAGCCGACGCCCCCGGGCGAGACCACGCCGCCCTCGCGCGGATCGGTCGCCGCCACGCCGCCGATCGGGAACCCGTAGCCCCAGTGGATGTCGGGCATGGCGAGCGAGTAGCGCACGATGCCCGGCAGATGCGCGACGTTGCGCACCTGCGCGAGCCCGCCTTCGCTGCGCACCTGCGCGAGCATGCTCTCGGTCGCATAGACGCGTCCGGGAACCCGCATCCCGCCCTCGCGAGGGATCTCCCAGAGCGCATCGCTCAGCCTGCGCAGCTCGATCTCGCCGCCGGCGTCCATCTCATCCTCCTCGGCCAGCGCCATGCCTCCCCGCGCTTCAGCTCACATGTCGAAAATGAGCGTCACCTCGTAGCGGCCGTCCGCGCGGGGGACGATCCGCAGCCCGTGATAGGTGGCCGCCTTGACCGGCTCCCCGACCGGGTGCCGCGCCGGATCGCGCGTCTCGCCCGCCGCTCGGGCCCGCAGCGCGAAGCCGTCGCCGACCCGGCGAATGCTCATCTCCCGGATGGCGGCGAGAAGCAGGTCCTCGGATTCCCAGGCATAGAGAATCTCGTTCAGCCAGGCGACGAGCAGCTCCTCCAGGTCGATTGCGCGCAACTCGAAGACGCGCTCCACACGCGGCACCACGGTTGCCGGATCGGTGAGCAGGTCGGCCAGCCCGCGGGCCGCCTGGTGGAAGAGCCCCTCCAGGGTATCCGCCCAGACCCGCAGCCCGAGATCCGCCGTGTGGTCGATCTCCGCGTAGCCGTCGGCTTCGCTCATCGCATCCTTCTCTTCGGCGGGACGACGGTGGCGTCCTTCTCGGCGCCCGCTCCGGCACCCGTGCGCCTGCCGCCCGGGCCATTCTATCCCAGCGCCTGCCCGCCTGCCGCCTGCATCTGCAGCCGGTCTGAGCGCTTGAGATCGGGACCCTCGCCTGTCAAGATGAGCATCCCTGTCCAAGACGGGCATGTTCGCGGCATGGCAGACGGCCGGGAGTTGCATCTCCACCCGTCCGCTGCCGGATCGCGGGAACCGCACGGAGAGGCACACGAAAACGATGACTCGACTCCACCGACGCGCCGGGCGCCGGGTGGGCGCGCACCGCCGCCCCGTGACCCGCCTGGTTCTGGTCCTCGCGGCCGCCGCGCTCGTCGTCGCCGGCGGATGTGACGACGACGACGATTCTCCGAACTGCCCCGTCTCGGGCATCCAATTGGAGTCGATCTACCTCACGGCCGATTCCGTCGCCACGGGAGCGGAAGTGGGCCTGTGGGCCCTGCCCGAAGTCGCGGGTCAGGAGTACGCCTGGAGCGCATCGGCCGGCGAGTTCTCCACGGTAATCGGCAACTACGCCGTCTGGAAGGCGCCCGACAATCCCGCGCTCGCCCGCTTGATGGTCGTCGCGACGAACAGCGAGATGGAGAGCAAGGCGCTCGCCGCGACGATCGCCGTCGCGACCTACCTTCCCCGTCACACGCCCGCCTACACCGGCGCTTCGTACTGCGGGCTCGAGTGCCATGGAGTACTCGGCCACGGCGCAAACTACGATCGCTGGGTGGCGACCGCGCACGCGATCACGTTTCCGGCGGTCGAGGCGCATCCCGCGTACGCGCCGGAGCTGTGCGCACGGTGCCACACCGTAGGATTCGGGGACCGCGACGCGGACGGCCGTGACCGCCACAACGGCGGCTACGACGAGGTCGCGGTGACGCGCCTCGAAGGCGTGCAGTGCGAGAGCTGCCACGGCCCGGTATCCGATCGCCACGGCACGATTCTTCCCGAGCACGCCGCGCTCGCGATGCGCGACTCCCTCTATGCGCCAGGCCGGGCGGGCGGCGTCCACGGATGCGGCTCGTGCCATGAGTCCTACGGAAGCAGCGCTCACGCTCAGGGCCATGCCTACGTCAGCGAGTGGACCGCGAGCGCGCATGCGGCGATCCCGGCGGGAGTCGACCTCAACGACTGGAGCTGCATCCGCTGCCACACGGCGCGCGGATTCATCGCCCTCCTCGACGACCGCCCGATCGCGCTCCCGGCCGATCCGCAGCCGGTCACGTGCGTGGCCTGCCACGATCCCCACGGCAGCGATTTCGCGGCCGATCTGCGCCGCGATCCTTCGGTCGATGTCTGCAGTCAATGCCACAGCGATCGCTTCGGCGGCTTTCCGCGCGAGCCGCATGCGCCGCAGGCCGAGATGCTCGCCGGAACCGGCGGCTACCAAGGCTTCTTCCCCGGTCCGGCCGCCTCGACTCCGCACGCGAATGTGCTCCGCCGAGGTTGCGTCGAGTGCCACTTCCCCGCAGGGGCGGCGGCCGCGAGCCACTCCTTCGTGGCCGATCCCGCAAGCTGCGCCGCGTGCCATCCGGGCGCGGGCCAGAACGACTTCGCCTGGGCGGCCGCGCGGCGCGACGAGGTCCTGGCCCTCATGGGGACGCTGGAGGGTGAGCTGCGAGCGGCGAGCGCGGAGGACTCCGCGACCTCCGCCTTCGCGGCCGCGCGGTTCAATCTCGACTTCGTGCGCACCGACGGCAGCACGGGCGCGCACAACTACGCCTACGCCAAGCAGCTGCTCGAGACCTCGATCGCGGGCTTCGAGCCGGGCGGACGCGAACGGTAGTCGAACGATCGGCGGGGTTCGTCTCGAGCGGGCGCGCAGGGCGGCGGGCTGATCGGCGACCGGCCGCGAACTGCGCTCGGGCCCGCTACTCGCCTTCGGCCTTCAAGCGGACGATCGTCGCGCCGTAGTGGCCGCGCTCGCCTTCCGCCTGGCGGAACGACGCAACGGCGGGATGGCGCGCGAGCACCGCCGCAACGATGCGTCGCTGCACGCCCAGTCCCTTCCCGTGGATGATGCGCACTTCGGCGAAGCCGCGACGGCGGGCCTCCCAGAGGTACTCTTCCACCACGGCGGCCGTGTCGCGGGGATGAAACGCGTGGAGATCGAGAGCATCCTCGATGGGCAGCGGCGCGGCGGCTGCTGGATCGTCCGCCGCGGCGCGAGCGGTGGGCTCGCCGTCGTGCCCGCGGCGCTCGTCCGCGCGCGGGGGGTCCTCGCCGCGGCCGCCCTGCGTTTCGTCCCCCGCAGGCCCAGCCGGCCTACGCCTCGGGGGGGTTCGCCACACCCGGAATGACTCCTTCGCTCTCCTCGCCGCCGCTGTAGGCGTGGAAGCGCACCTCCCCCACCGAGGCCAAGGTCGCCGCCACGCCGCAGTACTTGTGCGCCGACAGCTCGACCGCGCGGAAGACCTTGGCGCAGGATACGGGCTCGGTCTCGATCCGATAGGTGAGCATGACGCGTTGGAAGATGCGGGGATGCTCGACGGTGCGTTCGCCTTCGGCGGTGATGGACAGGTGCTTCAGCTCCAGGCTCATCTTCCTGATGATGCTGACGACGTCGGCACCGGTGCAGCCGCACACCGCACCGAGCATGAGCTCCATCGGAGTGGGCCCGTTCAGCGGGCGGGACTCCTCTCCGGGCAGCAGGGCGTCGGTGCGGTAGCGCACCCGGCTGTTCGCGACGTGCTCGAAGGTGCCCCCGCCGTTCCAGGAACACTCGGAGCGAAGCGGAACTAGTTCGGACATCGGCCCTCCGTCGCCGCCGGAATCTCCGCGACGTTCGTCTCGCTGAACTTCGCTCGGGCGAAAGGCCAGGTCCTGAAACCCGCCCCTCCACGAATCCTTCATCCGCGGACACTCGCTTCCATCGTCCGGAAGGGACCCGCGCATTGCAAGCGGGTTTCCGCGGAGCGGCACGCCCGCACGCAGACGCATGGCCACCGAACGGAGCCCGGTGACTCCGCCGCTCAGCGGGCGGAAACGGACGGCGGGCAAGCCTCGCAGCGTCTGGCAGCAGAACGGGGAGGCCCGCTGATGGCGCGAACCTCCCCGTGATGTCAGCCGGCAGGGCGGGTTCCCAGGCCGGAGCGGTCTCCCTCGCGGCCTCGCCCGGACAGCCGGGCGGCCTCTTCGCCGGGAGCTACGGGAACCCTGGTCGCCGGTTCGTCTTCCCGAACCCGATCGTCGCCGCGGCTAGGCGGCGTTCATGCAGTTGTAGCCCGTGACCGGCCAGCAGTCCACGCACCACGGCCGCGTCGGCCGGTAGCTGTAGTGCGGATAGCCGTAGTGCGGGTAGCCGTGATAGCCGTACGACGACGGCCCGTAGTACGGGTGCCCGTAGGACCAGGAATCCTGGTACGCGCGGCCGTAACGCGGGACGTTGTACTGTGGCATGCCGTACTGCGGGTAGTTGTAGTACGGATCGTTGTACATCGGATAGTTGTACGTCGGGTAATTGGCAGAGGAGTATTCAGTGTACGTCTGGTTGTAGTACGGTGAACCGTAGTACGGATCGGTGGTCGGCATCTGGTGCGCGTACGGGTAACGCGCGTAGTTGTTGACCGGCCGGCCCTGGACCTCATGGCCGGGCCAGGGGCTGTAGTCGGCGCGCTGGTTCCAGACCGGATAGCCGTAACGGTTCATCCAGTTGTAGTACTGCCCGTAGACCGGATAGTAGTCCTGATAGTTCTGCGGCGCGCCGTAGTTCATCGCGGTGTACGGAGTGTTCTGGTAGTAAGGGTAGGTCTGGTTGTTCCCCATCAGCGGATTGGTCTGCTGGTTCCACCAGTACGGGTAGCTCATCGGGTTCCAGGTGTTCATCGTGTTCCCGGCGGTGGGCATGGTCCCGTACTGCCCGGTCCAGGGGTAGGGATAGTTGGTCGTCATGTTCGGAGTCGTGTTCCAGTTGTAGGGGTAGGTCCCGTAGTTCCACGGCATCGTCGGATAGGTGCCGTAGTTCCAGGGCATCATCGGAGACTGCATCATCCACCAGGGAGCGGTCTGCTGCGTGGGCATGGTCCACGGGTAGCTGCCGTAGTCCCAGCCCATCGGCCGCCACATGGCCCAGTAGGGCGGCATCTGCCCGCCCGTCTGGTACGGGGTCGGCCCGCAGTAGGGAGGCGTCCCGAAGTCGTAACGAGGAGGATTGGTCTCGTTCTTCTCGCCGGTCTCGGTGTGCTCGTCCTGCGGCTTCTGTTCGGGCGTCGGCTGCTGACCCCACCATCCCCAGGGACCGTGGTATCCCCAGGCTGATCCGTAGTAGGGCCCTTGAGGTCCCTGCGGGGGCTGCTGTGGCCAGTAGCCCTGAGGACCCTGCTGGAAGTTCGTCTTGTTCTCCAAGGCTTTCCCTCCTTGACTTGAGGTTCCCCTCTCGCCGCGGCGCCGCGGGTGCCCAAGCGGTGCCGTGAAGACTTTGCATCGGCACGGCCGGGCAGACGCCGGCCGGCTCACCGCTACTCTGGATCGGAAAGCCCGCGCCGTTTCTTTGGCCCAATTCGTCGTCCCCCGGGTTGTGGCACCCAGAACGGAGAAAGGCCTCCCGGCGGGACCCGTCATCCGTGGAAGTTCGACTGGCTGGGCTCCTCCCGAGGGCGCAGTGGACCTTTCAGAACAATCCAAGTATCATAATTCAAACCGCTTACGTGACCTAGTGGGACGGCCTCCGCGAGGCCGAGCCCGGCCGGCGAGAGACCGAGGATCGGCCCGGGCGGCGCGGAGCGATGAACCCGGGCGCTACCGGGCTCGTAGTGCCCGGCGAAGGATGCGGCACGGAACCATCGGCACCGCGCCGGAGCGAGGGCGATCGAGGGGTGGCGTGAGATCCGACGAGGAACTGGTTCGCGAATGCCGCCGTGGCGACGCGCGCGCCTGGGAGGCGCTCGTCCGGCGTCATCAGGAGCGCATCCTGAACCTGGCCTATCAATTCGCGGGAAACCGCGAGGACGCGGGCGATCTCGCCCAGGAGATCTTCGTGCGCCTCTACCACAAACTCGCGCAATACGACTCGGACAGAGCGTTTCGCACGTGGTTCAACAGCCTGGCGCGCAATCTGTGCATCGACTTCTACCGCCAGCGCCGCCAACGGCCGGCGCGGCATCCGTTGCCGGTCGAAGAGTTCCACACGCTCGCCGCTTCCACCGAAGGGCCCGACCGCTGCGTCGAACGGCGCAGCGAACGCGAGTTCCTCCTCCGGGCGATGGACGAACTCGCGACGGCGAGCCGGGAAGCGATCGTGCTCAAGGATCTCCAAGGGCATTCCGTCGAGGAGATCGCCGGCATGTTGAGTCTGCCGGAGGGGACGGTGAAATCGCGTCTCTTCCGCGCGCGCATCGAGCTCGCCGAGGCGGTCGTGCGCCTGCGCCAGCCCGCCGCAGCGGGAGGAGGCGAGCGTGGACTGTAGGCGTTTTCGCGCGGATCTGGCCGCCTACCTGGCCGGCCGCCTCGCTCCCCTCGACTTCGACGCGATGGCCGCTCATGAAGCCGAATGCGCGGCCTGCGCGGAGAGGGCGGCCGAAGAGATGGACGGGATCGAAGACCGCGCGGCCGCGCGTGAGACGTTCACGGACGAGTGGATGCGGGAAGTCCTAGGCCGCACGGCGGGGCGCGACTGCCGCGCGGTCCAGCGCCTCCTCGCCGAACGGCTAGACGGCCCGTTCGAGCCGCCTCTCGCGCGGGTGGTCGAAGATCACGCGCGCGCCTGTCCGGCCTGCGCCCGGGTCGCGGGGGGCATGGACGCGTTGCCCGCGTTGTATGCCGGGCTCCCGCGCCTGGGCGCGGGACGCAAGTTCACGCAGGCGGTCGTGTCGCGCACGAGCCGGACGGCTCCCGGGTTCGTGGAGACGCTGGCTGCCATGCTGCGGCGGCCGGCGCTCGTCTGGGAGGGTGCGCTCATCTGCGCGCTCCTCACGACGCCGTGGCTCGGTCGACCGATGCAGCGCCTGACCGAGTCGGTGCAAGAAGGCCCGCTCACGGTGCAGGCAGAGATCGCGCGAGAGGCATGGGTTTCGTTCGACGCGCGTCTGACCGAGACCCATGCCCGCCTCGCCGGTCTCGCGAGCCCCCCCGCGGTGCGCGAGCCGTGGACCGCGCTGCGCCGAGTCGTGGCCAGACGCGCCTCCGCTGCCGTCGGACCGGGCACTCGCGTCGGCGGATGGATCGCGGCCGCGCGGATCTGGCTCCGCTTCCTCGTCCACACCGAGACGATCGACCGGCCGGCGGAGTCGGGCCGGCCTTCCGGCCCCACCCTGCGAGACGAGACGGGCGTCACGGCCGGCGGCGCACGGATCGAGGATGAAAGCGAGCGGCGCGCCGCCGGCCTGGAACCGCCCGCCGCGAGCTTCGCTGGCGAGGATTCGACCGGGGACCGACCCGGCAACCTGGAAGGCTTCCCCCGGGACCTTCCATAGGAGGACGGCATGAATTGCTCCCATCACGAACAACTTCCGGCAGTCGCGGTGTGCAGCACGTGTGGGCGGGCGCTGTGCGAGACCTGCTCGATCCAATGGGAGGGGAAGACGGTCTGCAAGCACTGCCTGGAGGCGCGCGCGTCGGCCGGTCGAAAGCCGGACGCGGAACGCATGCGCAAGTCGCCTCTTCTCGCCGGCCTGCTCTCGCTCCTTCCGGGAGCGGGGCAGGTGTACGTGGGCTACTACGCGAGCGGCTTCACCAACATCCTCGTCGTCTGCGGGATCATCACGCTGCTCTCGCAGAATTCGCTGAAGGGATGGGAGCCGTTCTTGGCGACCTTCCTCAGTTTCTACTGGGTGTTCAGCGTGATCGACGCGGTCCGGCGGGCACGCCTCTACAACGAGTTCATGGCCGGTGAGCGCCCCGAACGCATGCCGACCGACAGTCCGCTGATTGGGGGCATCCTGCTGCTCGTGCTCGGCGCCATCCTCACCCTGCACTTCACGCTGGGGATCTCCGTCGAATTCGTGGAGACGATCTGGCCTCTCGCCGTCCTGGCGGGCGGCATCTACCTGGTCGCGAAGTACTACCGCACGCGGCGCGAACTGGCCGAATCCCGCGTCTGGGCGGAAGGGCAGGCCGCGGCGACCGGACGGTCCACTGCCGGCTACGCGAGCGAGGCGGGGAACGAAGCGCGGTTCGCAGAGGGCGGCGCCCGCAGCAGCGGGCCGGACAAGGACTGAGAGCGGGCTAGGCGGCCTTCGCCAGCGCGGCGAGGGCCGTCCGCACGCGGGTCACTTCCACATCGAGGATCTTGATCTCCCGGCGGGCGCCTTCGAGATCGTTCACCCGCGCGCACGCCTCGATGTGCTCGGCGGACCGCCGGGCGCCTTCCGCCGCCAGGTTCCCGGCCGCTCCCTTGAGCAGATGGGCCGCGACTCCGAGCGCCATGGCGTTGCGCCCGAGAATCGCCTGGCGCATGCGGGCCATCAGGCGGGGCGACTCCTTGAGGAACACGTCGGCCCTTTCCCGGGCCGTGTCCCGGCGGCCGCCCGCGGCTTGGATGATCGCCTGGAGATCGACGGCCGGAGCCGGGGCCGGCGCAGCGGATTCGACCGTGTCGGCCGTGCGTCGCGACCGCGCCTTTCGCTCCTCGGCCCGGCCCATGCGGACGCTGAAGTGGAAGGTCGATCCCGTTCCGGTCTTGCTCTCCGCCCAGATGCGACCGCCCATCATGCGCACGAGCTCCCCGGCGATCGTCAACCCGAGTCCGCTCGCCTCCTCGTCGCGCGTCTTGGCGCCGGGCTTGCGGCGGGAGGCGTTGAGCAGCGCCTGCAGCCGGTCCTGCGCGATGCCGACGCCCGTGTCGCGCACGGAGAAGAGCAGCCCCAGGTCGTTCCCCTTCTCGGGAACGGCCGTCACGCCCACTTCGATGCTGCCCTTCTCGGTGAAGGCGACGGCATTGCCGACGATGTTGATCAGCACCTGACGCAGGCGCGCCGCGTCTCCGACGACCGATTCGGGAACCTCCGACGAGAAGGACCACGTGAAGGCCAGACCCTTCTGCCTCGCGCGCGCGAGGAAGGGGTGCAGCGTCGTCGTCAAGACCGCGCGCAGGTCGAAGGCGGCCGGCTCGAGCCCGAGCTTGCCCGATTCCAGACGGGCGAGATCGAAGAGATCGTCCATCAGGATCAACAAGGTGCGGGCCGACGCCTGGACCGACTCCAGGCGCTGGCGTTGCTCGTCGTCGGACCCGCCCGCGAGGGCGAGATCGATCGTGCCGTGAATTGCGTTCAGCGGCGTGCGGATGCCGTGCGAGAGGTTCGCGAGCAGGCGGCCCTTCGCGGCCTCGGCGTCCTTCGCGCGATCGCGCAACGCGGCCAGTTCGTCCCGCGCCGCCTGCAGACCCGCCTCGAGCTCGCCCGCGCGCTCCTCGGCCGTCGTGCGGGCTTCGCGCTCCCCCGCGTGAGCCTGATTAAGGTCGGCCACCGCCTTGCGCGCGCGCTCTTCGATGCGGCGCACGCGTTCGTGGAGCGCAGCGCTCTGCTTCTCGGCTGCCTCGCGCTCGTCTCGCGCCCGCGCGATCTCCTCTTCGCGGCGGGCCGCCTCGGCAGTCGCGCGCCCGAGCGCCTCACGCTGCGCGGCCAGCTCCGCCCGCAGGGACTCCACTTCCCTGGCCAACGTCTCGCGCGCCCGCTCGTCCGTCCGGCGCCCGGCAGCCGCGCGGCCCCCCGCAGCCTGTCCTTCGCCGCGCAGGCGCTCGCGTTCCGCGACCAGCTCCCTGTGCTCCTTGGCGATGGCGCTGCTCTCGACGACCAGGCGCTCGCAGTCGGCGGCCAGCCGATCGCGTTCGGCAGCGAGCTGGTCGCGCTCCGCGACCAGGCGTTCGCCTTCCGCCACGAGGCGCTCGGATTCGCCGGCTAGGCGGTCGCGCTCGGTGCGTGCCTCACGGAGAGCCGCCGACAAGCGGCCCTCCTCCTCCCGCCACCCTCGGCGCGCGGCCTCCCATTCCTCCCGCGTCGCGTCCCGCTCGCCCCGCACGCCGTCGCGCTCCCGTTGCGCGGCATCCCCTTCTTGACGGGTGCGGTCGAGCTCGGCCCGCAGCGCTTCCGCTCGCGCCGCTTCCTGGCGCGCCTCCTGGATCGCGGCTTCGCGCTCCCCGCGCAACTGGGCCGCTGCCCGGCGCGCTTCCTCGAGCGCGGCCGCCTGCTGCTGCTCGCGCTGCGCGGCCGCCCGGCGCGTTTCCTCGAAGGTCCGGGCCAGGTCGGCGGCCTTGCGCTCCGCCGCCTGCCCCTCGCCTTGCGCGCGCACCAGCGCTTCGCGCAGCTCGCTCACCGTCGCGCGGCTCTGCGCCTCGGCGTGCGCCAGGCTGTCGCGCACCCGGGCGAGCTCCTCCTCGAGAACGCGAACGCGGCTCTCGCCGGCATCCGCCCGGGCCTGCTCCCGCGCCAGTTCCTGAGCCGCGCGCGCTCTCTCCTGGGCAAGCTCTTCCGCCGCCCGCGCCTTCTCCCGCTCCAGCTCTTGCGCCGCGCGCGCTCTCTCTTGAACAAGCTCCTCGGCTCCGTGCGCGCGCTCCAACTCAAGCTCTTCGGCCCCATGCGCGCGCTCGCGCTCGAGCTCTTCGGCGCGGCATGCCCTTTCGCGTTCCAGGTCCTCGGCGGCGTGCGCGATCGTCTCGTTCAAGCGCTGCTCGAGGTGCGCCCGGGCTTCCTCGCCGGCCTGCTGCTCGCGCTTCAGCTGCTCGCGCAGCTCCCGCTTCTCGGCCGCGGCCGACTCGGTTTCGCGCGCGGATCGCTCCTCCAGGCGGCGCCGTTCTTCCCGCGCCGTTTCGCGCAGCCGGCGCAGCTCCTCCCCCGCCTGGCCCAGCGCGGTCTGCGCCTCGGCCAGACGCCGGCGGGTCTCCTCGTGATCCCGCTCGAGCGCCTCGCGCCGTTCACGGGCGATGCGCGCCTGGTCGCGGCTCGTCTCGGTCTCGCGCAGGATGGAGTCGGTCTCCCGCCGGGCTTCGAGCGCCTCGGTCACGTCGACGAACGAGAAGAGCCGCCCCTGCGTGCGCCCGCCCTGGTCCTCGACGCTGGAGACGTTCAGCACGATGTCGAGATTGCGGCCGGTCTTGTCGTCGATCGTGCAGCGATGGCGCGAGACGCGGCCGCCGAACTGCGCGTCGGCCAGGGGACACGCCGGGCCGCAACGCTCTCGCGCGAGCACGGTGTAGTGGCGGCCGACGATCTCCTCGGGAAAGTACCCGGTGGCCGAGCAGAAGGCATCGTTCACCTCGCGGATGCGCCCGTCGTCGTCGGTCATGAAGAAGGGCGTCGCGGCAGTCTCGATCACCTGATGATGGAAGCGCTGCGCCCGCTGCAGACCCTCCTCCGCCCTCTGGCGCTCCTCGGCCTCGAGGATGTGCGCGACGCAGTCGGCCATGCAGCCGGCGAAGATGCGTTCGTCCAGGTTCCAGCGGCGCGGCGAGCCGACGTGCCCGAACGAGACCATGCCGACGATCCGACCCGAGACGCGGACCGGCGCGTCGAGCAGGGAGAGGATCCCGCGAGCCGCGGCCAGGGTCTGCCAGGGGCCCTGCGTGCGCTGGTCCTGGCGGACATCGGTGACGGCGAGGATCGTGCCGGAGTTCAGGGCCTCGCGATGGGCGGGGACATCGGCAAACGACAGGCCGGGCGTCTCCAGATGGCGGTCGGCGGAGCGCTGGTAGTGCCAGCAGCATTGCATCTCGGACTCCGGCCCGCCGTAGAGCCAGAGGCCGAGATGTTCGACATGCAGCGAATCGGCCGCGATACGGGTGAACTTCTTCATCGCCGCTTCGCGGTCCTGATAGAGCGCGGCCTGGTCCTCGGCCAGCCGCAGAAGCGCTTCGCTCTGGCGCTCCAACCGCGCGTTGCGCTCGCGGCGCTCGCGCTCGCCATGCGTGCGCGCGGTGATGTCGCTCAGCAGCCAGACCCGGCCCGCGCGCAGCCCGCCCTCGGGCAGCGGACGGGAGGAGCAGCGCAGCACGCGCCCGTCCTTGAAACGCAGCAGGTCGAGGCTCTCCTGGAGCGAACCGAGCACCCCCTCCACCGAGGAGAGGAACTCGTCGGGCGCGATCAGTTGTTCGCGCATGCTGGCCAGGAGCGCCTTCTCGTCGAGCTGCTGCAGGGATTCCTGCGTGAGACGCATCATCTCGAGGAAGGGGGCATTGCTGGCGACGGGCCGCCCGTCCGAATCGACGACCAGCAGGCCATCCCCGGCCGTCTCGACCACCGCGCTCAGCAGGCATTCGTTCTCGAGCCGGGTGCGCGAGGCGCGCTCGCGCAACGAGCGCCACGTGTCGAGGAGCGAGCGCAGCGCGAGGGCCTGCAGGGCGATGATCGCCGGCCCCGCGGTGACGAGCCAGACGGCGCGCCATCCGGTCGCGCCCCTGGAAAGGACCGCGAGGGCGAGTCCGAGGAGCAGGACGAGGACGGTCGCCCCGACACCGCCGGCGATGAGCCGCCTGCGGATGCGGCGCAGGCCGCTGCCCGCGACGAGCTCCTCGCGCCACAACGCATGGAGCATGAGGCCTGCCGCCGCGGCGAGGCCGCCGAGCGCCGTGATTCCCGCGAACACGAGAGCGGTCGCCGCGGAGCCTGGCGATCCGGAGCTCCCCGCTCCGCGGACCAGGCTCGCCGCGAGCACCTGCGCGCCCAATCCGCCCGCCATCCAGAAGAGCGGGCGGCGAAGCGGCGCTTCGTCGCGCCGGGCGGTCAGGAAGAGAACGAGGCCCGCAGCCGATGCGACGGCGGCGGCGAGGAGAATCTCGATGGATGCGCCCCACCCCGTCGCAAACGCGGACAGCCAGATGGCGAGGAAGACGAGCAGGACCCAGCGCCCGGGGGCGGGAAGCCGGAGCGGATGCAGAGCCTGGCGGGCGAATTCGAGCAGCACACCCAGCGCGGCGACGGCGAGGAGCCCGGAGAGCGCTTCGACCGGACGGGCCGCGGCGGCCTGGGGCATGCGCGACCAGAGCATGCCCGCTTGCAGGAATGCGAACGTCGCGAGCCACGCCCACGGCAGGCGCACGTCCGCGCGTCGCTGAGCGAGGGCGATCGCGCCGAGGGAAGTCGATCCCAGGGCGCAGACGAAGAGCAGAAACGGAATCACGGTGTCGAATTGCCCGGCCAACGGGATGCTCTCCTGGACCGCGCAGGATCGGACGGCTCCCGGACTGCGGCCGGCCGCCCCACTCCGCGACGAGGGTGCCTCTCGGAATCATCGGTCCGCAGGGCCGGGAGCTTAATGCGGCTTGCGCGACGGCGCCTCTTTTCGGGCCGGGGATCGCGGAGAGGAGATCGCTCCGGCGCCGCGCGCGGGCGGCGCATGAGGCGTACGACCGCCGGGTCCAGAGGCT
>Ga0316622_100000559_pt1 | contig 21922 bp, 26 predicted proteins | sample OWC_Aug_OW2_C1_D_FD_207646 | JGI IMG/M metagenome (GOLD analysis project Ga0316622, IMG submission 207646) | Wetland soil microbial communities from Old Woman Creek delta, Ohio, United States - OWC_Aug_OW2_C1_D5_C | ecosystem: Environmental > Terrestrial > Soil > Wetlands | place: USA: Ohio... | reverse complement strand
AAGGCCTGCTTGAGAAGTTCGCCGTCGAGGTCCCGCGGTCCGATCGAGGGGTCGAGCCGTTTCTCGATGGTTACCTTCGCCTTCCGCGCCGGCTGGGTGATCAGCAGCAGGACCGACTCGATGACCTCATTGACCTCCGTCGCCCGCAGCGCCGGGGGCCGCGGCCGCGCGAAGTCCAGGAACTCCTGCACGATCGCGTTCAGCCGGTCCGTCTCCCTGACAAGGATCTGGACGAACTCGGCCTTGGGATCATCAGGGCCGTAATCGTCCCTCAGGATCTCGGCCGCGCCTTTTATGGAGCCGAGCGGGTTCCGGATCTCGTGCGCCATTCCCGCCGACAATTCACCGAGCGCACAGAGGCGGTCTGCCCGCCTGAGCTGTTCCTCGGTCTGGAACAGGACCTCGGTCTGTTCCCGGAGCTTGCGGTGTGACTCATCGAGCCTGGCCAGCGCCTGCTCGTATCGCATCCGCTGGTTCCGCTCCATCTGGCTCAGCACTCCCGTCGTGGCGCCGATGACGAGGAAGAGGAACACCTCGACGTAATTGTAGACATCGACGAACTGGTGCTGCCAGTGGAGGAAGAGGTGCCACGAGAACAGGACGGTGGCGATCACAGCGTTGAGCGCCCCGCCGGGAAACCCGAACCAGTACGCGCCGAGGATGATGGGTACCAGATAGAGATGTCCGAGCAGGCTGTGCAGCCATCCCTCTCCGGCCCTTCCCAGCAGGTAGTGTACCAGGGTGATCAGGGTGAAAAGCCCCGCAAGCGTCAATAATCGTATCTCCTTCCCGTAGGTCTTCAACCATTGCCCCTTCCCGGTGTCTTATCGTTCAAAGCATATGCACCTGCCGGGCGCACGGGTCCCGGGACCCCGGCCGCGTCCGGCATGCCGTCTGCCCTATATTACAACAGAACCGCCCCGAGGGGAAGGAGAGGAATGCCCAGGGCAGAGGATATCCCGCGGTCCCTGCGGGAGAGAAGGCGAACCAGATTGTTTTTTCTCAGAATTTGATTTCTTGACAACCGGTAATGAATCTGTTAAGGTAAACGTTAATTTGCATTCGGAAAGGAGGTGATATACCAATGAAGAAGCTCGTTGCTCTGTTCACGGCAGTTGTGTTCGCCATGACCCTCGGCGTTGCGTTCGCCCAGGAGAAGGCGGCGGCACCGGCTCCGGCCGCTGAGAAGAAGGCCGAGGAGAAGGCTCCGGCCAAGAAGTCCAAGAAGGAAAAGAAGGCTGACAAGAAGAAGGCTAAGGCTGAGAAGAAGGAGGCCGCTCCGGCCGCTGCTCCGGCCGCTGCTCCGGCCCCGGCAGCAAAGTAACACCATACCGCTGATTTATTATCCTCCAGCGGAACTTTGTATCATAGGATTACAGGCAGGTGGCGAATGTCACCTGCCTTTTTTTATTTTCTCTGTGCCCCTCTCCAGGCCGCGTACCCCGTCAGTTCCACAAAAGGACCAGCCGTCGTGTCTTCCGTAATTCCAGGATGAGGTCCCTGACGGTGCCCGTGCCCTCGTCGACCGTATCCGGGCTGAAATCATAGACCTCTTCAGCAAAGGCCTTGATGTCCTCGGGAAGGACCATGAACTCCAGTTCGACCCAGTCGTTCCCGGCTCCGATGATCTTGAAGGGAGCGAGCCGGTTCCACTCTCTGAGCTGCTCAACGACCTCCTCGTGGCTGACCTCATACTCTTCGCCGTTCGTCTGCATGACCCCGAGTATCGTGAACTGGTCAATGCCCTTGATGATGCCGATGCGGTCCCGTTTAATACTTTCATCGATCTCCGCGAAAAAGACCAGGCACGCATAGGGCGCCAGCCGGCTCTTGAGCGCTTCCCGGACCCGCTCTGACCTGCTGTGGGGGACCTGCACCGAGAGACCGCTCACCATGATCTGATATGCTCTTTCGTCGTAGCCGGACAATCGATGGATCGGGACCGAGGCTTCCTGCTTGATGATCTTGAGGATGTCCCGGTCGAAGTTGATCTGCACTGCCAGCTGTTCTTCATGGAACGTGAGCACGACCGGCTGCTCCGCTGCTGCCGCACCGGCTGATGGCACGCCGGCAAGCGTGAGCGCGGCGCACAGTGCGGGAACCCGGATCGCAGTTCCGATGGTTGACCTGATCATGGGCATCATGATATGCGGTCCCTCCCCTGCGCCGGCATTCTAGCACAACCCCTCCCCGAAGACAACGCGGTAAGGCCCCGGGAATTGACAACGACCGGAAAAGCGGATATTGTACGCAGGTCGGGAGGGCGCAGCTGGGACTGCCCGGTCCTCCCCGCGGGCCATGAGCAGATACAGGACACCACAGACACCGGGATCGAAATACATCACGCCGGAAGGGAAGCAGCGGCTGCTGGATGAGTTCAACCTCCTCTGGAAGGTAAAGCGTCCGGAGGTCACGGCGGCGCTCGCCGCAGCCGCGGCGGAAGGCGACCGGTCCGAGAACGCCGAGTACCAGTACCGGAAGAAGCAGCTCCGGGAGATCGACAGCCGCATCCATTTCCTCAAGGACCGGCTCGAGGATGTCGTGGTGGTCGCCTCAGCACCTGCCGATCCGAGCCGCGTGTTCTTCGGCGCCTGGGTCAGCCTGGAGGACGAGAGCGCGAGGCGCCTCGACTACCGCATCGTGGGGCCTGATGAGTTCGACCCCCAGAAGGGCTACATCAGCATGGACTCCCCCATGGCCCGCGCCCTCATGAAGAAATGCGAAGGCGACGAGGTCGTTGTGAAGCGCCCGAAAGGCGACGCACGGTACATGATCGTGCAGGTGTCCTACCGTCCGTTCACTTCTGAATAGGTATGGACGGACGATACGGCAGATGGATCTGCCGGGAGCGAAGGGTGCCATGCTCGAAACCATCTCCTTCCTGCTGGGCATCGGCTTCAGCCTTCTGGTCTACGTCCTGTCGATACGGACCCGGGACCTCCCGCCCCTGCGCAAGGCGGGGTACGGCATCCTGTCGACCATCGGGATCACGGGCATGGTATGGCTTTCCGGGGTCGTGGTCGCCCATTTCCTGCGGAAACTGCAGATCCTCCCGTGAGCATCACCTATCACGGACATCTGGCGTACTGCTCCTGCACGGGACCGGAAGGAAATAAATAACGTACAGTACACCAGAAAATATATGTTATATTTTCCGGAGAAAGATCCGAAACAACCTCTGACAGGAACCCGAACAGGTCTGAGGTGGAACGCTCTTCGCTGAGGAGGCAGAAATGAACAGACTCGCCATTCCGCTCATCATCGCTCTCGGTACCCTTCCCTTCCTGCTCTTCAGCTGCGGCGACACGAACACGACAGAATCGTGCCAGTACCAGACGACCCAGAACCTCGACAAGGGAAATTATGACGCCGTGCTCCAGTCATCCTGCGCCACGCCCATGGACCTCGCCGCCGCGTATTTCGGCAAGGCCGGGCACAGTGTTACCAGCGTGATCAACTCCCTCATCACGGCGCAGGCGACCCAGATCGACCGGGACAAGGCCCTGCAGACATACCTCAATGTCCTGACCCGCAAGGTATCACCCGATACCATTACATTCCTCGATGACGCCCAGGCAAGATACCTGAGCGTTCCGCCGACCTCTGATCTCCACAAATCAGCCCAGTTCGATCTCAGCATCGTCATGGCCATCAAGGCCGTGTCCCTGCTCAAGACGGCCATCGATGGAGCGGGTATCGGTATGCTTTCAGCCTGTGATGTTAACGCGAATGGTGTTCCTGATGAAGCCGATGCGACCGCATGCGCGCTCCTCGCAAGTGGAAGCGCCAATCCGACAACAGGCACCTGCACGGGAACCAAAGTGACAGCACCATGGACAGCCACCGGCGATCTGTTCTTTACCGGGCCTACAGGGACCTATCGAGGACTCACCGTGAACATAGGAAGCCCATCCGGTTCATGCGCCGGCACGTATCAGAAGCTCCTGTACCAGAGCCCCGCAGACGGGAACTACTACGTGGCAACCACCTCAGGGACCTGCTCGACGATGCCTTCCGGTTCCTGGGCCTGTCCGGTCACGTCCAATATCGACCTTGTGGATACGGTCAAATCCAGCATCGACGGCACGATGACCGCGTTGACCACGGCGATCCCCGGATCGGCATCGACCGACGTTCAGCAGGCCCTGGAGGACATCAAGACCCAGGCCTGCGGCGGCCTGACGTCGACCTGCACTGCGGCGACGATCGCCGACTATATCCAGAATCATCTCTAAGCGCCCGGTGCCCAAGGAGGTTGGAACATGTCCGGCATGAACAAGATGCTTCGCGCGCTCATCATGATGGTCCCGCTCTGCGCTGTGGCAACGGTCGCCTTCGCCCAGACGTCGACGTCCCGGGAATACCCCTATCTGTACAAGTCGCCGCGCGCCATGGGCATGGGCGGCGCCTACACGGCCATCGGCGGCAGGGTCGATACGCTCTTCTACAATCCTGCGGGTCTTTCGAACATCCCGAAGGACAAGGGCTGGGAGGTGAACCTGCTGAACCTGAGCGCCGAGACCTCGAAGGACGGGGTCAACTTCTACAATGACCTGCTGGACGCCGTCAAGGTGGGGGACCTGAACAACAACGGCACGGCAACCGATGACCAGCAGCTGGCGGTCAATGATGTCCTGAACAAGTACATGGGCGAATACCTGCACCTTCGCGCCGCGGATTTCACGTCCTTCGGGAAGCAGGGTGACTCCCTGGCTTTCGGCATCGGCGCACTCGTCAGCGGCACGGTCGATGCCATCCCCCATCAGGGATTCGGACCGGCAGGCATCCTGGAGGTCGATGCTAATGCAACCTACGGTGCCATCGGCGGCATCAGCTTCCCGCTGAGCAGCAGATTGACCCTGGGGCTTTCAGCCAAATATCTCTACCGGGAGTCGGTGATCCACAATTTCACTCCCCAGGAGCTCGTCGCAAACTACAACAACCTCGACAAGTTCATCACCGAGGACCTGAAGAAGAAAGGGAGCGCCCTGGGATTCGATGCCGGCGCAATATACAAATTTGCCCCGAACTCGTCGTGGCGGCCGTCTCTCGGCGTCTCGGTCCTGAACATCGGGGACCTTGACTTCCAGGATGCCGGCTCCATCCCGATGACCGTCAATGCCGGCGTCGCCGTCAATCCCCGCATCGACAGGTTCCGGTCGCTGCTCATCGGTCTCGATTACGTGGACATCACCAACGGCTTCACCCAGGACACGGACATGGCCAAGCGGCTCCGCTTCGGGGCCGAGCTGCAGCTCTTCGACCGGGAGTACATCGAGCTCGCGCTCCGGGCGGGCATGTACCAGGGCTATCCGACCTTCGGCGCCGACCTGCGCCTGGCGACCTTCCTCTTCTCCGGCACCGTCTACTCCGAGGAGGTCGGCGCCTATGCCGGCCAGGACAAGAACACCCGCTATCTGCTGACCTTCAATTTCGGCTGGTAACGGCCTGATCCGGCCAAAGAAGGACGGGAACAATCACTGCGAAGAGGTTTCCCGGACCAAATGCAAAAAGGCACGCTCTCGTGAGCGTGCCTTTTTCCGTTCCACCGCCGGCGGCCCCTACCAGTCTGCGAGCGCCTCGGATGCGATCTGCCGCACTGCCGGATTGTCATCTCCCAGCCTCGCGGCCAGCGGCCCCCGAGCATCCGGCGCCCGCATGACCCCCAGCACGTAGGCGGCGTCGCCCCGGATGGTCGGGTTCTCCTGTTCCAGGAGCCTGATCAGCCCCGGGACCGCATGCTGCAGCACCGTGCCGTGCTCCCCTGCCAGCTCCTCCACCAGCGCTGTCGTTCCCAGGCGGACACTCACGTTCTCCCGTCCCAGCATGTCGGGGATGAACCGCGCGAGCTCAGGCTCCTGCTTGAACAGGGCGATGATGTTCTCGAGGAATCCTCGGCCCATGTGGTCGATGAGCAGGTCCCGCATCTCGTCGTCGGTCATAGAACAACAAAAAAGCCCATAGCTCCCAGCTCTTTGGTCATCGCCGCAGCCGCTTCGCGGGCGACAAACACTACTATGAGCTATCAGCTATGAGCTGATTCTGTCACACCTCGACCTGCTGGATGATCTTCCGGACCTCTTCGGGCATCTGGCCCGCAGTCATCCCGATCTTCTTCTTGATGAACGAGTTGCTCATCATGAGCTTCATGGCAGTGAGCATGTAGTGCTTCTTGAACTCGTCCTTCTCGGCCAGCATCATTTCCGCGTACCGGTGCATGTAGAAGGCGCGGTAGCAGTCCACGATGGCCTTGTCGAGCTGCTCCAGCGTCATGTTCTTGGGCTTGATGATGGGGTCGATGAGGTTGTACTTGCGGTAGTCCCGGACCGCGACGTAGGGCTCCAGGTCCTTGTAGATGTCCGAATAGGGCCACGGCGCAATGGCCAGGAAGTGGGCGAAGTCCGGGTTGAACTCCATCGCCAGCTCCAGGGTCCGCGCGATCGATGCCTCGGTCTCGTCGGGGAAGCCCAGGATCATCGAGGTCTCGGTGATGATGCCGTGCTTCCGGCAGAGCGCCAGCGCCTTTTTGGACTCCTCGGTGCTCAGGTCCTTCTTGATGTAATCCAGGCTTGCCTGCTCCGTCGCCTCGGTGCCCACGTAGATGTGGATGATCCCTGCCCGGCGGTACTTGGGAAGGATGTCCTCGTCGCGGATGATGTCGGCGGCGCGGGTCTCCATCAGGATGTACTGGCCCACCTGCTTCTCGATGAGCAGGTCGAGAAACCGCTCCCACCGCTGCCGGTCCGGCGTCGGATAGTCATCGGTGAGGAGCACGACATTCACGCCGAAGCGGTCGCGGAGCTCAAGCATCTCCCGGACGATGTCCTCCGGCGAGCGGGCGCGCCATTTCCGGCCCCAGTACTTCTGCTGGGAGCAGAAGGTGCATTCCTTGTCGCAGCCGCGCGAGGTGTCCACCGCGCCCAAACGCGAGCCCGGGATGACGAAGTAATGGTAGTCGTTCCAGTCCAGGAGGTCCCAGCCCATGGGCTGGCCGTCCAGGTTCTCGATCAGCGGCCGGTCGGGGGTTACCGAGAGTCCGCCTTGTCCTCGGTACACGATGCCGTATACGCGGGCAAGGTCTCCGCTCCTGGTCGCCGCATCGAGCAGTTCCACGATGGTCCGCTCGCCCTCCCCGCGCACGATGTAATCGAGCGCGGCCGTCGCGGCGAACATCTCCTCGTACATGAACGACGCATGCACGCCGCCGAGGATCGTGCGGATGGAGGGGTTCACCCGCTTCGCGAGTTCGATGACCTCGAGGGCGTCGGGTGCCGTTGCGGTGAATACTGAAGCGGCGACAAAATCGGGTCTGTAGGACCTGATCCGATGCTCGATCTCGTCGTACCCCACGTTCTTCGTCATGGCGTCGTAGATGGCGACATGGTACCCTGCGGCGCGCGCCGCTCCTGCCAGGTACACGAGATACAAAGGCACCCACTTGCCCGCGACCTCGACGACGCCGGCGTGATACGGGGGGGTGATGAACAGGATCCTCGGTTTCTGCATGGTTGCCCTAACGGCCTTTCAGCGCCTCCTCGACGTCGCGCCGGAGCGCGTCCTCGGGGTAGACGTTCTTCACCTTCTTGATGATGCGGCCGTCCCTCCCGATGAGGAACGAGACCGGCGGGTGGGCAATGTCGCCGTAGTCCCGCCTCACCCGGTCATTCGCGACGACGACGGGAAAGAGGATCCCCAGCGCCTTGACGTCCGCCGGCGTGACCTCGTTGATGGCCACAGCGATGATCCCGAACCCCTTGTCCTCATAGGCAAGAAAGACCTTCTGGAACCCCGGCATCTCGTCCTTACAGGGCGGACACCAGCTCGCCCAGAAGTTCACCAGCACGACTTTGCCGCGGTAATCGGCCAGACGGACCATGGTGCCCGCGAGATCGGCAACGGACAGGGCCGGCGCAGGATCACCGACCGCAGGCTTCTGTTCCTCGAAGGACTGGCGGCTGCAGGCCGACACTCCCAGCACAGCGACGATGACCAGGAATAGGGAAAGGGAAGCTCGCATCGTGATCGGGCGGCCCGGGGAGGGGCTGCACAGACGGGTATGATACCAGAGAATGCCCCTTTTCTGAAAGGAATTCGTCGGTCAGAGCACGGATTCGATCCGGGTCCGGATCCGCTCCATCAGCCCGCCGTACGCCGGGGACAGGCGGTCACGGGGATGCCCAAGACCGATGTCGACGGTGTCGACCATCCGCCCCGGGCCGGCCGAGAGGACAACGACCCGGTCCGCAAGGAAGACCGCTTCGTCGATGGAATGCGTGACGAACAGCAGGGCGAGACGGCGCTCCCGAACCAGGGTGATCACCAGATGCTGGAGCTGATGACGGGTGCGCTCATCGAGGGCGGTAAAGGGTTCGTCCAGCAGCCACAGGCGAGCCTCCGACGCCATCAGCCTGCCGAGCGCCGCCCGCTGCTGCATGCCGCCCGAGAGCTCGTAGGGATACCGCTCCTCCGCTCCCTCAAGGCCCAGCTGGGAGCAGATGGCGGAGACCCTTCGGTGGACGTCGGCCGCGGGGAGGCTCCTGAGCGACAGCGGCAGGCCGACGTTGTCGCGGACGTTCATCCAGGGAAAGAGCGTGTGCCGCTGCGTCAGGTACCCGACCAGCCCGACGGCGTTCACCGGGTCCTGGCCGTTCACGGTCACCGATCCGCGGTCGGCCTTCTCGAGCCCCGCGACGATCCTGAGGACCGTCGATTTTCCCGATCCCGTCGGTCCCACGATGCAGGTGATGCCGGACGACGAGGCCGCCTCGAAGGACAGCCCGTCCAGTGCCGGGACGACGGCTCCCTCCCGGCTGGTGAAAGCTTTGGCAACATCATGCAGGACAAAGATGCTCATGGCTGTTTCCGGCGCCGAAGCGTGCGGGCATCACCGCTCGGCGGCCTGCCAGCGGCCTGCCCGCTGTTCCAGGCGCTGGAACAGCACGTCGATCAGCAGGCCGATGAGGCCGATGACGATGACCGCGGCGAACGTGTATTGGTAGTCCGATGTCTTGCAGGCCGTGCAGAGCATGTATCCGATGCCGCTCCGCGTCCCCGGGAAGATCTCGGCGGCCAGCAGCACGAGCCAGGAAACGCCCATGGCGATGCGCATTCCCTGGGCGATGGACGGCAGGGCATGGGGAAGCAGGACCTTCCGGAGGACCTGGCTGCCGGTCGCGCCCAGGAGCGCCATGGTATCGAGATAGGCGGTGCGCACGGAGCGGACGCCGTGCACCGTGCTCATGAACACGGGGAAGAACGCCCCCCACCACAGGATGAACAGCATGGCGAGCTGCACCTGGTCCCACACATCATGGCGCCAGGCGTCAAGAGGTCCCACAGCGACGGAAGCGACCGATGACAGGCCGAAGAGGACCGTCACGACCGGAAGCAGCACCACGGGATTGACCGGGCGGGATACCTGGACGATGGGATAGAGGACGCGGTCGACGATCCTGCTCCGTCCCGCCCAGAACCCCAGCGGAACGGCCGTGGCCACGCCGAGAGAGAACCCGAGGGCGAGCCGCAGCAGCGTCATCAGGAGCGAGAACGCCAGGGAGCGCGAGGAGAGGTCCGGCGGGGTCCGGAACGGATGCAGCAGGACCTCGAGCACCGCGCCGAAGGTCGGCACCACCGCGGTCCCGCTCCGGATCCCCAGCCACCACAGCAGCAGGACCAGCAGCGGGAGGAGGGAGCCGAGCAGCAGCTTGCCGGGCAGCCGGTCGGGCCACGATCGTCGTTGTTCAGGACGGGTGTTCATGCATGCACCATCGCGGGCCCGATGCACTCCCGAGCGCAGATCATCTGCTCCGGGCGGGCATCTCGGCAAGCGCTTCGTTCAGCGGAGCAAGGTCGAAGGCGACGGAGCGGATGTCCAGGGCGCTCCTGCCCTTCAGGTCCTTCTGGAACGCCTGTGAGGAGCTCAGCATGTCCAGCCAGACGTCCACCGCGGCGATCCATGCCTCGCCGGCGCGTCCCACATAGACCACATGCGAGACGCTGCTCCATGCCACTTCCGGAGCATTCCCGGTCCATTTGGCCTCGACGGTGAGCGCCGACTCCTTGTCCCGCAGAACGACGTCGGACCCGGCGGCGATCACCTTCAAAAAGGACTTGATGATGTCCCGCTTCTGCTTGAGAGCTTTGTCGCTGGCTGCCACCACGCAGCAGGGATGGTTGCGCCATTTCCCCAGCGGCGGCAGGTCGGAAAGGTCCGCGACCCAGGAACCGACCTTGTTCTGGACCAGGAGCGAAGGAGCAGGCTCGTTCGCCACCACGCCGTCGACGATGCCGCGTTCCATGGCCGGCAGCATGTTCTCGTCGTCCTGCAGGTCCACGGTGATCACCTGGACGGGCCGCCCGTCGGGCGCCGCGTGTTCCCGGCCGTGGCGGATCTGTTCTTCGTCGAGCGCCCGCGAGAAAATGAGGTATGCATTGGCAAAGGGGTCCTTGTAGCCGATGCGGAGCGGTTTCGGGGAGGACTTCACCAGACGGACAAAGCCCGCCCAGTCCGACGCCTTCAGCCCGCTCCTGATCACGAGGGCATCGCCATCCGTGTTCAGCGGAGCGACCACCTTCAGCGGCGCTCCCGCGTCCACGAACTTCAGCACGGGCCCCAGACCGCCGAGCCCGATCTCGATCCGGCCCTGCGCGAGCGCCGACGGCATCTTCGCCCCGCCGCCCACGCGCACGAGCGTGATGCGCGCGACGGGTCTTCCGAGATCGTACAGAACATAGGCCTCCTGCGGCTTCAACACCTTGAGCCACACCCCGTACGGCCTCTCGAGCGCCCGCCCCCGCTCGGCGGCAACAGAGAGCGCGATCTGGTGATCATGCCCCACATGTCCTACCCGGAGTTTCGGGAGCGCCTCCGGAGCGTCACCGTCGCCGTGCCGCGGCACGGCGACAAGGAGCACCATCAGACCTGCCATGATCGTGAACGCACGCATGCGCACGGCCTCCTGCCAGTCGGTCCCGGAACGCCTCCGGGAACCGCGCTCGTAATATACGGTCGCAGGACGGGCCTGTCAACGCCAATCGGGCCGAAAGCTGTTGACTTTGGCCCGGGAGCACGGTAGTCTGTACGCGTCATGGCCGACCTGCAGCACATTTTCCTGATCGCGATCAACTACTCCCATGATGTTGCGACAGCGTTTCTGGCGGCCAGCGGCGCGTCCCTGTGGCTGCTCGCCAGGAACTATCCCTCAGAGGCCTCGCCGGCAGCGGAACGGTATTTCCTCAAAATCTACCGGAGCATCACGCGGATCGCCAGGGATTCGCTTTATTACATCCTGATCGCCGGCGTGCCGCGCGTGTTCTTTTACCTGCGGTATGAGTGGTCGGATCTCGCCGGCGACCTGCAGATCGTGGCGGTCATCATCAAGCACATCGTCATGTTCCTGCTTGTCGGGACCGGCATCTATTCCTGGGTGCTGCTGGGCAGGCGGGTGAAGGCGCTGCAGCTTTCCCGCGGGACCCCCTCGTAAGGAGATCGCAATGGCCAGAACGCTCATCATGGGAGCCGTGCTCGGGCTCGTCGGCGGAATGATCTTCAATGTCCTCTACTTCGGCGCCGGCCAGATCACCACGCCGATGGCGTATGTGCATGCCGTGTCCGGCTTCCTCCTCGGCATCATGATCGCCTGGATCGTCTATCTCCAGCGGAAGGTATCGGCGAAGAAATGACCCGGCCACGCGTCCCGCTCCTCCTTGGCGCCGCGCTCCTTGCCCTCATTGCCTGCTCCAGCGGCCCTGCGGAGTTCCCGGCTGCAGACTTCACGCTCAGGAGTCCGCTGACGGGCACCGAGGTCGCCTTCTCGGCGCTCAAGGGCAGGCCGGTCATCCTGTACTGGTTCACGAGCTGGTGAATACGCTGCGCCGAAGAGATCCCGCTGGTCCTGCGGGCAGAGGAGAAATACCGGAACGAGCGGCTCGCCGTGCTCTGGATCGGACACCAGGACACGGTCAAGAAGCTCACCGCCTACGCCGAGAAGAACAGGATCCCCGACTACCTCTTTGATCCCGACGACGCCATGTCGCGCAAGTACCGGATGACCTACGGAGGCGGCGTGGTATTCGTCAACCGCGAGGGCATCGTGAAAGTCCGGGTCGCGAAGGGCATATCGCCCGCCGGTCTGGAAGAGTACATCCAGCGGATCCTCAAGAGCGGGCCCACGGCCACCCCGCAGCAGAAGGTGTCGTGAGTGCGCCGGGCCTGGTGATGCTCCCTTCCCCGCACTCCGCGAAGACCCATCCCCTCCTTTTCCCCTCCCCTTGCAGGGGAGGAAGAGGGATGCGTTCGTATCTCCGCACTCCGAACTGATGCCGGCCATGTCCGAATCCTTCCTCATAGCGCTCCGGGAATCCTTCCAGGCGTCCCTGCTGCTTGCCCTGGTCCTGTTCTCGCCGCTGGCGCGGGACGACGGCGGCTTCCGCCGGAGCGTTCTCCTGGGATTCCTCTGCGCCGTAATCGCCGGGTTCGCGGCGGGAGCAGTCCCCGGCCTGAGCAGGAACCTCGGGACGCACGAGACCTGGACCTTCTGGCGCCACGTCGCCGAATCGTCGGTGTTCTCTCTGAGCATCGCGCTCCTCGTCACGCGGCGCGATCCGCCGCACTCTCTGACAGCCCTGGGGCTCTTCCTGCTCGGCTTCCTCCTCTGCTTCTTCGAATCGCGCGGCCTCGGCTTCATCGTCCATGACCTCGGCGCTATGAGCGGCCGCCCTGCGGCATCCTTCGGGGCCGCAGGGCTCGGCATCGTGATCGGCTCCCTGCCACTCGTCCTCCTCCGGCGCCCGGTCCGGAAACTGCCCTTCGAACGCATCTTTTCGACCGCAAGCCTGCTCATGACGGTCGGCGCGCTGCAGTTCGGCTTCGGCGGCCTGGGGGAACTGGGCGGCGAGAGCGTCATGGTCCCCCTCCAGCGGGGGCTGCAGCTCTTCGTGAACGAGTTCATGAAGAGCGTGCAGTCGACGCTCCTGGTCACGGAACACCCTTTCCTGGACGTGAGCCTCTCGGGCCTTGCGCAGTACCTGGGAAGCGACCGGAGCGCCCTGACCGCCACGGTCCTCTTTCTGATGGCCCCGCCGGTGTTTCTCCTCATCGTCCTCTTCGCGCGGCCCGACCCGGAGGTGAGCGGCATTGCGGGCAGTTCCCGCCGCCGTCAGAACATCGCTGCGTTCCGGCAGGACCTCTCCTTCCAGGCGGCGCCGGTCCTGGCGGTCTTCATCGTCCTGGTCGTGCAGCTCCACGCCGTGAACATCTCGCTCAATCCGCTCTATGACCCCGAGCCGATCCCCGTGCGCGAAGCCGAGGGTTCGGACCTTATCCGCATCCCGCTCGCGGGCAAGTCCGGCGACCTGAGCGACAAGAAGCTGCGAAAGTATGTCTACTACCAGGGAAGCAAGCAGGTGCTGTTCCTGGCGGTCATGAAAGCGGACGGCGCCGTGGGCGTCGCGCTGGACCAGTGCGAGATCTGCCGCCCCGCGGACTGGAACAAGGACGCCAAGGGGTACGCCCAGAAGGGCGAGAACCTGATCTGCAAGTATTGCGTGACGCCCATCGCCACCCGCACGGTGAACACGCCGGGCGGCTGCAACCCGGTCCCCGTGCCCTTCCTGGTAAAGGAGGGCGCGATCCTGATCTCCCGCGATGAGCTGGTGAGCGCGTTCGACAAGGCCGAGGCGCTGGAAAGAACGGGGACCCACCTATGAGGCCGTCAGCATTCCTGCGGTTCCTCTCGTCCTGGTGGTGCACGGCGCTCCTGCTGCTTGCACTGGCCGCCGCCTACCTGGCGCTCTCCTTGGGACAGAACCCCTATCCCGCCTGGACAGCATTCGTCTTCCGCTCCTTCCCCGGGATGACGGTCACCGGAGCGCTCATCGCGAACCTCCTGGCGGCGACCGTCAGGATCGGCCGGGAGCGCCTCCGGCGTCTGCCGGTCACGGCGGAAGAGATCCGGTCCATGGACGCCCATAGCGAGATCCCCCTCCAGGGCGAACGCGCAGCGCGCCGCGCCGCGGAGTGGCTGCAGGGCCATGGTGAAGCTCAGGATACCGCGAGCCGCGGCATCCGCAGCGTCGCGGGCTCCCTTTCGTTCCTCCCGGGAGCAGTCGTCCGGCTCGGGCTGGCGCTGCTGCTCGCGGCGGTCATGGTCAGTGTCCATGCGAGGAAGACCTACGATACGGTTCTCCGGGAAGGGGCACGAAAAGAGGTCCTGGGGACCCTGGTGGGACTCGAGTCGCTCGCCGCGGACCTTCCTGCTGACCATCTCCAGGTCGGCGACGACGGTTCGTTCCTGCTGGAGAACGTCTCCGCGAGGATCGCAGCGTCCGGCAGCAGCGCCGTTGTCACGCCCGGCTTCCCCGCGCGGATCGGCGGCAGATACTATCGGATCGTGCATGTGGGATACAGTCAGACGCTTGCGGTCACCGCAGCGGGGACCCGGACAATGCAGACCCTGGACCTCGACATCCTACCGCCGGGCAGGACGCACGTCGTTTCCCTCCCCTCCGGCGAGATGTTCCTGACGCTCTCCCTCGAACCGGACAGGGTGATCTCGAAGGGACTGGTCACGGGAAGGCAATACAACCTGCGGGACCCGCGCTACCGCGTCGTGGTCCAGCAAGGACGGGGCGGCGCCAAGGCGGAGAGCAGGGTGCTCGGCCCCGGCGGCCATGCCCGGATCGGGGCGGCACAGGTCGCCCTGGGCGACCGGTCGCGCTACGTGCGGCTCCAGATCGTGAGCGATCCGGCGCTGCCCGCCGTGTATGGCGGCATGATCGTCCTGCTCGCCGGTTGTGCCGCGATGTGCAGCAGGTTCTTCTGGTACCAGCGGGAGTTCGCGGCGATCGTGGAGCGGGGCGTGCTCCTGATCGGCTGCCGCGATGAGTTCTTCAGGAAATGGGGGATCGCGAAATGTCAGCGCTGGAAGGAAGAACTCGAAGCGCTGGCCCTGGAGTAGACAAATCCTGCTCCGCCCAGGCACAGGAGGAGCCCCCCGAGGAGCGCCCAGGCGGCGCCGGGGTCCCTGCTCACCCGGATGAGCGCCGATGAGCCCGCCCGGTCAACGCTCACCGACTTCGAGTACAGGCCGGTGTTCCCGAAGTAGAGCGGATGGACAGGCCTGAGACCGAGCGCTTCGGACCGCTTCCCGTCCTCGATCCACCGCACCGTCGCTTCCCAGTCCACCGCATAGCCGTTCTCGTCCTCCTGCACCTGCACGTCCTCGAGCGCCAGCGAGGCCGTCGCTGACACCGCCTTCATCTCGCCCTTCTTCAGGTCGATGTCCAGCTTGTCGCCCGTCGACGCGGTCAGGAGATGGCCCAGCATGGCGAAGAGCACGCCGGCATGCATGATCTGCGGCGAGAGCTTCGCGACCAGCGCCCGCCTGCCGAGACGGTACAGCAGCACATCGGCGGTGCAGAACAGCGTGTTCACCGCAAAGAGGCCGAACCCGAGGATCATGGCATGGATCCACCACGTGACGGCATATCCCTTCGCCTCAGCGAGCCAGCGGAAGAGCCGCGCGTCGTCGATCCCCGAGAAGAAGGCGAGGTTGTTCGGGAGCGACAGCGACCCGTAGAGCATGATCGCCACGAAGAACAGGAAGAACCCGAAGGCGGTCTTGAGGGAAAGGAAGAATGTGAGGAATGCTTTCATCGTAGTGTAACCACGGGCGCCCGCGGCGCTCACGGTAAGAACAAAGCTACCATCGTTCTCAAGGGCATGCGACCGCAGATGAACACAGAGAGGGACGGATGGGTTCCGGTCCCCCCATCGCCTCGTCTCCCCATCCCCGTGTCCCCGCGTCTCCCTGTCTGTCTCACTAGAACTGCACCGGCGGAGCCGGGATGACCGTCCCCACGCCGAAATAGGCAAAGAGCGCCAGGGCGAACCCCGCGATCCCGACGAGCGCTGCGGTGATGCCCGCGATGCCCTTGATGTACCGCTGGTGCAGGTACATACCGTAGAAGAACCACAGGAGCGTCGTCCAGAGCTCCCGCGATGTCCAGAGCCAGTACATGCCGTAGGCCAGGAAGAACCAGATGCTCCCCGCGACGAGCGATACCGTGTAGAGCGTCCAGCCGTACGCCGCGGTCCGGTACTGCAGGGACTCGATATCAACACCCCCGCCCCGGACATAGATCAGCCCGAGACAGGCCGAGATGCCGAAGTATGCGTAGCTCGTGAAGAAGAGGAGCATGTGGAGGGTGAACCAGGGCGTCCGCATGAAGGGAGAGACCGTGTTGATGACCGGGAACAGCATCGCCGCCATCAGGATGATGCTCACCAGCGGCACCGCGGTCACCGTCAGATCCTTCAGCCCTTTCCGCCAGAGATAGTGCCAGGTGAGCGCGGCCAGGACAAAGGCCAGGAAGGAGACATTGTCATGCTTCTCCGTAAGCGGAAGACCGCCGACCACGTATGCCCGGTGCACGATGGTAAGGCCGTGCAGGACCATGCCCGCAAGGAACCAGCGATAGCTGCTCTTCCCCTCCATCATCCCGATGCCGTAGAGCGCCGCAGGGATCAGGAGGGAGAAGATGGTGACGAGCTGTCGAGCTTCTTCCGGTGCAAGATCGGAGAACATAGGCATGCAGATACGAGACGCTGACGCCGCAGGACGCCCCGCGAGAACGGATCAGGGGCCGAGCCTTTCCTTCATCTTCCGGGTGAGCCGCGACCAGAGAACAATGCCGACCAGGATCATGCAGCCGGCGACGGCATATTTCGTCAGGAGCCCCGCCTCGAAGCGGCCGCGAGAGGCATTCACCCATTCGAAGGTGCTGAAGGTCGCGAACCGGATGACCCCGCTCACGATGAGCCAGACGACGGAGAACCAGAACAGGACGGAGATGCCGCGGTAGAGGGACCGAACGTATCTCAGGAGGGGATCATCCCGCTCATCGCCCAGGTGCCTGAGCAGAACCCACAGTACGATGGAGCACGCAAGCAGCATGGCCGTGGCCACATCGTGGAAGTAGTTGTTCATCAGGATGAAGGTGGCCATGCCTTGGCTCATCGTCTTACCCCTCACCCCTCACGCCTGACGCCTCCCGTTGCTTCTCTTCCCGCTCCCGCGCGAACTCCTTGAACGCCCTGCCCTGCGGGAACTGCACCATCCAGGACGTGATGTGGCTCATGGGGAACCCCTTCCAGGAGACCTGGGCCATCCGCTCGAGGATCTGGGGGACCGAGAAGAGGTCTGCCCGGAGCTTCACGATGGCGTCCTCGCGCTCGAGCGGCGTCATCGTGGGGTGTTCGTAGGTCGCGCGGTTGCCGTCGAAGGAGTCCCAGTCCAGGCCGGGGATCAGGTAGGGCTTGTAGAGCTCATAGAGCTCGGTCCCGGGGAACGGCGTGGTCATGACCGGATGGGCCGAGACCTTCAGCTCCTCGCACAGCTTGCGCACGCCGTCGAAGTCCTCATGCCGGTCCTGCCTGCCGCCGATCATGATGAACAGCATCACCTCGATGCCGTGGTCACGGATCTTCCTGATCGCGTCGCGGCGCTCCCTGCCCTGTTTCCCCGTGGCCTTGTACTCCTGCAGGCTCGCAATGTTGCTCGACTCGTAGCCCACGAGCACCGCGGTGAGGCCAGCCCTGCGCGCGTTCGTCAGGAGCTCGTGCGAGCGCGGATGCTGGACCGAGACCAGGTCGCCGGAGCCGAACCACCACTTGCCCCGGATGTTCCTTGCCATCTCGGCGTAAAGCTCGATGGAGCGCTCCACATTCACGCCCCAGATGTTGTCATCGATGCCCCAGAAGAGGTGCCGCTTGCTTGCCGCCACCTCCTCGACGACGTCCCGGATCGGCCGCATGCGGACCCTGCCGCCGAAGAACTTGTGGACCGAACAGAACGCGCAGCTGAAGGGGCATCCCCGCGAGGTCTGGAAGTAGCCGTACACGTACTTCGTCTTCCAGAGGTTCGTCACCGGATGCGGAAGGGCCTTGAGGTCCGAGAAACCCCCGTCGTACCGGGGCTTGAGCCGCCCGGTCTCCGCATCCTTCAGGAATTCGCTCCAGATGTTCTCCGCCTCGCCCAGGACCAGCGCGTCGGCATGCGCCGCGGCCTCGTCGGGAAGGGCTGTCGTGTGCATGCCGCCCAGGACCACTTTTTTGCCCCGGGAGCGGAGCACGTCCGCAGTGCGGTACACCCAGGGCGCCTGGGGCGTGAGCACCGTGAACCCGATCAGGTCCGCGTCGGCGGTCAGGGGATCAAAACCCTCCTTGTTCGCGTCGACGACCCGGACCTCAATGTCCGGCCTGACCGTCCGCGTGAGGCCGGCCAGGTACTCCATGACCGGCGGAGCGATCGGAAGGCCTTTCGACTTCTGGCCCTTCTCGCCGAACGGCGGAGATACGAGGAGGAGGTTCATCGTGCAGGGGGAACGGCGGCATAAACGTGAAGGCCGCGGACCATCACGAACTGTACACGAACGGATGCCGGGATTCAATCTTTATTTCGGCCGTTCATGCATATCCGCTGTGGACCGTGGCCTATCAGGGATCAGGCGCTGCGGCAGAGCGTTCCCGTGGCGAAGCTACAGCTCCTCGCACAGGAGCTTGATCTTCTCGAGCACGCCTTCGGCTTCCTTGTTGTTCAGCTTCTCCACGAGACTGCTCTTGGAAACGACGCTCATGATCCTGCCGGGAGCCTCGTAGATCACCTCGACGGTCAGCTCTGTGCCGCCGTCGGCCTTCCGGAAGCCATAGTGTTCGGTGATGGGGAACCCGCCTTCCATCTTGAGGCCGAACTTCTCGTTCTTCGCGTTCTCGGTCACCGCGCCCTTCCCTCCGAAGGTCATGCCGAGCATCCGGTACTGCCATGCGAAGGTCGTGCCCTTCTCGACGTTCGGCGAGGACACATCGCGGACATCCACAAGGCTGGTCACGTACTTCGTCCAGTTCTCGGGGCTCGTGACGAACTGGAACACCTTTTCGAGCGGCGCATTGATCACGATCTTTCGCGTAATGGTCGACATGGGAGTCCCTCCTTTGGGAACGACGTCGCTGCACTCGCTGATCCGCATCACCGTGCGCGCAGGCATGCGGCACTGCCTTCCGCGAAGAGTACGAAATGATTATAGCACATCCTCCTTCGATGCAACAGCCGATCAGCGGGGGGGACCATTCGCCGCGGCGCCGGCGGCGGATCAAAATTCCCTTGCAAAAGACCTGCCCTTCCCTTATCATTGCTCTCGATGGATGCCCCGACGCACGCCATTGAACCGCTGTTCCTTTCCCGGGCGCTCGCCCAGGGTGTCACCCTCCGCATCGGCCAGATGAACAAATCGGACCATGAGGGCGTTATCCGAGCAATCGGGCGGTATGAGATCAACATCGAGGAGCGCGGCAGCATCGTCACGGTCCTGAAACAGGATATCTCCTATCTCACCGCCGGGAGTGCGCTCATCGAGGCACCGCCTGCGCACGCTGACGACGGAACAGCACCGGCCGCGCCGCCGCCGGTCGCTGCGTCGAGGCCGAACATCCAGCAGGAGTTCCTGGACAAGACGATCCACGAGAACCAGAGCATCACCGTCTTCCTCATTACGGGCCAGCGCCTCCGGGCGACCATCGAGGCCTACGACAACTTCACGATCCTCCTGCGCGAGGGCGGACGCCAGCACCTGTGCTACAAGCACGCGATCACCACGATCAACCGCTAGAGGTGTACCATGGAGACGAACCTCCTCGATTCGATGCTGAACGGCTACCGGGACCGGAAGACCCCGGTGACCTTCGTGCTCCAGAACCGCACGCGCGTCTCCGGAACGGTCCGCGCCTTCGATAATTACGTCATTGTCCTTGAAGGACCAACGAGCGAGATCATCTACCGTCACGCCGTGTCCAGCCTCGCTCCCGCCGGGGCCGCCGACGTGCCCCGCCCGGTCCCGCAGCGGGCCGAACAGCCGAAGCCTTCACCCCGCCCCCCTCAGCAGCCCTCCGCACGGCCCCGGCAGAAGCCGGACACGGCGCCTCCCCGGGCCGCTGCCGCCCCCGCGGAGCAGAACATCAACACCGGCATGAAGGAAGGACTGCTGCGCTGGATGCAGGAGCAGAAGGCCTCGAAATAGCATGGACCGCCGTGCCCTGGCCCTCGCATCCCTGTCGGGCCTGCTGCTGGCAGCGTCGTTCCCCTCCCTTGACCTCGGTTTCCTCGCGTGGTTCTCCCTCATCCCTCTCCTGCTGTCAGTGCACGGTCGCCCGCCAAAGGACGGCTTCCTGCTCGGGGGGCTCGCAGGCATCCTGTATTTCGGCGGCACGGTCTCCTGGGTGACCCATTCGCTCCACTTCTACGGCCGCATCCCGCTCGTCCCTGCCTCGCTCATTACGCTCCTGCTCTGCGCCTACTGCGCGCTCTATCCGGCGCTGTTCGGCATGATCGTCGCGCATCTGGGACGGCGCAGGCCCGGGCTGCTGTTCCTCGCCGCTCCCGCCGCCTGGGCTGCGCTCGAACTTGCGCGGACCCATGTCATCAGCGGCTTTCCCTGGGTGCTCCTCGGCACCACCCAGTACCGGTACCTGCCGCTGATCCAGATCGCGGACATCTCCGGCATCTACGGTGTTTCCTTCCTGATCGTCCTGGCAAACGCCGCTCTCGCGGGCCTCATCAAAGATCGGGAGCGCTTCGTGCCGCTCCTCGCCTCTCTCGCCGTGCTGGGCGTCGTGGCCGCCTACGGCGTCCTGCGTCTCCAGGAAACGGACACAGGACAGCCTCTCCGCGTGGCCGTCATACAGGGGAACATCGAACAGGACAGGAAGTGGGACCCTGCCTATCAGGCGGAGGTCATTGGGACCTACGAACGCCTGACGCGACAGGCGATCGCGGCCCGTCCCGACCTGGTGATCTGGCCCGAGACCGCAACGCCCTTCTACTTCGGCGGGGCGGAGCGGAACGATCCGAATCTCACCGAGGACCTGAGGAGCTTCGTCAGGAAGACGGGAACGCCGCTGCTCACCGGCAGTCCCTTCTATGAACGAGGACCGGACCGGGGCTACGTGCTCAGGAACGCCGCGTATCTCCTGGACCGGGACGGCGGGACGGCGGCGGTCTATGACAAGATCCATCTCGTCCCCTTCGGCGAATACGTCCCGCTCAAGGACGTCCTCTTCTTCATCGGGAAGATGGTCCAGGCACGAGGCGATTTCCAGCGGGGCAGGGAATACACGGTCATGCAGCTGAAACCCCCGCAGGGCGGCGGGCCGGTCTCCTTCAGCACGGTCATCTGCTACGAGATCATTTTCCCCGACCTGGTGCGCCGCTTCGTGGACCGGGGGGCGGCCGTCATGACGACGATCACGAACGACGCGTGGTTCGGCAGGAGCGCGGCCCCCTATCAGCACTTCGCCATGGCGGTATTCCGCGCCGTGGAGAACCGCGTGCCCGTGGCCCGCGCCGCAAACACCGGCGTCTCGGGCTTCATCGACAGCCGCGGCAGGGTGCTCGCCGCGACGGACATCTTCACCGAAGCGTTCCTGGTGGCTGGTCTTGTTCCCGCAAGCGGGAGCCGAACCTTCTACACGCGCTACGGCGATGTGTTTGCCTGGATGTGCGTGGCTACAATCCTTGTCATCGTTGCGTTCATCGGCAAGGTAGCATCCTGAAAAAACAAAAGCCGCCGGACCCTCATGGCCCGGCGGCGTTCCCTGCTCATCCTCCATCACGTGCGCGGCATCAGAACCGGAAAGCCGCGTACAACCCGATGCCGGTGTTCGTTTCCTCGTCCTTGAACTCTCCGCCGGGGAAAACGGTCTTGTGCTCGACCTTCTCGGAGTAGAGCGGCAGCTCCATGCCGAAGCGCTCGCTGAACCAGTAGCGCGCTGCCAGCGTCGTGCGTCCGGTCGTCGTGATGTGCTCTGTCCCGGAGGGCATCCCCTGCAGGTCCACGCTTTCGGCCTCGACAGCGAGACGGACCGTAAGGT
>Ga0316622_100000558_pt1 | contig 21925 bp, 17 predicted proteins | sample OWC_Aug_OW2_C1_D_FD_207646 | JGI IMG/M metagenome (GOLD analysis project Ga0316622, IMG submission 207646) | Wetland soil microbial communities from Old Woman Creek delta, Ohio, United States - OWC_Aug_OW2_C1_D5_C | ecosystem: Environmental > Terrestrial > Soil > Wetlands | place: USA: Ohio... | reverse complement strand
GCCCGCGACGTGCAACCGCCGCACCGTCATCTCGTCCCGGGTAAGCGTCCCGGTCTTGTCGGAGCAGATGATGGTGGTGCTACCCAGTGTCTCGACTGCGGGCAGCCGCCGCACCAGGGCATGGCGCCTCACCATCCGGCGGACCCCCAGCGCAAGCGAGATGGTGACCACCGCCGGAAGGGCCTCCGGAACGACGGCGACGGCGAGCGCGACCCCGAACACCAACATGTCGATCAGGGGCTGTCCGCGCAGCAGCCCCAACGCCACGATCAGGCCGACGACCACGAACGCCGCGTGGGCAAGCTGGTGCCCCACCCGGTCAAGGTTCTGTTGCAGGGGCGTGCGCGGGGCCTCGACCGCCTCGAGCATGCGCGCGATCCGCCCGACCTCGGTGTCGTGACCGGTGTCGACCACAAGCGCGCGCCCGCGGCCATACGTGATGGCGGTACCCGCATAGACCATGCTGCACCGCTCGGCGAGTGGGGTCTCGGCACCGACCGGCGCCGCCGTCTTCTCCACCGGTAACGACTCGCCGGTGAGCGCCGCCTCCTCCGCCTGCAGGTTCACCGCCGAGACGAGCCTCGCATCCGCGGGGACCCGGTCTCCAGGCTCGAGCAGGATCAGGTCGCCAGGGACTAGATCGCGCGCCGGCAGATCGACCTCGTCCCCGCCCCTCAGCGCCGTCGCCCGAGGCGCCGCGATCCGCTGCAGCGCCTCCAGGGCGCGCTCCGCCCGGAACTCCTGGGCGAAACCAAGCAGCACGGCGAACAGCACGATCACCGTGATGGCGACGGCCTCGACCGCATGACCGAGCGCGGCGGAAACCGCGGTCGCGATCAGCAGGATGATGATGAGCGCATTCTTGAACTGCCCCAGCAGCAGGCTCCACGGGCTGATGCGCTGGGGAGGCGCCAGCTCATTAGGGCCGTAGTGGAGCAGTCGGCGGGCGGCCTCCTCCGCATCGAGGCCCCGGTCGATCGAGGTCTCAAGCGCCGTTGCCACGGCCGCCGCAGGCAAGGTGTGGGGCGTGTGCATGTCAGGTGAGGCCGTGACAGCTATCATTGCGGGGGAAGGCATCGGGATCGAGCGACCGGTGCACGCGCTGGCGAGAAAGCGCAATCGTGGATTTGAACGCGAGACCCTTCACGCAAAGCCCCGCGAGCGGACACATAGGGATACCAGAGCACCGCGCTGAACAACCAGGCGCCGGCTCTCGCCGGCGCCTGGCCCTCACGGCGCGAAGTGTTCCTCAGCCTGGCTCAAAGACGTACCTGGGCTTGATCCAGGAGATCATGAGGGGCAGCAGGGTCAGCGCCGTGATCACGTCGATCACCAGGGCAAAGCTGATGTAAACGGACAACGACCAGGTGTTCGCGAGCTCCGTGCCCATCAGCGGGATGAAGCTGCCGAGCAGCACGATGACCGACACGACAACCGCCGAGCCGGTGCCGTGCATCGTGTTGCGCAGGGCCTTGTCCCAGTCCCGCCCCGTCGCCATCATCTCCTCCCGCAAGCGGGCAATGACGTAAATCGCGAAGTTCACGCCGATGCCCATCGCGATGCTGAGGGCCACGACCAGGTGGAAGGCCAGGTTGGCCGACCAGTTCTCGATCGAGGTGAAGTATCCACCCAGCCCGTACTGCGCAAACAGGGTCACCAGCATCAACGCCATGAGCAGGGCGGACGCCTGCCAGGACCGGAAGATCACCCAGATGAGCAAGAAGAGTGCGATGGCGACGTGGATCGGGATCTCCAGGAAAATATCGTTGGCGACCTCCCGGCTCGCCTCGGTGGCGCCCAGGAATCCGCCGACGGCCGGCCGCACGTACTGGGGCCCCGGCTGCGACAGCTCGTTGGTGTCACCCGACGTGTCACCATTGCGCATGCCGAAGTTCACCTTCTTGAAACCGGCGTCGTTCTTGTGCTGCTCGAGGTAGTCCAGGATCTCCATGGTGACCTTGTGGGTCAGGCGCGGGTTCATCGTGTTGATATACCCAAGGACCACGCCCTCGTTCCAGTTGCGGGACACGAACGCGTCCATGTCCCCTGAGGTGGTCATGGTCTCGAGGAGACCGTTGTACAGCTGGACCATGTCATCCGGGTCGCGATCATCGTTCGGGTCAATCGCCTTCAGATACTCCTTGGTGGGGATGCGCAGGTCGCTCAGCACTGGCTTGGTGCCCGGCTCCGCGGTCAGCAGCATGTTGACCAGCCGGATGAACTGGGCGTAGGAACCCGTGAATCCGATCAAGGGGTTCGACCGCATCCAGTTCTCCAAGGCCTCGATGTCCCCAAGCACCTCCGCGTCGTTGAAGATGCCCTGGGCCCCCTGCTTATCCGGGTCGTGGCAGCCCTTGGGCAGCCCCTGGGCGTCACACTCGGGCTTGATCGGTTCCTTCCCCCGGATCGGAATACTTACCGAGATCACCCCCGGCATGATCTTGTTCAACTCCTCGATGTGCTCGATCGTGATTGAGCTCTTCTTGAAGGCCGCGCGGGAATAGTCGATGCCGCGCTCGATCCCCGGCATCAGGTCATCGGCTGTCGCCTCGTAGATCTTCGTGTAGTACACACCCCAGCCGACCAGCACCGCAACGAACAGCATGGGAATCACCTTCGCAGGGCCCTGAATGACGCTCGTCAGCAGGTCACCCACCTTCTCCTCCCAGGCTGCCCCCTTGCGCGCCTCGGCCCGGCTGCAGGGGAAGGTCGCAAAGAACAGCGGGATCAGGGTCGTGGTGTTCAGCAGCAGCGTGAGCATGCCGAACATCCCGAAGTAGGCGTAGTCCTTGTAGAAGGAGATGTCCACCAGGCTCAGGAGGGCGAACCCCATCACGTCGGTGGCCACGGCCAGAGCTGCCGGTATGATGGTCTGGCCGATGGCGACCTCCGCCGCGTGATAGCAGTCGCCGCTCTTGGACTGCTCCTGCATGAAGCGGCGAGCCACCTGGATCGAGTGGCTCATGCCGATTGCAAGGATCAGCATGGGGGTCAGCACCATCATGGTCGTCAGCTTGAACTGCGTCAGGCCCATCAGTCCCAGCGTCCAGACGATGGTCGCACCCACCCCGAGTAACGGGAACACCGCCCCACGCCAGTTGCGAAACTCGACCCAGAGGATCACCACCACGATCCCGATCGAGATCACGAACAGATACCAGTGGTCCACGAGGTCATGCAGCATGAAGGCCAGGAAGTACGGCTCGCCCGCAACCAGCACGTCCCCGTCAACCTGCTTGATGCGCGGGTCATCCCGGTACTCCTCCATGATCTTGATGACGCTGCGGACCCACGGCAGGTAGATGGGCTTCACGTCGTCCGAGTAGTCGGCGATGATGAAGGTACCCTTGGCCACGCACTTGCGCTCCTCGCGCTCCAGGAAGTCGCAGCGCTTGCCCTGCGCGTCTTCGAAGTAGAGGAGCATCGGGCCCATCACCGGGTTCTCTTCGAGCCCTTCCTTGAGGAATGCCAGCTGCTCCTTGGCCTGGGCCGGGTCGGTCGTGCTCACGCCCCCCGTCGGGATGAGCCGCTTGAACACCAGCCCGTTCTCGTCGGCCCCCATGTACTTCACCTTCTGGGCCGCGAGGTTGATGAAGTTGGCCTTGTTGGCGAAGGGTAACGCCTCGAGCTTGCGGTGGATCTCCTGGACGACGTTGATCACACCGGACTGATAGATGTCCCCTTTCTTGACGCGCACGCCAAAGACCATCAGGTTACCCATGCCGAAGTTCTTCTCGACATAGGCATTGGTCGCCACGTAACGGTTTACCGGTGGCAGCAGGGTGTCCGGGTCGTTGATCACCTGCATGTCCTTGACAAAGACCGCAAAGAACACCGTGATCAAACCAATAACCAACATGTACGCGTAGCGATTGCGTAGCATAAAGCTGGCGTAGGCCCGCGTCAGGCGGGCCTCCCGCTCGGACATGCTGTATTTCATCTCTGCCATGGCTCGCCCTCGCGACACCCTACTATCGCTTCCGTACGGCGCGGCCCTGGACGCGCCGCCGTCCGCCGGCACGCCCGGAGCCTTCCGTGCAGCGGCTGCCGTACCAGCCGCCGCACATCCTCCTCCGACAGCCCCCGCGGGGGACTGCCTTGCACCGTCCCCGCGGGGCGGGACGCGGTCTATGTACCGCGTCGCGTTAGAAGATGTACTTCAGCCCCAACTGGAAGTTGGACGAGTTCTCGAACTGCCCGAACAGCGTGTCCTCGTCCCCCCAGTACAGGTTGAGCTCCGCGGTGCCGATCAGGTTGTCCGTGAAGCTGTACTCCACGTCAAACCGGTTCCACCACCCGTCGCCTTCCTCGTAGATGGTGATGTTGTTCCAGCGGTGCTCCTGAGAGGGCCCGAACGGCTTGGAGAAGAACAGGGAGTAGAACTCCTTGTATTCCTCCTGCTTCTGCAGGGCGTTGGTGAGGTTCATGACCGGGAAGTCACCCGTGTAGCGGGAGCAGTCGAACGTAAGCCCAGTCTGGGTCCTGCACGTCTCGTTGTCGTTCACATAGTCGAGGTTGATGAACTGGATGAACTGACCGCTGATGAGCAGGTTGGTCAACACCGTGACGTCGGCGCCGAGCACGTACTTGAAGACGTCGCCCTTCTCCATCGTCAACCCATTGGCGACGTCGCCGATGCCCAGCAGCAGGTTATCGACGATCGGCTGCCGGACATCTCGCTGGTAGAGGAACTCGCCGCGCAGGACCACCGCACCCAGGGCGGCCGTGTCCAGCGCATAGTCAAAGGACGCACCGATGTTGTGGATGCGCTGGACCTTCTCGGTGAAGACCAGCTCCACCGGATTGGTGTTGTGTGCGCCAGGAACCTGTCCGAAGGTGGGATCGGCTGCCCCGTAGTACTGGCCGGCGCCATTCCTGAGCAGGATGGTGGTCGTGTCGCCCGGGTTCGCGGAGAGGTCCTTCTGGACCTGATCACGGCTGCGGTCCGTGAGCGGGTTCGGTGCCAGGACCCCTGGCGGCTGACCCGGCACCTGGGCGCTGGCGGCCCGCTGCACGGTAAGCTTCTCACCGGTGCTGGCGTCCCGCCAGCCGAGATCGATGTAAGGGTTCGTGTCGTAGGCATAGAGGTAATTCAGCGAGAAGCTGAACCCTCCGCCCGTCGTGCCCTTGTAGCGGAACCCGAGGTTCGGATTCGCGGTGTCCGGGTAGTCCCGCTCGTAGGAGGTACGCGCGCTGAGGCCGGTGAATCCACCGCCGGCGAAGCTGTTGAAGGTCGCGAATGTGGCGTTCGGCATGAACTCGAAGGCGGCCGTGCGGTTAGCCGGGTCCCAGCTGGTGTCGGTGAACCCCGTGCCGGTGACGGGCATGAGATTGGTCACGAAGTTGTTGGCGTTGGGGTCGCTGGAACAGGTGGGATCCAGACCGCACTGGGCGATGTTGTTCAGGAGCATGAATCCCGGCACGCCGGTGGTAGGAGTCGCCGGCAGGATCTGCCCGGGCTGGGACCTCGGGTCCCAGTAACCGCTGGCAAACCCGTCCACCGTCAGGCCAGCGAAGGGAAGCAGGCCGAACGGGTTGGCCTGACCTCCAGTGAACGCACCACCCTGGGCCGCGTTGTTGAAGCTCTGCGCCGTCGCGGCGAGGGTTGGCGTGATGTTGAGGAACCCGTTCACCGGACCCGTGATGGCGTCCACGCCCTTCATGATGAACGCCTCGCCACGGTTGTCCTGGTTGTCCAGGCCCGGGATCTTGTTCTCCTCGTGCTGGGTGAGGATGAACTGGACGTTGCTGCGATCGGTGATGTTTCGCTCGGCCTTCAGCATCCAGATGGGGATGCGCGAGTCCTCGAAGGTGTTCTGGTTGAACTCGCGGTAGTCGGTCGGGTTGATGATATCCAGGAGCTTGATGCCGTCGGCCGTGCCCCAGACCACCTGCTGCTTGCCGAGGCGGAACTGCCAGTCCGCAAGCCTCGTATCGACATAGAGCTCGCGCAGCCAGTCATGCTGGCTATAGATCCGGTAGCCCTTGTAATTGCGATCCAAGCGGCCAGGTGCATCGTAGATGAAGTTCAGATCGGCCGTCCAGGTCGTGCTCTCGCCAATCGGCCCGTTGAGAAATAGGCGGGCGGAGTTCTCGAACTTGATCAGGTCGCCGCCGTCGTACTCGGTCTCGTCGAGCATCGACCGCGCCTGGCTGGTCACCTGACCGCCCTCGGTGAAGATCGCGGTCTCGTTCTTCAGGTAGCCACTAACCTCGACCTTGCCGAGGTAGCCCTCACCGCCCTCCGCGGCCACTGCCAGGGCCGGCATCGCCACCGCCAGGGCGACCGCCTGGGACACCGCTGCCCGCTTGAACACATCCACACGCCTGAACATGGTTGCTTCCCCCCATTACTCCAGCGAAAAGCCGGGGACAGCCCCCGACGGGGCGTCCCCGGATGACCCTCTCTGGCAGCGCCTGGTCCTGCGGCCTCAGCGCTTGATCTTCTCGAGTGTGGTCTCGCTCCAGAAGTCTGGATCCATCTGCCGGTTGTACTTGACCACCGAAGACGGGATCACGGCCCACGTCTCGTGGTTGGTCTCGAAGGTCTTGCCATACCAGTAGCCCCAGGAGAGGCCCCTCGGGTTGTCCGGCGTGAGGCTCACCCAGGCCCGGTCGATGAGCTTGCTCATCTTGTCACCCTTGTAGTACTCGCTCCGGTAGTCCGCGAACGACTTGGTGTCGACGTAGCTGATCCGGCAGTCGTAGTACCAGTTCTTGAACTTGGTGCAACTCTTTACCTTGTAGACCTCCTTGCCCTTGACGTCGCAGAAGGGGGCTGGCAACTTCTGCATGTACTTGTTCTTCTCGCTGTCCTGCAGCTCGAGGGTCTTCAGGCACTCCTTGAAGGTCTCCTTGCCAAGAAGTTCGTGGGTCTCGTGGAAGGGCTTGCGCAGATACACGTCCTCGAACGTGAAGTCGGTGCCGCCCCAGGCGTCGTCGAAGGCAGGCTCGGCGAAGCGCCGGATCTTGCGCAGGGCCGGCAGCCAGATCGAGTACGACTGGCTCTTCTTGTCGTCCACGTAGTCGGTGATGAGCATGCCGGTGCCGTTCAGCTTGCCCGACCGGAAGATGGCGATGTCCTTCGCGTTGATGACGCCGTCGGAGTATTCGTTGTTGAGGTGGCGCTCGACCGTGTTCGTGGTTGGGGCCTCACCGGCGGCCTTGTTGATGAGCACCGTGATGGTGTCGCCGTCCTCGATGATCGAATAGTTCTTGTAGGCGTAGAAATGGTTGACGTAGTAGACCTGCTCCATGATCTGATCGGCGGTGGGCGTGCCCTTCGGATAGGGCAGGTCCTTGGGTACAGCGAACGCCGGGAGGGCGATCAGGGACGACAGGGCGGCGACGCCCAGCTTGTGTAGCATCATGGCTCTTTCTCCCAAGTCTTGACCGCGCGGTCGAAGCCGAGGATGGCGGGGCCTGGCGGGCTTGATCCCCTTGTTTGCATTGGGGCCCCGAGATCCGCTTCTTGAATATAGTGAAGGGAAAACCCCATAGCAACACATTAACGTGAAATCGTTGCTATAACCTATTGAAACTAAACCTAGCCGGAACATATACTAAAAAATATTAGAATATTCTGGATTGCTATAAGCGAAGGTGTTGAATGCTCTGGGAGATCCGTCCTGCGGCGCCGCGGGCGCCTTGGAGGTACCCAACCCGACCAGGCGGTGGTGGCCGCCCGTGCGAGCGGCAGAGGCGGACGGGATGGGCGAGCAGACGGTCGCGAGGGAAGTCTTAGGGGCTGGCTATGCGGCAATTCGCCGCGGCCGAGGGCACTCAATCACCCTCGGCCGCGGCGTGCGCATCAGCCAGAAAACAGTGGGCTCGGGATGTCGAGACCGGGTCTCAGATGTACAGGCAGATGTCCGACTCGCCGGCAAACTCGAAGAAGGTCGCCGCGCCTCCGAACTCGATGCCGTCGATGAAGTCGGCCGGGTTGAACTCGAAGAGGTCCACGGTCATCTGGCAGGCGATCATCTTGACCTCGGCCTCCCGGCAAAGGTCACGCAGCTCCTCGATGCTGGCCACGCCCTTCGCCTTCATCTTCTGCTTCATCATGCTGGTCATCACGGACTCCATCCCTGGGAGCGCCGTTCCGAGCACCGGAAACCACTTGTCCATGCCGTAGGGCATCGGCATGCCGGGGTTGCCGAGCGGCGAGACCTTGAGCTCCAGCCTCTTGCGCAGGAGCTGCAGTCCATAGAAGGTGAAGAACACCTGCGTGTCGTAGCCGAGCGCGGCGGCGGTCGACGCGAGGATGAACGGCGGGTAGGCCCAGTCGAGGGTCCCCTTCGTCGCAATGATGGCCAGCTTCTTGGTGTCGGACATGTGTGAGCCTCCCGGCCGTTTCGCCCTGACTCAGGCCTTCTTCAGCAGGAAGACGAACTTCCCGCCCTCTTCGCCGGACTCGAGCAACTGGTTGCCCGTCTGCTTCGCGAAGGCTTCAAAATCCTTTACCGACCCCGGGTCGGTTGCCACGATCCGGAGTATCTTGCCGCTCTGCATGCTGGAGAGCGCCTTCTTGGCACGGAGGATGGGGAGCGGGCAATTCAGCCCGGTAGCGTCGAGTTCCTGGTCGAACGTGGCCATCAGTGCCTCCTGTCAGCTGTCCTGAAGGGATCGGTCTACAAGTGAATCGATGCTTTATATGCGAATTGGCTAATGCCTGCAACTCGCCCCTCGGGGGAGTCCGGCAGGCCCACGGGTCTTTGCGCAGGGGGCTGCATGAGGTCGCGGCGTCCATTAGCATATGGTGAAGGAGCAGCATGGGTAGCTGCGAGCGCGGGGGCAAAACGGCTATGGAGCTTCTGCCCGTCTTTCTGGATGTCCGGGACCGACTCTGCCTCGTGGTCGGCGGTGGTGCGGTGGCAGGTCGCAAGGTCGCGCTCCTGCGCGAGGCCGGGGCGCGGGTTCGGGTGGTCGCCCCAAGGCTGTCCGAGGGGCTCGACGCCCTCCGGGCCCAGGGCCTCATTGAGCACACCGCCAGGCCCTTCGCGGAGGAGGACCTCGAGGGTGCCCACCTCGCGATAGCCGCCACCGACGACCCGGAGACCAACGCCCGCGTCTCCCGGCAAGCCTCCGCCCGGCGCACGGCAGTCAACGTGGTCGACCAGCCGAGCCTCTGCACCTTCGTGGTCCCCTCGATCATCGACCGCTCACCCGTGCTCGCCGCGGTCTCGACCGGTGGCGCCGCGCCGGTGCTGGCCCGCCTCATCCGGGCGCGCCTGGAGACGCTCATCCCGGCGAGCTACGGCCGGCTGGCGGCGCTGGCGGCGTCGTTCCGAGACCGGGTAAAGGCCCACTTCCCCCACCCCCCGGACCGCCGCAAGTTCTGGGAGCGGGCACTGCAGGGCCCGGCCGCAGAGCTGGTATTCGCTGGACGGGAGGAGGCGGCACGCGCCGAGCTCGAGCGGGAGCTGGAGGGCAGCCGACCGGATGGCTCGAGGATGGGGGAGGTGTACCTGGTCGGGGGCGGCCCGGGTGACCCGGATCTTCTGACCTTCCGGGCCCTGCGGCTGATGCAGCAGGCGGACGTCGTCGTCCACGACCGGCTCGTGGCCAAGGCGATCCTGGACCTGTGCCGACGTGACGCCGAGCGGGTGTACGTAGGCAAGGAACGCGACAATCACGCCATGCCCCAGGGGGAGATCAACCTGCTGTTGGCACGCCTCGCCAAGGCGGGCAAGCGGGTCCTGCGGCTCAAGGGCGGAGACCCGTTCATCTTTGGACGCGGGGGCGAGGAGATCGAGACCCTGGCCGCCGAGGGCGTGCCGTTTCAGGTGGTCCCCGGGATCACCGCCGCATCGGGCGTCGCGTCCTACGCGGGCATACCCCTGACCCACCGTGACTACGCCCAGGCCTGCGTCTTCGTGACTGGCCACCTCAAGGACGGCAGTGTGAGCCTCAACTGGCAGGCGCTGGCCCAACCCCAACAGACGGTCGTGTTCTACATGGGGCTGAAGGGGCTCGACACGATCTGCCGCGAGCTCCAGCGTCACGGCCTGCCCGCGAGCACGCCGGCGGCCCTGGTGCAGCAGGGCACGACCCAACGCCAGCGGGTCTTTACCGGGACCCTGGCGACCTTACCGGAGCTGGTGCGCCAGGCACCCCCGCCCCGCCCCCCGACCCTGATCATCGTCGGGGAGGTCGTGCGCCTGCACGAGAAGCTGGCCTGGTTCCATCCCGCGCCGGCGGCGGAGCCTCCCCACCCGTAGGAGCGAATTCATTCGCGACCGGGACATCCCGTCGCCGCGTCGCGGAGGAGTCCGCTCTACGGGGACCGGTGACGCTGTGGACCCAGCTGATCGGGTCGCACCGTGGGGGTGAAGTACACGTCACCCACCTCGAGGTCGACCGCGGCGCCGCTGCCATCGACGAGGGGCGCCTCGTAGTCCTTCCACCCGCGCAGACCGGTCTTGAGGTTGTAGACCTCCTGGTAGCCCATCATCCGCATCGTCTTGGCGGCCAGCAGGCTGCGGTTACCCGAGCGGCAGACCACGACCACGGGGCGATTACGGGCCTCGACCAGCTCCGGCTCGGTCTCCTCGTACCCGTACTCGACCGCCGACTCCAGGATCCCGCGGGGGACGTTGAGCGAGCCCGGGACGTGCATGGCCGCGAACTCGTAAGGCTCGCGCACGTCCAGGATGAGGATGTCCTCCCCGGCCTTGAGCCGCTCATCCAGGTCCCAGGGCCAGAGCTCGGGGACCTCTGGGAGGCATTCGCGGATGATGTCCATGAACCGCTTCATCGCACAGCGCCCTCTTGGTCGATCAGAGCTTTGGACAGAGGCCACGCTCGACGGCGATGACCGCGGCCTCGACCCGAGAGTGCACCTCCAGCTTGCGCAGGATCGACTTCACGTGCAGCTTCACCGTACCGTCCGAGATCCCGAGCTCCCGGGCGATGACCTTGTTGCTCTGGCCGGCCGCCAGGTGGCAGAGAATGTCCATCTCCCGGCGCGTCAGGATCGAGAACGCCAGCCGTCCCTGCTGGGCCGGGGCATCCTTCTGCAGCGCCCGCGCCAGGACGCCCGCCATGTCTGGCGCGACCACGGTCTTGCCGGCGACGACATCGTCGAGGGCGCTCACGAGCTCGTCGGGCTCCATGTCCTTGAGCAGGTAGCCCTGGGCCCCGCTGCGCAGGCTCTCGACCAGGTCGCGCTCCTCGTGGCTGGTGGTCAGCATGACCACCGGCCGGTCGAAGCCAGCCCGGCGCAGGTCGCGCATCACCGCCAACCCGTCGGGACCTGGCATCCTCAGGTCCAGGAGCACGACGTCCGGCCGAGCCTCGGCGGCGAGCCGGGCCCCCTCCTCGCCCGTCCCCACCGCCGCGACCACCTCGATCCCGCGGCGTTGGAGCAGCTCGCGCAGCCCGCTGCGAAACAGGGCATGGTCGTCGATGAGCAGCACTCGCACGGGCATCCTCCGGGGATAGCCCCGGTAACCCCCGCTGGGGCTCAGCGGACCCGGGCGCCCGTAAAGTTTAGCTCTACCCGGGTGCCCTCGGCTGGCTCGCTCTCGACCGTGAGCTCGCCGCCGATGCGACGCGCACGCTCCTGAAGGATGGCGAGACCGATGTGCTCCCCCGGCTCGCCGCGGCCAGCGTCCTCCGATATGCCGATACCGTCGTCCTCGACCATCACGTGGTAGTGCCCTTCCTCGTCGCAGCGCAGGAGGATGCGCACGGCGTGGGCCTGGCTGTGCTTGCGGATGTTGGCGAGGGCCTCCTGAACGATGCGCACGACCTGCATCTCCTGGGTCGCGGGCAGGTCGGTGTGGGTGCACTCCTTCTGGAAGAAGGTGACGATGCCGGTCTCTCGCCGGAAGCGGGCGACCAGCTCCTCGAGGGCCGGCAGGAGTCCGCGCCGGTCGATCGGTGCGCGGAAGTGAGCGAGGAGCCCCCGCAGCTCGTCGTTGGCCTCCTCCAGGCCGTCGCGGATCCGGTCGAGCTCCCCGCGTGCCTGCGTCACGGCACCCGAGGACCCGAGGGTCTCCTCGAGCATGCGCACCTGGAAGCGCAGGCTTGCCAGCGTCTGGGCAAGCGAGTCATGCAGCTCGTGCGCCAACAGGTTGCGCTCCTGGATGATCGAGAGCCTCTGTGCCTGGGCGTCCACCCGGACCTTTTCGATGGCCATCCCGAGGTGCCGCCCGATGCTGGTGAGGAGGTCCCTCAGGTCGTCACGCTCCAGGCGGTCAGGCCGGTCCACAAAGAGATGGTAGACGCCGAGCGTCTTGCCGTGATAGCGCAGTGGCACCGCGAGGGCATAGAGCCCTCGCGGGCCCGTGGGGGGGGCATCTCGACCGGGCAGCGCCCAGGCCTCGCTGGCCTCGTCCCGGCCAGCCCACGCGCCGGCCGGCGGGTCCGTGGACTCGGGCGACGCCCCTTCGAGCTCGCCCTCGGAGAGTCCGACGCTCGCCACCAACCTCATGTGGCCGTCCTTGTCGAGCAGCCTGACGGCCGCGGCCTTGGCCTTCACCACGTCGATGAGGGTGTGCAGAAAACGGGTCAGGAGGTCGTCGAGGTCATTGAACAGATTGACGCTCGCGGCGACGTCGTAGAGGACCTGCAGGGAGCGCGTTTTCTGGGCGAGGCTCTCCGTGTGCCGGCAGACCTCCTGGTCCATCTGCTCGCTCAGGCGCTGAAGCGATTGTCCGAGGTCATTGATGTCCTGCGCCACGTAGCGGAACTCGCCGGCCTGCGAGACGGTGAGTCGCGCACCGAGGTCACCCCCGCGCATGCGCTGCGCCCAGTCCCTCAGCTGGCTGAGGGGGGCCAGGAGCTGGCGGTCGATGCTGCGGTAAAGCAGCAGGACCAGACCGGCGGCGGTCCCGACCAGGGCCATCTGTCCGAGAGCGAGCCACCTCGGCCCGGCTCCCCAGGCGTAGGCGATGATGGAGGCGCTGAGGCAGACGAGCAGGGTGCCCAACAGCCCCGCCAGGGGTCGGCAGACGGGGCTGTCGAGGAAGCTGCCGCTGCGCGCCGGCGAGCGCAGCAGACACGCCGCCCAACGCCGCGTCGGGGCCTGACGCCCGGCGCGCGGCGCTACGTCCTGGGAGGGCCGCTCGGGGGCGCGCTCCTCAGCCCCGGAGGGTGGCCTCGCCGATACGTCGGCCGACACGACGCGTGGCGCCGCTCCCGTCGAGCCCTGTGGTAGCACCGTTCCGTGCATCGCCCTGCTGCAGAGACTCCCCGCCCCGCGATCTCAGCGCATGCGGGGGAATCGCCGCGCGGCGACCAGCCACGCGCGCAGAGATTCCTTCACAGGCTCAGGTCTCCATCGGCGGTGTGTAGTTGGGGTCGTTCGGGTTGAGGAAGATGAAGTGGAACTGACCCGGCTCCAACTCGACGTAGTCCATCGTCGCCCCGCGCAACTGCTGCGCGTGGTCCGGGGCGATCACCACCCGCACCCCCTCGCTTACCACCTCCAGGTCATCCGCCGTCTGGGTGTCAAACCCCATCCCGTAGTCGAGCCCGCCATCCGTGCGCCGACTGGCTGCCACCCGTAGAACAAGTCCCGCGTTCCCGCCCTGCTCCGCCGCGCGCCGAACCTGCTCTGCCGCGGCCCTGGTGAGTGTGAACATCGCCTGTCCCCCCGTCGCTTACGCCAGTGCGGACCGCGCCGCACCCGTGCCCACGTCCCGGGAGACCGGCGCGGTCGCCTGCGCCCGTCGCTCGCGCACGAACGCCACAAACCGTTCGACCCAGCGACTCGTTCCGGCGTTCCGGAGATGCACGTAGCTGGCCAGCAGGTTGCGGTGAATCACACCGTCCCACTGACCGTCGATGCCGTTGCCGCGCAGGACACGGTAGGCGAAGGTCAGCCCCTCGGGTACCGCCTCCAGACGCGAGTAGTGAAACTCGTGGGCCGTGATCGTCCGTGCGTCTCCGTCTCGGGCGACCGGACCCCATGGCCCTGCCCCGGTCTCGACCAGCCGCGCATAGCCACGGCCCTGCGGCCGGGCCTCCACGACGACGTCGAAGGGCAGCACGCCGACCATCGACCGGACGTCGTCGCCCCAGCGCAGCCGACGGGCGAGATACATCAACCCACCGCACTCCGTATAGGCCGGCAGCCCTGCCTCGACCGCGGCCCGGATCTCGCCCCGCAGCGCAGCATTCGCCTCGAGTCGGGCCATCTGCGTCTCGGGGAATCCACCGCCGATGAACAGGCCGTCGATGGCGGGCAGTCGCGCGTCGTGCAGTGTATCGAAAGGCACCAGCTCCGCCCCGGCCTGCTCGAACGCCTCGAGGTCATCGGGGTAGTAGAAGCCGAAGGCGGCGTCCCGCGCGATCCCGATGCGCACCCGACTCCCCCCGCCACCCTCGACTGTCGGCAGCGACGGTACGCACAGCGCCGGCGCCGCCCGCGCCAGTTCCAGCAGGGCGTCCAGGTCCACGTGCTCGGTGATGGCCCGAGCGATGCGATCGACCGCAGCGCGGGCGAGGGCGTGCTCGTTGCTGGGCACGAGTCCGAGGTGGCGCTCCCGGATCTCGAGCTCGGGGTCGCGGGGCACCGCGCCCAGCACCGGGACGCCGGTGTGGGACGCCAGGGCATCCCTAAGCTTGGCCTCGTGGCGTGCGCCACCCACCTGGTTGAGGATCACACCGGCGATGGTGACCGCCGGGTCGAAGGCCTGGAAGCCCAGGACCAGCGGCGCCACGCCTCGGGTCATGCCGCGGGTGTCGAGGACCAGCACCACGGGGGCAGCCACGACCTTCGCCAGAGCCGCATTGCTATTCGACCCATCCTGGGCGGTACCGTCGTGCAGCCCCTTGTTACCCTCCACGAGGCTCACGTCGGCCTGCGCCGATCGGCTGGCGAAGAGGGTCAGGATCTCCGCTGGGGCCTGGGTATTGAAGTCGAGGTTGTAGCAGGGCCGCGCGGCGGCCACACCGAGCCACATCGGGTCGATGTAGTCAGGGCCCTTCTTGAATGGCTGAACCTGAAGGCCCCGGGTACGCAGCGCCGCGGCCAGCCCGATGCTGACCGTGGTCTTGCCCGAGGACTTGTGGGCAGCCGAGATGAAGAACCGGGCGTTCACCGCTGGCTCGGCGTCAGCCGCCCGGCCCCCGCGTGCCCGGGTAGCCGAGGGCAATGCGCGCTGCGGCGCCGCCCCGGCCGCGCCGCCGCCTCAGGCAGAGGCCGCCGCACCCCGGTGGTGCGGGTCGACGCTGGCATCGTCGAGCGTCAGGGGCAAGAACCTCAGGACCTTGACGGCGACGGCCACAAGGAGCAGGGCCAAGCCGATCCCCCCGACCCCGAGCGCCACCTCGGGCAGGCTCGGCGAGTAGCTCGCCACCACCCCGTCAAAGAACGTGCTGCCCACCACCTCCTTGCCCGGAACGACCTCGAGCGGATAGGCCTGGCCACCCGGTATGGTCACGTACATCTGGGCAAGCCCGCCCAGGATGACGAGCGCCGAGGCGACACCGATCACCGTTCGAGACCGCCCCAGGGTGGGATGGAACAGGAGGACCAGCGGCACGATTCCACCGAGGAGCACCTGGCCCAGCCAGAACACCTGGGCAAACGAGCCGCCATCAAGCAGGATGTAGCGCTCGAAGCCGTGCCGCTCGGTGAAGTACAGGTTGGTCAGATGGTACACGGCGACAAAGTAGAGCCCCGCCGCGACGAATATGCCGAGCAGGTTCTTCATGCGCAGGAGAAGCACGTCGCCAAGCGGCCGCTCGGTCCAGCGGTAGCTCGCCATGAGCACGAGCAAGAACACTGCCATGCCATACGCCAGGGACAGCACCACGAACAGCGGGGCGAGGAGGGCCGTGTCGTACGCGTCTCTGGCCACGAGGAACCCGAAGATAGACCCCGTACCGGTGGTGAGGATGAGCCGCCAGATGAAGGCCACATACCCGACCGGCGTCGAATACCCACTCATGCGGCGGTCCAGCATCATCCACAGGTAGCCCGCGACGATGGCCGCAAAACCGGTGTAGAGGAAGATGTTCCACGCGAAGATGGACTTGAAGTTGTAATGGGTCATCGCGACGATGAGGCGGTCGGGACGTCCAAGGTCCAGCACCAGCACCGCGAGCCCACCGATCAGGAACGCGATCGCGAGCAGCCCGGAGAGGGGAGCTAGCGGCTTGTACGCGGTCTTGCCGAACACCGAGGCGATCGAGGCCACGTTCAGCGCTCCCGAAGCCGCGACGATGAGAAACACCGCAAAGACGTGCGGGATGCCCCACACGACCTGGTTGCTCATCCCCGTGACGACGTGGCCATGGTGCTCCATGTAATGCGCCGCACCCAGCCCGACGGCGACCAGCAGCCCGAGCACGCCGAGCAGCGCGTAGTAACCGAGGCTGCGGCCTTCGATCTCCAGGAACTGGACCTTCTTCATGCTCGCTCGTCCCGCCTGCTAGAACCTATCGCAAGTAACGCAACACCGCACGGTCAGACCCCGTGGTACCGCACGCCGGTGTTGAGGTCGAGGTCTTCCCGGATCTGCCGCGTAGGCAGCTTCGCCAGGAGGTCGAAGATCTCACTCTTCGGGTCCTTGAGGTCCCCGAACACGATTGCGCGGTGCCCAGCCTTGGCGCAGGCGTCGGCACACGCCGTGCTCCGGTCCCCAGCATCGACCCGCTGCACACAGAGTGTGCAGCTCTCCACGCAACCCTTGCCGCGGGGCACGTCCGGTTTCTGCCCAGTGAGATCTTCGTGCACAAAGGACCGCGCCTTGTAGGGGCACGCCATCATGCAGTAGCGACAGCCGATGCAGATGTGCCGGTCAACCAGGACGATGCCGTCGGCGCGCCGGAAAGACGCCCCTGTGGGGCAGACGTCCACGCACGGCGGATGCTCGCAGTGTTGGCACATGTAGGGCATGCGCGTCTCGCGGCCGGTCGCCTTGTCGCGCAGGCGCACGGTGCGGATCCACTGCGCGTCAGTCGCGGGACGCCCGGTACCTTTGAGTCCGTTCTCCTCGTTACAGGCGTCCACGCAGGCGCCGCATCCGTCCGCGCACTTGCTCGCGTCGACCAGCAAGCCCCAGCGGTTGGCGTCTGTCACCCGCTGATCCGGCGGACGGGCATCGGCCAGCCGCACCAGGGAGATGCCAGGCGCGATCGTCACGGCCGCCGCGGCAGCGACAGCCCTGCGCAAAAAACCGCGCCGGGACGGGTCGGTTGTGTCCGCTCGCTCGCTCATGGTGCTCGCTACTTGTCCGGGGTCGTGGCGTGGCAGGAGAAACAGTCCAGATGCACGGCCGCGAAGCTATGGCAGCTCTGGCAGAACTGCCCCTCCGCCGTGACCGGCATCGGCTTGCCAGTCGCGTCGCGGGCCGCGTGGCACTCGATGCACTCCTTCAGGCTGTGCCGCTTGGTCCGAATGCCCCCATGGACGGTCTCGTCGCGCTGATGCAGCAGGAACCTCATGTGGTCCGTGCGCATCACCGCCGTCGGCTCGACACACTGGTCCCCCTTACCCTTGGTGATCGTGGGTAGCGGGGTTCGGCCCTCGGCCCAGGCGCCGCCAGCGGCACCCGCCAGGGCGAGGGCCGCCACAAGGCCGTAGAAGAACGTTCTCAGCGGCGACATGACGACGCTACTCGCCAAGCCCCATCTTGATGTACCCGGTCGGGCACACGTCCGCGCAGATGTGGCAGCCGATGCACTTCGCGTAGTCAGTCGCCACGTACCGTCCGGTGGTCGACTCCTTCTTGTTGACCCGGTAGACGGCCGTCTGGGGGCAGAAGATCACACAGTTGTCACACTCGAAGCACATGCCGCAGCTCATGCACCGGCCGGCCTCTGCGGCTGCCTGCTCCTCCGAGTACGCGATGAGCCGCTCCTGGAAGTTGCCGAGCACCTCCTCCGCGCTGATGTGGATCTCACCCCGCCGGTTGCGGGGCGTGAACCCGAAGTGGGCGAGGAACAGGTCGTCATGGGGGATGATCGAGTGAGCCGAGCGGTCCTCGAAGTTGTGGACCGCGAACTTTGCGAAGCCTGTTCCGCGGAGATCGCCCGCCGCGGCTCGCTCGTACTTCTCGGGAGCCAGGTTAGCCTCGTTCAGCTTCTTCATCAGGTCGAAGTGGTGCACGTCCACCTTGGGCCGCTTCATCAGGTCCTCGTGCTTGAAGAAGTGGTCGATGCTCTCGGCCGCGACCGAGGCCTGACCGATGGCGGTCGTCAGCAGGTGTGGGCGCACGATGTCTCCCGCCACGAAGTGCCCGGGCTTGCCCTTGACCTGATAGTGCGCGTCGCAGTCAATGAAACCGTAGCCGTTGTCAAAGGCCTCGAGCCCCCTCATGTCGCCCTTCTGACCGATCGCGGAGACGACCAGGTCACACTCCACGGTGAACTCGGTGCCTTCCTTGGGGATCGGACGGTTCTTCTCCATCGTGCACTCGGCGTACTTCAGCGCCACGGCACGCCCGTTCTCGTCCTTGATGACCTCGAGTGGCATCACGCTGCCAAGGATTGTCACGCCTTCACGCTTGGCGTCGCGCACCTCGTGCTCCGCGGCGGTCATCTTCTCCACCGGGAACAGTGAGGTCAGGGTCACCGTAGCCCCTTCGCGGCGCAGGGTAGAGGACACGTCGTGGGCCGTGTAGCCGAGCACCACGGACTCCGGACGCTCCTTCTCGTGGCTCTCTCCGATGTGCCCGAGACGCCGGGCCACCGAGGCCACGTCGATGGACGTATCGCCGCCGCCAATGACCACGACCCGGCCGGCCGCAAGCTGCAGCCGGCCCTCATTGAACGCCCGCAGGAAATCAACCCCGGTCAGGCAGTTGGGTGCATCGGCACCCGGGACCGGGATGTGCTTGCCGCTATGGGTCCCAAGCGCCCAGAGGATCGCGTCGAACTGCTTCTCCAGCTCCTCGATGGTCACGTCCCGGCCAACGCGGGTGTTGACCCGCACCTCCACCCCCATGTCGAGGATGCGCTGGATCTCGGCGTCCAGGACGTCCCGGGGGGTGCGGTAGCCGGGGATGCCGTAGCGCATCATCCCGCCGAGCTCGGCGTGCTCGTCAAAGACAGTCGCCCCGTGCCCGCGGCGACGCAGCTGGTAGGCCGCGGCCAGACCCGCAGGGCCGCCGCCGATGATTGCGACCTTCTTGCCGCTCTCGACCTGGGGCGCAGCGAACTTGTAGCCCTTCTGGATCGCCGTGTCGCCGATCCACTGCTCGACGGCGTTGATCCCGACGTGGTCCTCGACCGCGTTGCGGTTGCAGCCGTCCTCACAGGGCGCCGGGCAGACGCGGCCCATCACCGAGGGGAAGGGATTGGCGTCGGTGGACCGCCGGAAGGCGTACTCGGACATCGCCATGCCAGCGCTGGGCTTTTCGATGCCGCGTACGACCTGAAGCCAGCCACGGATGTCCTCACCCGATGGACAGCTCCCCTGGCACGGGGGGGTCTGGTGCACGTAGGTCGGGCACTTGTGGGAGGCATCGCCATCGAAAATCATGTCCTCCCAGCGCTTCCACCGCTTGTCGCCGTCCTTGAACCTGCGCCACGTGAGCTTGCCGGTGATCTCTTCAGTGCTGCTCGCCATGAGTGCTCTCCTGTCCCGATTCGAATTGTCTAGTGCGGTTGCGGGCGGGGGCGCGCGGGCCTCACTGCGCCTGACCGTCGAGGATGATCGCGTTGCTCACCAACTGGTGCACGCTCACGATCATGTCCATCCCGAAACCGTAATACGGAAGTACTTTGGTGAACTGGCTCTTACAGATCGCGCAGATCGCCGCGATGTTCGTCACACCGTGATCGTCGATGACGCTCTTGAGGGCCTCCATCCGGGGCTGCGCCCCCTTGACGCGCAACTCAATCAGGTCGTCCGTGAGGAGTCCGCCGCCACCGCCACAGCAGAACGTCGCGTCGTGGATGGTGTCAGGCGGCATATCGTAGAAGTTGCTGCAGGTCGCGCGGATGATCGCCCTCGGGATCTTGAACTGGCCACCTGGCTCAGGACCCATCCGGCTCGCTCGCGCCACGTTGCATGAGTCGTGATAAGTAAGCACCATGTGGTCGTTCTTGGACTTGTCGAACCGGAGCCTCCCCTCCTGCATCAGGCTGTAGGTGAGCTCGCAGATGTGTTGCGGAACTGGATATCGGGGATCCAGGAAGTCGAACGGCCCAGCGAGGGTGTTGAGGAAGCTGTAAGCGACCCGCCAGGCGTGGCCGCACTCCCCAAAGACGATGCGCTTGACGCCCAAATCGAGCGCCGCCTGCCGTATGCGAAGCGATATCCGGCGCATGTTCTCGTAGCTGCCGATGAACATCCCGAAATTGCCCGCCTCGGAGGCGTACGAGCTAACCGTCCAGCTGATGCCCGCCGCGTGAAACACCTTCCCGTAACCGACCAATCCGTCGACATGGGGCTCCGCGAAGAAGTCCGCAGAAGGCGTGACAAGCAGGACCTCCGCACCCTTCTCGTCCAGCGGGTAACGGACCCGCACGCCGGTGTCCTCCTCGACCTCCTCCTCCAGCCCCTGCAGGGTATCCCCCAGGGCCGCCTCCGGGAGACCGAGGTTGTTGCCGATCTTGAAGACCTTGCCGATGATCTCGTTACAGTACTTCTGACCCTTGCCGATGGAGTCCATGATCTCGCGCGCGGCCATCGAGATCTCGGCCGTGTCGATCCCGTAGGGGCAGAAGACGGAGCAACGCCGGCACTGCGAGCACTGGTGGTAATAGGTATACCAGTCGTCCAGCACCTCTTTGCTCATGTCCACCGCGCCGACGAGCTTCGGAAACCAGCGCCCCGGCAGCGTGTAGTAGCGGCGATAGACCTTGCGCAGCAGATCCTGGCGCGCTACCGGCATGTTCTTGGGGTCGGAGGTCCCAAGATAGTAGTGGCACTTGTCGGTGCAGGCGCCGCACTTCACGCAGGAGTCGAGGAAGACCTGCAGCGAGCGGTACTTGCCGACGAGCTCGCCGAGCTTCTCGACCGCCCTCTGCTCCCAGTTCTCCACAAGCGCGCCCGGGTAGCCGAGCGGCTCCTGGAACTTAGCCGCCGACACGAAGGGCGCGCTATGCGCCATGGCCTCCGGCTTGACCCTGGGGATCTCCGGGACCTCGCGCAGTACAGGTATCTCGAAGTTGGCCATTCGTCGGGTTCCTGCTTGGGACGTTAGCTGCCCCCGCGTCTCGGCGGGACCGATCAGCGGCCCCCGCTCTCCAACTGCGCCGCCCACGGCGCGAGGTGCCGGCGCTCCCTCGGATTGTCAACCTGGTTACGGGTCGGACTAAAGAACACCCCTGGCGCATGCAGCAGCTTGCTGAAGGGAAAGACCACCATCAGCGTGGCCACGAGGAGCAGGTGCAGGAGCAGCAGCGGGTCCGCCGGCAGGTAGGTCAGGTTGCCCCAATCAAACCGGATCAGGCCCAGAAAGAACGCCTTCAGCGCCACGATGTCCGTATGGTAGAGGAATGTCATCGACATCCCCGAGAGCCCGATGCCCACCAGGAGCGCAAGCATCAGGTGGTCGGACGGCGCCGAGATGTACCGTACGCGGTCTACGAGCACCCGGCGGGCCCACAGCCCGATGAGTCCCCCCACCATCGCGAACGACGCATACATGCCGAAGGGCTGTATCAGCGCGACCCAGGTCCACACCGGCTCGGTGAAATAACGGAGGTGGCGGGCCAGGACGAGAAACATGCCGAAGTGGAAGAGCCACCCGAAGATCCAGATCCACTTGTTCGAACGGAACAAACTCTCAAAAAGGACGACCTCCCGCCCCATGCGCACGACCACGCCTGCGCGGGTCGTGGGAGCAGGTGTCGTCGGGATTTTCAGCGGAGCCGGAGTCCGTGCGAATTGCACGATCTTCACCGCAAGGCCCGCCACAAACAGGACGGTAGCCACGTAGAAGATCAGCGCGTAGAGGACGGTAACGATCATCGCGGCCTGCTCCCCCGCGGTATGGTTAGAGGTCGGCCGGGGCTAACC
>Ga0316622_100000557_pt1 | contig 21926 bp, 17 predicted proteins | sample OWC_Aug_OW2_C1_D_FD_207646 | JGI IMG/M metagenome (GOLD analysis project Ga0316622, IMG submission 207646) | Wetland soil microbial communities from Old Woman Creek delta, Ohio, United States - OWC_Aug_OW2_C1_D5_C | ecosystem: Environmental > Terrestrial > Soil > Wetlands | place: USA: Ohio... | reverse complement strand
GCCTGCACCGCTTCCCCGCCTACCTGCAGCAGCTCGAGATGGAGTCGAACGGCAAGAGCGTGACGCGCGACGGCCATCCCGTCGGCTACGCGACCGGCCCGGTGGTCTGGGGCGAGCCGGGCAACAATGCGCAGCATTCGTTCTTCCAGCTGCTGCACCAGGGCACGGCACGCGTGGCGCTCGATTTCATCGCGCCGGCGAACGGCTCAAGCCGCTTCCAGCAGCAGCACGAACTCGGGCTGGCCAACTGCCTCGCGCAGGCCGAGGCGTTCGCGTTCGGCCAGACCGAGCTGCAGGTGCGCGCCGACCTCGCCGGCAAGGGCATCGAGGAGGCCGAGATCGCGCGGCTCGAACCGCACAAGGTGCACGTCGGCAACCGGCCCTCGAGCCTGGTCCTGTTCCCGCGCCTCGGGCCGCGCACCCTCGGGCGCCTCATTGCCTGGTACGAGCACAAGGTGTTCGTGCAGAGCGTGATCTGGGACGTGAACCCCTTCGACCAGTGGGGCGTCGAGCTCGGCAAGAAGCTCGCGGGGCCGATGGTGCCGGCCGTGCAGCAGGCTGCCTGGCCCGGCGGGCCGCGGCACGTGCAGGGGCTGCTCGGGGTCGTGCGCGGCTGGCGAAGCCGCGGGGACTGACCCGCAGGGCTGGTCGTGCCGTTGATCGCGGTCGTCAGGGCCGACGACTCAATTCGCGTTGGTGACGCACACCGAGGATGCGGACCAGGCGCTTGCCCGGCAGAAAGCGATAGAGGGCGATGTAGCCGGTGTCGCCGAAGGAAATGACGAGCTCGCGGAGATTGCCGGCCACGATCCGGCCGACCAGCGGGTGGTCCTCGAGCATTGAGACCGCACCCTGTATGACCCGGAGCGCCTCGAGCGCGGCGGCTTCGTTTTGCTTGGCGAGGAAGTGGAATCTCGCCTCCAGGCCATCGAGTGCTCGACGCGTATAGGCTACCTTTGGCACGGTCTTGGCCGGCGGGCCGGCTTGGCGCGGGCAATTTTCTCCAGCCAGGCATGCACATCGGCCGCGGCATAGACGACGTCGCCGGCATCGGCACCCCGATCGGACTCGGCGGCCTCATGCAGGAATTCCTGCCAACGTTCCTCACGAGCGACGTGGTCCTGGAGGGCAGTGACCATCAGCGCATGTGGCGTCGTGCCGGCACGCGCAGCCAGCGAGGCGATGCGCTTCTTGAGCGGAGCGGGCAGTTTGAGCGTGGTGGTGCTCGTGACGGCGGTCATGTGTCGTGGACTCCGGTTGGTGACACTAAAGTAACACCTGGGCCGGGGCGGGGCAACCCTGCGGCTGTGCGGATGGCGGGCCGCCTCGTCCTCACTCCTACGCTCGCTTGCGTGCCCGTTCTCGGCGCCCCCGTGCCTTATGCTCCGGCAGGGGCTTGAGCCTGACCGGCGCCCGTTTCTTGAACCGGCACACCAGCTCCAGCTCGCCACCCATCGCACGAACGTAGCTACTGAGCGTCGATAGCAGCATGTCGCCACGCTGCTCGATGCGCGAGATTTCGTGCTGGCCTTTCTGCAGTCCCTCAGCGACCTCGACCTGCGTGAACCCCAGCGCCCGGCGCAGCTCGCGGAGCGACAGCTCCTCTGCAATCAACTCGACTGCGCGCTTTTCGACTGCGCGCCGCTGCACAGCGGGCAGGCTTGCGATGGTCTCGTCCAGCGTCCGCGTGGAGTCGGAATTCTTCATGGGTCAATGCCTCGTGGCCTGCAGCCGCAGTCGCGTCAGGTGCTCTGCGAATCTGCGGTCCGCCCGACCGATCAGTTGACGATAGAAACGGGCTTCAGGCACGCCCGCCTTGTTCCCGGCGGTGAGCAGAATTGCCTCGCGCCGGGTGTCGAAAGCAAACGCAACGCGCCAGACGCCGCCATCGATCTCGAAGCGCAGCTCTTTCATGTTCGAGTGCCTCGAGCCCTTGAGCGTGTCGACTCTGGGACGCCCGGTGTGTGGGCCGAACCGCTCGATGACCCGGGTGTGCGCCAGTAACTCGGTCTGGACCGGCCTCGGGAGACCGTGAAATTCATCGACAAACTGCGACGCCAGACGGACCAGCCATGCCATGATCAATATGCCTTAAATTATATATGTCGTCAACGGCATTGATTGGGCGTCGACCAGTTGGAGACCGAGCCGGCAGGCTGCATCTGGACGCCTGCGGGATCCATGTGAAAATCGACCGGGAGCCGACAGAAATGAGCCGGCAGCGGAATCATGCACGCCGTCCCGCGAACGCCCGCCGGATTGCGGGTGTCGCATTCCGGCAACTTGCCATAAAATCCCGGCTTCAGTCCCCCGGGGTCCCCAGCTTGCACACGTTTCCGCGGCAACGTTGGCTCTCGCTCGTCGCGCTGGGGCTCGGCCTGGCGTCCCCCATCACTCTCCTCGCCGAGCCCTGGATCTCACCCGGCGACGTGCGGCTGCGGCACGACCTGCAGCAGCTCTCCGACCAGGGGTTGCTCACCGGCCCGACCATGAGCTGGCCGATCGGCTGGTCTCAGGTTGCGCGCGAACTGAGTGCCATCGAACTCGACAAGCTGCCCCCGGGGCGGCGCGCGGCGGTCGAGCGATTGCTGGCGCGTGCCGCCCGCGAAATGCGGACGGGCGACATCGGCCTGACTGCGTCGGTCGGGGCCGCGGCCGAACCGAACCAGCTGCGCACGTTTGAATCCACGCCGCGCGAGGAGGGCGAAGCCAAGGTCGCCGCCGACTGGCTCGGTGCGCGCTTTGCGTGGAAGCTCCAGGCCACGGCCGTCGCGGACGCGGACGACGGCCAGACCTGGCGCCCCGACGGCTCGTACGTAGGGGCGAGCCTGGGCAACTGGATGGTGTCGGCCGGTTACCTCGAACGCTGGTGGGGCCCCGGCTGGGAGGGCAGCCTGATCCTCTCGAACAACGCACGGCCCCTGCCGTCCATCGCCCTCGACCGCAATGAACCGACCCCCTTCGACGTCCCGGTATTGCGCTGGCTCGGCCCCTGGCGGCTCAGCACGTTCATGGGGCAGTTCGAAGAGGATCGCGACTACAGCAATGCGCTGCTGTGGGGCCTGCGGGTCGAGATCCGGCCGCATCCCACGCTGCAGATTGCCGCGAGCCGCACGGCCCAGTGGTGCGGCGACGGCAGGCCGTGTGATCTGGACACTTTCTGGGATCTGCTGGTCGGCAACGACAACGACCAGGACCTGAGCGAGCAGCCCGGCAATCAACTCGGTGGGTTTGACGTGCGCTGGTCCTGGCCCGGCGGCCGCGTGCCGCTGGCGCTGTATGCGCAAGGCATCGGCGAGGACGAGGCCGGATTCATGCCGTCGAAGTACCTGGGTCTGTTTGGCGCGGAGATGTGGGGCGAGCTTGGCGGCGGATCGTGGCGGGCCCACGTCGAGTATGCGGATACGGCTTGCGATTTCCTCAGCGACCCGCCCGACTTCGGGTGCGCCTATACCAACGTCATCTACACCACGGGATACCGGTACCGCGGCCGGGTGCTCGGCCATGCGATGGACGCCGACGGGGAATCGGTCGGGGTCGGCGCGCTGTGGGTGGACGCCGCCGGCCGACGCTGGGAACTGCTCGGGCGGAACGTCAAGGTCAATCGCGCTGGTGCGGCGTCCGGTCACTCACTGGCCGACGCGCCCGCCAAGGCGCGAGAGCTGAACCTGATCCACGAGCGGCCGCACACTTGGGGTAACATGATGTTCTCCGTAGGGTACGCTGATACTGAACCGGCCGGGGGGACGACCCTCCAGGATGGCGTGCGGGGGTACGTGACGTGGACCTACGAGTTTGATTGAGGGGTACCGGGTGACGCGCGCGCGAGGAATCGAACGACGAGCCGCCTCTTCATTGGCTGCAATCGCCGGCCTGACTGGCGCATTGCTGGTGGCCGCAGGGGGGACGGTTGTGGCGCAGTCGCCGACGCCGGAGCAGGTTGAACTGCTCAAGAGCCTGCCTGCCGAGCAGCAGCGGGCGATCATCGAGCAGGCGGTTCAGGGTCCGGGTCAGCCGGGGGAGAGTGCGGACGCGCCTCTCAAGATCCCGGTCACGGAGCGCCCCAAGGAGGGCGCGCCACCCGCCTCGCCCGCGACTCCGTTGATGCCCGAGGCGGACGACCTCAAGCCGTTCGGGTACGACATCTTCGCAAACGTGCCGACCACGTTCGCGCCGGCGACGGACATCCCGGTACCGGCGGAGTACGTTCTCGGCCCCGGCGACGCGATCGAGGTGCAATTGATCGGCGAGCGTGGCGGTCGCTACAGCCTGACCGTCGGCCGCGACGGCACGGTGGATTTTCCGAATCTCGGACCGATCGCCGTCGCGGGCCAGCGTTTCCCGGCCGCCAAGGAGATGCTTGAAAGACGCGCGTCCGAGCAGATGATCGGCATGCGCGCCAACGTGTCGATGGGAGCGTTGCGGTCGATCCGCATTTTCGTGCTCGGCGAGGCCGAGCGACCCGGTTCGTACACGGTGAGCGGCCTGTCGACCATCACTAATGCACTGTTCGCCAGCGGCGGCGTGAAGCCGGTGGGTACGCTGCGCAACATACAGTTGAAGCGCAACGGCCAGGTCGTTTCGGACCTCGACCTTTATGACCTGCTGCTCGACGGCAATACCAGCGGCGACGTGCGGGTGCTGCCCGGCGATGTGATCTTCATCCCGCCCGTTGGCACCACCGTCGGGGTGACCGGCGAGGTGCGGCGTCCCGCGATCTACGAGGTGAAGGACGGCGCTCGCGTATCGGATCTTCTCTATCTCACGGGAGGGCTCACGCCCCGCGCGGATCCGCGCACCGCCCGCCTGAACCGCATCGACAACCGGCGCAACCGCACCATCCTGGACGTCGATCTGACGACGCCGCAGGGGCGCGCGACGCCGTTGCAGTCGGGCGACATCATCCGCATCCAGCCGATTCGCAACAGCCTCGAGGGAGCCGTGCAACTGTCCGGCAACGTGCACCGCGAGCGGATGGAGCAGTATCGCCCCGGCATGCGCCTGACCGACCTGGTGCAGAGCCTCGACGAACTGAAGCCGTTGAGCGACCAGCACTATGTGCTGATCCGGCGCGAAACTGGCCCCGACCGCCGCGTGTCCGCCGTGTCGGCAGACCTCGCGGCGGCGTTCGCGCGGCCGCAGTCCGGCGAGAACCTGCCGCTGCAGGCGCGCGACCACGTCTTCGTGTTCGATCTCGCGAGCAGCCGCGAAGGCGTGGTGCAGTCGATCATGAACGACCTGAAGCGGCAGAGCGGCCGAGCCGACCCGCTGAGGACCGTGGACGTCGGCGGACGGGTCAAGGTGCCGGGACAGTACCCGCTCGAGCCGGACATGACCGTGAGCGACCTGCTGCGGGCGGGCGGCAGCCTCGACCAGGCCGCCTACGGCGGCACGGCGGAGCTGATGCGCTACGAGGTTGTCGACGGCGAGAAGCGCGAGACTGAGGTGATCGGGATCGACCTCGCCCGACTGCTCGCGGGTGACGCGGCCGCCGACCTGCCGCTGCAGCCGTTCGACTTCCTGCTCATCAAGGAGATGCCGGAATGGCGCGAGCAGGAAGCGATCGTCATCTCCGGTGAAGTACGCTTCCCCGGCATGTACCCGATCCGACGCGGCGAGACGCTGAGGTCGGTCATCGAGCGGGCGGGCGGGCTCACGGAACAGGCGTTTCCCGAGGGCAGCGTGTTCACCCGCCAGGAGCTGAAGCAGCGCGAGCAGCGCCAGCTCGAGGTGCTCGCCGAGCGGCTGCAGCGTGAACTTGCGTCCCTGTCGCTGCAGCAGTCGCAAGCGACGGAAGCCGCCGAGACCCGGCAGGCCGTGCTTGCCGGGCAAGGCCTGCTCGCGGATCTCAAGTCGACTGAGGCGATGGGTCGGCTCGTGATCGACCTCGAGGCCGTCACGAGCGCGGCACCAGGCTCAGAGTACGACGTGACCGTCAAGGACGGCGACCGGTTGGTCGTTCCGCGGCGCACCCAGGAGGTCACCGTCATCGGCGAAGTGCAGAGCGCGAGTTCGCACCTCTTCCAGCCCAGCCTGACACGTGACGACTACATCGCGCGCGCCGGTGGTACCACCCAGCGGGCCGACGTGAAGCGCACTTTCGTGATTCGCGCAAACGGAGAGGTGGCCGCAGATGCCGACCGCGGCTGGTTCAACGGCGGAGGCAGCAAGTCCATACAGCCGGGCGATACGGTGATCGTGCCGCTCGACACGCAGCAGGTCCGTCCGCTCACGCTGTGGACCAGTGTGACGCAGATTCTCTACAACATTGCCGTGGCCGTCGCGGCGGTGAACTCCTTCTGACTGGGCACTCCGGCACACGATGAGCAGCAGAGACGAGGACATGAGCCTGCGCGAACTCTGGCTGGTCGCGTGGCGCGGAAGGCTGGTCATCGCGGCCGCGGGCGCGGTGTTCGCAATCGCGGCCGTCGCGTACAGCCTGATGGCACAGGAGTGGTACCGGGCGGAGGTCGTCCTGTCGCCTGCGGAAGAGCCTTCCGCACTGCCGTTCGGCGGGCAGCTCGGCGGCATTGCCGCGCTGGCGGGCATCGGCGTGGGCGGTGGCAACGTGGTCGAGGCGGTGGCCACGCTGGAGTCGCGGCAGTTCGCACGCACATTCATCGAGGACCGGCATCTCCTCACGGTGCTATTCGCCGACGACTGGGACGCGGAGCACGGCCGCTGGAGGGAGCCTGACCCCGAGGACTGGCCGGACGTTCGGGACGCGGTCAAGTACTTCCAGAACGACCTGCTCAGCGTCAGCGAGGACCGTCAGACCGGCCTGGTCACCCTGGCCGTCGAGTGGATCGATCCCGAGCTGGCCGCGGACTGGGCCAACGAACTCGCGAACCGTGTCAACGCCGTGGTTCGGGAGCGTGCGCTGCACGTGTCGTCGGCCAACGTCGCGTACCTGCAGAAGGAGTTGGCCCAGGCGACCTTGGTCGAGATGCGCGACACGACGACCCAGCTCCTGACGGCCGAACTGCAGAAGCTGATGTTGGCCCGGGGCAACGAAGAATTCGCGTTCCGCATCATCGATGCCGCCGCCGTGCCGAAAGAGCCGGTGTGGCCCCGGCTGGCGCTGATCACGGTGATCGCCACCATGCTCGGCGGCTTGCTTGGCTTCCTGCTGACGTTCGCGCGCTACGCAGCCGATTGGAAGCCACCGCCGACCGCCCCGCAGGCGAGCTAGGCCGTTGCGTGCGAAGTTGCATGCCGGCGGCCGAGTCTGATGACTAGGAATCCGATGTGGAAGCTCAGGGCAGCGGCTGCCCGGCTACTGCCCGGAAGCAAGTTCGGCCGCAACGTCGGTATTCTCACGGGTGGAACCCTGTTCGCACAGGGGCTGATGGCTCTGGCCCTGCCGGTCCTGACTCGCCTGTACACTCCCGACGATTTCGCCCTGCTCGCGGTCTACATGGCCATCCTCGGGCTGCTGACCGCCGTTTCCTGCCTGCGGCTGAGCCTTGCAATTCCGTTGCCCGAACGCGACGAGGAGGCGATCAACCTGCTGGCGCTGTCGCTCGTCGCCGCAATCATTGTCAGCGCCGCCCTCGGCCTGCCGATTCTGGCCGACGCCGCCGCGGTCGCTAGGCTCATCGGCCAGCCAGAGCTGGAACCTTACTTGTGGCTGGTGCCGGTCGGCGTCTTGCTCGCGGGCGCCTACAACGCTCTGCAGTACTGGGCGGCGCGTAGGCAACGCTTCCAACTGGTGACCCGTACGCGCGTGACCCGCGCGATCGGTGGTGCCGGGGCCCAGCTTGGCGTAGGGCTCGTCCACCCGACCCCATTCGGGTTGCTCGTTGGCCATATGCTGTACAGCGGGATGGGGGTTCTCGGGCTCGCGCGGGCGATGTGGCGGGAGGACCGCCCTCTGTTTCCGGCGATCCGCAATGACGCCGCGCGAGCCGCGCTCTCCAGCTACCGCCGTTTTCCCCTCTATTCCGTGCCGGAGGCGCTGTTCAACACCGGAGGCATACAGTTGCCGATCCTCGTGATCGCAGCCGCGGCGGCAGGAAGGGAGGCGGGCTTCATCATGCTGGCGATGCAGGTGATGGGTGTGCCCATGGCGCTGCTCGGAAGTTCGGTGGCCCAGGTGTACCTCGCCGAGGCGCCGCGGCGCCTGCGCGAGCGTGCGCTGGTGCCCTTCACTCGCAAGGCAATGCTCGGGTTGCTGAAGACCGGCGGTGTGCCGCTGGTACTCGTCGGCGTCGTGTCGCCGCTGGTCTTCCCGCTCGTATTTGGCGAGGAGTGGACGCGAGCGGGCCACATCGTAGCGTGGATGACACCATGGTTCGTGCTGCAGTTCGTAACGTCCCCGATCTCGGCGGTCCTGCACGTCACCGGGGACCTGCTCGCGGCAATGCTCCTGCAGGCATTCGGACTGGCGCTGCGCCTCGGCTCGGTGCTGGCGGCCGCATCATGGGCGGACGACTCGTTGGTCGAGGTGTATGCGCTGTCCGGGATGGTCTTCTACGGTATCTACGCGCTCGTGATCCTGCGGGTTCTGGCTCGCCATGGCTAGCGGCGCGCCGCCGGTGCTGCCGGAGAACGGCGCAGCCGCAGCCCGCGACGCGTGGCTGACGACTGCGGTAGCCTTGTACACGATGGCGACCACGGTCTCGTTCGCGAGCACGACTCTGTCTTCGCGTGCCTTCATCGAGCCCGTCCGCCTGCTCGCCCTAGGGGCCGCGCTGGGCATAGCTTCCTTGGTGTTCCTGCAGCGGCTCAGACTCGCGCGTGGCACGGTGCTCGGCATCGTCGTGTACGGCGTCGCCTTGTGCTATGGGGTGATGCTGGCCAGCGCGAACGGCGGCATGGTGCACATCAGCGAGCAACTCGCCGCCGACGTCGTGCTGGCACTGACCGGGATCTACCTGTTCTCGTCGATCGGACAGAACATCCTGCCGACGCGTGCGGTGCTCCTGTACCTGGTCTTCGCGGGCGTTGTGCTGGCCCTGACGATCGCGGTTGGCGGTTTTACCATGGCGTATCCGCCGCAGTTCACCTACGAGTATGCCGCGAGCGAGGCGGGCGTCGCGATCTACTACAGCCAGGGCGTATCGAAGTTCTTCGGCCTGGCGGCCATCGCCGCGATCTTCGTGGCCTTCTCCGCGCCGAGCCGCATCGTCCGGCTGCTCCTCTTCGGCGTCTGCCTCGGTGCCCTCGGCCTGTCGCTGATCGGCGGGGCCCGTGGCGACAGCGTTGCCGCTGCACTGATCGTGCTGGCCTACTCGTCGTACCGTTCGCCGGGGAGTCTGCTGATCTGGTTGGGGGCCGTCGGCGGGGCCGTGCTGTTCCTGCAGGGCACGATCGTCCTTGAGGATTTCATGATCTTCAACCGGCTCATGAACCTCCAGGACGACGTCGGGCTTCGGGAGATCCTGCTGCGTCAGGCCGCGCAGCTGTTGGCGGAGCAGCCGGCCTGTCTCACGGTCGGCTGCGGATTTGGTTTCTTCCAGCGCTACTACGGTTACGATTCCGGCCTGTATCCCCACAACATCGCACTGGAGGCCGCGATCGTCTGGGGCATTCCACTGGTTCTCGCGACCGCGGTGCTCGTTTTCTTCGGGTTCGTCACTTATTTGCGACGCTCCCGCAGCCAGAACGACGCCTTCGTGCTCTTCTATGCGTATTTTCTGTTCCTGTTCCTCAAGAGCGGTACGATCCTCGGGGCTTGGTTCGTTTTGGGCGGCAGCATTCACTTCCTCGGTATCACCCTGGGCGAGTTGGTCCGGCACCGCCAGGTTCGCCCGCAGCGGCGAGCGAACCAGGGTCGCGAACTACCGGGCGCCGCGTGGCAGCAGGAGTGATCCGGCGCCCATGAAGATCGTCCATGTCTCCTCCGTGCATGTATGGCAGGACACCCGCGTGTTCTATCGGATGTGTCGCGGGCTGGCAAAGCGGGGGCATCACGTGGTGCTGGTCGCCCGGGGTGCCCCGGGCAGTCGCGTGGACGGTGTGGACACGGTCCGGCTGGCCGAGGTCGGTAGCCGGCTGCTGCGCAGCCTGTTCGTCGCGCCGATCGCCGTGCTCAAGGCCGCGCGCGAGCGCGCGGACGTGGTGCATCTGCACGACCCAGAACTCGTTCCCTGGGGGTGGCTGCTGAGGCTGACCGGACAGTCGGTCGTCTTCGACATGCATGAGTACCTGCCGGGCGCAATCCGTTCCAAGGCCTGGATCCCCGCGCCGCTGCGCAGATCGATCGCGGGTGCGTGGCGAGCGGCGGAATGGTTGTTCCTGCGCCACACGCCGACGCTCTTCGCCGAGGATTCGTATCGCGAACACTATCCCTGGGTCAGGCACTACGAGGTCGTGCTGAACCTGCCCGACGCGGACGAACTGCTGGCGCGGCCGGTGTCGCGGCTCGGGCGTCGCCGTGCGGTCTACGTCGGCCGGGTCACCGAGGAGCGCGGCAGTCTGCTCACTCTCGAGGCAGTGAAGCTGCTGCGTGACCGGGGCGAGCCGGTGGAGTTCCTGTGCATCGGTCCGGCCAGCGAGGCGCACCGCCAGAAGCTGGTGCAGAAGATCACCGAGAACGGCCTGGACGGCGTCGAGTTGGCTGGTTTCATGGCGCAGCCGGACGCTGTGGCGCGAATCGCCGACGGTACTGTCGGGCTCGCGGTGCTGAAGCGCACGCCGAACTACGAGCGTTCCTACCCAACCAAGATGTTTGAGTACATGGCGCTCGGTCTGCCCGTCGTCACGTCGAATTTCGAGCTGTATCGCGGGGTCGTGGAGGGCGCTTCGTGCGGCCTGTGCGTCGATCCCGAGTCCCCGCACGAACTGGCGGACGCGATCCAGCGGCTGGTGTCCGATCCGGCGCTGGCCCGCGAGTTCGGCGCCAACGGGCGCCGAGCGGTCGCCGAGCGCTACAACTGGCGGAGCGAGCTCGACAAGCTCGAGACCTTCTATGCACGCATCCGGGCCGGAAGGACTGCCGATGGTCCGGCATGAAGCGTGCGGGATCCGCACCGCATGAGAATCCTGTACCTGCACCAGTACTTCGTGACGCCGGCGGAACCCGGCGGCACACGCTCCTACCAGATGGCCCGACGCTGGTCCGCCGACCACGAGGTCATGATGATCACCACGGACCGCGACGCCAGCAACACGTTCCGTGGCTGGCGGCAGCGAGACGTTGACGGCATCAAGGTGCACAGCTGCTCGGTGCCCTATTCGAACCACATGAGCTACCGGGAGCGGATCCGCGCGTTTGGCAGCTTCGCCACACGGGCCGGCCAGTATGCCGCGAGCCTCGGCGGCGACGTGGTTTTCGCGACGAGCACGCCGCTCACCATCGCGATTCCGGGCGCCATCGCGTCGCGCCGCCTCGGCGTGCCCATGGTCTTCGAGATTCGCGACCTCTGGCCGGAGATGCCTATCGCGGTCGGCGCGCTCCGAAGCCGGCCGCTGATCCGGGCGGCGCGCGCGCTGGAGCGGTTCGCCTATCGCAACTCGAGCCGGATCGTCGCGCTCTCGCCGGACATGGCGAAAAGCGTGATTGCGTCAGGTTACCCGCGCGAGTGCGTCCGCGTCGTGCCAAACAGTGCCGACAACGCGGAGTTCGAGTCCGCGCAGCGGGGCACGGGCGCGGTCTTCTCCGCGCTGCCGCAGCTGCTCGATCGTCCCTTCATTGCCTACTGCGGCACCCTGGGCGAACTCAACGGCGTCGATTACCTCGTGGAGCTGGCTGCCGAATCGCTCCGCCTGGGGGACCCGCTCGGTTTCCTCATCGTGGGCGACGGCAAGGACAAGTCGCGCGTCGAGGCGCGCGCCCGCGAACTGGGGGTGCTGGGCACGAACCTGTGGCTGCACGGCCCGATTCCGAAGCGCGACGTGATGTCGGTGTTCGCGACGGCAGTCGCGTGCTGTTCGCTTTTCCGGGACATCCCGGAGATGTGGGCCAACTCCGCGAACAAGTTCTTCGACTCGCTGGCCGCCGGCAAGCCCGCGATCATCAACTACGGGGGCTGGCAGGCGGACCTCATCGGCGAGGAGTCGTGCGGCCTGGTGCTGCCACCCGGCAAGCCGGCGCAGGCGGCCGCCTTGCTCCGCGACTTCGTGCGCGACCCGGCGCGCTTGGCCGCGTGCGCCGCGAACGCCAAACGCGTGGCGCTCAGCAGGTTCGACCGTGACCAGCTGTCGCGCGACCTGCTCGCGGTACTGCAGGACGCGGTGTCGACCCATGCGCGGCAGTGACCGGCGACCCGAACTTGCCACGGTCAACGCGGCCCGACGCGCATGCCGCGGGGGCGTTCGGGCGTGAAGCGGTCCCTCGACCTGGCCGTAGCCGGCATCGGGGCCCTGGTGCTGCTGCCGTTGCTGCTGCTGATCGCGCTCATGGTGCGGGTGAACCTGGGTGCGCCCGTGCTGTTCCGGCAGGAGCGGCCGGGCCTCGGTGGCGCGCCCTTCGAAATCGTGAAGTTTCGTACCATGAAGGACGCCTGTGATACGCATGGCAATCCGCTGCCCGACGACAAGCGGCTCACTCCGTTCGGAGCGCTGTTGCGGCGCACGAGCCTCGACGAGCTGCCCGAGCTGTGGAATGTCCTCCGCGGGGACATGAGCCTCGTCGGCCCGCGGCCGTTGCTCATGGAATACCTGCCGCTCTATACCGAGCGCCAGGCGCGGCGCCACGAGGTGCGGCCAGGACTGACGGGGTGGGCGCAGGTCAATGGCCGAAATGCGCTCAGCTGGGAGCAGAAGTTCGAGCTCGACGTCTGGTACGTGGAGCACCGGTCGCTCTGGGTGGACCTGCAGATTCTCTGGCGCACGGTGCGCTACGTGTTTGGCGGGAAGGACATCGCACAGCCCGGCCACGTCACGGCGGAGAAATTCAGAGGTTCCACGCCATGAGAAACCTGCTCGTGCTCGGTGCCGGGGGGCATGGCAAAGTCGTGGCCGACGCTGCCCGAGCAACCGGCCGCTGGCAGGAGATCGCCTTTCTGGACGACCGCGCGCCAGGCCTCGGCAGTGTCCTGGGCTATTCGGTGGTCGGCGACGTCGGTTCGGCCGGTCGATTGACCGGGCGATTCAGCTGCGCCGTTGTGGCAGTGGGCGATGCCCGCAGGCGCCTCGAGTTGATCGATGAACTAGAGCGTGACGGCTATTCGGTCGCGGTCATCGTTCACCCTCGGGCGTCGGTCAGCCCCTTCGCCTCGCTCGCCACCGGAACGGTCGTTATGGCGGGCGCCGTCATCAACCCGGACGCCAGTGTCGGCAGGGGCGGAATCATCAACAGCGGCGCCTGCGTGGACCATGACTGCCGACTCGGCGACGGCGTGCACATCTGTCCGGGGGTCAGCCTGGCTGGTAACGTCACCGTCGGGGACCGGACCTGGATCGGCATCGGATCCTGCGCAAGACAGGGCGTGACGATCGGCCGGGACGTCGTCGTCGGGGCGGGTGCCACCGTCGTTTCCGACGTCGGCGACGGACTCACGGTGGTCGGCACGCCCGCGCGTCCCTTGGTTCGGCCGGTATCGGCCGTGTGAATCTCATCGATGTTAGAGTCGAGCAGCGCATGAGCAACGAGCAATTCCCCGGTTGGCCGCACTACACGGCCGATGAGACGGCCGCAGTGCAGGCCGTGCTGGAGTCCGGGCGAGTGAATTACTGGACCGGAAGCGTGGCCCGCGAGTTCGAGTCCGACTACGCCGGGGAGGCCGGCGTCCGGTATGCAATCGCGCTGGCGAACGGCACCGTCGCACTGGAACTCGCCCTGATGGCGTATGGCATCGGTGCGGGTGACGAGGTCATCACGACGCCACGTACGTTCATCGCCTCCGCGAGCTGCGCCGTCATGCGCGGCGCGCGGCCTGTGTTTGCCGACGTCGATGCTGACAGCCAGAACATCACTGCTGAGACCATCGCCCGCGTCATTACGCCGCGTACCCGGGCCATCATCGCCGTGCACCTCGCCGGATGGCCCTGCGAGATGGACGGGATCATGGCGTTGGCCGCCGAGAAGGGCCTCGTGGTAATCGAGGATTGCGCGCAGGCCAACGGTGCGCGTTATCGCGGCAGGCCGGTGGGTGGCATCGGCCACGCGGGTGCGTTCTCGTTCTGCCAGGACAAGATCATCACGACGGGCGGCGAGGGCGGCATGCTCACGACCAACGACGAGTCCGTCTGGTCGCGCTCATGGTCGTTCAAGGACCACGGCAAGAGCTACGACGCTGTGTACCGCCGCGAGCACCCGCCCGGTTTCCGCTGGCTGCACGAATCCTTCGGTACGAACTGGCGCATGACGGAGATGCAGGCGGCGATCGGCCGGGCGCAGCTCGCGAAGTTGCCGGCCTCGATCGAGGCGCGGCGGCGCAATGCCCGTTCGCTTGCCGCAGGGCTGCGCGACGCGCCGGGACTGCGCGTCCCGGAACCGCCGGCGCACGCGCACCACGCGTTCTACAAATTCTATGCGTTCCTCGACCTCGAGCGCCTCAAGCCGGACTGGACGCGGGATCGCGTCATGGTGGAGGTCGCCAGCCGCGGCGTCCCGTGCTTCAGCGGGTCTTGCTCGGAGATCTACCTCGAAAGAGCGTTCGACGCCGACGGCCTGCGGCCGGCGGAGCGCCTGCCGGTGGCCAGGACGCTCGGTGAGACGAGCCTGATGCTGCTCGTCCACCCGACGCTCGGCGAATCGCACATGGGCCGGGCCTGCGACGTTGTGACCGACGTCCTGCGACAGGCGACGCGCTAGTATCGTGTCCCGTTGAGGAGAGCTTCGGCTGGGCGAAGGACGGTCGGCTGACGGCTTCACCGCCTCTTGTGTCCAGGTGGAGTCATTGTCTGTCCCAAGAGCCCGATGAACCTTAGCGACGGCCCGCCGAGCGAGAAGGTTTCCCCGGAAACGTACGAAACGGCACCGCGGTGGGCTCAGCCGCCGCAAATATCCTCGCGATGAGGGCCGCGCTCGTCATATCAACCCGCTTTTCAACAGCCTGCTGGCGGCTGCGGTAGTCTGGTGCGCTTCGAAGAATCCTGCCGAACCAATGGTCGGCAGCGGCCGCCGCTTGTGCCCCCCAGGCACAATCCCGACTTGCTTCTGTCGCGTGTCGGTAGCATGCTCTAGCTAACAAAAACGAAGGCCGGACCAGCACGGGAAGGGCAGGGATCCGCGGGCGGGCGCAGCACGGCGCCTCTGTTGGCACCACCAGTTCCGACCCTCCTCTGGCCGTCCGGCGGACCTGCCGGAGGTCGGCTGCGCCATGAGGATTGCAGGCTCGTCGGCACGGCGCTCGGAGCCGGGTCCAAACTTGGCTTGGTCGGCGTTTCTGTGGCTGGCGCTGTTCGCGTTGGCCGGCTGCGGCGGCGGCGGCGGTGGCACTGACGGCACCTCCGCGCCCGAACTGCCGCCCGTCCAGCTGCGGCTCGTCGAGCTACGCTTGAGCATAGACGGGCAACTCTTCGCAGTCGTCACGGACTTCACGGAGCCCGTTCGGCTCGGCGGCGACGGCATTCTGGTCGCTTCCACACCCATCTCGCTCGAGGTCAGCGTGGACGCGCAGGATCGCGTCACCAAGTGCCAGATAGCGGGGCACAGCCTGTCGCCGGGTGCGGGTGCACGGCTCGTGACGGAGCTGCGTGCCGCCTACCTGCATGAGGAACTGGACCTGACCTGCCAGGCGCCGGGAAGCGATGGGTTGCACCAATCGGTGATCATCGAGGCCCGGGACCCGCAATTGGAAGCGGCCCTCGACTACTTCCTGACAAAGCTGGTGCGTCGGGACAATGACCTCGTCCCGGAGGACCCGTACTCCGGTTATCGGGTGAACAGCTACTACTCCGAGTTCCAGCGCTTGGTCATGGCGGCCGAGGTGTACGACGACCCAGAGCTCTTTGGAGTCGATCCGCAGAGCGAGCCGTACCGGGCGATCGAGGCTTACCTGCTCAACTCGTCGGAGTCGTTCTTCCAACCTTGCGTGCACTATGACTTCGACACGGGACCCACTAGCCAGTGCCGGTCCCCGGCCCGTGTCGGCAAGTACTACCGTTGGCGCAGCCCTCTTAACGAGGGTGACCCGATCGGGTCCGCCCACGCAATGGCGGAGTGGCGCGCCGCCGCCGGTATCGCGCAGGCCATAAAGGCGATCCTGCTCGCACATGCGGCGGACGACCGGCGTGGCTGCCCGGTCAGCGACGAACCTTCCAGGATCAGGGATGCAAGCGTGGTCTGTCGGGCCCTCAACATCCGGCGGCTGCTGCACGATGAACTGTGGAAGAAGTGGAGCGACGAGGACTGGGTCGGTACGTTCGGCTATTCGTACCAATCGACCATACAGGGCACGGACGTTTCGCACTGGATTTCGTGGACGGAGTACATGGTCGACCTGTTCCAAGCTACGGCGCATATCGGTGCCGAGCCCGTTTGCCGCGAGTGTGCGCAGTTGCGCACTGTGCCGTCGAGGATCGACGGCTTGCTCGACTACTTTTACGAGTACGGCCAGGGCCACATCAGCATCAGCTGCCGTCCGCCCCACGTCCGCACCGGCTGTGACTTCAAAGGAGACGACCTGCAGGTGGCCAAGGCGGTCGACCTGAGTCACCTGTCGTCGGTGATCCAGCTGGTGACCATGTACCACCCGGACAAGGTCTGCAGGTCCGACGGGCGGCGCTGCGTCGAGATCCGTGCCTTGGCGGAAACGATGAACCAGGACGCCTGGGTCGACTCGATTGCGAACGATGGGCCGGCGCGAGGCTTCCCGAAATTCGACCTGTTCTTCAACGGTTATTGCAGCCGAGCCGCGTTCGACACGGCCAGTCCGCTGCACGGCTTCTGCGTCAGCAACTGGCTGACGGAAGCAGGTGCCTACCCGCTCCACAGGAACCTGTTCGGTTTCGTCAATCTCGGCCGGTACGATCGTGACCTGATGCTGAAGCTGAGGCTGGCAGCGGATGAGAACCACGACAGGCACCTGGACGGGTCCGACGAGTATCTCCAGACCTTCTCGGTGATGCTCTACGAGGCCATGGCCCGCGGCGCACACTAGACGCCGCGGTGTCGGTGCCGGTGACCTGGGCGCTGTCCGGTCACGCTAGAATCACGGAGCCGGGGCGTCGCGCGCTTCGGAAGCACGGTACCTGGCGAACTCCTCGGCCACGACGGCGCGCAGGCGTCGTGTAATCTCGATGCACTGCTCGCGTCGCTGAGGGCGGCAGATGCGCTCGATGTCCCAACCATGCCACTGTTCCTCCAGGCCGAAGTGGCCAGGGTAGAACTCGATGCCGGTGATGCTGCCCGCGCGCAGCAGGCCGAGCTGGGTGCGCAGGCTGTCGCGGTACAGGGCGATCTCCTCCTCCGCGTCGCAGGGCTGCCTGGTCGCCTGGCTGCATGGAAAATAGTCGATCCGGTCGTAGGCATATGAGCCCGCCCAGACCTCGGCCCGCGGGAACAGGCGCCGGGCCTCGGTGACGTACCGGGAATAGTTTTCGGCGTTGGCACGGTAGTGCAGGTAGAGGCTGACACGGTCCACCCGCTCCCGGGTGTCGCGGGGCAGCCACGCAAGCAGCTCCGAGTCGAGCTCGTCCTCGTACAGCGTGACACCGAAACGCAGCCGCGGGTTGTGATGCTTCACATTGCGCGTGATTGCGGCGAGCACCCGGTTCCCTCCTCCCAGTGTGCTGGCTTGCCATCCCCTGAGGGCACTCACGAAGTCGTCCACGTCGACCTCCACGAGCAGCGGCTCGCTGAGGCTGCGTCGGCTGTACTCGAGCGCGTCTTCCGGCCACTGGCGCGCGTGGCGTTTCACCGCCAGCGCGAAGCGGCCGACTTGCTGTGACCGGGCGGAGGCCCGGATCCGCTGCAGGCAGTCATCCGGGGCAGCGCTGCACCCTTGCCGCATCAGTGTGACGCCGAGACGGTCGTTCCAGTCCGCGCCGTTTGCCGCCCATGTGACAATCTCCGAGGCGGCGACGCTCCCCGAAATTGCTACGGTGGCCAGCCACCCGGCGGCCAGCTGGACCGTTACCCGGCGACACCATGACGACCCACGCGCCGGGTCGGACCCGTGCAACGAACCGGTTGAGGGGCTGGCCACTTTGCCCAAGCGTCTTTCCGTCCGTCGCCGCCGTCGTCAGCCGGGCAATCTTAGGTGGGTGTGGGCCGGCGTTCCAGTCGAGGCGCCGGCGGTGAGACGGGGGCTCGATTCCTGCGTAGGTCCGGTTTGGAGTCGTAATAAATACTGCAGTGGATCGCGCACGTCGAGATGCCGTACCGGTTCCGCTATGTCGCGGATATCGACCTCGAAGATTTCAACGAACTGAGCGACGCGAAGCTGCTGGTCATCATCGGGCACAGCGAGTATTGGACTCGCCGGGCCCGCGAACACTTCGATCGATTCGTGCTGGAGGGCGGCAACGCGCTGATTCTCTCGGGAAACACGACGCGGTGGCGGGTTCGCGACAGCGATGACCAGACGCAGTTGATCTGTTACACGGAATGCCCGGATCCCATCCAGGATCCCCTGCTTAAGACCGTCAACTGGACGGACGGGCTTCTTCGGTATCCCATCGTGCCGAGCATCGGTGCCGATTTCCCGCGAGGTGGGTATGGCATCGACTATCCCGACAAAGGGTGGAATGGATTCCGTGTGCTGGTGCTGGAGTCCCCTGTGTTCCGCGGTGTGTCCGTGGGGCGAGGCGACATCATCGCCCTGCCGTCGGTGGAGTACGACGGTGCCCCATTGTTCGACAGGCCTGTGACGGATGGCGAACCCCGCCTGGATCCGGATGCACTCGGTGAAGACCGGGCCGAACTCATTGGCTACGACATGATCAGTCTGTTCGTGAACCGGCAACCCGTGTTCGTGGCCTGACCCGCAAGATCTACGGCACCGTCGGCCGCTCGGCCAACACCGCTTCTCCGGGAGTAGTTCTCTTGCCCGGAAGGCTGGGGCGGTGCGGAGTTGCCGCGGGTCCTCGCCGTGCAATTCGCAGGGCGTGGCTGGCGAATCGACGTGACCTGCGGTACGGAGCAGCACGTGTCCTCTCGCCCGCGTGCAGACAGGGCTACGGCGGACTCAGAGCATAGCTGATCGACTGGTATGTGTCGTAGCTCACAGTCGATCCCGCGTTACGGGCACGCACCACCACTTGGTACGTGCCGCTGACCGCTCCGGTCGTGTTCCAAGTCCACGTCGGCGTCGAGGCGTACGCTTGAGCCGTGTTCAGCGTCCCGCCCGGCGCACGCAGCAGGAACGTGTACTCGTAACTGCCACTCCCGCCGCTCGCGGCAGCGGTGAAGGTCACTGCAGTGCCGATCGTCGCCGGGCTGACCACGCTGGGTGTCAGCGTGACGGCCGATGCCGGCGGTGACGCCAGGACATAGCTGATCGACTTGTAGCTCTCGTAGCTCTTGGTCGAGCCGACGTTGCGCGCGTGCACGACCACCTGGTACGTCCCCGCCGGCAGTCCCGTCGTACTCCAGGTCCAGGTCGAGGTCGTCGAGTAATCGCGAACCGTGCTCAGACTCCCACCCGGCAGCCGCAGCAGGTACTTGTACTCGTAACTGCCACTCCCGCCGCTCGCCGCCGCCGTGAACGTCACCGGCGTCCCCACCATCACCGGACTCGCAACACTGGGTGTCAGCGTCACGGCCGATACCGGCGGCGGTGCCAGGACATAGCTGATCGACTGGTAGGTCTCGTAGCTCTTGATCGAGCCCGCGCTACGAGCACGTACCACCACCTGGTACGTGCCGCTGACCGCCCCGGTCGTGTTCCACGTCCACGTTGTGGTCGAAGAGTACGCCCGAATCGTGTTGAGCGTGCCACCTGGCGCGCGCAGCAGGAACATGTACTCGTAGATGCCAGTCCCGCCACTCGCCGCCGCCGTGAACGTCACCGGCGTCCCCACCGTCGCCGGACTCGCAACACTGGGCGTCAGCGTGACCGACGTGGCCGGTGCGAGCGTCACCACGCAGCCATTGCCTCCCGTCACCCATGCGCTGTCCGTATTGCCGGCCAGCTGCGACTTCACGCGGTAGTAATAGGTCAGTTCGCCTCGCCCGGAGATCGTCGCCGAGAGCCCCGGACCCTGGTACGCGACGCGAAGCCCCTTCGTGAAGGACGCGTTCGTTGCCTCCTCCAGCACGTAAGTGACACCCGGCGTGCCCGAGACGCCCCAGCTGACGACGTAGACACCATCCTTGTCGGATGCCGGTATTGTCAGGAGTCCCGGCTCGTAATCGCACGCGTTACCAATCCCGTCTCCATCGGTGTCCGCCTGCGCGGAGTTGGCGACCAGTGGGCAGTTGTCCGTGTCATCCAGCACCTTGTCCTGGTCGTCGTCGAGATCGGCGTAGTTCAGGATGCCGTCCCGGTCGGTGTCTGCCCTGAGGATGGGATCATTCGACACGTCGATGCGGGCCTGGTCCGAGACCGGTTCCTGGCCCGGGTTGGTGGCGTCTGCCCAGGCAGTGTTCGGTAGCCTTACCGACCGACAAGTGTCGATTTGCGTGGGAACTGGTGCAATGAAGTCCTTGAGAACGGCGGTGAAGGGCGTAGACGACCGGCCCTTGACGTAGCCCGAGGCGAAGACTCGACAATCCGCGGCGAAGATCCGGGTCAGGTTGAAGATTGCCTCGCCAAAGGTCTGGTTGAGCAGGACCGCGCCGGTGAAAGGATTGGTCTCTCCGTTGGAACTGGTTCCGAACGCTTCCGGGTCGTTGACGGCGCCTGCGGCAAGTCCTTCGCCGTCAAGCGAGCGTGGCGGCCCCCACAGCTGGCTGTCGCCATTCCACTCGCGCATCGTCAGTACGACGTTGTTACCGCTGGATTCGAAGTCGAAGCTGAAGAGCACATCGCCGGTGGTCCGGGGCGGGGTCGCGCCGTTGGCCGACATTTCGGCGCTCTGGTTCAATTCGAAGTCAAAATTGGCGGTCCCCAGGGAGTTGGCGCGTAGCCAGCCAAGCAGCAGGAACGCGTGGCCGTCAACGGTGTCCCGGGCTATCAGGAAGTTCGCAAGATCGCTCTTGTTCGGCGGCACGTTCTGGTCGAGGATCGTAGGTACGGCATCGTTTTCCTTGGCACCGTCGACGAACGAGTCGTCCGCGAGGTACTTTGGCGACAGGTTGACCAGCGGCGGGTCGAGCTTGTTGATGACCTCGAAACCGCTGCTGCCCCAGTCGCGCACGGAGCCTCCGGCGTCTGCGACGAGGTTACCGTCGATCTCGAAGTGGCTGCCCAGGGTGCCCGGCCCGCTTGGCACGCCGTTACCGAGCAGGTAGTTCGTGGGAACCGCTGCACTCACGGTCACGGTATAGCTGGCTTCATCGCCGCTTTCCCGCTGGTTCGGCGTCGGGTCCTTCGGCAGCAACCCAATGTTGCAGGACAGGGTCACGCCGTCAGAAATCGCGCAGCCGGCCTTTGTCGTCGTCCAGTTCAGCTTCGGCAGGCCGCCTTCAGTCGGGCTCGGCAGCGTGTCCGTCAAAGTGACATTCCTTGCATCGCCGCCGCCCACGTTCTTCACGGTGATCGTGAAGGTGGCGTTCACGCCGGGGATGCTCAGGAAGCCGTCCGGCGTCTTGATGATCTTCAGTTCAGGCGGAATGTCGCTGTTGGTAATAGTGCAGGTCTTGTCCTGGCCGACGGACAGGTTGACGGCGCCATTGGCGGAACAGGCCCCGCCCCAGTTGCCCGCCTGGTAGCCGGGCTGGTTCGTCTCTGAGACGACATAGCTGCCCGCGTTGAACCCTGTGGGTGTCTGAGTGGTAACGTGAACATCACCGACGTACAGCGGGAAATCGCTCGCAGTCAGGACTCCGCCGTTGTCGTTGGCGACAATCTTTACGACGGTCAGGACCGGCTGAATGTCGTTGTTGGTGAGGGTGCAGGTGGCCGACTGGCCGAGCGCGAGGGTGATGTTGCTGCCGCTCTGGGTGCCGCCGACACAGCTCCACGCCGAAGCACTGTAGCCGGCCGGGCCGG
>Ga0316622_100000554_pt1 | contig 21943 bp, 15 predicted proteins | sample OWC_Aug_OW2_C1_D_FD_207646 | JGI IMG/M metagenome (GOLD analysis project Ga0316622, IMG submission 207646) | Wetland soil microbial communities from Old Woman Creek delta, Ohio, United States - OWC_Aug_OW2_C1_D5_C | ecosystem: Environmental > Terrestrial > Soil > Wetlands | place: USA: Ohio... | reverse complement strand
GTCACCGAAAGGGACCTCAAGGAATTCGGCGAAAATCCGTCACTGGTGATCAAACCTGCGCTCGAAGAAGGACGCGAGGTGTACCGTGCCGCAGGATAGGTCTCTGCCTGGCTCTGCAGAGGATTGGCTGGCGAGAGCCGAAGGCGATCTGGCCCTCGCCCGGGCTCCCTTGCCTGAAGGGGCCTTCTATGAAGACCTTTGTTTCCATGCCCAGCAAGCAGCAGAAAAATCCCTTAAGGCCGTATACCAGCATTTCGGTAAGCGCTTCCGTTATACCCACGACCTGGACGAGCTGATCACCGGGCTTCGAAATGAGGGTATTCCCGTTCCGATAGAAGTAACGGAGGCTGCCATGCTTACCTCTTATGCATGGGAGGCCAGATATCCCGGCTTGAGCGAACCCGTAACCGAAGAAGAATTCCGGGAGGCCTTTCGTCAGGCAGAACTGGTTGTAAGATGGGCGATGGAACTAATCAGAGGTTGATGGGCAGGTGCGGAAAACGGAAAGGATTGCGAATTCATCCATAGGCACATGGCGAAGTTTATACTGGCCATGCTGGATCTCCAGATGGCCAATCTTTCCTATGGCACTCATGAGATTTCCTAGAATCCGAACCAACTTTCCCTTTTTTGAGCATTTACGAGAGTAAATGTTCTACGCCAAGGCATCAAGATCCCCCAAGCCTTTGCGTCTTTGCGTGAGGAAAGGGGGTTGTGCAGAGTGGTCAGTCAGTCCCTCGGTGGCACAGCATATGACCAATAATGACCAGCCCCGGCTTTCAACCCAAATTCCAAAATTGCAAGCCTGACCCCCAATCTATGACCCCCAATCTAATTGAATGCCCCTTGCTCCCTGCCCTATGCCTACCGGCCGAGCCTTTTCCCTTCAGGGGTTGACCTTAAGCCAATATTCATCCTTTGCGCCCTTTGCGTCTTTGCGTGAGGAAAGGGGTTTCTGCCGAGTGGTCAGTCAGTCCCTCGGTGGCACAGCATCCGACCAATAATGACCAGCCCCGGCTTTCAACCCAAATTCCAAAATTGCAAGCCTGCCCCCCAATACTAATTGAATGCCCCTTTCTCCCTGCCCTATGCCTACCGGCCGAGCCTTTTCCCTTCAGGGGTTGACCTTAAACCAATATTCATCCTTTGCGCCCTTTGCGTCTTTGCGTGAGGAAAGGGGGTTGTACGGAGTGGTCAGTCAGTTCCGCAGTGGCGCACATCCCGAGCAATTATGACCAGCCCCGGCCTTTAAACCAAATTCCAAAATTGCAAGCCTGACCCCTAATCCAAAATGAACATGATCTTAGTGATCTTCACCCGGTGACAGCGGCACGACCTGCCGAGCCGCCTGAGACAGGATCACCATTTCCAGGACGTGGCGCAGGTCAACCCTCGCTGCACTCCCCTTGAGCTCTGCCGTCTTCGCCCTCAAGTCCTTCCCCAGGACGACCTTTATTTCTTCGTCCTCGTAAACGTAGCCGTCAGGAACCATTACCAGGTCGGCGCTGCGGCCATCCCATTTAACCTTCAAATGGCTATGGGTGACAAAATGATAGCCCTTCTTGGCCGAGGCGAAGCTATCCGCGGTGACGTGAAACTTGGCCTTGTCCAGGTACGGTGCGCCGTTGGTAGGACAAAAGGTAGTGCAATTGCCGCATTCGTTGCAGTAATCGCCGATATTCAGAATCTGGGGACGCTGTTCGATACGGAACACCCCCAGTTCGGAGATCTCGGTTGCCCCGCTTACCCGCTTCACCTGTTGAATTTTGTAATCCTTCGGTTCCAACGTAAAGGCAATATTCGCCCGGTTGGGACAGACCGTCACGCAGACCCAGCAGAGCTCGTCACACTGCAGACAGCGGCCGGCCTCTTCCCGGGCCTCGGCCTCATCGAGCGTCCGGATCACCAGATCGAATCCGGACCGTTCACCAAAGCCTATTTCCGGGATCCTGGCAGCATGCCGGCGACGGGCTTGTCTTTTCATCAGATCGGCGGGATCCGACTTTTTCGCGGAAACGCTTGGTGCAATTTCGAGTTTTCTTTGGGCACGTCTCTTGATCGCCTCTGCCGCCCGTTTGCCGTCACCGATCGCCTGGATGAGGGTCGAGGCTCCGCGGACCGTATCCCCGCCGGCAAAAACATTCTCGAGTTGAGTTTCCTGGGACACCGGGTCGATTTTCAGGGGTTGCTCGGGAAAGAAATCAATATTCGCCCGCTGGCCGATGGCGGGGATGACGCTGTCGACCTTCTGTTCAAATTCCGACCCCTCGATTTTGATCGGCCGGGGGCGCCCGCTGGCATCTTTTTCGCCGAGACTCATCCGCAAACAGACGATCGCGTGGACCCGCCCATCCTGTAAACGGATCGACTCCGGGGCCGTCAATTCCATCAGTCTTACCCCTTCGTCCAGCAGGGCCTGAACTTCCTCCCAAGCAGCCGGCATTTCTTTTCGCGTGCGTCGATACAGGACGATGACCTCCCCGTCCGGGCCTACCAGGCGTTTGGCCACCCGAGCCGCGTCCATGGCCGAATTCCCTCCTCCGACCACGGCCACCCTCTTTCCCAAGTTCGGTCTCCCTCCCCGGCGCACGGCGCTCAGGAAGCGCAACGGATCCATGACCCCCGCCGCCTCTTCACCGGGAATGCCCAGTGCCACCCCTTCCTGGGCTCCCACGGCGACGTACACGTAATCGAACTCCGAGCGCAGGTTTTCGAACCGTTCCCGGTCAACGCGTACTCCGTAATCAACGGGTACCCCCAGGGATAGAATCGCATCAATATCTTTCCGGATACTCCTTTCATCGAGCCGGAACGCAGGGATGGCGTCCGAAGCCCAGCCGCCGGCAAAGCCCTTCGCTTCAAACATCCTGACTTCGAAACCCGCCAGGGCCAGGAAGTGGGCGCAGGAGAGGCCGGAGGGCCCGGCACCGATGATCGCCACCTTGACCCCGTTGGGGGGGGCCGGTTTCAGAGCGGGGGGTCCATCGAACTTTTGGGCGATGAATCGCTTGGTTTCTTTGATCAGCAACGGGTTATCATAGTTGATTCGGGTGCACTTGGTTTCGCACAGGTGGTCGCATACCATCCCCTGAACATTCGGAAAGGGGTTGGTCTCGGTGATCACCCGGTGAGCCTGCACATATTCCCCCCGGGCCGTGTAGTACATGTAGGCCGGGATATTCTGGCTGACGGGGCACGTTGCCATGCAAGGCGCGTGGACGCAGTCGAAGACCCCCAGGTCTTTGAGGGTCTTGATGTTCTGGTAGGGGAAATGGCACTTCTGGTAGGCTTCTTCCTCAATGACTCTCTTCGCGTAGACCCGGAGGTTTTTCAACCCGGACTGCACGGGGTCCCCCTTCTCTCCGCTGAGGGCCGCGATGAACTCTTCCAATGTTCGCGCTCCCGCGGCGGGCAGGGTCAACCGGGCCTCCTCCAGGTACTGGGACAGACGGCCATAGCCTCCCGGCTTTAGAATGTCGGAACAGACCGTTACCGGTTTCATATTGCATGCCAGGACATCCGCGAAATTGAAGCAATCGGCGCCTGCCGAAAAGGAGAGTTCCAGCGCGCCCGCGAAATCGGCCTGCAGGCGGGCGGCCAGGTTGATGCTGATGCAGTGCAGCGGCCTGCCGCTCAGGTAGACCATCGGCTCCTTCTTGGGCAGGTTCTGTTCCCGGTTTTTCGTCTCCAGGGTGTTGGTCAGCTTGATATGGAAGGTCACGCCCATCCGCTTCGCGCTGTCGACCAGAGACCGGATCAGGGCCTTTCCGTCCGGGTATTTCAGGTCGTGTTCGAAGGCCGGGTCCGGCACCTCCGTTTCGAACCCGAGCTTCGTGTTGAGAATTTCGCGCACCCGATCCGGGCCCAGCAAAGTGGGGTTGAGTTTGAGGGTCGTGTGGAGGCGGCGTTCCTCTATGAAATAGCGCCCGATCTTTTCCACTTCGTCCGGCGGACAGCCATGCATGGTGGAGATGGTGAGGTTGTCGGATATGCAATCCGGGATGTCCAGCGCCCTGACCCGGGGGTAGAATCTGGCCAGCCGTTCGATCTTTTCGGCCTTTTCACCGGAGCAGTCCTGCATCCGATCGAGGAAGCGCTGCATCGTGGGGCTCAGGATTCCTTGCAGGTTGTACCCCGCGCTCATGTTAAAGATGAAACCCCGCTCCTCCGGGGAGCCCCAACCGAACTTATCCTTCAGGATATGCAGCACGATCCACGCGTTCAGGTATTCATCAAAGGACTGGTCCAGCTTCAGCTCCTGGGACCATTCGCAATTATAGCCCTCGTCGGTCATGTCGATGCATGGTTTGGTCACCTCGATCTCGTCCAGCACCTGAACCGTCTTCAACTCGAGGTAACGGGCCCCCGTGAGCCAGGCGCTGATCACGTTCTGAGAAAGCTGGGTGTGCGGGCCGGCGGCCACGCCGAGGGGAGTCTCCAGGACCCGCCCGTAGCGGCGCATCCGGAAAGGGTCCGTTTCCCGGGGGATGAAGAAAAGCTCTTTGCGGATCCCGAAGATCTGTCCGGTCTTCTCTTCCTCCAGGATCCACCCGAGCAGTCTCTCTATATCACAGCCCCGGAACTTGTCTGAGCTCATCGTTCGACCTCTTTACCGGCCGGTCTTTCAGGCATCCCTGTACGCCCCACGTATTCCCCCCAGCCCTTTTCGGCGAGCAACCGGCCCCCCTGCATCACGATTCGGCCGCGCACCAGGGTGACCGCCGGCCAGCCGCGCACGCGCACGCCCTCGAAGGGGGAATAGTCGGCATTCTGCGCAAGGTTGCCCGGGGTGAGGGTCTTTTCAAGGCCCGGGTCCAGGATGACTACATCGCCGTCGGAACCGGGCGCCAGCGTACCTTTTCGGGGATAGAGCCCCATGATTTTAGCCGGAGCGGTCGATACCACATCCACGAAACGGTCGAGGGTGAGGCGCCCCCGCAGCACCCCTTCCGAAAACATAAGCGGCAACCGTGTCTCCACCCCCGGAATACCCCCGGGGCACTTGCGGTAATCGTCTCTTCCCAGGGCCAGCTTATCGGCAAAGTTAAAAGAACAGTGGTCAGTAGCTACAACGTCAATGGCCCCTGTGCTCAGCCCATCCCACAGGGCGTCACAGTCCGTCCTTTTTCGGGCCGGTGGGGCCATGATATATTTCAGGCCTCCGTGTTCGGGCTCCAGGTAACAGGAATCATCCAGCAGGAGGTGTTGGGGACAGACTTCGGCATAGACGGTCAGGCCCCTGCGCCGACCCTCCTCTATCGCTTGCAGTCCCAACGCAGTGGACAAGTGGACCACGTAAACCGGAGCGCCGCCCGCTGCCTCCGCCAGGTAAAGGATGCGCCGGATCGCCTCGGCTTCGCAATAATCGGGACGGGAAAGGGCATGGTATAGGGGAGCGCACTTGCCTTCAGCCCTGAATTGGTCCTGCAAGAAGCCGATGATGGCATCGTTTTCTGCGTGGAAAGCGGCCAGGAATCCCAGGCGGCGCGTCCGATCCAGCACCTGGAGTATCTCCAGGTCGTTCAGGCGGCCGTCATAGGTCAGGTAAATCTTGACCGTCGCCACTCCCTCGGGCGCCAGATCGGCCATCTCTTCGAGGATCTTTTTGTCGACATGCTGAAAAACACCGTGCAGGCCGTAATCGACAACGGTCCGGCCGGCGGCTTCTTCCCGGTAACGCTTCACCTGGTGCAGCAGGGAACATCCGGCGGGTCCGAAGCCGGGGTGTTCCACCACGCACGTGGTTCCACCGAAGGCCGCGGAGACCGTGCCTTTGAAGAAACCGTCTCCTACTTTGACGCCGCCCGTCTCAAGATTCAGATGAGTGTGAACGTCCACTCCGCCGGGCATCACGTAATGGCCGGTTGCATCGATCTGCCGGGCGTCGCCGTGCCGGATGTCCCGGCCGATCCGGGCTACCTTCCCGTGAGAGACCAGCAGGTCAGCCTGGAAGGTTTCCCCGGCGTTAACGATGATGCCATTTTTTATGAGGATGTGGTCCATCACGCTTTGACGCGCATCTTATCCCAGAGTCTTCTGCCCATCTGCCGTGCCCGGGCCAGCACTTCGGCCTCGTCGACCGTGGTGACGCGACCGTTTTCGACGATTACCCTGCCCCGGCAGATGACCGTTGACACGTGGCGGGAATCGATCCCGTAAACGAAATGGCCCAGAAAATTATCGGGGTTCAATTCGGTGGGCGAATCGTAATCGAGTATGACCAGATTGTTCTCCCCATCCCCGCGGAGCCCAAATTCGCGGGCGTACCGGTGCACGCTGCGGAAACGGCCGTAAATCTCGTCGAAACCAATGCTTTCCGTGGACTGACCCGCGAGGAAGGCGGCCTTGGCGCTGCGAAGCATGTCGCTGTGCATGCCATCGGTGCCCAGAAGGACATTGCCGGTGATCGACTTGTACCCGGCCAGACCCACGTTGTTGTTCTGGTTGCTCTCGACATTCTGAGCGACCCAGACCCCTGATTCCCGTACCAGCTCTTTTTCGTGCTCCGATAGATGGATGCAATGGGAGAGGATGGACTTCTTGAGGGCCAGCGCTCCGGCCTGATGAAGACGCTCGACCACCCGAAACCCGTATCGGGTCTGGGTCTCCTCCTGATCGGCGAGGTCCTCGGCGGCGTGCATGTGCAGGCCTGTGTTGTGCTTGTGGGCCAGGGCGACGGCCTTGCTCAGGACCGCGTCGCCGACGGTGAAGGATGCGTGGAGTCCAACATGGCCCTGATATCCCGCAGCCAGAAAGGCATCGGTCTCGGCAAGCCCCGCCTCCCGGGGGCCCTCACCGTCCCGGTCGGAGACCTCGTAGCAGAGGAGATGGGAGATCCCCACGCGGTCAAACGCCCTGGCGATGGTGAACAGGGAATCCCGGATCGCCAAGGGCGAAGCGTGATGGTCGATGATCAGGGTAACGCCGTTCTTGGCGCAGTGGATCGCGGCCGCCAGTGCACTCGCCTCGATCATTTCCAGGTCGAGGCACTTGTCCAGGTGCCACCACAGGTACTTGAGAATCTCCACGAAATTGGTGGGCGTCGTTTGCGGCGCGGGCATGCCGCGGGCCAGGGTCGAGTAAATGTGATGGTGGCCGCATCCGAACGACCGGGTAACAAGTCTTTCCGAGCAGTCGATCAGACGGTCACCCGGAGCAAGCTGATCGCGCGACGGTGCGCTTGCCAGGAAGGAAAGTCCGTGCTGCGGGCCTTGCTCGACGGCCAGGCATGTCTTCTTGATCTCGAAGCTCTTCCAATCCAGGAAGGTCGCATCTTTCAGGTAGAGGGTCATGGCAGCTTCCTTTTCGGACCCGATGGTTTTACGGCCCGTCGTTGGATCAGTCGGCGACGGCGGCCTTTGTCGGGTCCGCCGACTTCTTCTTTCCCGGCGGTGACAAAGGCAGCCGGTAACGGCGCTGACCATCATAGTGGCAATAGGCGTTGGCGATGGCCGGTGCCGTGGGAATCGTGCCTATCTCACCGATGCCTTTGGCGCCGAACGGTCCGACGGGATCCGGACATTCCACGCCGATCACCTTGATCTCGGGCACGTCTTGAGCCCTGAGCAGCCCCAGCTTCGACATGCGATCCGTAGTCGGTCGTCCGCCCTCCATGAGCAGCTGTTCACTCAATGCGTATCCCATCCCCATGACCACGCCGCCCTGGATCTGGCTTTCAAACAGGGCCGGGTTGATGATCCTGCCTCCGTCGTGGGCGGCATGGATCGTCTGCAGTCGGCCCTCCTCGTCCAGGATGGCCAAATGCGTGGCGTAGGCGTAGGAGAAGTGGCTGCGGATTTTTCCTCCCACGTCGTGCCCGGTGGTCCAGTCGACCCCATAGCGGCCGAAATACTCCTTGCCGACAAGGTCGGCCAGGCAATGCCCTTCCAGGTCCGCCGCAAGTTTTTTGGCGGCATCGATCACCGAATTTCCCAGCAACGGTGTGCCGCGGCTGGCGGTGGTCATTCCCCCCATCACCTCCGTGTCGGTAGAGCACTGGATGTCCACCGTGACCGAGGCGTCCAGCCCGAGCACCTCGCAGAGCACCTGACGGGCTACGGTGTGAACGCCTTGACCCATCTCGGTCCATCCGTGCTGGAGTTCGATACGGTCCGGGGCGACGACTCTCAGGCGGGTCTCGCTCACTTCGGTTATACCGTTCCCGATGCCGCAGTTCTTAATGGCGCAGGCAAGGCCGGCGAACCTGGCCTTGCGGAACGCGCCCCTCACTGCCTCCAGGCAATCGCGCAGGCCCACGCTCGATTCCAGCACCTGGCCGGTGGTGGTCATTTTTCCGACCGCCAGGGCGTTGTCATACCGGAATTGCCAGCGATCGAACCCCCCCTTTTGACACAGTTCGTCGACCAGACTTTCCATAGCAAACGTGGCCTGGTTGACGCCAAATCCCCGGAAAGCCCCGGCGGGCGGATTGTTCGTGTAATAAGCCCTGGCCACGACATCTACGCTTGGAAGATGATAGGCCCCGCCGGCATGAGTCCCGGTGCGGGCGACCACTTCGCCCCCGACGGATGCGTACGCTCCCCCGTCGCCGACGATCCGGGCCCAGAGCGCGGTCAACTTGCCCTTGTGATCGCATGCCAGTTTATACTCCATCAGCATTCGATGCCGTTTCGGATGCATGCGGATCGACTCTGCCCGGTTCAGGTGTACTCTCACCGGTCGCCGCAGAGCCAGGCCGTAGAGGGCGGCATGATGCTGGACGCTCAGGTCTTCCTTGCCGCCGAAGCCGCCGCCGGAAGAGACCTGAACGACGCGGACCTTCCCCGGCGGGAGGTTCAGGACGTCGGCGATCTGTTCGCGGTCTTTGAAGATGCCCTGCCCATGGGAATAGACCGTAATGCCTCCCTCCCCGTCGGGCAGTCCGATGCTGGCTTCGGTTTCGAGAAAAGCATGTTCCACGAACGGGGTCTCGAAGACGCCTTCCACCACGTGGGCGGACCTGGCAAAAACCTGGTCGACGGGCTCCCCCCGCCGGATGACCGTCTCCTTGAGAAGATTGCCTCCTCCGTGGATACGCACGGGACTCTTTGCCGCTTGGGCCGGGTCGGTAAGGGGGTCGAGGACTTCATACGAGACGACCACGGCCTCTGCCGCCCGGCGGGCCTTCTCCTCGCTGTCGGCCACCACTCCGGCCAGCACGTCGCTGACGCAACGGGTCTCTTCGCCGACGGCGACCATCATGGGCCAGTCCTTGACAATCAGCCCCTGGTGGCGCCGGCCCGGAATATCCCGGGCGGTGAAGACCCGCATAACCCCCGGCAGTGTCTCGGCCGCTGAAACATCGATCCCGACCACCTTTGCCCGGGGGTGCTCGCTGAATTTGAGCGCCCCGTATACCATGCCCTCAAGTTTCATATCGTTGACAAAAGGGCTCGCGCCCAGGGCCTTTTCATAAGCCCCGTGCTTGGGGTAGGAATATCCGATGCCGGTCCGCTCTTCCCAGGCGATTTCCCGGTTCTCCCGCATCGCCCGGGCGGCCAGCAGGATGGCGTCGATGATCTTCACATAACCGGTGCACCGGCAGATATGGGGGTTGATCGCCTTGACCACGTCCGCGCGGCTGGAGTTCGGGCTGCTGGCGATAAGGTTCTTTGCCCGGGCGAGCATGCCCGGCGTGCAGTAGCCGCACTGGACCGCACCCTGGGAGACGAAGGCCCTGGCAAGGATATGGCGGACTCGATCGGGAAAACCCTCTATGGTAATGACCTCCTTGCCGTCCACCCGCGCCATGGGGGTGGAACAGGCGAGGACGGGCTTGCCCCCCAGTTCCACGAGGCAAGCGCCACAGGCCGCCTGCCCCGAGCAGCCGTCTTTGACCGAGGTGATTCCCCGAATTTCCCTGAGAAACGTCAACAGAGACGTTTTTTTATCCCCCGAATACTTTTCCTTCCGGCCGTTAAGCGAAAAGAGAATCATCCTCTCTCCCTTGCCTATTGGGGTGCCCCTGCTCGAGCGCGAGGCGGCGAACCTCTCTGAGCCTTCATTCCCTAGCGGACCCGGGGGGAGGCCGTTTCCAGAAATTTCACCAGATCGTCCGCCGGCGCCTTCCTTTTACTCAACAGGATCATTGCTGCGATGATGTATGGTTTGAAGCTTGCCTCTCTGTGCAGCGGAACCCGGTAGCGATCGAAAACGGAGGCTGCAACCTCGCCCTGGGGGCAACTTACGCCGGTGATGTCGGCGGGCAGGCAGTGCATGTACAGAGCGCTTCCCTCCCGGGTACCGGCCATTAACTTCTCCGTGCACTCCCAATCCTTGTGCTGCGCGTTCTGGGTCAGCAGTTCTTTTTCCAGGGCCTTAATGCCCTCAAAGTCGCCCTTTCCATACAGGTCGGTACGCCGCTCCATGGCCGCGAAGGGGGCCCAACTTTTAGGATAGACAATATCGGCAGCCGAAAACGCTTCGGCCATGGAGCTGGTCTTGGTGAAACTGCCCCCGCTTCTTGCCGCGTTGCGCAGGGCCACCTTCTCCACCTCGGGCATGACCTCGTACCCCTTGGGGTGAGCCAAAACCACATCCATACCGAAACGGGTCATGAGGCCGATGATCCCCTGGGGTACGGACAGGGGTTTCCCGTAGGAAGGGCTGTACGCCCAGGACATGGCGATCTTCTTACCCGCGAGATTGTCGATTCCGCCGAAGGTATGGATCAGGTGCAGCATGTCGGCCATGCTCTGGGTCGGATGATCGATATCACACTGCAGGTTTACCAGCGTAGGCCGTTGCTCCAACACCCCTTCAAGGTAGCCCTGCTTTACCGCCTGGGCAACTTCCGCCATGTAGGCGTGTCCCTTGCCGATGTACATATCATCGCGGATGCCGATGACCTCAGCCATGAACGATACCATGTTGGCCGTCTCCCGTACCGTTTCGCCATGAGCCACCTGGGATTTGCCTTCATCCAGCTCCTGGACCTCCAGACCCAGCAGGTTGCAGGCGCTGGCGAAGCTGAAGCGGGTCCGAGTCGACTGGTCCCGGAACAAGGATATGGCCAGACCGCTGTCGAAGATGCGGACCGAGACATTGTTCCGCCTGAGGCCCCGGAGGATTTCCGCCACGGAAAACGTGGCCCGGATCTCCGCGTCGCTCTTTTCCCACGTCAGGAGAAAATCGCCCTGGTACATATGGCTAGTATCGAGGTGCGCCAACTCCTTGATGAGTTCCCTGATTCTGGCGACATCCATGGATAAACTCCTTTGCCGGTTTCAATATGGGATGGGTCAACTCCGCTGCGGCACGATGTGCGCGCCCCGGCCGCCGAACACCGTACCTTTCACTGTCGGGCGGGGGGGGTGGACCGTCTCCCGAATCGCCCGGCGCGGATCTTCTACCCGCTCCGGTTCCTTGCTCTGGATCAGCGAGTTGCCGCCGATGGCGACTCATATCATCTTCTTCACCGTCTACTCCCCGATTTTCTTCAAGTAGGTAAGAGGCAGAGCGGCGCAGAAAGCGGCGCAGCGCACAAGATCGGCCTTCCAGGTCTTTTCATCGGCAGCGTGTGCCTCCGACTCCTTGCCCGGACCGAAACCGACGCAGGGGATCCCGTGCATGCCGGTGATGGCGACGCCGTTGGTGGAAAAGGTCCACTTATCGACCCGCGGCGGCTCGTTGAAAAGCGCCCCGTATGTCTCCGCGGCCGATTGGATCACGACGTGCTCCTCGGGAACGACCCATGAAGGAAAATAGCAGTCGGTGGGGTAGACAAGCCCCCGATAAGAGGGCCGATCATAGGTGTAGAGAGAAACTTCGGCACCGGCAGCCTGGACCGCCGGCAGGTCCCGGATCTGCCGTATGGCCAGTTCGCGGTCCTCGCCTGTTGTCAGACGACGGTCGATGGAGGCGGTGCAGCTGTCAGCCACTGCGCAACGAGACGGTGAGGTGAAAAATATTTCGGAGACGGTTAGAGAGCCCTTTCCCAGAAAGGGATCGGTCTTCAGGCGGCTGTGCAGCCCCTCCAGCTCGCCCAAGATCCGGCCCATCTTGAAGATGGCATTGTCGCCCCGCTCGGGTGCCGATCCGTGGGCGCTGCGGCCGCCGACCTTCACCTTGATCTCCATACGGCCCCGCTGGCCGCGGTAAATACCGCCATCCGTCGGCTCGGTGGATACGACAAACTCCGGCCTTATGCCCGATTCCTTGATGATGTACTGCCAGCACAAACCGTCGCAGTCTTCCTCCTGAACGGTCCCGGCCACCAGAAGGGTAAAGTCTCCCTGGTGCTGGTACCCGAGGTCTTTGATGATTTTACCGGCGTAGACCAGGGATGCCATGCCGCCTTCCTGGTCACTGGCCCCGCGCCCGATAATGATCTGCTCGTCTTCAAAGCCTTCATAGGGATCAAACTCCCAGTTGTCTCTATTTCCCACGCCTACCGTGTCGATGTGCGCGTCCATGGCGATCAGGTGCTTGCCGGTTCCGATGAAGCCGAGAATATTCCCCATGGGGTCGATCTCTACCCTATCGAATCCGACTTTCTCCATTTCCTTCCTGATCCTTTCGACAACCGCCTTTTCCTGGCAGCTCTCGCTGGGCAGCCGGATCATGTCGCGCAGGAACTGGGTCATGTCCGTTTCATAACTTTTAGCCAGCTCCTTGATCTTCACCGTATTTATCTTTGCGGTTCCCAGTGGCCCCATAAGGGGAATCCCTCTTTCATCATAGATGATTACCGGGTATCAACAGAAGTGTCCAGGTTCCCTGGAAAGATTCCTTCCGAGGACCGGCCCATGAACCAACGAACCCGCAACCGCGCATGCACACGCGCGCCTGCAACGCTCGAAAGTTGATGGGATGGAACTCGTTGAAGATGAACGAATACCGGGAGAACTCGCCCTTATGCGGCGTCACCCCTATTCCGGCAAGCAGTACGCCTCCCCGCCCTCCATCCCCAGCTTCTTGCGAAACGACGGAAATCAGGGCCTGAAGAAAGCCCGGAGGGGGACGGACGGGACGGCGCCACGGTCAAAATCCTCAATACGGAACCGGGTCGTCCTTGTCGTTTGCCGGGTGAAAAAGGTGCAGCCGATCCGCCGCACGTCGCATGGCCTCCTCCATCGGGATGCCGGCCATGAGCAAACCGATCTCCTCGACCGTCCCCTGACCGCGTTCGACGATGCCGATGAGGCGCCCTTCATACATCACCGCGATCCGATCGGAGAGGCCGCGGATTTCGTCGAGGTCTTCGGAAATCAGCAAAATAGCCTTGCCGGCCGCACGCTGTTCGAGCAGGCGCTGATGGATGAACTCGGTTGCGCCGATATCGACGCCGCGCGTCGGCTGAGCGGCGATCAGCAGCCTCGGTTCGCGCGAGAGCTCGCGCGCCATGATCAGTTTTTGGATGTTCCCGCCGGAAAGATTCTTGATCGGTGTTTCCAGCCTCGGCGTCTTGACGCTGAACTCGTTCACCAGCTCACTTGCCCGGGCCCCCATTTTGGAGATCTTCAGAAAGATGCCGCTCGTGTACTGCGGTGAAGCGTGGTCCCGCAGGAACAGGTTCTCCTGCACGGAGAAATCGGCAATCACGCCATCGCGCATCCGCTCTTCGGGAATATAGGCCACCGCTGCTTCCATTCGTTTGAGCGGCGGGTCGTTCGTCACGTCCTGCTCATCGATGACGATCGTACCCGCCGTCGCCTTGCGCAGACCGGCCACGCACTCCGCAAACTCCCGCTGGCCGTTGCCGGAAACGCCGGCAATGCCCACGATCTCGCCGCCCCGGACCTCCAGATCCACCCCCCGAAGCACCTCGGTGCCGCGGTCGCCCAGGGCGTGAAGCCCCTGGGTCCTGAGGCGCACGGCGCCCCTCTGGAGCGGCTGCGGATCCAGGGGTTTGACTTCACGTCCCACCATCATGCGGGCCAGCTCGGCGCGGGTGACGCTAGGGGTGGGTCTTGTGCCGACCATGCGTCCGTCGCGAAGCGCCGACACGCGATCGCTGATCGCCATGACTTCGTGCAGCTTGTGGGAGATAAACACCAGACCGTGTCCTTCGCCCACCATTCGCTTGAGGGTCGCGAACAGGTCGTTGACCTCCTGGGGCGTGAGCACGGCAGTCGGCTCGTCGAGGATGATGAGGCTGGCGCCGCGGTAGAGCGCCTTGAGGATCTCCACGCGCTGCTGCTCGCCGACCGAGAGATGCGAGACGGTTGCCGAAGGGTCAACCTTCAGCCCGTACGCTTGAGACAGCGTTCGAAGCCGGGCCGATACCACATCGAGGTCAAGCCGGGGCTCGCGCGACGACTTCAACCCCAGCGCCACGTTTTCCGCGACGGTCAGCTTCGGCACCAGCATGAAGTGCTGATGGATCATGCCGATGCCGGCGCGGATGGCCTCGGCCGGCGAGCTGAATACGCGCTGCTTCCCGTCGATGTAGATTTCGCCCTCGTCGGGCCGGTACAGGCCGTACAGCATCCGCATCAGGGTGCTCTTGCCCGCGCCGTTCTCGCCCAGAAGGGCGTGCACTTCTCCCGCCGCTATGTCAAAGGAGACGTCGTCGTTTGCCACCACGCCGGGGAAACGCTTGGTGATGCCGCGCATGTCCACTCGCTGGATCCGGCGTTGCGGAACGGATGGTGCTGGGGTCCCGATCATATGGTCCAGGCTCGCCTGCTCTTTTTTTCAAAGGGGAAGGCCGCCCGGCTCCCGCACGAGCAGGAGCCGGGCGACGGGGTCGGTTAGGGCTTGATCTTTATGGTGCCGCTGGTGATGTCTTGGATTGCCTTGTCACCGGCTTTCTTGACGGCGTCCGGCAATTTGAAGCCCGGGTTGTAGACGATCTTCAAGCCCCCGTTCTTGAGCTCCGCAACGTAAGTCTCCCCGCCGAGTTTCCCCGCCTTGTTCTTCTTGATCATCTCGTTGAGGACGTCCTTCCAGTCGTATTGCTGGCTGGCGACCACGAGCTCGGGGGCCAGCGGCGCCTGGTTCTGCTGCGTGCCGAACCAGAGCACCTTGCCCTTTCCCTTGGCCGCGCCGATGGACCCCACCACCGACTGAGACGAACCGGTGAGCACGTCTGCCCCCGCGGCAATTTGGGTCTTAGCCGCCTCCGCCATTAAGGCCACATCCGAGAAGGAGCCCGTCCAGGTCTTGGCTACCCGGATGCTCGAATCCACCGATGCGACACCCTGGCCGAATCCGGAGATGTATGTTTTGGCATCCCCGATCTCGACCGGCCCGGTCACGCCGATCACCTTCGTCTTGGTCAGCCTGGCCGCAAGCACGCCGTTGACGTAGCCGCCCTGTTCGGCCGCGGCAGTGTAAGCGAGCACGTTTGGCAGGCCGAAGGTGTCCACGTGGGTGCCCCAGGCAAAGGTCGTCTTGGGAAAGTCCTTGGCGATCTCCTTCACTGACGAGCCGTACTGCGAACCGTGGCCGATCACGATGTTGAAGCCCTGGCTGGCGTAGTCGCGAATCGCGGCCGCGGCGTCGGGCACCTTGAACATGTCCTCCGAATAAGCGATTCGCAGGGCGGATTCTCCTCCCATTTCCTTCTGCACGGCCTTGAGCGCGTCGAACATGGACTGGCTGAAGGCCATGTCGGTTCTGGCACTGGGCATCACAATGGCGATACGAAACGGTTGGGCGGCGGCAGGCTCGCAGAAAGCGCCGGCCAACAGACCCATCGCCAATACGATAACGACCAACAGTTTGCGGGTCTTCATCTCTTTTTCCTCCTTGTATTACTGACGTGAAAACTCTGGAAATTTAGTCAAGCATTCGGGACATAATTTTGGATAGCTTCCTGAAACTTTAGGCACTTTAGCTCACTTTAGTTCACTTTAGTCACTTTTGGTTGCGGCTACGCCGCGCTGTGGTATCTGTAGACAAGCCCTCCTCAGGGCAAAAAAAAATCCCTCGGGCGCAAAAAACGACTAAGGCCGCCAGTCGGATTGCCAACGGATCCGTCAGCTTCCTAATGCTCGCCCCTTTCAAAGGGCCTGTTCAGCGCGGTCGGTTCCCGCGCGGGGCTCGGGCCAACCGCCAGGACGGCAATCGTCAGCACGTAGGGCAACATCACCGCCAGCTCGGAGGGGATCTTGACGCCAAGAACCTGCATCCAGAGCTGCAAAGCGTTCATGAAGCTGAAGAGCAGCGCCCCTCCCATGATGGTTACCGGCCGCCAGCCGCCGAAGTATACCAGCGCCACGGCGATAAAGCCCATCCCGGCGGTGAGGTTTTCCTGGAAGAGATTCACCATCGCCAGGGAAAGCGACGCGCCGGCGAGCCCGGCCAGCACCGCACCCAGGCATACGCCGGCGTAGCGGACGCGAACGACGCTCACGCCGAGCGAATCCGCCGCGGCCGGAGTGTGGCCCACGGCTTTGATCTTGAGGCCCCAAGTCGTCCTGTCGAGAAACCACCAGGCCAGGGGGACGACGAGAAACGCGCCGTACACCGGCAGGCTTTGTTGAAACAGGATCTCCCCCAGGACGGGAATATCGCCCAGGATCGGGATCTTGACCGTCTGGAAACCGGTCACGGTCTTCACGGTGCCAACCGTGACCTTGAACAGCAGGGAAGAGAGACCCAGCCCGAACATGTACAAACCGATGCCGCTGATGCCCTGCTCGGCCTTGAAGGTAACGCTGATCACCGACATCAGAAGCCCCATCAACAATCCCACGACCATGGCCGCAAGCACGCCCAGCCACACGCTGCCGGTGCTGAGGGTGACGAAAAAGGAGGCGAATGCGCCGAGCAGCATGATCCCGTCCACGCCGAGGTTGAGCACGCCCGAGCTCTGAGCGATGGCCTCGCCCACCGCCGCAAAAAGGTACGGCGTGGCCAGGCGGACGGCCGAGGAAAGAATCCCGACGGCAGCCGGAAGCGAGAAGATGGTCGTATCCGCCATAGTTGGTCTCCTTAGTTTTCCGGCGCCGTAAGCGCACGGCGGGCGGCCCGGCGGCGCGACAACAGGGTGGACCCGACGACGAACATCACGACCAGCCCAAGCACCGTGTCGATCAGCGCGGACGGCACCTGCACAGCCCGCTGCATCTTGTCCGCGCCCACGAGCAGGCTGCCGAACAGCCACGAAGCCGGAATGGCGCCGAGCGGGTGCAGCCCGCCGAACAACGCCGCGACGATGCCGGAAAAGCCGTAACCGCTGGTAATGCCTTCCAGCAGGCGGTGCTGGACCCCGATCACCTCGACGACCCCGGCCAGTCCCGCAAACCCGCCGGCCAGCGTGAGCGAAAGCACCTGGTAGAGGGGCACGTTAATCCCGGAACAACGCGAGGCCTCACGATTCAAACCGACCGCTCGGATGCGGTACCCGATCGTCGTGCGCCACAGGAAGATATAAACGGCGATGGCCAGCACCACCGCGATGACCGCGCCGGCGTGCAGCAGCGTTTGAGGGACGAGACGAGGCAGCCACACCTGTTCGGGGAGGCTTTCGGACTGGTGCAAAAACGTTCCCGCCCGGACGCCGGCCGGATCGATCAGCGGCCCTCGCAGCAGGAAGTTCATCAGCTGAACCCCGATGGCGTTCATCATCACCGTGCTCAGAATTTCGTTGACCCTCAACCGGGCCTTCAGAATGCCGGGGATGAAGCCCCACGCGGCTCCGGCGAAAAAGCCCATCGTCATCGTTGCGGGGAGCAGCAGCCAGCCCGGCCACTCGCGAAAGGCCAGCGAGAACCACGTGGCCATGAGCGCGCCGGCAATGATCTGCCCTTCGCCGCCGATGTTGATCACGCTGGCTCGAAAAGAGATACAGATGCCGAGCCCCACGAGGAGCAGGGGGGTGGCCTTGACGAGGGATTGCGTAAAGCCGTACACGCTGCCAAACACCCCGGCGACCAGGGCAGCGTAGGCCTGTAAGGCGTCGGCCTTCAAGAGCAGCAGCATCGCGGCGCCGATCAGCATCGCGATCAGCATGGCCAGCACCGGCAACCCCACGCGAAAGGCAAGGTCTTTCCATTCGAACGTGCGCCTGCGGCCCGGCGGCGAAGTCTCGACAGCCCTAGGAGACGACATCGACTCCTCTCCGACATTCTGTGGGATAGAGATTTATTGTTTTGGGATTTTTCAGCACGGAACCTACCACTCCGGATTAAAGGTTGTCAACATAATTCCGGGGACACAAGATTATACCATAGATTTTCGCTCTTTTAGGATCGGAGCGGTTTTCCGTAGATCATCCGCGCCCGGCTTTCAACTTCGTGTCGATCTCCGCAACCATCTCTTGATGCTTGACCCACCAGGTCGGATCAAGCTGAGCGTTAAGCTCTTCGACCGTCTTGCCCTGCTGCTTGACCCAGGTGTAGTATTTCAGGTTGTGCCACTGCTTACGCATCCCGGTCGTGAGGAGCGCGAAGGAGCGGGACGGAGTGGAAAATTTGCACTTTAGCGGCTGGGGAAAGTAAACTGTAAAGAGGAAAGGGGTTTATGTAGAATTATTGCTCAATTCCGCGGCGGCAAACCATCGAAACAATTATGGCCAGCCCTCGCCTTTAAAGCAAATTCCAAAATTGCAAGCCTGACCCCTAATCCTTCTTTCGGCATTCCAAAATAATATCAAACACTCACCTTGATCCGATCCCAGTAGAAAAAAGTCCAGGGACCGGGCACGACACAAGAATTAGCGTAACTCAGCCCAACCTGGCGAAAAGCGAAGGTGGGCAAGTTGCCCGGAGCTATTGACAGTATTCGCCGTGGTAGCTACAATGGCCACAGAGGAGAGAACAAATGCAAATGGTCGGAATTAAAGAGCTGAAAGACAGGTTGACATACTTCCTGCGGCGAACGAAAGAAGGCGAAAGAGTGATCGTAACTGACAGAGGGGCACCCGTCGCGGTTCTCCACAGCCTTGAAGAAGCTGAACCACACGCTGGACCGGAGGAGCGGCTGGCTGTGCTGGCCAGAAGGGGGTTGATCAGGCTACCGCGTCCTTCGGCCCGGTTGATCCCCTTTTCACCCGTTCCGTCAAGAGGAAAGGCGGCGTCTGATATGGTAATCGAGGGGCGCCGATGATATATGCGGATAGTAGTGCTCTTGTGAAACGGTATGTAAAGGAGGCGGGGAGCGTTCGGCTCGCGGAAATATTGTCTTTCTCAGATGTCGTTGCCACCTCAAAACTCGCTTTTCCGGAACTGCTCTCCGTTTTCGCTCGGAAGAGACGGTCCCGTGAATTGAGCGAGAAATCCTTTCGGGCAACGGTGCGAAGGTTTGAAGAAGATTGGAAGGACTTCTTAGTCGTTGATTTCCACGACGATCTCCTGCCGCTCATCAAAACGCTCGTCGTGAAATACGCGCTGAAAGGGGCCGATTCGGTGCATCTCTCGTCAGCCCTGTGGCTGTCTGAGTCTTCACGCATGTCTGTGGTTTTCTCGGCCTCGGACGAGCAACTGCTGAAGGCGGCGCGAGCCGAAAGGCTCGAGGTCTTCCATCCAGACGAGTAGCCGGGCAAGCTCGAAATCCAAAAATCCGCTAACCACCGCCACCCCAATCGTCAACACCGGCGCCCGATTTGCCAACCAGACAATTTAGGGAACAGGTTGGAAAACATCATTTGGAAAGGAGAGAAAAATGGCAGGCAGGAATGAATTTCAGGTGCTCACTCAAATCATCTATGGGAGGAACAGCTCAAGCCGGGCCGGGGAGGTAGCCGTCCGGCTGGGCCTGAAAAAGGTCCAGCTCGTTACGGATGCAGGACTGGTCAAATCTGGAGCCGCGGAAAGGATTCTGCGGGTGCTGAAGGATGGCGGGGTCCAGTCGGTCCTCTTCGACCGGGTGGAATATAACCCCACCGTACCGACGACGGACGCGGCGAAGAGACAATTCGCCGAAGAAAAGTGTGACGGCATCGTCGCCCTGGGCGGGGGCAGTCCCATGGATGTGGGAAAGAGCGTGGGGATTCTGGCCACCAATCCAGGCTCGGCCGCGGATTACCTGGGAATCGGAAAAGTGAAAAACAAGGGGGTCCCGGTGATCTGCCTTCCGACCACTTCCGGGACCTCGGCGGAGATCACCGACGTGGCGGTACTGAGCGACCCGGAGAAGAAGACCAAACTCGGCCTTCGCAGCCCCCAGGTGGCCCCCTCGGTGGCGATCCTCGACCCCCTGCTTACTGTTACTCTACCGCCGGCTCCGACCCGCGAGTCGGGCCTTGACGCCCTGGCCCACGCCGTCGAGGCCTATGTTTGCCTGAACGCCTGGACCCCCACGGAGGTCCTAACCCTCAAAGGCATCGAGATGATCGGGCGCCACCTGCGGACCGCCACTCATCAGGGCGACGATTATGAAGCCCGGGACGGAATGATGATGGGAAGCCTCCTGGCTGGCTTTGGGCTTCATGCGACCTGGGTCAACCTGGTCCACGCCATCACCGGTCCCCTGGGAGGGTTTTACAACCTGCCCCACGGCGCGGCCAATGCGATCGTTCTCCCCCATGCCATGCGGTTCCTGCTTCCAGGGGCCGTGATCAAGTTCGCCAACATCGCCCGGGTCCTCGGGGAAAAAGTTGACCATCTATCCGAACGTCAGGCGGCGGAGAAAGCCGTCGACGCGGTGGAACAGCTTTCCCGTGATGTGGGCATGCCCCAGGGGCTGGCCCATTACGGGGTCAAGGAGGCGGATTTGCCGAAGCTGGCCGAAATCATATCCGGTAATGCCTACCTTCTCCCCCTCTCCCCCCGCAGGGCCACGGTCGGCGACATCCTGGATATCTGCAAAGCCAGCCTTTGATCAGGAATCTTATAGAAACGAGATTCCAGAGGAGTTGCCGCCCCGGACCACTCCTCTTTTCGGAATTATGGGACGCAAAATATGGAAAATTTCCACTTTAGCAGGTGGGGAAAGTCAACAGCCAAAAGGACCTTCATAAAAGAAAAACCCGGACAATGCTCAAAAAGGATGGGACAAGGAACTTTATACCGGCATATTGTGAGACAGTGCTGACGATTTGGGCGACGGGGGGAGAGCTTTTACACCGGGCAGCATCTTAAACCAATATTCATCCTTTGCGCCCTTTGCGTCTTTGCGTGGAGGGTAGGAGAGGAAAGATGAAGTTGACAAAGGAAGCAGACGAAAAAGGGGTTACCCACTTTACGATGGATAACCCCTTTTTTGTCCCGTAGAAGGAAAAGATCGGGAACCGGGTATAATAGAGCCTCAAAACTTGGGGGTCCCCCCCATGATCATCCAGTAAAAAATCAGAGCCCATACCGGCAAACTCAGCAGGAAGCCGAAAAATACCCCCTTTTGGGTATTGGCAAATTCCATGTACCGGTCTGCATTCCTCTTTAAATAGGACACATAATCGGCTTCATCCCGGTTCCTCCGGTCTTGAGCCATCCTGCGGTCCAGGCCTGACCTCCTGTCGGGTAAGAATTCGAGGACCTCGACCTTCCGTCGGTCCTCTCCTGAACGTCTTCCCCCCTTATCCCTAAGGTTGTCGATGGGATTCGTAGCTGCCATAGCCTACTTCTCCTTGTTCAGGGTTTTGCCGATGTACAAGTGATGAAATTCACACCCATGAGGATTAGGGAATAAATAACCTAAAAATATAAAATTGTCAAATATTTTTTACACATTTAGTTATTTTTTTACATACCTCCAATTATTGGAACAATATATTGAATTTATTGCTATTTGATTGAAATGGGACAAATGGGTATGTTTGGGCATTTTCCCTAAGAACTAAACGAAATGGGACCTTCGACATCTTTATGGTTGTCGTAGGCTATTATTTCTATTTTTTCTTATCGGGGAATTCTGGATTCAGAAAATGGAGGAATGGGGAAAGATTATTTGCCTTTGCCTTTTTCTACAACCTTGGCCCAGGAATCCCGCAGGGTTGCCGCCCGGTTGAATACCAGGGAGCCGGGGCCGGAATCAACCGGGTCCGCGCAGAAGTAGCCGGTTCTTTCAAACTGATACCGGCCCCCCGGAGCCGCATTCCCCAGGCTTGGTTCCACCC
>Ga0316622_100000553_pt1 | contig 21947 bp, 20 predicted proteins | sample OWC_Aug_OW2_C1_D_FD_207646 | JGI IMG/M metagenome (GOLD analysis project Ga0316622, IMG submission 207646) | Wetland soil microbial communities from Old Woman Creek delta, Ohio, United States - OWC_Aug_OW2_C1_D5_C | ecosystem: Environmental > Terrestrial > Soil > Wetlands | place: USA: Ohio... | reverse complement strand
TTGCCGCGGCACCGCTTCACGAAGTCCAGGAGGTCGTCCCGGTCGGCATGGGCGCTGAAGGCGTCCATCACCACCACCTCTGCCTCCAGCGCGCGCTCCACGCCGAAGATCTTCACCACGGACTGCCGCTCGGCTATCCGCCGACCCAGCGTGTGCTGCGCTTGGTAGCCGATGATCAGCACCATGTTCTTGGGGTCCTCGACCGCGTTGCGCAGGTGGTGCAGGATGCGCCCTGCTTCGCACATCCCCGAGGAGGCGATGATCATCATCGGCCCCTCCTCGCCGTTCAGCGCCTTGGAGTCCTCCACGTTGCTTATGTAACGAAGATTCTCGAAGCCGAAGGGGTCCCCGTTCTGATGCAGAAAGGCCCGCGTCTCCTCGTCGAAACACTCGGGGTGAAGCTTGAAGATCTCCGTGATCCGAACCGACAACGGGCTGTCTACGTAGATGGGAATTGGGGGAATCGCCCCGCCATCGGTCAGCCGGTGGAGGGCGTACACAAACTCCTGGGTGCGCTCCAGCGCGAAGCTGGGCACGAGGATCTTCCCTTTGCGCTGGACCGTCCGGTTCACCACTTCCGCCAAGTGCTTCTCCATACCGGACATGGGCGAGTGAAGGCGGTCGCCATAGGTGGTTTCCAGGAGCAGGACGTCGGGAGGCTCCGGAATCTCCGGATCGCGCAGGATGGCCATGTTGCGGCGGCCCAGATCCCCGCTGAACACGAGGCGCAGGCGGTCCGGCGCGCGGTCGATGTCGAGTTGGACGATGGCCGATCCCAGCACGTGCCCCGCGTCCAAGAAGGTGCAGGTGACCCCGGGCAGGACCGGCACCGGTTGATGGTAATCCAGTGTTCGGAAGTGGCTCAAGGCCTTGAGGGCGTCCGTCTCCGTGTACAGCGGCACGATCGGCTCGTCGAGCTGGTCCGCGTATTTCCGGTTGAGGAAATCCGCATCGGCCTCTTGGATGCGGGCCGAGTCCCGGAGCATGACGCTGCACAGGTCCCGCGTGGCGGGCGTGCAGGTGATGATGCCACGAAAGCCGTGCTTCACCAGCGTGGGTACATTGCCCGCGTGATCGATGTGGGCGTGCGACAGGATCATGGCGTCCACGCCGCGGGGATCGAAGGGCAGATTGCGGTTCCGCTCATTGGACTCGCGTCGCCGCCCCTGGTAGAGGCCGCAGTCCAATAACAGCCGCGTGCCGTCGAATTCCAACAGGTGCTGTGATCCGGTGACTGTGCGCGCCGCCCCGGCGAAGAAGATGCGCATCGTTGTCCCTCCATACGGAGTCGACTTGTCAATTGGTCGATTGGTCAATTCGTTAGGGCAGCACCTCTCTCCGCTCCGGTTTGACCTATCGTCCCGTCGACGAGTTGACTACTCGATTTCACGCCGCCAGCGTGGCGAGCGTCTCCGTGAGGACGTCCATACCCCGCACGATGTCGGCGGGCGCGGCGTACTCGTCCGGATTGTGGCTGATGCCGCCGCGACACGGGATGAAGATCATCCCTGCTGGAGCGATCCGCGCCATGTTCATGGCGTCGTGTCCTGCGCCGCTCGGCATCCGCTGGAAAGGCACACCCAGCCGCCGGCAGGCGGACTCGATGGTCGCGATGACCGTCGGGTTCATCGCCACGGGGACATCCGAGGAGATCGTCTCCACCGTGATCCGCGTCTCCTCGCGATCGGCAATCCGTCCCGCTGCCGCTGTGATGGCCGCGACTGTCTCAGCCAGGCTTGCCTCGTCGATGCCACGGACATCCACCCACAGTTCCGCTCGGCCGGGGACCACGTTGAGGGCCCCCGGATATGCCTTCAGGATCCCCACCGTCCCGACGATCCGGCGCTCGGCCCGCTTCCTGGCCTCTTCCTCGACGGCCAGCACCAGGCGCGATGCGGTGACCAAGGCATCCCGCCGCTTGCCCATGGGCGTGGCGCCGGAATGGGACGCGACGCCTTCGACGGTAAGTTTCAATCGGATGGGCGCCGCAATCGCCTCCACCACGCCTATGGGAACGCCGGCCTGCTCGAGGACGAAGCATTGCTCGATATGCACCTCGACGAACGCTTTCAGTTCATTGGAGCGCCGCACTGCCTCGGGAAGCCGCCCGAGGTCCAGCCCCCGCACGGCCAGCACCTGGGCCAGCGGAACACCGTCCCGATCGGTAAGGCTTCGCCAGGCGTCAACGGTAGCCATGCCGCTCATGACCTTGCTGCCCATGGTGTGGATCCCGAAGCGGCTGGATTCCTCGCCGCGAAAGACGATGAGCTCCAGCGGATGGCGGAACGGGCCGCGCGCCCTGAGTCGCATGAGCGCCCCCAGGCCCGCCACGCTCCCGACTCCGCCGTCGTAATTACCGCCCTCTGGAACAGTGTCAAGGTGCGATCCGGTCGCGACGGCCGGCGCTCCCGGCTCCTTCCCCTCCAGGCGCCCGATGAGATTACCCCAGGCATCCGACCGCACCGCGAGGCCGGCCTCGCGCATCAGCCCGGCAAAAAAGTCGCACGCCGCCCAGTCCGCGTCCGTGAACACGAGACGGTTGAAGCCCCGCTCCCCCTTGCCGAATCGGGCAATCCCAGCGAAGGTCGCCTCGACCCATGCCTGATCCATCGCCGCACTCCCCAACAGGCTGCTGAAAAAGGCCCATCTGCTGGGACCCATCCTTCGGACGGGTACCCCGCGCGCTCGCGCGGCGCTGCGACGTACGGGCTACATACGCCTCGCACCTCGCCGGGTACCCATCCGAAAGGATGGGTGACGCCGCCTTGCATCTGGACCTTTTTGAGCAGCCTGGCCGTACAGCAGTTTTTCAGCATCCTGCTGCGCTGGAAATACCGAGGCCTGCTCCCCTGTCCACCTCTGTCGTCTGCGTTTCGACAGCGACCTCCGACCGCAACCGGCTCTCCGGTCCCTGTTCGCTGCCTGCTGCTCGCTGCCAGCTGCCTCCTGTCCGCTGCCTGCTGCCAGCTGCTCTATCGTGCTCTTCCCTTCCCCCGCGTGCTATACTCCCGCGACCCAATGCGCTCTGCTCAAGGAAGGGATCCCCTATGCCGCGCGCCGTCGCCGAGATTAACCGTATCGTCCGCACGCTCACCCGGACTGGCCGTCACTGGAATCCGACCGCGGTCGGCATCGTGGCGGAGGACTCTCGGGATCCCTTTCGTATCCTGATCTCATGCCTCATCAGTCTGCGAACCAAGGACGAGGTGACCGCCGAGGCCTCTGCCCGCCTCTTCCGTCTCGCTACCGCCCCGCGGACCATGGCCGATCTCCCAGCGGCCACCATCGCCCAAGCCATTTACCCGGCGGGATTCTACCGGACCAAGGCCAAGACCATCCGGGAGATTTGCCGCGCTCTCCTCGAGCGGCACGGCGGCAAGGTTCCCGACACCATGGACGGTTTACTGGCCCTGAAAGGGGTCGGCCGGAAGACCGCTAACCTCGTTCTCACCATCGGCTTCGGCAAGCCCGGCATCTGCGTGGACACCCACGTCCACCGCATCAGCAACCGGTTGGGCATCGTCGCGACCAAGACGCCGGAGCAGACCGAATTCGCCCTGCGTCAGGTGTTGCCCCGCCGCCACTGGATCCCCTACAACGACCTCCTCGTCACGTTCGGCCAGAATGTGTGCAAGCCCATCTCGCCGCTCTGCAGCATGTGCCCCGTGGCTACCCTGTGCCCCCAGATCGGCGTGGGCAAACGGCGTTGAGTCGCCGATCGAAACGAGCCGAACGACTCCAAGCTCGTCTCCAGCCTATCTAGGTAACCGTCGGTCGACAATCCGGAAATGCGTCATCGAAACACTCTTTTCTGACGGCGATGGCCTCACGGGGGAGACGATATGCTGGCCACTTGGCGAAACCGATTGACTAGGGCGTGGGCGCAGCGGATCGGCTCGGGGATTCGGTACCGCGGCGAGCAGGCCAGGACGGTCTCGACGGCCCTCGAAAGACTAATCCGGTGGCCGACCGATACGAAGACCGGCGATGTCGCCTCGCGGGTGCGGACCGCGACCCCCACCACGTCGCCGTCATGTACGAGGTCCGACACACCGCCGCGCTTCGTGCCCAGCCGTTGATACTCCCCCACCAGGATGCTCTTGGCGCAGCCAATGGTCGGAAGGTCCACGAACAATCCGAAATGGCAGGCGAACCCGAACCGCCGGGGATGGGCATAGCCGTGGCCGTCGCAGAGCAGGCAGTCGGGCTGCGTCCGAAGGCGCTCCCACGCCGCAAGCCCTGCCGGTGATTCCCTGAAGGAGAGCAACCCCGGCACGTACGGAAATGTGGCCCGGGTTCGGACGACCGCTTGGTCCACCACCTCAAACGTCGGCAGCCTGAGCACCACCACGGCGGCAAAGATCCAGGGCGAGCGCCGATCGTAGGAGACGTCCATGGCCGCCATCGTGCGGAACTCCCGCGGGGATTCGTCGCGCGACAGGACCAGACTGCGGAGTTCGTTTTGTAGGCGAACGGCCTCGGTCGGTGTGACATCCCAGCTGTGGAGACAACGGGCATTCACGCGGGGATCAAGGATTGGGGGTTGGGTGCTGGGGCTTGGAGCCATGATCTGGAAGGACGCGCCCATGCAGGACAGAGTAGTGCCGGTAGGCAGCGGGTATGTGCGAGCCGACGGAGCCTAGCACGACCACGAGGCACAACAGCGGTACCCGCTGCTCCCACCAGAGGCCTGTCAAGGCCGTGATCACGGTCTTGACGATCACGAGCAGCCCCATCCCCTGATACACCCAATCGCACGAGCGGTACAGTTCCAGGAGGATGAGCCCCAGGCCGCTCCCCGCCGTAAGGTAGAGCAGCGCGACAAGCCGCTGCGGCTCCGCACCGAAGGCGTGTCCCCCGAGGAGGAGGCTCGATGCCAACAGGTGCAGCGTTCGAAAACCGATGCTGATCCCACGGTTATACGGGAGAGAGCGCGGTACGGACGGAAACAGGATCGCGGAGAATCGAGAGGTCATGGTCACCGTACAGCAGGTCGCTGAGGAATCCGTTTTCCCCAAGGCTGCTCAAAAAGGTCCAGGTGCAAGGCGGCGTCACCCATCCTTTCGGATGGGTACCCGGCGCGGTGCGAGGCGTACTTGGCTCGTACGTCGCAGCGCCGCGCGAGTGCGCGGGGTACCCGTCCGGAGGATGGGTCCCCGCAGATGGGCCTTTTTCAGCAGCCTGCTACTGCTTCGGAAACGCCGGGGTGGCCTTAATCCGGCGGATCTGTGCCGTATGTTTCGCCTCGTGTGCTCCCTGGATGGCCAGCCACTGATAAAAGTTGAGCTCGCCGAGCTGGAAATGCGGTAGCGTGACGTTGCCTACCACACGCCCCTCCGCTCGTTTTGTCACCTCCTGCAGGCGCTCTCGACTCTCCTCCAGACCGGCCAGGAGCCGCTCCAGAGGCCGATCGGGCGAGGGAAGCACGGACTCGGGCGCGCCTGCCGGTCGGTTGTACAGGTCGTGATCAATGCCGTGCGACGGCGTCTCCATGGACCCAGGCTCGGCGATCTGGCCGAGGCCGGCGGCGTGTTGCAGGAGACGCGAGATGCTGCGAATCATCGCTCGCTCTGCCAGGCACAGGTGATCCAGAATCTCGCCGATGGACCAATGGCTCGGCGCCGGTCGAAAGCCAAGCTGCGCTTCGCTCAAACCGCGGACCTCATCACGAAGGGCCGCGCGCGCGGCGGCGTTTTTTTCCCAGATCACCTTCAGCGTTGTGGATGACCCCGCGTACGTTTCGCCGTCGACGGTCATGGCTCCTCCACACCCCACAGCTTTCCGCTCATCCGTCGCATCACGGTTCGCGGCTCCTCGCGAGTCAATACGTCAATTAGGCGGTTGGTCAATTGGCAAGCGCCAGTTGACGAATCGACGAATTGACCAATCGACTCCGCCTTCTCTCGGCTCTAGGCTCCAAACTTCGTCAGCCGCTCCGCGTATCCCATGATGAGGGGCATGAGCTCCGCGGATCGCAGATGGCCGAGCCCGCCGAACCGGCACTCCCGCTCCGAGAACCCCTTGGCGCCGTCCGGTCGGCACCACTTCGACCAGAGCAGCACCGGCACCGGGTGCCAGCTATGAGCCTTGTGGGCCGCCGGGGTGGAATGGTCGCCCGTGACCACGATCACGTCGGACTTGAGCGCGAGGAGACGCGGAAGCTCGCGGTCGACTTCCTCGATGACGTGGACCTTACCCTCGAAGTTCCCGTCCTCGCCGTAGCTGTCGGTCTTCTTGATGTGGATGAAAAAGAAATCGAACTTCCCGAACTGCGTTTCCAGAGCGGCGAACTCGTCGGAGACGGTATCGCCTGCCTTGACCGCCTCCATCCCCACCAGCCGGGCCAGCCCGCGGTACATGGGATAGACCGCGATCACACCGGCCCGGACGCCGTAGATCTCTGTCAGCTTTGGAATCTTGGGATACTTGGAGAAGCCGCGCAAGAGGACCATGTTGGCCGGGTGCTCGGCGGCCAAGGCCTTCTTGGCCTCGGCAACGAACAGATTGGCAACCTCGGCGGCATGCGCGGCCTGCGACGGCTCGGCGTGGACAGGAAGCGGCGGCTTGCCGATCTCCTGCGGGTCAGTCTCCGACAGGCCCTCCTCGAGGCTCCCTCCCCGGAAAAGCACGACGAACCGGTGTTCTCGCACCGGCCGCACGATCAACTCCACACCGGGAATCCGGATCATCTCCAGAAGGCCGCACAAGCGCGCGCACGTCTCGGTCGGGATCCGCCCTGCGCGCCGGTCGGTGATGAGACCCTGAGCGTCCACCGAGCAGAAGTTGCCTCGCGCCGCGAGGTCTTTGTCGGTCAGATGCAGGTCGATCCCGACCGCCTCCAGGACGCCTCGCCCGATGCGGAACTGGAGCGGGTCGTACCCGAAGAGGCCGAGGTGCCCCGGTCCGCTCCCCGGCGTGACGCCCGGCGCCACGGGATCGGCCAGCCCGAGCGTTCCCTGCGCGGCCAAGGCGTCTAGATTCGGCGTCCGTGCCGCTTCCAGCTCTGTCTTGCCGTCGAAGGCTCGGGGCAGCCCGCCGACGCCGTCCATCACCAGCAGGACGATCTTCGTCTGCGCCGGTCGCGTCAAGGCCTTCAAGTCGTCGAGAGAGATCATCAGAACCTCCTAGGGAACCACTCACCACGCCGCCAGAAGTGGGGGGGATCATATCAACATGGGCGGGAATCGTCCAGCGTTCTGCGCGCGCGAAGCCAACATCCAGTTCGTGCGTCGGCACCCCGCCAGAGCAGCCGGGTGACAGCGCGCTGTCCCTGAAAACCGGTCATTCGGATTTCACGAGGGATGGTGCCGGGGGAGTGAACCGAAGCGTGCTCCAATGGTCTGATCTAGACCCGGAGGACATTGGAGAGCTATCGTCGGTATAACGGATTGATGGGCCTTTGTGTGCCGAACCTAGCTCAGGAGTCCTTCGAGCGAACGCGCTACCTGCTCAACGAACGTCTCAGTCTCGCTCACCCACGTGCTGACCTCGGCCCGGTCAAACGTGACGACATCCGCATAGTCGCCCTTCTGCCGAGCATCGAAGAGGCGGCGATAGAGCCGTCCCATGTGTTTGGGAAGTCGCTCCGGGACGATCCAGTGCTGGTCGAAGAGTGCGCGGACGCCACTGTGCTTTGGAGACGAATACCCTTCAGCCAACAAGAGGGCCGAGACCGCATAGAAGCAGGCATAGTAGAGGCGATTCACCGCGGTGCGCACGTGGTCGTTTGCGAAAAGGAGCACTGCCTCGGCTATCGACTCCCTGGCCCGGGCGAGCCGGTACCGAACCAACTCCACGGCTTCCGGCGTCATATAAGGATCGCCTCCGCTTCGACACGGGTCCGGAACGGCGTAGCGCGCATCAGGGGGGCTTCCCAGTCGCCCCTCGCGTAGTGAATAGTCGAGATGACCACGCCCCGAGCTAGTTCAAGCTCGTAGATCGTGTCGGCGACGGCCATTTCCTCGTCACGGGACAACCCCGTTTCGGTCAAGATCAGGAGATCGAGGTCCGAGTCGGGTTCGCGGGTGCCTCGCGCCCCACTTCCATACAGGTAGACGGTCGCCCCCGGAAGCAGCGTGTGGATCGCTCGCCGGAGCTCGCGCAGAATGTCCTTGTCTCTCGTCGGAATAACAGCGACATCATCGAGGCGCTTCATAATAGGTCCCTCAACACAGAGGCTGGTCGACCAGCCGCGCACCCAAGATATACCAGCTCCGCCCATACGGGCAACGGGAATTCCCACACCCAGACGAGCGCATGGCCAGAGCACCACCTCCGCCGGTGCGCAGGCCAAGCGGAAAGAGCGACGTCACGCACCCGGCGACTATCGACGGGGACTCCGGGGAGTGCATGCAGCCGAAGCGCGAGTTGGCGGGCATCCGCTTTTTGGGTCGGCTCCCGGCGGCGGGGCTTCCGCCCATCGTCACCTCGGAACCACGACGGGCACGCTGTGGCGTATTCTTCGCGCATGAGGTAAGAGGGGCTTGGAGAGGAGAGACCACTGGACGGCGGGAGACAAGGGGATTGGGAGAGCGGTGCGGCAAGGTGCAAGGGCGATAGCGCGGACAGTGGCATGCGGCCCCTGAGAGCCGGTCATTCGGATTCCACGAGTGTTGGTGCCGGGGGAGTGGACGCATAATCCCAATCGTTGCAGCATCGCCACAAAAGCACAACGGCACCAAAGGAAAGACTGGAGGGATCTGGGTACGGGATGTCGGGGCAGAGTCAGTCGGTCAGGAGACGATCCGTCCAGGCACGGTAACGGCTCAGGTGCCGCGCCATCCGACGGACGTCCTCTTGCCGGTAGATCTCGCCACTATAGGAGACCAGGGTCTTTTCCTGGATGAGGGCATGGAGATGGCCGATGGCGCGCTTGGCCTCAGCATCCAACGCCAGGACAGTTTCGAGAAGATCCGCGGCCAGCATGTGGTCCTCGCCGGCGCTCTTCACGCCCCCCACCTTGATGGTCAGGGCGTCGGTCAGGGCAATGGCCGCATGGACCAGGAGCACCCCGGCCGCATTCCAGTACTGGAACTCCGTGGCGAGGTGCGCCGCCTGGGCGAAATGCTCGCCCACGGCATGGAATTGCCGCCAGCGGCTGCGCTCAACTTGTCGTCGTCGTCCGGCCCGAGGCACCTGGCCGCCTCTTCACGCGATCCACATCGATTGCGATCCCCTCACGCAGGATGGTCGTGACCAGCGGATCCTTCCGCTGCCGCCGCGCCTCAACGGCCTGGTGGGTGAGGACGATGGCGTTGACCAGGAGTCCCCACTCCGTCGCCAGGGCGGCGCGGACCTGGTCTCCGCCTTGTCGGGTTGCCGCCTGGCCTTGCGGGCCGTCCGCGATGAGCAGGAGATCCAGGTCACTGTCCGGCCGCTCCTCGCCCCGGGCCACGCTGCCGAAGACCAGGGCTCGTACGCAGCGACCAGTTAGGAGTTCGCTCACGCGGCTGAGGATTCGAGGGAAGACCTCACGCTCCTTCGTGAGCAGGGGAATCAGCAGATCACGAACCAGCAGGTTCTCCCGATTCAACCGGAAGAGCTGTGTCTGTCCCGAGCCCTGCCGACGCACGATGCCGATATCCTCCAGCCGGCCCAGGGCGACGGCACACGTCTGGTGGTTGATCCCGGCCTGGCGGGCAACCTGCCGCCCGCTCATCCCCTCTGCGGTATCCAGCAGCGCCCGGCACACGGCGACATGGCTGGTTGCCGCAAAGATTTGATCGAGCGGTCGGCGCATCGCGTGTCCTCTCGGTCTCATGGTTGGCTATTCTAACAGACAATTGTCTAGAACGCCAGACACTGCAGAGCCCCCACTACGGCGGAAGCCCATCCCCAGAAGTGCCGGCCCCCGGCGGCATGCGTCATCGCTGCGCTCACCACGCCCGGCGCGGCGACACGGTCTGTCCGAACCGGACTCTCCTACCCCAAGCTGTCATCGAGGCGGAGCTGCTGGAGATCCTCCAACAACAGCTGCTGACCCCGGCCGTCCTCGCTCGGGTGCTCGCCACTGCGAATGCCAGGTTGCGGGCGCAGGCTGCAGCAACCCGGCCCCGGGTGAAGGAATTGCGGAAAACCCTCACCCAGGTGGAGCGCGAGATCGCCAATTACAGACGTGCCGTGGCGCGTGGGGATTTCCGGTCCCTGGAGGCGGCGCTGGGTGCTGCCGAACGACGCCAGACGGCTCTCCAAGCCGAGTTGACGCGCCTGGAGGGCACCCAGCAGCCCGCAGTGGTCCAGATCACCCCGGCCAGGCTCGAACGACACTGGCAGGGTCTGACCGAGAAGCTCCGCAGCGGCGTGAATGGAAAAGTCCGCGAGGCGATTCAGCAAACTGTGACTCGGATTCTGGTTGGCGTCGAGGGAAGCCTGACGATCGAAGCGAGACCGGGCGGACTCCTCGGCCTCGACGGAAATATCACTCAGGGGGATTGCCAGGAAGAAGGGGACCTGCTTGAGCACGACATCGTTTCCCCGGGAGGCAGACAGTGGAAAGTGATTACGGCGGCGTAGGCAGCCTCAAATGCCTCGCCAAGAGCCCTGAGCGCATTCTCCCTCCCTTTCCTCTAGGTCTGAGTTCTCACATTGAATCCAGGGCCGTCCCAGGCTCTCTGACGGCCATGTAGAAGTGACTCCCAACTGCCTATGCGCGCCTTTCCTGATCACCTGAAGCCGACTTCCGCCTGCGTGCACCATATGTGCACTTGGCCGTCTCTATGCACACACGATGACGGAGCTGCGGTCCTTCGTGCACAGCCCTCGTGCACACACGCCGCTCTGATCCTCGGGTAGGGTCTAGGGCTGTCCATGCTGCCACAACACCGAAAGGGCACTGATTCTTCTCGCACACAGCCTGCGGCTAAACCGATAAATCGCGGCGAGGTTTTGAGGATGTGCCAGGTTTGAGATCCCCTCAACACCCAAAGAGGGGGCGAATGTGGGCGCTGGAAGGAGAGGGCGTCGCTGGCATAAGGACTTAACGAGGAAACCGAGGGGCGCGACGCCTGTACGCGCCACGCCCCATTGCGGTGGCTGGTTCGGCAACTACTTTGCCTTAACCTTATAACTGTCGCCCGATAGGCTCTTGCCCTTAAATGGATAGTCCTGATCGTTCGGATCGAAGCGGAGGGTAATATCGAGGTCGCGGCAACCGTCAAATTTGACACCATCCGAGGTGAGCGTGACGTCACGTTCGCAAGCAGTCGGGTTAGTAAAGTTCTGGATCTTTACCACGACCTTGTCTCCACGCGCCTCAAATAGGAACTCTGACTCCCCTTTAGCGATTCCTCCATATCCGCTCCAGTCGGCTTTCCATCCGGCGGGTCTGAGCAGCATGGCCTTGATCTTGCCTGGCTCACCTGCCCTGGTCAGGGTCACCCTTACATCTGTCCCATTATCGATGAGGATCTTCCTACCATCCTCACTGATCTGCCCCGTGCTTGGCGAGACGGTTCCGATGCCTTTAACGACCTCCACGTGCTTGAACCCACTCTTTTCTAACTCGCCCTGCAAGCTTGGAGTCCCGGCTCGTCCTTGAACTTGTGGGGGATTGTCCCGCAATCGAATGGCGTTAAAGGCATTGCCCGTTTGGGTGATTCGATACACGTTCGGATATGTGCCATCCTGCGCCGATGGGCCGTAGTTCTCTATAAAAGCATCCCAGTCACCACTCAAGTCCCACACCGTCTCGCCGCTCGGCAGTTGCACTTTCAGGGTTGGTGGTGCCGTCTGGGCACCGGCCAGGCCCGTCCAGACCAGGACGGCGGCAAGGCACAACAACCCGATAGTGATCTTGGGTTTCATGGGGCACCCCCTTTCGTTTGGCGGGGAGGGCATAGGGGCATCACCAACCGCAGTCCCAACCCCTGCGTTGCCGCCGCGACACATTCCGCAACATCATCGCCCTGTGCGACCCGACCGCCGCCGACCCGTGGGGTGCGATCGGCGGCGGTTTCACGCGGTGCGAAGGAACCCCTCTTTTTACTTTCCCGGCGCACTATACGTGGGCTTCATCTTCGCCGCGTCGTCGATTTCCTCGGGCGTCAGCAGCACCGTCGTTTTGCAGGTGACGGTGCCGGTCGCGGTGACGGTCAGCGCACCCGCCGCCACCGTGGCATTGTTTGGGAAATCCGCAATGATGTACAGATCGGTGTCGCCGAAGGCATAATAGTAGGCCTCGATGCTGCCCCCCTGCGACTTGAAGAACTTTTCCACAACGGCGCGGCGCTTGGAGCCACCGTCTTTGAGCAAGCCCTTCACGCCTTCCCCGACATAGTTGACTTGAAAGAGATACTTCGGCATGGGGTATCCTCCTATTGAAACGCGCACATTTGCCGCTCGGGGCGGCGGCGGCTGATACAGGGTCATTCCGAGTCGCCGCCGCAGCGGCGCACAGGCTCAGAGAGCCAGGGGTAGACCCTTAGCGGTCCGGTCCTCGCTCGCAGGAGTCTAGCCGTTCCGGAGAGTCTAGCTTGGGTAGGCTGCCTCCCGGCGGGCTGACGCCCGCGGGAGGCCGCGGTGCGGAACCTTGAGGTGTGCCCACAACATCGGGAACCTGAAAGCCCCCAGGAAACCGGTGAGGGGATGTGGGGACTTTTCAGAATATCTGACGCACCTCAGACGCTGTCAATAGGCGTGCCGGGGCACAGACTTACAAAAGAGCGAATAGATGCTTTCCATACTGAAAAGGGCTGGAGAAGGGGTGCCGAAATGGCGACTTGGGCCGGAGGAGTGTTTTGCACAATTATGGTGCCGGGGGACCGGTACCCACGTTGTGCGCATGGGTCAGATTGGCAGGATTTGTTGGACTGAAACGCAGAACTTCCGAAGTCTTTATGGTGGATTCGCTCACTATCGAGCACGGCATTTGCTGACCTTGTCCTCGTCTCCTGTGTATGTAGGATTGTTCAGCAAGACCCAGAACGCAACGCTCATCCATCGTCAAGCGGGACGCGCCCCGAAGGAAGAAAAATAAAGTCATAGCGTGACCTAATGTCCACTGGTGGGTATTCGCTAATGACCACGGACAACCGCACCTTGCTTTTGGTCAGAGGCTGTGGAAGAATCAATCTCTCTTTTGGTACGGGGAATCGGGACACCTCGTCGGGCCTCGCCCGGGACGCCGGGGGAGTCCGAAGGGCGGTTGGTGCTGTGTGGGTCACTCAGAAGGAGGGAGCATCATGAAACGGTTGCTCGTCGTTGGCACCCTCATTGTTCTCACTTTGGCGCTCGGTGCCGTGGGATGGTGCGGCACCGGGAAGGACACCCTGGTCATCGGCGCCACGTCGGACATCCACCTCCTGGACCCCGGCGTCTCGAGCGACAACTTCGACTGGCGGCAGATCTATCCCTCCTACGACCGGCTGGTGAAGTACAAGGTGGTGAAGGGCGAAGGGTCCACAGAGATCGAGCCCATGGCCGCCGAATCCTGGAAGCCCTCCCCGGACGGCCTGGTGTGGACCATCAAGATCCGGAAGGGGATCAAGTTCGACGACGGCACGCCCCTGGATGCCAAGGCCGTCAAGTTCTCGTTCGAGCGGGTGCTCAAAATCGGGAAGGGCCCGGCCGACAACCTCGGGGCCATCAAGACTGTGGACGTGGTGGATGATTACACGGTGAAGGTCACCCTGAAAAGCCCCTTTGGTCCCTTCCTACAGACCCTGGCCACCGACGCCGCGTCCATCGTCAACCCGAACGTGATGAAGCAGGAAAAGGACAATGACCTCGCCCAGGGCTGGATGGCCCAGAACACAGACGGCAGCGGCCCGTACAAGATCACGGAGTGGAAGCGGGGCGAGCAGGCGGTCCTCGAGGCCAAGCCAAATTACTGGGGCGCCAAGCCGAAGCTGAAGAAGGTCGTCGTTCGGTTCATGCGGGAATCCGCGGACCAGCGGATGGCCCTAGAGAAGGGGGATATCGACATTGCCGAGGGGATCCTCATTGACCAGATTCCCGCTCTCGAGAAGAACCCGAACGTCGTGGTGCGCAAGTACCCCTCCCAGCTGGTGGAGTACGTGTACGTCAACACCCAAAAGCCCAGCCTGAGCAACAAGCTTGTCCGCCAGGCCCTGAGCTACGCCGTGGACTACAAGGGCATCATCGACCACGTCCTGCAGGGCCGGGGGCTGCAGATGCAGGGGCCGATTGCCAAGGGGATGTGGGGCTACGATCCCAAGGCCTTCCAGTATCATCGGGACGTGAACAAGGCCAAGGCCCTGTTGAAGGAGGCGGGTGTCACGGGCCTCGAGCTGAAGCTGATCTATTCCGAGCGGCGGCCCACCTGGGAGCAGATCGCGACCATCCTCCAGGCCAACTTCGCGGACATCGGCGTCACCCTGAAGCCCGAGCTGATGGCCAACCCGACCCTACGGGACAAGATCGACCGGGGGGACTTCGAGCTGTGCCTCGGCATCTGGAGCCCGGACTACGCCGATCCCTCCATGTTCATGAATTTCTGGTTCGACTCGAAGAACTTCGGCCTGCCCGGGAACCGCGCCTTCTACAAGAACGACAAGGTGGACACCCTGATCCGGAAGGCCCTGGAGCTGAGCGACCAGAAGGAGCGGATCAAGCTGTACAGCGAGGCCACGAAGATCGTCATGGACGAGGCGCCGTACATCTTCCTGCATCAGACCCAGACCATCGTGCCGATGCGGAAGTCGGTGAAGGGCTACGCCTACAACCCCATGCTGGAGTCGATGTATAACTTCGAGATGATGACCAAGGAATAGCGATCTGACTAACCCCTAATCGAAGTGCGTCCTGGGCCGGGGGGACGGGAGGTCCCCTCCCCCCGGCCCCGGGCAGGTGAAACACACCTCCCGCGAACCCCGTGATCAACCAGCGACGCCCCCCATGCGCCTCCTGAATTACGCCCTGAAGCGGCTCTTGTACTCCATCCCGGTCCTGATCGGGGTGACGCTGCTGGTGTTCATCATCTCCCACGCCATCCCGGGCGATCCGGCGCGCATGATGGCGGGACAGAAGGCCTCCCGCGAGGCGGTGCAGAACCTCAGGCGCTCCATGGGCCTCGATCGGCCCCTGCCGGAGCAGTACCTCCGGTATGTCGCCGGGCTCGCGCAGGGCGATCTCGGCAAGGCCATCCGGAACCAGCGACCCGTGCTCGACGACCTAAAGGATTTCTTCCCTGCGACCCTCGAGCTCACCTCGATGAGCATGATCTTCTGCATCGCCGTGGGCCTGCCCCTGGGGGTCATCTCAGCGCTGCACCGGAACCGGCCCATCGACCACACCACGCGGGTCTTCTCGGTCGTGGGCGTCTCCATGCCGGTCTTCTGGCTCGGGCTGATGCTGCTCCTCCTCTTCTACCGGGATCTCGGGTGGCTACCCGGCTCGGGCCGTCTCGACGTGGGACTGAGCCCGCCCCCTCACGTGACCGGGATGTACCTGGTCGACACCCTGTTCGAGGGGAGCAGGGAGAAGTTCGTCAACTGCCTCCTCCACATCCTGCTGCCCGCCTTCTGCCTGTCCTATGTCTACCTGGCGATCATCACCCGGATCGTCCGCTCCGCGATGATCTCGGTCCTGGGACTGGATTACATCACCACGGCGCGGGCCAACGGCATCCGAGAGGCGGTGGTCGTCTTGAAGCACGGCCTGAAGAACGCCCTGATCCCCACCGTGACCATCACCGGCCTCTCGATCGGCGAGCTGCTGGGCGGCGCCATCCTGACCGAGACCATCTTCGACTGGCCGGGGATGGGGAAGTACGTGGTGGATTCGGTCAACTTCCTCGATTTCCCGGCGATCATGGGCTTCACCCTGGTGGTTGCCCTGATCTACGTCCTCCTCAACCTGGCGGTCGACGTCCTGTACGCCTTCCTGGACCCCCAGATCAGGTATTGAGCATGTGGAGCCGGTTCCGCAGAGAGCACCAGTGGCAGATCAGGGAGCTGCTCCTCACCCTCAACCTGCTGAGCCGGAACGCGTCCGCCGTGGCCGGCTGCATCATCGTCGCCATCATGGTCTTCATGGCGGTGTTTGCCTCGCTGCTCTCCCCCTACGATCCCATCCGGATCAGCCTGGCGGAGCGGCTCAAGCCTCCCTCGGCCGTCCATCTCTTCGGCACGGATGAGCTGGGGCGGGACATCCTGAGCCGCATCATGCACGGCGCCCGGATCTCGCTCCGCATCGGGGTCCTGGTCGTGCTCATCGCGGGAGGGCTGGGGGCGCTCACCGGGGCCATCTCGGGGTATGTGGGGCAGCAGGTCGACAACCTCATCATGCGAGTGATGGACGTCATCCTCTCCTTCCCTCCCCTGGTGCTGGCCTTGGCCCTGGCGGCCGCGCTGGGGCCCGATCTCAACAACGCCATTCTGGCGGTGGCCTTCGTGATGATCCCCAAGTTCGCCCGGCTGGTGAGGGGCGAGGCCCTGGCGGTCAAGGAACGGCAGTTCATCGCCGCCGCCCGGGCGGCGGGTGCGAAGCGCCTGTGGATCATCCTGCACCACATCCTACCCAACTGCCTGGCCTCGGTCATCGTCCTGGCGACGCTGGTCCTGGGGGAGGCGATCCTGATCGCGGCGTCCCTCAGCTTCATCGGCCTCGGGGCGCAGCCCCCGACGCCCGAGTGGGGAGCCATGGTCAGCGTGGGTCGGAAGTTCCTGATGGATCAGTGGTGGTACGCCACGTTCCCGGGCCTGTTCATCTTGACGACCGTCATCGGCTTTAACATCCTCGGGGATGCCATGCGGGACATCCTCGATCCCCGGATCCGAAGGTAGCCCGATGGCCGCACCCCTCCTGGAGATCAAGCGTCTCTCGGTCCAGTTCTTCACCCATCAGGGGGTGGTCCGGGCCCTGGAGGAGGTAGACCTCGCCATCGAGCCGGGGGAGATCATGGGGCTGGTCGGCGAGACGGGGTGCGGGAAATCCGTGATGGCCCGCTCCATCCTTCGTCTCATTCCCCAGCCCCCCGGGAAGATCAGCGACGGAGAGATCCTCTTCAAGGGCGAGGACATCCTGAAGGTCCGTCGGCGGCGGCTGCGCGAGATCCGGGGCAACGACATCTCGATGATCTTCCAGGAACCCATGAGCTCCCTCAACCCGGTCTTCACGGTCGGGAACCAGATGGAAGAGGTGATCGTGCTCCACCAGGGGGTGGACCGGAAGAGGGCGCGGAGAACCGCGGTGGAGATGCTCCAGCAGGTCAACATGCCCGACCCCGAGCAGGTCCTCTCCAAGTACCCCCACGAGTTGTCCGGTGGGATGCGGCAGCGTGTGATGATCGCCATGGAGCTGTCCTGCCGGCCTGACCTGCTGATCGCCGACGAGCCCACGACCGCCCTCGATGTCACGGTCCAGGCCCAGGTGCTCACAATCCTGGTGGATCTCGTCAAGAGGCTCGGGACCTCGGTCCTCTTCATCTCCCACGACCTCGGGGTCATCGCCCAGCTCTGCGACCGGGTGAGCGTCATGTACGCCGGTAGGATCGTGGAGACGGGGCCCGTGGCCCGGCTGTTCGCGGTGCCACGGCACCCGTACACCCGGGGACTGCTCGAGGCGATCCCGCCGCTCGACGGGGAGCGGGAGCTGCTGCAGGTCATTCCGGGGATCGTCCCCCACTTGGTCGATCCGCCGCCAGGCTGCCGGTTTCATCCCCGCTGTGCGGAGCGCTTCGGTCCCTGTGACGCGATCGTCCCCAGGCTGGGGGAGGTCGACACCGGCCACCGGGTGGCTTGTCACCTGTACGGGAACGGACGCGGAGGGATGGGCTCGTGACGCCGGTCATCGAGGCCATCGATCTGGTGAAGCACTTCCCCATCCATGGGGGGTTCCTGGGACGGCGTGTGGAGCACCTGAAGGCCGTCGACTCGGTGAGCCTGTCGGTCGAGGAGGGGAAGACGCTGGGGCTGGTCGGAGAATCCGGCTGCGGCAAGACGACGGTGGGCCACCTCATCCTGAATCTGCTCCGGCCGGATCGCGGCAAGGTTCTGTATCGCGGACAAGACCTCGGGGCGCTGCAGGGAGAGGCGCTCCGTCAGGTCCGGCGCAACCTCCAGATCGTCTTTCAAGATCCCCAGTCCTCCCTCGATCCCCGGATGCTGGTCAAGAAGACGGTGGGTTACCCCCTCGAGGTCAACCGGCTGGCGCGGGGCGAGGAGGTGGTCGCACGGGTCCGGAGCATCCTGGCCGAGGTGGGCCTCGACGAGGACCACATGTACAGGTACCCGCACGAGTTCAGCGGGGGCCAGCGGCAGCGCATCGGTATCGCCCGGGCGCTGATCACGAGGCCGGAGTTCGTCGTCTTCGACGAGCCGACATCGGCCCTGGACGTCTCCGTTCAGGCCCAGATCCTCAACCTCATCAAGGACCTCCAGCGGCGGCACGGCTATTCCTACCTCTTCATCTCTCACAACCTGAGCGTCATCAAGCACGTGAGCCACCGGGTCGCCGTCATGTATCTAGGCAAGATCGTCGAGGCGGCACCCAGGAACGTCCTGTTTGAGCGCCCCCTGCATCCGTATACGAGGGCCCTGCTGAACTCCGTCGCCCAGCCGGATCCCAGCAAGCGCCATGCCCTGGTGGTACTCTCGGGCGATGTCCCCAGCCCTGTGAACATTCCCGGCGGGTGCCGGTTTCACCCGAGATGCCCGGAGGTGATGACGCACTGCCGGCACATCGCGCCGCCCAGTGCGGAGGTGGAACCGGGGCACTGGGTGGCCTGCCATCTGTACTCGGCGACGACCAAGGGCAATGACCAATGACCAATCCGCTGATAATCCATTCGCCGTACCTGGCGTGTGGCGTGAGACCGATCAGCAGTGACTACTGGCGCGGTGAGTCAGGAATTCCCGTACCATATGGAGGCTCGCAGGTCCGCCTCGAACCCGCCGGGCCCGCGGGCCAGCCAGGTTCGGTCGCCGTGGTTTGCCACGGGCAAACCGGCGGCGCGGAGGAGCCCCGCGGCGCGCGGGTACCCGCTTTGCGGGTGCGGAGCAAGGCTGGCCGGTTCTCGACGAGGCTCTAGGTGGGAGAGGGGTGGACCCGCGGGCCGTGGAATTTGTCTGCGGGCTTCCGATTCACCACAGTCGCGGTTGAGAGTTCTTTTCGGTTGAGGCCGCCTGACCTCGGCGGCCTGGGAGGTTCCATGGCGCTCGGTCCCGAGCTTCGCTTTCTCGATCGCACCAGGGTCCTGTGCGACGGGAAGCCCCTTCTTTTCTTCGGTGGGACCGACTACCACCGCCTCTCCAGCCATCCCGACGTCCTGCGGGCGGTACGGGAGGTGGCCGATGCCGACGGCCTGAGCTGCGCCGGCTCTCGCACCACTACCGGGAACCACCCGCTTGTGGTCGAGCTGGAGCGGAGGCTGGCTGCGTTTCTGGGCGCCGGCGCCGCAGTCACCTGCCCGAGCGGGTACCTCTCCAATGCCATGGCTCTGGAGGCGGTGGCAGGCGAATTCCAGCGCTTCTTCATCGACGGCAGCGCCCATTCGAGCCTGGCCGGGCCCGCGGGACGCCTGCCTCGGGAGGCCGTCCTCACCTTCAAGCACGCCGATCCGGAGGACCTGCAGCGCCTGCTGAAGGGGTGCCTTCGCCCAGGCGAGCGGCCCCTCGTCCTCACCGACGGCGTCGTGCCGGTGGACGGGGAGCTGCCACCGCTCGTCGCGTACTGGGAGCTGGTGAGGCAGTTCGGTGGCGCACTCCTGGTCGACGACGCCCACGGCATCGCCGTCGTGGGGCCGGGCGGGAAGGGGAGCCCAGCGGAGGCGGGACTCCCGGCCGAGGCCTTCATTCAGACCGGGACCCTCTCGAAGGGACTCGGAACCTTCGGGGGTATCGTGGCCGGTCCCTCCGCCATCGCGGGCAGGATCCTGGAGAAGAGCCTGACCTTCGTCGGCGCGACCCCCATACCCCCGCCCCTCGCCGCGGCCGCCATCCGCTCGATCGTGATCCTCCAGGCGAGCCCCGGGCTGCTCGCGAGCCTCCGCGCCCGCGCGTTCCGCGTCCGCGAGCGCGTCCGGGCCCTGGGTTTCCGGGTTCCCGCCTCGCCCGCGCCGATCCTTTCCGTCACCCACCACGACACGGAAAAGAACCTCCGCCTCCGCTCGCTGCTTTTCGAGCGCGGGATCTATCCAACCTTCACCAACTACCCCGGTAGCCCCCCCGGCGGGCACTTCCGATTTGCCATCTCCAGTGCCCACACCGAGGAAGAGATAGACCTCCTCCTCGAGACGATCAGCCTGTCCTGCGGGTGAGGCGGAATGTTTGAACCGCCATGACGCCAAGAACGCCAAGAGAATTCGCCCGGATCCGCAGATTACGCAGATTACGCCGATCCAGAGGCAGGAGTCTGGGGCTGAACCCTGAATCCATTTAATCTGCGAAATCTGCGGATACATCGGATGCCCTGGCGGTTGACCGTTTCTCTCGAGAGGGGAGAGCTACGATGACGGATCGGATGTCTAGTTTCTCGAAACTCGCCATCGACGAGATGCGTATCTATCGGTTCGATATCCCCCTCCGCGATGTCTTCACGATTGCCACTATGAGCCTCAGCAAGGCGCAAAACCTCCTCGTGGAGCTGAAGACGAACGAGGGAATCACCGGTTGGGGGGACGCATCGCCTTTCCATTCGATCGCGGGAGAGACGCAAGGCATCAACATCGCAGCGGCGAGGGAGTTGAAACAGATCGTCGTGGGCAAGAACCCCCTGGCGATCCATGCGCTGGTGCAACAGATGGATGCGTATCTGCCGTACAACTCGACGCTGAAGAGCGCCGTGGACATGGCGCTCTACGACATCGGCGCCCAGGTCGCCGGCTTGCCGCTCTATGCGTTCCTCGGCGGGGAGAAACGAGAGATCGAGACTGATCTCACTATGGGCATCGGCAATCCGGATGAGGCGGGAGACAAGGCGCTCGCCATCCGATCCATGGGCTTCCGCATCATCAAGGTCAAGCTGGGTTTGAGCGTCGAGGAGGACCGAAAGCGCCTGGCCAATATCCGGAAGGCGGTCGGCCCCGAGCCGATCCTCCGCATCGATGCGAATCAGGGGTGGGACAGGGTCGCCGCCATGAAGAACCTCACCGCCTTCGAGGAGTTCGATATCGAGTTCTGCGAGCAACCCTGCCGGGCGCACGACCTGCAGGGGATGCGGTATGTGAGCCAGCACACCCCGATCCCGGTGATGGCCGACGAGTCCCTGTTCTCTGCGCAGGATGCCCTCGAGATCGTCCAGCGGGATGCGGCGCCCTACTTCAATGTGAAGCTCTCCAAGTCTGGCGGGATCCACAATGCGCAGAAGATCGCCCACGTGGCCGGGGCGGGTTACCGCCCGTGCATGATGGGCTGCATGTCGGAATCCCGCCTGGGAATCACGGCGGCCGCCCACTTCGCGCTCGCGAACGAGATCGTTCGCTTCTTCGACCTGGATTCGTTCATCGAACACGCCGAGGATCCCATTCTCGGCGGCGTGGAGATTAGGCAGGGCATCCTGACCGTTCCGGATGACCCCGGGATCGGGGCCCGCCCCGACCCGGCCTGGAAAGGAAAACTGGAGGAGGTGAAGTAAGGCGGGGGCCGTTTCCCAATGGGACTGACCAAACGCATGAGCCGTCATGCCGGGGGCTTCCTGGCGGTGGTAGCAGAGAGTTCAGGGATCGGGGCGCCCCGCAGACGCACCATCAGCGTCGTTCGCCTATGCTGGCATCATTCCGGCGCGCTTCCGACTCGGATCGTCTGGCTCGTAGGCGAGCAAATCCCGCTTCTCCCAGTCTCCCGATTCGCCCTACCATGGGACCCAGCAGTGCCTGGCGCTAGCGGGGGACGATAACAGAGGACGCTGCTCAATTGGCGTGCCGGGGAGCGGACCCACGACGGAACGATCGACGAAACCGTGCAGCGGCTGCCGATGACGCGCGTGATTCCGGTCACACCTCCATCGCCATGATGACGGCAGGCTCGTCCGGGTCCACGTAGTATCCCTGG
>Ga0316622_100000552_pt1 | contig 21956 bp, 18 predicted proteins | sample OWC_Aug_OW2_C1_D_FD_207646 | JGI IMG/M metagenome (GOLD analysis project Ga0316622, IMG submission 207646) | Wetland soil microbial communities from Old Woman Creek delta, Ohio, United States - OWC_Aug_OW2_C1_D5_C | ecosystem: Environmental > Terrestrial > Soil > Wetlands | place: USA: Ohio... | reverse complement strand
CTCCGGGATCAACGGCAGGAGGGATTCGGTGTAGGGGTGCTTGTTCAGCCCGATCGTCAGCTTCTGCCCCTCGTAGGCCCGCCAGTTGATTTTGGCCTGTCGGTAGTAGTCGAGCGCGGATTCCCCCGCCAGCGCCTCCAGCGGCCCGGCCACCGCCACCAGGGCCGCCACGAGCGCCATCCCGGTCCACACCAACCACCGTGCGCGTGTCCTCATAAGTCACTCCTCCCGTCACAGGTGCGCACACCTGACCTCCGTAGCCTGCCCTACTGCGTCGGACCGCTCTCACCTCCTTTGCGGCACCGCGCCCGTCCCGCCGGCCGTGCCGCGGCGCCTCATCGGCACAAGTGAAAAGGCTCCCTGGGTTCCCAACCCCAAAGAGCCTTCCGTGAGCCGCCTCTCTCCCCGTGCGGGTCTGTGTCAATGCCGGATCGTGCTCCCTGTCACGTCGCAAAGAGCACACGGGGGTTCTTACCATAGACGCACGGAGGGGTCAATCCTCTTCCCTCGGGACACGTCCCTCGGGCGGGCTCTTCCCGTAGCCCGGATTATTCACGAAGGACGTGTGAATAATCCGGGCTTACCGGAGCTACTTCCCCGCGGCCTTCTCCAGGTAGTACCGGCTCATGTCGGTGGACACGGGCCGCGCGCCGAGCTGCCGCAGCAGGGTCGTGATCTGACCCCGGTGGTAGGTCCCGTGATTCACGACGTGCTGCATGCTCTGCACCAGGGGGAGGCGATACGCGTTCCCCGCGAGGTCCGTGTAGTCAAACGGCTGGGCCAGCCGCTCCTCCGTGAGGGAGGCCAGGAACGTCTGCCGCTCCCGCTGGATGGCGGCGAAGCGCTCCTTCACGCTGCCGAAGGTCGGGAAGTCGGTCCCCGGGATCAAGGCGGTCGGGGACTCGCCCTGCCATCGGCGGAGCCACGCCCACTCGGCCCCGGCAACGTGGACCAGGGTGTCCCGGACCGAGGGGAAGCTGTTGCCCAGGTCCTTCAGGAACTGCTCCGGGCCGAGCGCCTCCACCGCCCCCAGGGTCCGGCCGTTGGCCCAGGCGTTGTAGTCGTAGAGCGTGAGGACGTCCTGTCGGTTCATGCCTCGTCCCTCCACGAGCGTGGTTGACTCCGCATCGCTGCAATGGCCAGCGCCAGGCCCGGCCCCTCTTTGCCCTCGTGACCCCCGCGCCCGGTCCCCCGTCAGCCAGAACGCTCCCGCAGCCGCCGGTAGTAGGAGTGTGCGGTATAGAGGGCCGCGACTGGATTGTGCCCCGTGACCCGGTCCTTCGCGACCAGGACCGTCGTCGGCACCTTGGCGTGCATGAAGAAGAGGCTGTCGTGGCCAACGCAGAGGCCGATGACCACGTTCAGTTGCGCGCCCGCCTGGTGCAGGAGCGCCGCCTGGGCCACCGGGTTGCACAAGGCCTCATATTGCCCGGGCCGCACTTTCTCGGCGTCGCTGAGGCCCAGCGCTTCCTTGTCGATGGATCCCACCTTGCAGCACACCGTGCGGACCTCGAATCCCCCGGCCAGGAAGATCTCCCGGGCCATCCGGGCCTCCTCCATCAGGCCGACGCAGTGGGCGATGCCAAGGACCCGCGCCCCGATCCGCCGGGCGAAGTCCATGATCTCCTCGACGCGCGTCCTCCGGCAGTACCCTGCGGCTTCGGTCCGCGCCGACTCGATCGCCAGGCGGTGCAAGGTGGGATCGGTCCGGTAGGCCTGCGCGACATCCTCCAGCAGCGCCCCCTCGGTCGGCATCGGGCAGAACGGGGGAAAGCGCTCCGCGCTGGGACCCAGGGTGCAGGCCTTCAGCCCGCACACGGCGCAGGAAAGCTCGGTTGGCTCCGGCATAGTCACTCCTTCTTGGCAGGCTGCTGAAAACGGCCCATCCCCCCACCGCCCCCGCCGAGTCTGGGGACCGCCGTGCGCGAACACCCGGCAACCCCAGAGTCTCAGGGAAGGCGGCCTCGGCCGGCCGCCATGCTAGCACGGGCGCTCTGGCCGGACAATGCCTAGGCAATCGCCGTACGCTGCCCCTACCTCTTGACGGCAGCGTCCAGGCCTCTGGCGCCTCTGCTCAGAGGCGTCAGGGGTGCCATTTTTTTTCAGTCGCAGGGTATTTTTCCGTCAACTCCGCGGGCAATTCTTGCCGTCGAGGGGAGGGAAACCCCACAAAACCACACGCAATTCGATGGCTCTCAGGAGAACAAACGGTCCGGAATCGGGGCGGGGGTGAATCTGAACAGGTACGACTGGGAGGCACTGCGCAGCGTGAGAGGCCTGGCCGGGCACGCGGGCGAGATCAGGCCCCGATCTCGGCGGCGATCTTGCGAACCTCCTCGACCGCTGAAAGCACGCGATCTACCGTCTTCTTCGCTTCCCGCATGGTGCGGTCCTTCTGGCGGCCGCGGGGAGTCTCCATCATCAGGTGAATCGCCAGCGGATAGACCGCATTGACAAAACGATCCTCGATCCACCGGCGCACGCGGAGCAGGTCTTCGGGGCCGAGATTCTTCAGGTCGTCATCGAACGGGCTCACGGCGCCACCCTTCCTTGGCTGGGGCAACTGGCAGGCGCCAGTTGCGTGCACACCACGTCCGGCCCATCGGGGCTAACCACAGCGAGTGACGCTATGCAATCTTTGCAATTCGGGGACCAACCTCCGTTGTGAATTCGTCAACAGCCCAGAGCCCGCATTGTTCGCGAACACACCTCGCGAACAATGCGGGCTTAACAAGAATACTCGTGATTGGTGGCCCAGGACGGATCAAACAACACTGGTGCAACTCGATTCGGTAACCCTCTTGCAGGATGAAGCACGGGTCCCCGGTGCGCCCACCACCATGCGTTACCTCGCCGCGGGTTTGGCCATCGGCATGTCAACCCGGAGTATTCCCGGATCGTTCGTGAGTAATCCGGGCAAAGCGTATCAGCCAAACCACAACCGCTCGGCGGTCCCGCCCATGATGGCGTCCAGTTCGCCACGAGACAGCCGCGTCGCCTCCCGGGGCAGGAAGTTCCGGCTCCGCACGTACCCGCAGCCGACGAGGACATGCGGGAAGTCCGACCCCCACATGCATCGATCCGCCCCGAATGCCTGGATGGCCGCCTGAATGAAGGGCATTGCGCCCCGGTACGGGTACTGATCCTCCGCCCAGTGGTGATAGCCGCTCAATTTCACGGAGACGTTGGGGAACGCCGCCAGTTCCAGCACCCCGGTGAAGGCCGGCTGGGCGATCCCCTCGGACGGGACGGGATTGTTCAGATGGTCGATCACGACCCGGACCTGGGGATAGCGACGCAGGAGCGGGACGAGCGCCTTGAGCTCCGCCTTGGCGTGCATGACGCAGGCAACGGTGTCGGTCTCGGCGATGGCCTGCCACAAGGGCATCGTCTCCTCCGTGCCCAGCCACGGGCCCGGCGACGGGTTCTCGCCCTCGCGCAGCGGGCGCAGACGGAGACCGGTGAACCCCTGCCCCCGCCAGTGCCGCAGCGCCGCCGGCGCCCCCGGACCGCGAGGGTCGATGACGCAGACCCCACGGAACGTCGAGGGAAACCGCTGCAGGCACCCGGCGATGTAGGCGTTGTCCCAGTGGTGGAACCAGGGCTGGACGAAGACCGCCTTCTCCACGCCGGCCTCGTCCATGTAGTTCATGAACATCTCGACCGTCGCGGGCGACTGGGGGCTGTACATCCCCTGGCGCATCGGGCCTGGATCCTTGCCGGCGGCGGTCTCGTCCCAGACGTGCAGGTGGGAATCGATGATCGGGCTCATGATCGCTTCTCCCCCGGAGGTGGCTGACCGACGTAACCTCGTCCGGCAGGCTGCTCAAAAAGGCCCAGATGCAAGGCGGCCCGCGATCCGGGGGGCGAGGCGTACTCTGCTCGTACGCCGCAGCCTCGCGGGAGCGGGCCAACGCCGCAGATGGGCCTTTTTCAGCAGCCTGCCAGGCTGCGTCAGAACCGCGGCATGACCACCCGCGCCGTCGCGGCCAGAGCCGAGGGCTCGCAGCATTGCGAGACACGGACGTCGCCGCGGATGCTGAGCAGCATGTAGGCCTCCTCGACGCTGAGTCCCAGGCGCCCCTGGAGCAGCTCCGCCATCTCCTCGCAGGCCACCCGAATGGCGTCCGTCGCCAGCGGGCCGTCCCCCGTCGTGATCCAGCAGTCCGGAAACTCGATCCGCGGCCGGGCGAGCCGCTCGCCCTTCACCAGATCCACCCGCACGCGGACCTCAGCGCAGATCTCGAGGCCGCTGATGGAGATCTCGCCCTCGCCCATGACGGCGTGGACGTCCCCCAGGGCCAGCAGCGCCCCGGGTACGAACACGGGCAAGGAGACGCGAGCGCCCACCCGCACGTCGTTGTGGTCCATGTTACCGCCGTGGGGGCCGGGATGCTGGTTCCCCACCGCGGCGCCGGCCGGGGCCGTGCCGATCACCCCCACCATGGGGCGGACCGGGAATCGCACCCGATCAGTGAAGACGACCATCCCCTCCACGATGTCCAGGACCTTCGTCCGGTACTCCGTGATGAGATGCCCCAGGACGCCCTGGCCGGGCCGGATGCCGGTGTAGCCGCGCGGGGCCAGCGCGATCTCCTGGATCTCGACGACCAGGGTGTCCCCCGGCTCGGCCCCGCGCACCAAGACGGGGCCCGTGGCCGGGTTGGACCCCTTGGGGTGCGGCTGGACGAGCAGATCGCGGTCGCTGGTGATGGTCCCCGTGCGCGCGTCCCAGGTCTCGAAGCACACCTGGGCACCCGGGTCGATTGCGGCAACCGGCGGATGGGCCTTGTCGAAGGAGTAGACGATCTGATCTCGCGTCAGGCGCAGCATTGCATCTCCCCGTAGATGAGTCCGTGCCCTGGAAGGTCCCGCGGAACGGCTTACACCTTGCCAGGACCCCGCGGCCCCCAGGCCGCTCCAACTGGCCCAGGTGCAAGGCGGCGCCACCCGTCCTCTCGGCTGGGGACCCGGCCGACGGGTGCCCGTCCCGCGCCTCCGCGGGAGGGCTGCAGTGTCGCGGGGCACCGGCGACGCGTGATCCGTCCCGGACCCGCCAAGCACACGGGCTTCTCGTAAGCCCGCATTGTTCGCGAGCTGTACTCGCGAAGAATGCGGGCTAGCCGATCGCGGCGGCCAGCCGTCGCACGCCCTCCCCGATGTCCGCCAGGGGCGGGCTGACGAAGTTCAGCCGCATGCTGTCCTCGCCGCCGCCCGCGGGGAAGAACGCGGCGCCCGGGACGTAGGCCACGCCGTGATCCAGGGCTGCGGAGAGCAACTGCGTGGCCGAGCGTCCCCCCGGGAGCCGGAGGAGGAGGAACATGCCGCCGGCCGGGCGCGTCCACGCCGCCCGCCCCGTCAACCGCTCAGCCAGCCCGCGCAGGAAGGCGTCCCGCTTCTCCCGGTACGCCGTCCGCAGGTGCGCGACCTGGGCCGGCAGGTGGCCGGCGGCGAGATACCGGTGCACCAGGCGCTGCGTGAAGGAGTTGGCGTGCAGGTCCGTCACCTGCTTGAGGAGGGCGAGGCGCCCGATGACCGGCGCCGGCCCGGCCACCCACGCCACCCGGAGCCCGGGGGCGATCGTCTTGCTGAAGGTTCCGACGCTGATCACCGCCGCCTCGGGGTCGGTGGCGGCGAGCGGCGCCGGCTCGCCCGGATCGTAGCGCAGGTGCAGGTACGCCTCGTCGGCCAGCACCGGGACGCCCGCGGCCCTGGCCGCCCCGAGCAGGGCGCGCCGCCGATCCTCGGCCAGCGTGGCGCCCGAGGGATTCTGGTGGCTGGGCATCACGTAGATCAGCTTGACGCGCGAGCGGGCGAGAGCAGCGGCGACCGCCTCGGGGTCGAGGCCGTCCCCATCCGTCGGGATCGGCAGGCACTGCGCCTCGAAGGAGTCGAACACCTGGAGCGCTGCCAGGTAGCTGGGGTTCTCGGTGATCACGGTGTCCCCGGGCGCCAGCAGCGCCCGGGCCACGAGGTCGATGCCCTGCTGGGAGCCGCTCACGATCAGGACCTGATCGGCAGCGGTCGGCACGCCCCGCGCGCTGAGGTCGGCGGCGACCCACTCGCGCAGCGGCCGGTACCCCTCGGCCTCGCCGTACTGCAGGCCCGCCCGCCAGTCCTCGGACAGGATCTGCTCGGCCGCCTCGGCCAGGATCTTGGCCGGAAACGCCGCGGGATCCGGCAGGCCCGAGGCGAAGTTGATGGCCGGCCGCTGGGCCAGCACCTTGATGAGATCCATGATGGGCGACGGCTTCACCCGCGCCATCCGCCCCGCGTACTGCCCCTCCCAGTTCATACACACCTCCCCTTCGTCGCGTGCCGGTCATGCATCCGCATGCCGGATGACCCGGTGGAGCCCCCGCCCCAGGCAAGTTGTCTGCTCCGAGAACTAGGGAAGCGCCCGCGGGGCCTTGTGCATCCCGCGCGAGCGTCCAGGCGAGCGGGAGTCCACGGCGGCTATGGAGGCAGCGTCCGGGCAGCCCGAAGATTGCGGCCGTGCCAGGCGGGGATGCGCGTCCTGTGCCCGCTGGCGCCGGCTGGCGCTCTCCGGCCCGCCCCTCACTTCAGCGTCAGCGGGGGGTTGGGCCGGCGCCGCTCCGGGCCCTGGTACGCTCCGCCGTCCGGCTGGACCTCCGGCTGGCGGCGATCGATCACGATCCGGATGTCGGGGCGCGCCTTGAGGATCTCGGCGACCTGCTCGTACAGGCGCGCCCATTCTCGGCTGACCACGAGCACGGGCCCCTGGTACGAGGCCAGGCGGTCGGCGCACGCCCGGCAGATGCTGGCGTCCACCTCCCCCTCGTAGGCCGGGGCGCTGCCCCCGGACGGCCTCTCCCCTGGAGCCTCGGCCCCGGCAGGGGTGGGCATTCCGTTGGGCTCGACCGCTTTCAGTTCGGTGCCGCACCAGGCGCATACCTTCCGCACGGCCGCCTCCTCAGTGTGCTGCTCCTGGTTCCGTCACCCCTTCCCCTGCCGCCGCGCTCCTCGACGCATCAGCCCACGGGAACGAAATCGTGCGAAAGCCCGGCCGCTCGGCGTGGCGCGCTGACCGCTCCACGCTGTAGGACGGCTTCGGTTCGCCTGGCCGATTCACCTGACCCTCCCCCACCGCGCGTCAATCTCCGGGGCACCGACCGATCGGTCCCCGCCATCGCCAGGCCATGCCGCGATCAAGCCCAGGTCCCGACGAACGGCGTGTGATAGCGGTCCGCCGTGGCCAGCAGGGCCTTCTGCGCCGCCGGCTTCAGCGGCTGAAACCGCTCGGCCGCACTCAGGACCTTCGGGAGCACGCTGACGTCCCCGACGCTGCAGAGCGTCGTCACCGCCTGAGACAGGACGAAGGCCACGGCCTGGTCGATGATCGCCTGGTCCGTGAACGGCTCGTACCAGGTGCTGTGCGTCTTGGGCCGCTCACCCCAGGGGTCCTTGGCGATGGTCTTGATGATGTGGACGCCAACATTGCGGTCGCGGCACGCCTCAAGCAACGCCTGGGCGTCGTGCCGGTAATCGGGATCCGCCCACAGGACGAAGTTCAGCGGAAACATCACGGTGTCGAAGTCGAAGCGGCGCAGCGCCTCGAGGTGCGTCCGGGGGGCATCGTGGGTGTGGCCCGTGATTCCAAGCCAGCGCACCAGGCCCTCGCTTCGGGCCTGGAGCAGGGCCTCGAGGGCCCCGTCTTTCGCCGTGCACTCGTCCAGCTCGTGCGGCTTGCACACCGCGTGCAGCTGATACAGATCGAGTCGGTCGGTTCCGAGCCGCTCCAGCGAGCGACCGAGCTCCGCTCGGGCCATTTCCCGCGTCCGCTGCTTGGTCTTGCAGCCGAGGAAGATGTGTCGCGCGCGCAGGTCCGGGATCCAGGGCCGGAGGCGCAGCTCCGCCTCGCCGTACGTCGGGGCCACGTCCACATGATTGACCCCGTGCTCCAGCACGGCCTGGATGGCCCGGTCGGCCACGCCCTGCTCCACCCGACCGATCCCGGCAGTGCCGAACGCGACCACGGTGCTCAGGTGCCCGGTCCGCCCCAGCTGACGCCGCTCCATCTCCCGCCCTCCTCCGCGCCGGCCCCTGTCCCAGCCCGGCGAGACAGTATCAAAACCCGCCGGCCCCCGCAACAGATTCCAGCCGGTCGTGGCCCGGGGGCCCGGGGGTCGCCGGGGCATCCGGACGCCAGGCGAACGCCAGGCGCCCCTTGACGCTGCGGCAATGGCTGGCATAGCATGCCGCGAGGCGGCCCCGATGGGACCGCCCCGAGCCCACATTGGGAGTTGCAGAATTGGCCATGGATTTACTTAGCCCCAAGAATTCACGATTACCCTCGTGAATTCCTCGGGCTAGGTGGTATCCTGCGGCACTCGGGAGGGGCCCCCATGATCCCGTACCATGACGAGAACGCGACGCTGCGGCCGGCGTTCGTTACCTACCTGTTGGTGGCCCTGAACGTCCTGGCCTGGCTCCTCGTCCAGGGAGCCGGCGAGGCGCGGCCGCTGGCGCGGTCGATCTGCACCCTGGGACTGATCCCCGGCGAACTGACCGGCCTGCTCCCGCCCGGCTCGCGCTTCCCGCTGGGCGAGGGCCTCGCCTGCGTGATCGGGCCCGGCCGGCAGTCGGCCCACGTCCTGACGTCGATGTTCCTGCACGGCTCCTGGATGCACCTGCTCGGCAACATGTGGTTCCTGTGGATCTTCGGCAACAACGTCGAGGACTCCATGGGCCGGATCCGCTTCGTGCTGTTCTACCTCCTCACCGGCGTCGCGGCGGCCGCCGCCCAGGTGGCCACCGACCCGGCCTCGGGCATCCCCATGGTCGGCGCCTCGGGGGCCATCAGCGGCGTGATGGGGGGCTACCTCATCCTGTACCCGCGCGTCCGGGTCTTCACGCTGGTGCCGCTCGGCTTCTTCTTCACGACCATCGCCCTGCCGGCATGGACGATGCTCCTTTACTGGATGGCGATCCAGGTCCTGGGGGGGGTGTCGCGGCTCGGCAGCGAGGGCGGCGGCGTGGCCTTCTGGGCGCACGTGGGCGGCTTCGTGGCGGGCGTCCTCCTGGTCAAGCTGTTCGCCCGCACGGACTACATCGCCGCACACCGTGTCCGCAACTGGGTCCCCCGGCACCGCCTGGACCCGCGCGGCCGCTACTCCGGGGGCCGCGGGTAGCCTGGAGGATCCACGGGGGGGCCGGGAAGCCTCCGGAGCACACGACCACGTCAGATCGGTGGACGTGGGCGCCGGGAGAGCTGGCGAGGGCGTCTGCGGGGCTGCTGGGGGGTCAGACCGGCGCGCCGTCTCAGCGCGGCTGCTCCTTGATGGCGGCGGCGATGTCCCGGCTCAGCTGCGCGACGGCCTGGCTCTGCGCGGCGGCCAGGCTCGCGTACTCGGCCGTGCCGACGGGCACGCTGATGCGCGATTGCCGGGCGGCCACGGGTTTCCGCTCTCCCACGGTCACGAGGATCCAGCGGACCACCAGAGACACCTGCCCGACCAGGGAGCCGTCGAACTGCACCACCTCCCCCACCACCTGGTAGTCGGCCGGCTGGTGCGGGAGTCGGGGGTACACGCTGACCCGTTCCGTCCCCAGCAAGAGGGACAGGTTTTCCGCCAGCACCCGCGGCAAGGCGTCGGCCAGCGCACCGGCCCAGAGGTGAAGCTGGGCCACCTCGATGGCGTTGTCACTGTTTCGGGTCACGATCCCCGTCGTGTCCAGGTAGGCGGGAAGCCGGATCGGACCCACCAGGATGGCGGGCGCCTGCCCCTCTGACGCCTGGGGGGCCCCGCGCTCCGCAGCCGGCAGGGGGCTGAGGGTGTAGTAGCGCGGGGGCGGCGTCCGGGCGCAGCCCCAGATCGCCAGAAGGCAAAGACCGCCCAGCCAGATCATCCGCCGGTTCACGCAGGATGTCGCCATCTCATTGTCCTCCCGGCACGTTCCGCCCCCGGAGGAGGGATTCGGGGTCTCGGTTCACGGAGTCGGCGAGCTGCCGAATCGCGCGGGCCGCGGCGGAGATCTCCGACAGGGTGCTGGTGATGTCGTACCGCAGGCTGGAATCCCCCCCGAGCGCCCCCTCGGCGGCGCCCAGCGTGTCGCGGAGCTTGGCCAGGGTCACCTGGACGTCCGCGAGCACTTTCTGCAGGCTGGCCGCGAGGGCGGGGACCTCCCCGTCCACGGTCCGGGCGAGCGCCCCGTACTCCTTCACGGTCTCGTTCAGGGTGGCGGTCACCGAGCCAACCTGGCTGTCCAGGCTGCGCACCAGGGCCCGGACATCCCCGAGCGTCTCCCGCGCCGTCCCGGCCGTGGAGGCGACCTGGGTATCCGCACTCCGGACGAGCGTCCGGACGTCCCCGAGCGTCTCCCGCACCGCCCCGGCCGTGGGCGCGACCTGGGCATCCACGTCGCGCACCAGGGTCCGGACATCCCCGAGCGCCGCCTGGGCGGCCGCGGCCGTGGGCGCGACCTGGGCATCCACGTCGCGCACCAGGGTCCGGACATCCCCGAGCGTCTCCTGAATCGACCGGCGCGTCTCCGCCAGCTCTTTTCCGGCATCCTGCGCCAGCTTGCCGTACTCCTGCACGCTCTGATTGATGGTCGCCACCAGCGGACCCACCTGGCGATTCACGTTCCCGACCAGCGCCTTGAGCTCGTTCGCGGCCTGGCTGACATCGGTGATCGCGCCGGCCAGCTCGGGCGAGTTGACCAGCCGGGAGACGCCCGTGACCGCGCTGTTCACGTTCTGCGCGATCTCCTCGATGGGCAGGTCCTCGAACTTCTTCACCAGCCGCTGCATGGTGGAGGGGATCGTGGGAATCTCCGGCACCCCGGGTTCGGCCCCCACCAGCACGACCGGCGTGCCCGGGAAATAATCCACATTGATCATCAGCTGGCCGGTGACGAAACTCTGCAGCTCGAGCTGGGCCCGCATGCCGGAGGCGATTTGATCCGCCAGGTTCGCCAGAGGGGAGACTTGCTCCCCCTTGGGATCTTTCTCCCGGAAGCGCACGGGATCGAACTCGGCGTACACCGGGATCTGGACGCTGCGATCCCTCCGGCTCCCGACGATACGGATATCCGTGACGTTGCCGATCGGCACCCCCCGGAACATCACGGGGGCACCCACGCTCAAGCCCTTCACGGAGCCCTCGAAGAACATGACGACCACGGGACGCGTCGCGAAGAAGCGCCCGGAGCCGAAGATGGCGACCGCCACGAGAAGCAGCGCGACCGCCCCCACCACGAAGGCCCCGATCAGTGCCTTGCTCGTCGGCTTGCTCATTGCTGCTGCCCCTCTCCCCGGGTGAGGAACGCGTGCACCTTGGGGTCCGTGTGCTCGGCCAGGAGCGCCTTGGGCTCGCCGCTCGCGATCATCGTCCGCGTCTCCGCATCCAGGAAGATGGCGTTGGTGCCGATGGCGAAGATGCTGGGCAGCTCGTGCGTGACGATGACGATCGTCGCCCCCTGGCTCTCCTTCAGCTCCAGGATCAGATCGTCCAGCCGCCGGGAGCTGATCGGATCGAGCCCCGCGGAGGGCTCGTCGAAGAAGAGGATCTCGGGATCCAGCGCGATGGCGCGGGCCAGCCCGGCGCGCTTGCGCATCCCGCCGCTGATTTCCGCAGGGTAGTAATCCTCGAAGCCCGCCAGGCCCACCAGGGCCAGTTTCAGGGACGCAACCTCCCGGATCTGCTGAGGGGTGAGGTCGGTGTACTCCCCCAGGGGGAGCCCGACGTTCTCCGCCAGCGTCATGGAGCTCCAGAGGGCTCCCTGCTGATAGCAGACCCCGAACGTGCGCCGCAGGCGGTCCTGGGCCGCCGGGCTGCCGTCCCAGTAGCTCTCCGTCCCGTAGCGGATCGTGCCCCGACTGGGGGCCTTCAGCCCGATCATGGCCCGCATCAGGGTGCTCTTCCCGCAGCCGCTTCCGCCCATCAGGACGAAGACGTCGCCCCGCCGCACCGTGAAGGTGAGGTCGTGCATGACGACGAAGCTGCCGTACGCGATCGTCAGGTCCTGGATGGTGATCGCCGCGTCGCTGCCGCTGTCCGACTGAGATGCCATCGTCTCGCCGCCCGCAACACCGCTGCGCCGCTCGCGGTCCCGGCCGCCCGCGTGGCTCAGACGCCCAGCAGATCGCAGAGCACGGTGATGATCGCGGTCGCCACCACGATGCTCACGATGCCCGTCACCACGGCCGAGGTGGTGGACTCGCCCACGGCGGAGGCGCTGCGGCCGCACTGCATGCCCCGCATGCACCCGGCCAGGGCGATCAGGACGCCGAAGACCGCGCTGTGCACCAGCCCGACCCACAGATGCTTCAGCGCCACCGAGCTCACGGTCATGTTGTAGTACTGGAGCGCGTTGAGATCGAGCATGAGCACGCCCACGATCAGCCCCCCCAGCATCCCGACGAAGTCCGCATACAGGCACAGCAGGGGCATCATGAACACCAGGGCCAGCATCCGGGGCAGGACCAGGAACTCCATGGCGGAGATTCCCAGGGTCTCGAGGGCGTCGATCTCCTCGTTGACCTGCATGGTACCCAGCTCCGCCGCGAAGGAGGCGCCGGTCCGGCCCGCCATGATGATGCCAGTCATGACGGCGCCCATCACCCGCACCATGGCGATGCCGACCAGGCTGGCGACATAGATCTGGGCCCCGAAGATCCGCAGCTGCACCGCCCCCACGAAGGCCAGGATCAGCCCCACCAGCAGGCTGATGAGCGAGACGATGGGGAGTGCCTCGGCGCCGCTCTGCTGGATGACCAGCATCAGGTCGGACCACCGGAACTGGGCCTTGCCACGCAGCAGCCGGAGGAGCGCGACGAAGGCCGCCCCGATGAAGGCGAGCATCTCCTGCGCGGAGGTCACAAAGGCAATCGCGGCGGCGCCGACCTGCTCCAGGAACGGCGCGCGCGCGGCCGCCTTGTGCGCGCCGGCCCGCTCGGGGACCGCCGCCGCCATGGCCAGGAGGCGCCGGGCGCCCTCGGGCAGGCCGTCGGGGACCACCTGGATATCCCGCTGGCGGCACTGTGCGCTGACGGCCCGCAGGAAGGTCAACAGCGCAGAGTCCCAGCCCGTGAGGCCTCCGCCGTCGAAGCGGACGCGGGCTCCCCGGGCGAGGGTCCCGAGCTGCTCGATGAGGGCGGCGGCGGAAGGCAGGGACCTCGTGAGCCGCCACGCCCCTGTGAGCCGGAGGATCAGATCACCCTCAGGGGTTCGATCCCAGCTCAACCCCTGGGCACTCGCCTCTCCCGCGGCCTGCTCTCGCTGCGTCGCCGGTGACGTCATGACGGGCGGTACGCTAGCACATGAGGGTGGACCTGCCAACTCCTGATGCGTGAGGCCGCGCTCATGCCAACCTGAAACCGGGGGCACCGTGGCTGCGACAGTCGGTGCCCCGTCGCCTGCCCACACGATGACCGATGCGCCGACGCTTCTCCGCCCTGGGTGCCGGATCGCGGCTGCCGCTGGCTACGAGGCGGGCGGGCGGCGGCTCAGAGCAGGTTTGACCCGCCGTCCACGAAGTACGTCTGCCCCGTGACAAAGTCCGAGGCGCGGGAGGCCAGGAAGACGGCCGCGCCCACGTAATCCGAGGGCTCCCCCATCCGGCCCATCGGGATGGACTGCTCGCGCTGCCGGCGATCCTCCGGGTGCTCCTCGAAGAACCTGCGGTTCAGGTCGGTGATCGTGGGCGCCGGCGCGATGGCGTTGACGCAGACCCCGTGGGGGGCCCACTCCAGCGCGAGCACCCGGGTGAGCTGCGAGACCCCCGCCTTGGTGACGGCGTAGGCGCCGCGGTTCGGCTGGAGCGGCTGCACGATGTTGGAGGAGACATTGATGATCTTGCCCCGTTTGCGCCTGCGCATCTCGAGCCCGACCACCTGGCAGGCGAGGAAGAGGCCCCGCAGGTTCACGGACATGAGCGCGTCCCACTCCGCCTCCGGCACCTCCTCGATGGGCCGGCGGACGATCACGGCCGCGCTGTTCACCAGGATGTCGATGGGGCCGAAACGCCTCCGGGCCTCGGCCGCGAGCTGCTCCAGTGACTCGCGCCGGGTGACGTCCACGGGGACGGCGTCCGCCCGATGCCCCTGCGCGCGGATGGCGGCGGCGGCGGCTTCGCCCGCCTCCGCCTGGCGGTTGGCGACGATCACGGATGCACCCGCCGAGGCCAGACCCCCGGCGATCGCCTGCCCGATGCCGCGGCTCCCGCCGATGACCACTGCCACCGAGCCGGTCAGGTCAAACAGCTCCAACGCCCCCACGACCTTGCCCTCCTTCTCCCCCCTGGCCCGCATTATACGCGAGTCCAGCTCGTGAACAATGCGGGCTTCAGTGAAACCCACTTAGCCCGGATTTTTCACGCGTCCTTCGTGAGTGATCCAGGCTGGCCCTTTCGCCTTGCAGCACCGCTCGCGCGCATTTACCATGTTTCCGCAGGCCTCACAACCGGAAACACGGCGAGGAGGTCGAGGTGGGTCTCGTCCCGCTGGATCTCACCCGCATCTGGGAGCAGGGCCGCGGCGGGATCGACGGGCTCCTGGACCACGTCTACGAGCGCTTCGGGGGCGAGTGCGCGACCGATCCCCGGATCCTGGCGGCGGGGCCGGCGGCGCAGGCCACCGACTGCGGGGCCATCGGGTCGGTGCCGATCAGCCGGGGCAAGCTGACCCACGTGGACACCTGGGCGGGCCGGGGCGGCTTCGGCAGCAAGATGCTGCAGGAGCACGGGATCGCCGCCATCATCTACGGCGGCACCGTGGTGGACGAGGACTTCCGGGACCGCAAGGTGGCGGATCAGTGGTTCGAGCAGCGCTACCAGAAAAAGCTGGCGACCAAGGACCTGGAGTCCACGGTCAAGTACCGCTACGACCCCCCCTTGGAGACGGGCGGCACCTTCGGGGTCAACTACGCCAGCCGAGATGCACAAGGGCACGCACGAGGTCCTGCGCGAGTGCTGGTCGGCTGCTGAACAGCGGGTTGCTCCTGGATATCATGGCGTCGTTCCGGAAGCACCGTGCCGGCGCCGGCGAGCATGCCCCCGACTGCCAGCGCCATCTGGCCCCGCTGCGGCCCACCTGAGATTGACACGTCCCGCGTCGTCCTGTACGGTCCGGCAGGTTCCGGCAGGGCGCGCGCGGTAGGGCGTGGCCTCGCCCGCAGGGCGACGGGCCCGGCGCTGCCAGGCCGCGTCCCGGCGCACACCTTAACCTGGATTATTCACGAAGGATTCGCGAAGAATGCGGGCTAAGGCAGCCGGTCCGGAAAGCAGGTCCCATGCATCCGAATGAGCCCCTCGCCTTCCTCCCCGCCCCGGCCGAGGGGAGGGTCCCCGAGACCGCCGCGACGGATCCGGGCGCACGGGCCCGCCCGCCGGATCTACCCGCGCTGCTGCAACTCATCCTGCAGCGGGCCATGGCCCTCATCGGGGCGTCGGGCGGCGCCATCCTGCTCTGGGACGACGGCGAGCAGGCGCTGCTCACGCAGGCCTGGGTCAACCAGCCGGTCGCGAGCCGCACCTCGCGCATCGCTCTTGGGGAAGGGCTGAGCGGGACCGTCGCGGCCCGGCGCACGGGCTTCATCGTCAATGACTACCGGCACTGGGCGGGGGCCCGCCGCGCCATCATCGAGCAGACGCCCATCACCGCCTCGATGGCGGAGCCGCTCCTGTGCCAGGAGCGGCTCGTCGGGGTCATCAATCTCCACAACGGCGACACGGGCCGCGCCTTCACCGAGCGGGACGGGGAGCTGCTCCGCCTCTTCGCCGACCAGGCGGCGATCGCCATCGAGAACGTTCGGCTGCACACAGCCGCCGTGCGGCGCGAGGCCCAGCTGGAGGCGCTGCTCCGCGCCTCCCACTCGGTCATGGCGGGCCTGGACCTGCAGGCGGTCCTGGAGCAGATCGCCCAGGAGGCCGCCCGGATCGCCGACTGCCAGCACGTCAAGCTCCTCCTCGTGGACCGGGAGGCGCGGGTCCTGCGTGTGGGCGTGCTCCGCGGCATCACCACCGGGATGGGCTCGGGCTTTCCCCTCCCGCTGGGGACCGGGCTGTCCGGCAGCGTGGCGGAGACCGGGAAACCGCTCTACATCGCGGACACCCAGAACGATCCCCGCAGCCTGCTGGGACGGTTCGATCGTGCCGTGGGCCTGCGCACTTACCTTGGCCTGCCCATCCGGGGGCGCGACGAAGTACTCGGGGTCCTCACCTTCAACACGGAGGAGCCGCGGGAGTACTCGGCCGAGGAGGTCACCTACCTCCAGGCCTTCGCCGACCAGGCCGCCATCGCCATCGAGAACGCCCGGCTGTACGCCGCGGAGCAGCGGCGCCGCGAACAGCTCGAGGCGGTGCGCGCCGTGACGAGCGACATCACCCGCGAGCTGGAGCTGGACGTGGTGTTGCAGCTGATCGTGCAGCGCGCCCGCGAGCTGGGGCGAGCCTCGATTGCCCACCTCCGGCTCTGGGATGAGACCCAGCAGCTACTCGTGCCCCGGGTGGTGGTGGGTGGGGAGGCCAAGGCCCTCCGGCTTGGCGAAGGCCTGAGCGGCACGGTCGCCGCCCGGCGCGTGGGGATGATCGTCAACGATTTCCCCCAGTCCCCCTACGTCACGCTGCCCCCCGCGTCCCTGCGGCACTCCGCCGTGGTGGCCGAGCCGCTCCTCTACCGCGATCGGCTGATCGGTACGCTGTCCCTGGGGCGGGTGGCCAGCGAGGGGCCATTCGCACCCGACGACGAGTGGGTCCTCTCCCTGTTTGCGGCCCAGGCCGCTATCGCCATCGAGAACGCCCGGCTGCACGCCACGACCGTGCGGCGCGCCGAGCAGCTCCTCACCCTGAACGAGCTGTCCCGCTCCCTCACGACGACGCTCGAGCCCCAGCGGGTGGCCCGGGAGATCCTGCGGGCCGTCCAGGTGCTGCTGCCGGACGCGGTGCGGGAGCTCTGGACCTGGGACGAGACGGCAGGCCGCCTGTCGCTGATCGAGATCGACGGCATCCGCTCCGATCACCCGGACATCCGCTACCAGTTCCGGTCCGGCGAGGGCCTGGTCGGGACCGCCGCGGCCACCCGCCAGCCGGTGATCAGCCGGGACGTCACGACCGACCCCCGGGTGCAGAATGCGGCCTGGGCGGCTGCCGAAGGTCTGGTCTCGGGCCTGGTCCTGCCCCTGATTCATCTGAACCGGCTGCAGGGGACCCTGTGCGTCCTCACCCGCACCCCCCACGAGTTCACCGACGAGGAGATGGGGCTGCTGCGCGCCTTCGCCGACCAGGCCGCCATCGCCATCGAGAACGCGCGGCTGTACCAGGCCGTGCACCAGTCGCTGCAAGACCTGCGGCGGGCCCAGGACGAGCTGCTCCGCACGGAAAAGCTCCGGGCCCTGGGCCAGCTCGCCGCCGGCATGGCCCACGACCTGAACAACATGCTGGCCGCCGTCCTCGGCCAGGTCGAGCTGCTCAAGATCCGCATGCCCGACCCCATGGTCCGCGAGGCGCTCGGCATCCTCGAGACCGCGGCCGCCGACGGGGCCGGGATCGTGCGGCGCATCCAGGATTTCGCCCGCCAGCGCCCCGCCGCCCGGCTGAGCCCCTGCCGCCTGGCGCAGGTCGTGGACGAGGCCGTGGAGATCACGCGGCCGCGCTGGAAGGACGAGGCGGAGCGGCGGGGGGTCGGTATCCGGCTCCGCACCGCGCTGGGGCAGCTGCCCGACGTCCTGGGCAACCCGGCCGAGATCCGGGAGGCCTTGACCAACCTGCTCATCAACGCCATCGAGGCCATGCCGAGCGGCGGCGAGATCGTGCTGGAGGGCGCGGCCGAGGCCGAGGCCGTGCTCCTCAGCGTGCGCGACACCGGCGTCGGCATGTCCGCCGATGTGCAGGCCAAGATCTTCGAGCCGTTCTTCACCACCAAGGGCATGCGGGGCACCGGGCTTGGCCTCTCCCTGGTTTACGGCATCATGGAGCGGCACGGCGGCCGGATCGCCGTGGAGTCCGCCCCCGGCCAGGGGACGGTCTTCACCTTGCGCTTCCAGCGCGCCCACGGGGAGGACACCCCCCAGCCGCCGGCACCCTCAGCAGCCTTGCCGCGGCCGGGCCGCATCCTCCTCGTGGATGACGACGACATGGTGCGGACGACGGTCGCCAGCCTCCTCCGGGCGGTCGGGGTCCAGGTTGCCGAGGCGGAGGGCGGCGCGAGCGCCCTGGCCCAGCTGCGGGGGCAGCCGGTGGACCTGGTCGTCACCGACCTCGGCATGCCGGACATGACCGGCTGGGAGGTGGCGGAGGCCGTGAAGGGCCTCCACCCTGCGCTCCCGGTCATTCTCATGACCGGCTGGCAGGACCAGACGGCCGCTACCCCCGAGCAGCGCCGCCACGTGGACGCGGTGCTCGCCAAGCCGACCCGGCTCGAGGACCTCCTGCGCGCGATGCGCGAGGTGGGGCGTCGGGACGGCCGGTAGCCGGAGACCCGGGCGGCCCCTGCCCCCTTGACAGGCTCCCCGCCCCTGCGGCATGCTCCCCCCGCCCGCACGGGGGCGATCCTGCCGCCCCCCGGGCAACACAGCCACACTCCCAAGGAGGGCCTCCCGCGATGGAGCAGCGTGTCGTCGAGTGCGTGCCGAACTTCTCCGAGGGCCGGGACCGGGCCAAGATCACGCAGATCACGAACGCCATCCAGGCGGTCCGGGGCGTGACCCTGCTCGACGTGGACCCGGGCGCGGACACGAACCGCACCGTGGTGACCTTCGTGGGGGATCCCGACGCAGTGGTCGAAGGGGCCTTCCAGGCCATCGCCCGGGCCGCCCAGGTCCTGGACATGTCCCAGCACCACGGGGCGCACCCGCGCCTCGGCGCCACCGACGTGTGCCCGCTCGTCCCCATCGCGGGGGTCAGCATGGAGGAGTGCGCCGCCCTGGCCCGCCGCCTGGGCGAGCGGGTCGGCCGGGAACTCGAGATCCCCGTGTACCTCTACGAGGCCGCGGCGACCCGTCCGGAGCGGAGGAACCTGGCCAGCATCCGCAAGGGCGAGTACGAGGGGCTGGCCGAGAAGCTCCGCGACCCGGACTGGGCCCCGGACTTCGGCCCGGCGCGTTTCCACGCCAGGGCGGGGGCGACGGTCATCGGGGCCCGCGAGTTCCTCATTGCCTACAACGTCACCCTGAACACGCGCGACAAGGCCCTGGCGACGGACATCGCCTTCGAGCTGCGGGAGAAGGGACGGGTGGCGCGCGCCGCCGCCGGCTCCCCCCTCTACTCCAAGGGCAAGGTCCTGACCTACCAGGAGGGCGCCTACCCCTGCGGCAACTGCGAGTTCGTGGGCGGGAGCCTCACCGAGACGGCCGCGCACTGCCGGGAGCGGCACGGCTACGACCTGGAGGGGCTCCTGCGGCTCAACGACGTGGATCCGGCCCGGCCGCTCGCCGGGCAGAAGGTCTACCGGGCCGGCAGGTTCACCCACTGCAAGGCCATCGGCTGGTACGTGGACCAGTACAAGCGGGCGCAGATCTCCATCAACCTGACCAACTACAAGGTGACCCCGCCCCACCTGGTCCTGGAAGAGACGCGCCGGCTCGCCGCCGAGCGCGGGCTCGTGGTGACCGGGAGCGAGGTCGTCGGGCTCATCCCCTACCCCGCTCTCCTCGAGGCCGGGATGTACTACCTGCGGGCGCAGGGCAAGTCACCCTTCATCCCCATCCCGGACCTGCTCCAGACCGCGGTCTTCTCCATGGGCCTGGCCGACGTCTCCCCCTTCGACGTCGCCCGGAAGGTCATCGGCCTGCCGCGCGGATTCGAGGCGGGCCTCGCCCAGCTGACGGTGAAGGAGTTCGCCGACGAGGTCTCCCGGGTCACCCCGGCGCCCGGCGGCGGCTCCGTCGCGGCCCTGGCCGGGGCGCTCGGCGCGGGCCTCGCCTCGATGGTGGCGAACCTGTGGCAGGGCAAGGGGGAGTCGCCGGCGACCGAGGCCGGGCTGCTGGACGCGGCCCGGACGGCGCAGCGAGTCAAGGACCAGCTGATCCTGGGCGTGGACGAGGACACCCAGGCCTTCAACGCCTACCTGGAGGCCCGGCGTCTCCCGGCCCAGACGCCGGAGGACAAAGCGCTCCGCGAGCAGAAGATGCAGGAGGGCTTGAAGCGAGCGGTGGAGGTCCCCTATCGGACCGCGCAGGCGAGTCTGGCCGCCATGCAGGCGGCCTGGGCGGCGGCCCAGCACGGCGGCGTCAGCTCCATCACCGACGCAGCCGTGGGGGCCGAGATGGGCTTCGCCGGGGTCCGGGGCGGGATCTGGAACGTGCTGGTCAACCTGAAGGACATCGCCGACGCCGGCTTCATCCGCGACATGCGGGCGCGCTGCGACGCCCTGCTGCGGGAGGCCACGGAGCTGCTCGCGCAGGCCAGCGCCCACGTCGACCGCCGGCTCACCGACCAGCTCGATCGCCGCTGACCCCCCCCGCCCCTGCGCGACCTGTCTGCCCGCCCCCCGACAGAGGGGACGTTGCGGCTTTATTGACTTTATTTCACCCCAGCAGCCGATCCCACCGGCCCCGTTCTTCACGCCCGCGGCGCGCCCCCCTCAGGACCGACTCCGGCCGGACCCGGAGTTCCCGGCCCAGGGCCCGACCACTCCGCCCCAGGACCTCGACCCACAGGTATTCCAGGCCCGCCCGCGCCCTGGTTACCTCACGTCGTCGCCCACCCCCGAGGAGGGCCTCGACGGGCATCTGAGCTGCTCGCGCAACCCTCTCGGCGAGCGCCGCCAGCGGCGGGGCCTGCCGGGCGATTCGCTCGCGCTTGGCCTCTTCGCGTTCGATGTCCCGAAGCACCTGCTCCACGAACTCCGATCTGCCGAGGATGCGTTCGTCTGCGCAGAACGCTTCCCGCCCCCGCCGCAGATCCGCGACTGCGGCCCAGCCGCCTGCGCTCCGGATCAATCCACCTCCCATCAGGTCCGGCCGCCGCCCATGCGTCACTCCCTCCGCCACAAACGCCTTGTAGAGGCGCCGCGCCTGACGGGCACGTCCGCCGAATAGGCGGAGTACGCGTTCCGTCTCCTGCCAGGGACACGGCCGCCCGCTGGCCAGCGCCCCGTGACCGCAGTAGGCGTAGCGCTCGAGGGCCGTCAGGTCGCCGACCACGCCCGCTCGGAGGGGGTTGAGGTGCAGGTAGCGAATCAGTTCAAGGAAGTACGGCTCTTCATCGACGACGGTCGAGCGGTAGCGGTTCTGGAAGAGATGGCCCGTCCGGCGGTGGCGGCGGTTGAACGCACCGGCATATCCTGTCAGAAGCGAGCGCATGGCGCGGGCGAGTGGGCGAGCGCCCGTGCGAACCAACAGGTGGAAGTGATTCGGCAACAGGGCCCACGCATAGACCAGGAAGACGCCGTCCTTGACGAGCCCGGCCAGTCGGCGCACGAAGTCATCCCGGTCGCGATCGTCACGAAAGATGCGCTGGCGATCGAGTCCCCTCGCCACCACATGGTGAAGGGTTCCCGGGGCATCCAGACGCGGTCCGCGCGGCATGGCGAGGGGAGAGTAGCATAAAGTCAATAAGGCCGCAACGTCCCCTATTCTTCGATGTCCCCTGTTTTTGGAGAGGGGACAGAGAGGCGGGGGGGTCAGGTGTCGAGGTCGAGCGCCAGCAGGTACTCGGTCAGCTCGCGGCGCTGCCGCTCCTCGGCGGTGCGCTGGGTCTCGATGTCCCGCCGCAGGCCCTCGATCTCCGTCTCCTGCTGGCCGAGCCGGCCCACGTAGCGGGCGTAGAGCTCCGAGTTCTGGGGGAGCCGCCCCATGTTCTCGCGGATGCGGGCCTGCTCTTCCGTGATCTCCTTGACGCGCTGCTCCAGCCGGCTGCGGCGGGCCGCGGTCTGATCCAGCCGGTCCCGCAGCTCCAGCGCCTTGCGCAGCGCCTCCTTCACGGCGGCCGACACCTGGGTGGCCTGCAGGTAGATCCCGATCGTCTCCCGCCCCGTGTCCAGCAGCCGCACGCTC
>Ga0316622_100000551_pt1 | contig 21965 bp, 22 predicted proteins | sample OWC_Aug_OW2_C1_D_FD_207646 | JGI IMG/M metagenome (GOLD analysis project Ga0316622, IMG submission 207646) | Wetland soil microbial communities from Old Woman Creek delta, Ohio, United States - OWC_Aug_OW2_C1_D5_C | ecosystem: Environmental > Terrestrial > Soil > Wetlands | place: USA: Ohio... | reverse complement strand
AGGTGCCTCGCCGGTGAGCGGCAGAACATAAGCGCTCGGCATCAACACGAAGGCCCCCGAAGGATCGCGCGCGATGGCCTCCGGGCGGAGGTCCCCAACCACGAAGCAGTTCTTCTCGAACGTGGCGAGCACCTGCAAAATCCACCGGAACATGGTGCGTAGCGTATCGGCGTCCAGCGGTGTAGCGTCGAGGGGGGCGTAGTACGCCGTCAAGAACTCGAGCTGGCCGGACTTCTGGACGAGGTCCACGATGGGCGGGCAGGAGGCGGGCGCAAGTGCGGCAGCGGTCTCGCTCCGGAAAGGCACCACGACGGGGTGGAGTTGACCGATAAAGTCGGATTTGTGACGAAATAACAAGAACTTACGGTCGCTGACCAGGTCGACGTAGCTGCCCACCCGCCAGCCCCCGACGGGGACGTCCACATCGACTTGCTCGAGGTGTTTGCGGTAAGAGAACGGTGCCGAGCTCTCCACGGCCCCCCTCCTCGCTGGGAAAGGTCGCCAATTCTGCGTCAATTGCGTCAATTATTTTGACTCGTAAAGTAATTTTACCAGAAATTCGGCCGATGACAAGCGTATTGTCGGGGGAAGGAAAGGGGGACCGGCAACGTCCGGGTTACGTGAAATACAGGATACGACCGCAGTTTTCGCAGGTCATGATGTTCGCTTTTTCGTACAGCGAACGGAAGGAGGTCGGGATCTTGGCGAAGCAACCGAGGCACAGGTCACCGGTAACCGGTACCACCGGCCGCTCATAGGTCTTGGAGACCCGTTCGTAGCGGTTGAGCAGCTGAGGCTTCACGCGCTTGGCCAGATTCTCCCGGGCCTGCTGCAACTGGGCGAGGCCGTCCAGGTGAAACCCCATGCCTTTGAGTTCGGTCGAAGTGACGCCGTCCTTGGCCTCTTTGATCATGAGGTCCAGATCTTGGAGCGCAACCAGCAGCTTGGCCTGGTCCTGGCTCTTCCGTGTAGGGTCGTTCTGGGGATCGTTGGGTACCATTAGCCTAACGATTGTAGAATCGCTTGAAGTTCCTCGAAACCGCCCGCACTCATGAATTTCTTGCGCGTCTTTTCGTCCTTGATCAGGTCGACCATCTGCCCGAGCACTTGCAGGTAGAGATTATCCTTGTCTTGCGGCGGCGCGATGATCAGGAAGAACAGGTGCGTCGGCTTCTTGTCGACCGCGTCGAAATCTATACCCTTGGTGGATCGAGCGAACAACAGCGACAGTTCCTGAATCGCCAGGGTCCGACCGTGGGGAAACGCCACGCCTTTTCCGATCGCGGTGCTGCCCAGGCTCTCTCGATTCAGGAGCATCTCGATAATGATTTCCTTGTCCTTGATGTGATGCTCTTTGCAGACACGATCGACCATCTCGGCCAACGCATCGCGTTTGTTGTCCGATTTGAGATCGAATATACACTGTGGTTCTTTGAAGTATGCCGTCAGTTCCTGTGGGATCATGAGCGAAAGACGCGTTGCTGGGTTAACTTCTTTTTCCATCCGTAATTACTCTGTGGAAAATATCAAAGTCTGCGGGTATTCTCAAGACAAAATCTCGAACCTTTATGGGCGAAGCCCGACGGCCGCGTGGATGAGACAACTTCATGTATTCCAATACCTTATCATATGACCCGTCGGCGCGGATCGCACCGGGATCCGGAGGGGGCGCGTCGTGAGCGGGGGCACGGACCTGAAAAAGGGGCTCGTCATCCGGGTGACCGGCCGCGAGGTCTGGGTCGCCGTCGGCGGCCAAATCGTCGCTTGTATGCTGCGCGGTCGCCTCCGCCTCAAGGACAGCGATTTTCAGATCGTCGCGGGAGACCGCGTGAGCGTGCGGGAGCCGGAGCGGGCGGGCGAGACGGCGGCGATCGAGGAAGTGGACAAGAGGGAGTCGTGGTTGTCGCGTTATGTGGAACGGGAGGGAATCGAACGCGTCATCGTGGCGAACGTGCAGGCACTTTACGCCGTGGCCACGCTGCGTTCGCCGCCGGTGCACTTCGAGTTCATCGACAGGGTGCTGGTTTCGGGGGAGCGCGGCGGTGTGCCCGGGAGGGTCGTCCTCAACAAGATCGATCTCGTCGACGATGAGGAAGAGATCGATCGTTTTGTCGAAGCGTACGCCTCTTGCGGATATCAAATCTTCTGCACGAATGCTCTTACCGGCCAAGGCGTGGATAGCCTGGGCAAGGAGATCAGCGGCGGTGTGTGCGCCTTCGTGGGGGAATCAGGAGTGGGGAAGAGTTCTCTTCTCATGTCGATCGATCCTGGATTGAAGCTGAAGGTGGGATCGCTCGGCGATCGAACGGGCCGTGGCCGCCACACGACCACATTTTCGCAGCTATACGAATTCCGCGACGGATACCTGGCCGACACGCCCGGTATGCAGACATTCGGATTTCCGGGAACGGACAGGACCGAGGTTTCCTCTTGTTTCCCTGAGTTCGACGGGTACGAGGACTCGTGCCGATTCAACCCGTGCACCCATTCCCACGAGCCGCACTGCGGGGTAAAGGAGGCTTTGGCGGCGGGAAGAATCGTACGCACGCGTTACCAGAGCTACGTCGACATTCTGTCGGAAGTGGATGCTCGCGGAAAGCGTCCACCCGGCAAATGACTTTATTCTACAGCCAGTGTGCCGAGAAGTATGGGTACGGTGAAGCGCATCGAGCGTGTGTCGAAGCGGAGCCTGATGAGGTTTCTGGGGCGGTTCATCTCCGCCCCCCGTCGCTCTCCCGAATTCTTCCGTTCGTCCCGTTTCGACAAAATCCTCGTCATCCGCCAACACAATCAGATGGGCGACATGCTGCTTGCCATCCCCGCCTTCCGCGCCATCCGCAGCTCACACCCGGAGGCGGCCATCGGAGTGGTGACCTCCACGCTCAACCGCGACGTGTTGGTGAACAATCCCTATATCGACCGACTGTATACGTATGACAAGCGCAACCCGCTGAGTCATCTGCGACTCATACGCGATCTGCGCCGCGAGCGGTACGATCTCGTGATCGTTCTCCACACCGTTTCTTTCTCGTTCACCAGCCTCGTGCTCGCTGTTCTCTCCGGCGCTGCGCTCCGCATCGGATCTACTTCGAAATACGTCGGGGACTCGCTTACGGGCTCTTACTTGAGTCTCACGCTGCCCCTCCCCGACCAGGCGGAGCTCGCGACCATGAACGAGTCGGAGCACAATCTCTATCCATTGCGAGCGGTCGGTATCGACACCGACGATCTTGCCCCTCTGATCGTGCCTGCCGCCGCCAATGCGCGCTGGGCGCAGTCGTTCGTGGAGGAGCACTGGAGCGGAGACGGTCTGAAGCTGATCGTTCACCCGGGCGCGGGGAAAACCGAGAACACCTGGCCGGCCGGTCGATTCGCCGAGGTGGTGAACACGCTCGATCGCATCCGGCCGGTGAACCTGGTCGTCATCGAGGGCCCGCGCGACGCGAGCGCGGTCTCGGCTTTTTCCGCGGCGTGTGCGGTCCGCGCGAAGGTGGTCAGGAAGCGGGGGATAGGCGATGTCGCCGCCCTCCTGCCCAGGGCCGACCTGGTGATCTGCAACGACACGGGCGTGATGCATGTGGCCGCCGCGGCGGGGGCGAACACGCTGGCCATCTTCGGTCCCACGGACCCCGGTCGCTGGGCGCCGCGGGCGGCGCGATTGCACATCGTGCGGGCGGCGGACGGACGGATGGAGAGCGTCACGGCAACGCGCGTCGTTCAGCAGGCGGTCGAGGCACTTTGACTGAATCGATGGGATCGGATCAGTAGCGGGGGCTGAGCGTGATCTTCAAAGGCAGGACTTTTTCCGGCTCGACTGTGATCTCGGAACTCCACGTGAAGAAACCCACTTTCTGCAGCGTGACCATGTGCGGGCCTGCGTCGAGTTCGATCGGCTTCATGATCGGCGTGATTCCGAACAGAACACCGTCGACGTAAAACTCCGCGCCCTCCTGGGTGGCTAGGCTGACTATCCCCTTGAGCTTTTCCAGGGTGACGTCGCGGCGGGACAATTCACCGGCGACGATCTTGATGTGCTCGGTATAGGTGCGGTAACGCGGGTGCCTGCACTCGATCTTGTGCTGCCCGGCCTTGAGCTTCAGCGAGAGCGCCGGCGGCGTGTCGCCCGTGTACACGCCGTCGGTATAGATTTCCGCGTTGGGACGCGCGTTGATCGAAAGCCAGCCTTCCCGGGCCGATGGCGCAGCGGGCTCGCTCGTTTTTTCTTGAGGAGGGGCGGACTTTGCCGGCACGTCCGCAGCCGGGGGCGTGGTCGTCCTTGCGGGCGCGAATGCCTCGCCGATGTTGGCGTTCGTGCGCGCCGGCCTGCGCTGCTCGACCTCGGGACCGTCCGGCGCCGTCTCGGAGCCGGACGGCGCGGATGCGGATTGCGTCTCGCCGACGAGATCGCTGACATCGAAATCGTACACCTGGGTTTCGACGGAAGTCGCGTTCGCCTGCTGCAGTTGTGGTTTCGGGTCGTCGTAGGTGAACACGGGCAGACGCGCGCGCAGCGATGGATTGACCAGCAGCACCGCAGTGGCCGCAGCGATCAGCACGAAGCCGACCAACGCGGCTACTCCTCCCTTATTGATGCGTGCCGGGCCGGCAGCCGGAACCGGTTTTTGCACCACCTGGGTGGCATGCGGATGTTCGAGCAGCGCCGGCACGTGTTTCGCGGCTGCCGCCAGCCGATCCGGACCGAGGTAAGACTCGATCGCTTCGCGCAGCTCCCTCGCGGATTGGTAGCGGCGGTCGCGGTTCTTGTCGAGCGCCTTGTCGACGATTGCCGCCACCTCGTCGGGCACGTCGGGGTTTTGCCGCTGCGCCGCCGGTATTTCCTTGTTGATGATGTTCTGAATGACGCCCATGTAGTTCTCGCTGGCGAAGGGCTGCTTGCCGGTGAGCAGTTCGTACAGCACGGTGCCGAGCGAGAACAGGTCGCTGCGGTGATCGACGCTTTCGCCGAAGGCCTGCTCCGGCGACATGTAGAGCGGCGTGCCCAGGATCGAGTTGGCGGCGGTTTGCGAAGTCGCGGCTTGGGTCAGCTTGGCGAGCCCGAAGTCGGTGATCTTCGCGATACCCGTTCGCGTCAACATGATGTTGCCCGGCTTTATGTCCCGGTGCACGATCCCCTTGGCGTGGGCGTGCTCGAGACCAAGGCAGATCTGGCGCACGACGGAGAGAGCGAGGTCGCACTTGATCGGCCGCCACCGTTGCATGATGTCGCTGAGGCTTTCGCCCTCCACGAACTCCAGCACCATCTGATAGCAGCCGTCTTCAATGCCGAAGTCGATGACACGGACGATGTTTTCGTGGTCCAGTGAAGCTGCCGCCTTCGCTTCCAAGACGAAGCGGGCCGTGAAATTCTCGTCGTGCGTGAGGTGCTGGTGGAGGCGCTTCACGGCCACGACGCGGTCCAGCGACGTTTGCACCGCCTTGAACAATACGGCGGTCCCTCCGGAAGCGACCGTCTGTATGATCCTGAATTTCTTGGAGTCGTCCACCGGTTGCCTACCTTGCCAGCAACAACCGCTCCGCCAGGTATGAGGGAAGGCCCTCGGAGAGTATCTTCTCCTGGGACACGGCGATGTCGTAGGGAATCCTCATGAACTCGATCGACCCCGCTTCTTCATCCAGCACGACTGCGCACGCGTCGGGGTTGTTGTCCCTGGGCTGTCCCAGGCTTCCGATATTGATGAAATAGCGGTGGTCGTCGTCCACGAACACCTTGTCTTCGCGGACTACCTCCATCTTGCCCGTTGTGCGGCCAATACGGACCAGGACCGGGAGGTGGGTGTGTCCGACGAAACAGAACTTCTGCCCGATGCGGTTGAACACCTCCGCAACGTCCTCGAGTGTCCGGATATAGCTGAACTTCATGGGATCGATGGGCGAGGCGTGCGTGAAACAATAGTCGCCGTCGATGTATTGCAGCGGCAAAGTGGAGAGCAGTTCCTTGTCCGCGTCGCTGAGCGTGTTGCGCGTCCACTCCACGGACTGGCGCGCGATGGGATTGAAGTCGTCGTACCCGATGACTCCGGCGACGGCCAGGTCGTGGTTACCGGCGAGAATGAGATTGGCCCGATCACCGATCGTATCCAGGCAGGCGGAGGGATCGGCGCCGTAGCCGACTATGTCGCCCAAGCACATGAGTTGGTACGGATCGAGCTTCTCCGCGGCTTCGAGCGTGGCCTGCAAGGCCTCGAGGTTCCCGTGGACGTCGGAAATCAGAAGGTAACGCATTGTCACTCCTGGAAGATGAACTCTTCGTTCGCGATCTTGATTTCGTCGTTGTTCCTCAGCTCGATCTCCCTCACCGGCTTGCCGCTCACGGAAACTCGCCGCAGGCCGTGCACGTGCCGGAGGATGACGCGGTCGTGGTCCCGGACAATCTCGGCATGTCTTTTGGCGATGAATATCCCTTCCACCACCACATCCGAAGATACGTCGCTCCCGATCGTGAGGCGGTCCTTCCTCAGCTCGATTATCCTGTCGCCGTACTCCGTCTTCATGATCAGCTTGGGCGCCTTCGCCAGCTTCGGCCGGACGGACGGGACCTCTTGCGGTACATGCACCGCGTTGGAGGCGGCGTTGATGATCATGGTCTGGTCGAATCCCTGGATGGTTTCACCCACGGGCACGGCCTGTCCGCCTTGACGGCGGAAAACGATCTTGTGCTTGCCGATACAAACCACGTCCCCATCCTCGAGCTTGGCGCGTCCGACCCTCTGATTGTTGAGCAGGGTGCCGTTGAGACTGTCGCAGTCGCGAATGTAGTAGTTGCCTTTCTCTTCCTCGAGCACGGCGTGAAGCCGGGAGACGGCGAGGTTGTCGATGACGATGTCGTTGTCGGGCGTCCTGCCGATCCTGAACTGGGGCCGGTCGAACACCCAGTGGTCGATTTCTTTTTCCTTGAACTGCAAGCTGACAAGAGGCGGCTTCGCGAGGTAAAGCTCCTCGAAGTTGCCGTCGAAGTCGTGATCGATCGTCTTGGCGTCCTGGGCGTACGTCACCAGCAAGTCCTCATAGAGGCTGATGGTGAGCGGCCGCTCGGCCGCGATGGTGTAGATCTTTACCAGGAACTCCTCGCGAAACGTTCCCTCGCGCGGCGTGGGTAGCGACTTCTCGTGGAACAGCGCTTCCACGGCGCCCTTCTCGTAGCGGAGCAAGGCCGTGAAGTTCTCCTTGACGGCGCTGACCACACAGCTCTTGCCCTCCTCCTCGATCTTGTCCAGAAGCTCGTCGAGGTCCACCAGCGTCGTCATGACGCGCAGCGCCGGCTTCTTCTGAAAGAGGATCAGTATCGAATGCAGCATCTTGCTGGTCAATTCGTAGCAAGTCATCTGGGGGAAGTTCATCGCGCCCGCAGCGAGAAGGAAGTCACGGATGGAGGTATCCTTGAGCTGGTCCTCCGAGATCCATCCGGCGGCGTAAATCTGGCTCTCGCGGAAGAAGAGAAAGCGCTGCTCGGAACCGTCGTAGAGCTCGAGACAGCACGGTCTGGTCCGGCTCAGCGAAACACAACGCGACGCGTGTTCGTCGAGATGGGCCTTGGTGAAATCGTCGCGGTGGTCGACGATCGAGATGTACGGGAGTACGATTCTCACGGTGCCGGCTTTCCTTTTTTCCGAATCGGATAATCGAGACGCGCGACGCGGTACCGGTTCCGCGGGGGGCAATTTCTATGCCAGGGATGGGGAGGGCAGGATGGGCGGTGGTCCCGTATCTGTCGTCAAATCAGCCCGGTACGGGCGGATACATTTTGCCGGGCCGCGATGGCGTGCCTGCGCCGTGCAAATATAGAATCAGGTCGCAAGGTGGCGGCCTGGCGCTCGGGCGTTCCCGGCGCTTCGTTTTGTGGCGTCGGAATGCGGATAACGCCGCTTGGCTTCTTGACGCGGCGCGTTGTCCTATGATATAATCTTCGGGATTCCGGCGGCGAGTCTCACCATCGGGGGAATCTACGGAGTTGTGTCAGAGCTGCAGATTTGGGCACCCGTGAGAGGTGTGGGGAGCGGGTGTTTTTTTGTTTGAAAGGGGGAACACAGTTTGCGTTCCACTGGCAAAGTCAAATGGTTCAACGAGAGCAAGGGCTACGGGTTCATCCTCCAGGATGGAGGGGGGAAGGACGTTTTCGTTCACTACTCGGAAATCAAGGATGAGGGCTATCGTACGCTCACCGAGGGAGAGACCGTCGAATTCGAGTTGTCCGAAGGTTCGAAGGGTCCCCAGGCGAAAGCCGTAGTCCGGAACGGGCGCAAACAGGCATCAGCCCCGGCCGAGTAAGCGACTTATTCCTTGTCCAACCGTTTGAGGTTGCGACGGGCCTTTTCGTTTTCAGGATCGATCTCGAGCGCCTTGTCCCAGGCCGTTCTGGCCTGTTCGCGGTCACCGCGTTTGAAGTAGGCGTTTCCGAGGTTGATGTAAGCCGACGCGCTGTCCGTGCTCCGGTTCAGCGCCTGGGTGTACATCTCGATCGCCTGGTCGTAGTCACCGCGTTTATAATGGATGTACCCGAGGTTGTTGTACGCTGCGGGCAGATCCGGATTGAGCTTGATCGCGGTGCTGAACGCCTCTTTGGCGTCGTCTTCCTGCTGTAGCTCCGTGTAGACCAACCCCAGGTTGTTCCAGCACTCGGCGAAATCGGGATCGAGCGAGACGGCCTCGACGAACTGTTCCCGCGCCAGCTCGAATTCGCTGTTGTGATAGCTCGATACTCCGAGGTTGTTGTATTTCCTGGCTTCCTTTTTCTTGACGGAGACCGACTCGTCTTCGGGATGCTCCTTGCCCTTCTCCATGGCGGCGAGCAACTCCGTTCCCCGCTTCTCGATGCGGTCCAGTTGCTCGCGCCAGGGGTTCGCCCGCTCGGCGAGCTCGCGCGCGCGCGACTCGTTCTCTCGCTGCCACTCGCCCAACCGCGTCTCCACGTTTTCGTGGGCGCGGAGCACGTCTCCGATGCGGCTCTTTATCGACTCGATCTCCCCGGACAGGTCTTTCTGACGCCCTTTTTCGAGGAGCGCGGTAAGCGTCTCTTCGATCTTCTTCGCCATGGCGTCCGGTCCCGGGATCGCGGCCTCGAGCTCGGAGATCTTCGCGGCCAGCGCGTCGTGTTTCTCGCGCAAGGTCTTGAGGGTCTCGTCTATGTTCATCACCAGGTCGGACACCGTGGTGGCGAAGCTCTCGATACCCTCCTCCCGGGAATCGATCGACTTGTGGAGTCCCTCTATTTCACTGCTCAGGTCGTTGATCTTGCCCAGGTCCACCTCGGGCTTCCAACCGTCGAGGAGTCCGCTGATTTCTTTCCTGAATTCCCTCAAGGAACTCTCCTGCTTTTTCTCGGCCTCGCCCAGGCCCGAAATCAGCTCGGCCACACTCTTGGTCTGGAATTTCCAGAACTTGTCCAGTTCCTTGGTGATCTTGGCGGCCGTCTTCTCGGAACCCGACGAACTGTGCTTCTTCAATTGCTCTTCCACCCCATCCATCTTCCCGACCTGCTTCTCGATCGCGTCGATCTTCTCGGAGCGTCGTTCCACGGCTTCGATCTTCCGTGTCTGTTCCTGCGCGAGCTCGAAGATGGTGTCGATCTTACACGCGCCCAACTGCTTCATGTAAAAGCGACACGTCTCCTTAAGGCAGAACAGATGAGACGGTGCGGACACCCCCGGCTGCTTGGCCGTGGCCGGTTTGGTCTGGACGCCCACGGATGTGCCGCCGTCGTAACCGAGTATGACCACGCCCTCCGCCGGGGCCGCGTTGTTCATCGGCGGGATCTTGTCGCGCTCGGGCGAGTCGATCTGGAGAATGTCGGCCCGGTCCTCACCGATCATGTGCGAGATGAATGGACAGATTTTCATCGCAACGCTCCTTCGTATCAGTCGTCTTGCAGTGACGTGGTTTTTTCCAGAACGGGCGGCTGTGCCTCCCGGTCCCGGCGATGGTCATTACGTTTGAGTTTATCCGCGTCGCCGGCACGCGAAGGCCGGGACTGATCTGGGGGCTCCGGCGATGCCGGGGGCGCCCCCTTGGAAAGTCCCTTCCGCTCCTGACAGGCCTCGATATCGTCTGTGGACGACCCGGTGACTCCCGATCGTTCCAAACGATCTTCGACGGCCGGGTCGGTCTCCGCCGGAGGTCGCCCCGGCGCCGGTGCCGCAGCTTGCGGCTCCGGCCGGGATGGAGGCGCAGGGATTTGATCCCCAGCTGCTTCGGGCTTCCGGCCCTGGCTTCCCGGTTCACGGGAAGACTCGACCGGCGGCGGCTCGGCAACCGCCGCGCTTTGCTCCTCGTTCTCCACGTGGAAGAATATCCGTGCCCCGGCCTCGCGAAGCACCTCCGCCGCCCGTTTCGCGCCAGCCGCGTCCATGTCGAAGGTCAACCCGTCGGGTGGAAGGGGCTTGCGCTCCGGCTCCTCGTCGTAGGCCGCGGCGGTCGTGTCGGCCGCCATTTTTTCCTCGGGACCGGTCTTCCCGAGCGGCTCCGTGTCACCGTGATCCGCAATGCTCATGACCTTCTCTCCTTGCGTCTCCAGCCAGGACGTGTCTTCCGAACTCTCGCTGCCGGACGCAGCGGACGGGGTTTGCTTCTCGGCAGGCTCGGCGGCGCTGTTTTCGCCGTCCCGCACGGGCCCGCCCCGGCCGGCGGCTACGTCTTCGGCCGCGAGCAGGAGGCCCTCTTCCAGGGCGGCCGGCGGCTGTTTCGGTGCGGCAGCTGCCGTTTTCTCCGAAATCGATTCCCGTCCCGCCGAGGGTCGCACGCCGCCGTCGGCCGGCCGTTCGCCTCCGCCGGGAGAGGACGGCGACGATCCGGAAAACCCGGTGGAGAAGCGGAACTCTTTGTTCTCGAAGTGCTCGAAACCGGATCCGTCATCACTCGCGCCCGTGACGGGCGTTTCCTTTGCGTACTTCTCCAGCAACTTCACCAGCCGGGGATCACGCTCTTTGTGCTTCTCCACGACGGTGAGGATCGTGGGGACGTCGTTCGGTGAGTTGTTGGCGACGGCCTCGAGGATCTCCACCCCTCGATCGGTGTTCCCGGCCTGCAGCGCGAGCTCGGCATGGAACAACATGATGTCGGTCGGCAGGAAGCGATTGGCGGACTTGCCCTCCAACCACTGCAACACCTCCGGTCGCCTCGATTCTTCCCGGCATAGCTTCCGGAGCATGTCGAGCGCGCGGAGGGGCTGTTCCGCGTGGAGCGCTGCGTCGACGTACACGAAATGGATGACGGCGCACTCGCCGATGTTCTCCACGAACGGTTGGGTCAATTCCAGGATGTGTTTCGCCTTGTCCGGATTCTTAGCCAGGAGCTCCCGCAGCAGCTCGGTGGCCCGCTGCACCTCGCCCTTGACGAGCAGGATCTCGACCAGGGCATCTTGAAGGTATTCCGGGGGGCTTTCGAACTTGCCGGAGAGATCACGCAGCTGCTGGAGGCATTCATCGGAAAGCTTCGCGTCGAGCTTCACGGCTTGCACGAAGCGGGATACGGCCTTCTCGTACTGCTCCGAGACCATCAGCGAGCACGCGTACGCGTATCGAACCCTTGCCGCGTTCGGATGCTTCTTTTCCATCCCGGCAAAGAACGGCTCCAACACGTCGTTTTCCACCGGTTTCTCCTCGAGTATGTCGAGGAATGCGCGGAGTGCTTCCTTCATCCGGCCCAGGCGAAGGTACAGCAGTCCCTCGCCCACGGCGACGACCACGGCCTCGCCTGTGAGGGTATGCCCGCTGTTCGTCGCCGAAGCGACGGTTTGCTTCTTCTGGCGCGTGCGCTGCAAGAGCTCACGGACGTTGCGTTCCTGGAGATCATCGAGCATGTCGCTGGCGCGGCTGAGGTCGCGGTGTTTGATGGCCTGATCCAGGAGGAACTTCCCCAGTATCGGGTCCTTCAGCGTCCGCATCCTCTCCCGCCCGAACGAGTCGATCCGCTCCCTCTCGCCTGCGAAGCGGCCTTCCGCCTTCTTCAAGAACTGGGTGGCCTTGAGCGACTCGCCGGCTTCGAGACACACGTCGGCCGCTTCCAGATAGAGCTCCACCTGATCGGGGAACTTCTGGAGAGCTTCGTTCAGGCGTTCGAGCGCCTTGTGGTGATTTCCCTTACGCTTCTCCTGGAGAGCTTTCTCCAGGATCGACGACACTTTGTTGTCCATGGGTCCCTGTGTGGGATGATTGATAGCTTCTCCGGGAGGGCACTAGCGAATCGTGTACCAGCGCGCGGGTCGATCGACCGAACGGGGAGCGGTTTGTAACTGATTGAAAACACTCCGATTGTAGTTGCGAACGGCGCGACGGATCATCGCAGAAAGCTAGCGGCCGCGGCTATGCATGCAAAATGCACGCGGCGCCGCTCCGCCTGGCGAAGAACCAGGGAGAGGGTTGCGTTCCAGCACGGAAATCATTAAGGTTAAATTGCTTTCGCAGGACGAGTCGGGGTTCTTTTCCTGGTCGGAAGGGCACGTTGGGCCCGGCTTCGGGGCAGGGAGTTGAGTTCCAATTGAGCGGGATATTCACGTTGTCGGTGGAATGCAGACTCGCTGCCTCCCACGTTCTCCAAGGGTGTCCGCCGTGCGATTGTCTCCACGGCCACACGTGGACCGTCCGGGCGTACTGGGCCTTCAGCCGGCTCGACGGCTCCGGCATGGCGATCGACTTCCACGCGCTCAAGGGTGTCCTCAACGAGCACGTGCGCAAGCGGTACGATCACCGGCATCTGAACGACATCCCTCCTTTCGATATAGTCCCCGCGACGGCCGAGAACCTGGCGAAAGAGGCTTTCGGGCTTCTGCAAAAGCGCTTCGACCCCGGTCCGGCGGGCCGCCTGCTCCGTGTCGAGGTGTGGGAGGGGCCGGACGCGTGCGCCGCGTACGAAGAAGCAAAGTGACACCGACGCGCACCGAAGCCGATGGAAAGCGGGCTTCTACATGATCAACGCCCCTAAGGACGGGGCGGTCGCTCTGGTGAGCGGCGGCCTCGATTCCGTGGTGTCGCTGGCGGCGGCGGACAGAGAACTGGACGTCCGGCTGGTTTTGTTCTGCGACTACGGCCAACGCGCGCGCGAGAGCGAGCGCGCCTCCGTCCTGGGCGTCGTCAACTACTATGGATTGCCGTTTCGCGAAGTGAGCCTCCGGTGGTTGCGGGACCTTGCCCCGGCGGGCATGCGCGGTCCGGCCGAGGGAGAAACGGAAGTGGATGAAACCGCCCCGCTCGACGGGAACGAGGACGTGTGGGTCCCCAATAGAAACGGCGTTTTCATCAATGTCGCGGCCGCGTTCGCCGAGAGCTACGACTGCTCGCACGTGGTCACAGGCTTCAACCGCGAGGAGGCGGAGGAGTTTCCGGACAACACCGGCGCATATGTCGATGCGGTGAACCGGGCTTTGCTCTTCTCGACGCGTAACGGAGTCAAAGTGGTGAGCTTCACCCTCGACCTCACGAAACGGGAGATCCTTCGAAAAGGGATCGAAGTGGGTGCGCCGCTCAGCGTAATATGGAGCTGTTATCGCAGCGGCGAGCGGATGTGTGGAAAGTGTCCGTCCTGCCGGAAGCTCATGCTGGCGATCGATGCGTTGCCGGCCGACGATCGGCCGGTGATCGAGTTCGAACGTTAGGCGGCGCTACGGCTGCGGTCGCGGGCGTGCGCTGCCGGAACTGAAGGCAAAAATGACGCTGACGCACTACAAAATCCTCGCGGAGAAGATCACGTATACCGGGGCCGAGCTGAAGAGCGGATGGGTCCAACGCCAAACGGGTCTGGAGGGGGACGCCGCGGCAGCGTTCTTGGGCCCGTGCCGGGTCGCGACCGAGGACCTGGTGGACCTCGATGACGCGCGGGACGGTTTCCATATTCGGGCCGCGGAGATGGCGCACGTCATCATCGAACACCAGGGGCTGTCGTTACAGGCGACGGTGCTGCGGCAGCGCTTGCTGGCCAGCATCCTGTGCGAGATGCTCCGCGAGCGGGGAAAGCCGGTGAAGCGCGAAGGGGATGACCTCTTCTACGATGGACGCAAGCTGACGGTCTCGATCGCCGCCCCTTCGCGCCATTCGTGCCTGATCCATCTCGGGATCAACGTCGACCCGGAAGGGGCGCCCGTGCCTGCGGTGGGACTGGCGGAACTGGGTGTGCCGCCGATCGAGTTGCTGGAAACGCTCCTGCAGCGCTATCAAAAGGAAATGAGCACCGCGGCGCACGCGGAGACGAAAGTGCGGATGGTCGATTGACGCCGAGGATACGATGAGACTCAGCGATGTTCGATTGAAGACGCGACTGATGGGCAGGGCCGCAATCGGGCCCGAGGCCCCGTCCGGTTTCGTGTCGGAGATATTCTGCTCGCTGCAAGGCGAGGGATTGTTCGTCGGGGAACGGCAGATCTTCGTTCGCACCGCCGGTTGCTCGGCGACGTGCAGCTGGTGCGACACCGTCCACAGCAAGGAGCGTACGCCGCAGTGCGTGGTCCACGGCCGGGAACGGAGGACCCACGCCAATCCGGTGTCGCTGAAAGGTGTGGTGGGGGAAGTCCTGCTCTTGTCCAAGGAGAACGATGGTACGCGGGTGGTGAGCGTGACCGGGGGAGAGCCCCTGGAGCAGCCCGAATTCGTCACCGCCCTCGCGGAGCGGCTCAAGGCTCTCGGTTTTACGGTGCACCTCGAAACCAATGGGCTCCACGGCGACGCCTTCCAGTCGGTGCTCCCCTTCGTTGATGTGGTGGCGATGGACATCAAACTCCCCTCGGCGGTCGGCATCGAAGCGTGGGACCCGCACGCCGATTTTCTCTCGCGGATCCGCGGTACGGCTTTCGACCGCGAGACGAATCCCGCCGCCAAACCGCTCTTCGTCAAAGTCGTGGTCGACGGCCGGTCCACGCGTGAGGAGGTGGAGCGGGCCGTTCGCCTGATCGCGGCGGTGAGCCCCAAGACGCCCCTGGTACTCCAGCCGGAGAGCACGTCGTTTCTCTTTGGCCGGCCGGACCGGGGCGACGTCCGCATGTTGTTCGGTTTCCTCCACGAATGCCGGGTGCGCGCGTCGACGATCCTGGAAGACGTCCGCGTAATCCCGCAGTGCCACAAGATCCTTCACGTGCGGTAGGTGTTGCGATGAGCGGAGACCCAGCATGAGCATCGATCCCTTGAGCGCCATTCTCGGCTTTGTCGTGTTCATCTTTTCCGTCATCGTTCACGAGAACGCGCACGGCCTGGCCGCCGATCATTTCGGAGACCCCACCGCCCGGCTCGCGGGGCGGATCACCATGAATCCGATCCCGCACATCGATCCTGTGGGAAGCATCGTCCTGCCCGCGATCGCGATGACACAGGGGTTCATGTTCGGGTGGGCCAAACCGGTCCCGGTGAATTCGGCGAACTTCCGCAATCCGGTGGTGCACAATGCCTATGTCGCGGCGGCGGGCCCGGCGTCCAACCTGCTCCTGGCGCTTGGCGGCGCGCTGCTCTGGATCACCGTCGGGCTCGTGTTCAAGCATGCGTCCGGCCTGAACGCGGAGGGGAGCCGGCTGCTGTTGTTCTTCAACACCTTGTGCGGCAATCTCATCATGTGGAATTCGATCCTGGCCGTGTTCAACCTCATCCCCATCCCGCCCCTGGACGGGCATTGGATACTGGTTCGATTTCTACCGCCGGGACCCCGGGAAGCAGTCGCCTCCATCGGGCCGTACGGGTTCCTGATCTTGATTGGGCTCATGGTATCGGGCCTGTTGTGGAGGATCCTCTCACTTCCCGTGACCCTGGCCGTCAGCGGCTATCACACCCTCGTCAACGTCGCCCTCGAGTACTTGTGAGTCTGCGCATCGTTTTCGAGTCCACAAATGAAAAGCCCCTCCGTCAACGTGACGGAGGGGCCCCAAAGTCACTCGCGAAGATCGATTGTCAACGCTGGTTGTCGTAGCCGGTTCCCCGATCTCTCTCCGGCGACATGTTGATCGTGACCGACGCGAACGAGCTTTCAGCGCCCTTCACACTCACCGTCGTTACAAGATACTCGTAGCGAACTTGGAGTTCCGTGGTCGTGTCAATGTATCGGTTGACCCTGATGGGGTCGTCGTTCAGCAGCCCAATCCGGGTCTCGGCGGGCTCGTGCCGGTACACATTGTAACCAACGACATTCGGTTGAGCGCTGGCGTCCCAGCTGAGGGAAACGCCATCCGGGTGCAGCATCGCCCTCACGTTGGAGGGCGCAATTAGCGGCGCCTCGTTCAGAAGGGCCGGACTGATCGCGTTTTCTTCGCTGCATCCGAGGATGAGCCCCGAGACGCAGAGCAGCACGACGCTGATAATGACATGCTTGCGGATCGCCATGTCGGTTGCCTCCTTAGTGGGATATCCCGAGACCGGAAGTACCTGGCCGGATACGTGCCGGTTGCTTGCGTGGCCACGGGATAGTGCGATGTGGAGAAGCTGGAGCATGTACGGTGACTACCCCGCGGCCGGGTTCCCACTGAGCAAGGGGTATACCAATCGCAATTCGTCGCATGAGGACGCCGTAAATCCCGGTCGCCGGTCCGAGGGCGCGCGGCCGCGTCCCTCCAGTGTCGCGTTGTTCCTCAAACTGCCCGTACGCCGTCTCAAATTGAAAACCCGCGTTGCACAGTGGCCTCAGGCGGCGGAAAAGGCGTCCCGAGCCCACGAAAAACCCCTTGACTTTCCACAAGTTAACCGGCAAAATCGGCCGGAGTAACCACAGTCGCGTACATCCGGAAGGAGGCCAGCGGATATGACGAAAGCCGAAATCGTGGAAGACATCGCCAATAAGACCGGCTTGACGAAAAAAGACGTGGCGTCTGCCATGGATGAATTCCTCGAGGCAATCTCACGGGCTCTCGTCGAGGGCAAGCATTACGAGATTCGGGGATTCGGCACGTTCAAGGTCAAGCACCGCAAGGCCCGGATGGCCCGTAATCCCCGGACCGGCGACGCAGTGCCCGTTCCCGACCGGAAGGTCCCCGTGTTCAAGGTGTCCAAGGAGTTGAAGGACTTGGTGGCGAACGCCTGACGCTCCGGGCCCGACACCGTCCCATCTCACCCAGTCAGCATGACCCGCCTTCGGCGAGCCGACTCTCGCGAAGGCGCGGCGGAGCAGCGGAGCTGCGATGCCCCGAACCATCGATCTGCGAAGTGACACCGTCACCAAACCCGTTCCCGCGATGCGGGCGGCGATTGCCAACGCCGAGGTCGGTGACGATGTGTTCGGCGACGACCCGACCGTGAACGCGCTCGAGGAGCGCGTGGCGCGCATGTTCGGCGCCGGAGCGGCGATATTCGTGCCCAGCGGGACGATGGGCAACTTCGTGTCGATCGCAAGCCTGACCTCTCCCGGGGACGAAGTCATCGTCGAAAGGTATTCCCACGTTTTCAACAACGAGGTCGCCTCCTATGCGGCCTTGGCCGGCGTCCAGCTGAACGTGCTCGATGGCGACCGCGGGGTGCTGACCGCCGCCGACATCGAGCCCCACATCCGGCCCGAAAACGTGCATACGCCCCCGACACGAGTGATCGCGATCGAAAATACGCACAACCGGGCCGGGGGCCGCATCTACCCGTTCGAAGAGATGAAAGCGATAAAAGCGCTGGCGGAGAAGCACGGCCTCTACGTACACCTCGATGGCGCCCGGCTGGCGAATGCCCACGTGGAAACCGGGATCTCGTTTGCCGAGTACTACACCTGCGCGGACACGGTGAGCATGTGCTTTTCCAAGGGACTGGGGGCTCCGATCGGGTCGATTGCCGTGTCCCGCGCGGAAGTGATCACGAAAGCTCGCAAGAAACGTAAACAACTGGGCGGCGGAATGCGGCAGGCCGGTATACTGGCGGCGGCGGCGCTGTACGCGCTCGATCACCACATTGATCGCCTGCGTGAGGACCACGCCAACGCCAAGCGGCTGGGAGCGATGATCGATGCGACCGAGGGGCTTTCACTCCTCTCTCCGGTCGAGACCAACATCGTGATCTTCCACGTGCACCCTTCGGCCTTCACGGTTCCGGATTTCCTGCATCGCCTGGCCGATGCCGGCGTGCTCGCGGTGCCGTTCGGCCCCTCGCTCGTGCGGATGGTCACCCATCTCGACGTCTCCGCCGCCGATATCGACCGCGTGGGAGCGGTGCTCTCGACCCTGCGGCGGCGCTGACGCCCTCGACCGATGGTCACACCGGAAAAGGAAAAGGCGACGGGAACGCTCACGCTGGTGAGCACGCCGATCGGCAACCTCGGCGACATCACGGCGCGGGCGCTGGACGTGCTCCGGTCGGTGGACGCCGTTCTCGCCGAGGACACGCGTCATTCCGGCATACTCCTCGCGCATTTCGGAATCCGCCAGAAACTCATCGCCTACCATGACCACAACAAGGAGCGCGTGACGCCCGGCATTCTGGGACGTTTGCTCTCCGGCGAAAACATCGCGCTCGTTAGCGACGCGGGCACGCCCGCTGTTTCGGATCCCGGCTTCTTCATCACGCGGGCGGCCATCGAAGCCGGCATCCCCGTCACCGTCGTCCCGGGCGCAAACGCGATCCTGCCTGCGCTGGTCATGTCGGGGTTTCCGACCGACAAGTTCGTCTTCGAAGGGTTCTTGCCGAGAAAGAGCGGGGAGCTGGCGCGCTGGATCGAGGAACTCGCGAGCGAGCGTCGCACGGTGATTTATTTCGTGTCGCCGTATCAGCTGGTGAAGGTCCTCCGCGCTTTCGCCGAGCGTTTGCCCGACCGGACAATAGCCGTGGTGCGGGAAATCACGAAGATCCACGAGGAAATCGTACGCGGCACGACGCGCGATCTCCTGCGCCGCTACGAGGGAGAGAGGGTGCGCGGCGAGATCGTGCTGGTGGTGAAGGCCGGGCCTCCGGCGGTCGCGGGACGGCAATCGCGCCGCGGGCCCCTTGACGGCGATGGAGTGGAATGATAGGTTGGTCACTCCCATGACGAAGCACCAGTTCAAGTCCATCCTGCGCAAGATACTGTCACCGGCGGTTTCGACCCTGAGCGCGTGGGGCGTACCACCGGTGCTGGTGACGCTGTTCGGCCTGGTGCTCGCGCTGTACGGCGCCATGGTGGTGGCGGAAGGGAAGCTGGCGCTCGGCGCCGTGTTCTTGCTCTTGTCCGGTTTCTGCGACGTCCTCGACGGGGACATCGCTCGGCGGCGAGGTGTGGCGAGTCGCTTCGGCGGGTTCCTGGACTCCACCCTCGATCGCGTGGGAGAGTTCGCCTATTTCGGCGGGATTCTGTATTACGCCGTCAACAGACCGGGCGGGGCAAGCGCTTACGTGTTCTGTGTGGTGATGGTGGCGCTGGCGGCGTCGATTCTCACCAGCTACGCGCGCGCGCGCGCGGAGGGGTTGGGGTATGCGTGCGCGGTCGGCATCATGGAACGGTCCGAGCGTCTCGCCCTCCTCGCCCTCGGATTGCTGTTGGGATACAAGGCGCTGGTGGTCATTCTCACCATTCTGGCCATCACCTCGGTGTACACGGTGATTCAGCGGATAGTCCACGTGTACCGGGTGTCGCGCGCCGACGACCGCGGCGCGGAGACGGCCGGCGGGGTCGAGAGTCCTGGCGGGAAGAACGCCAGCGACGGCACCGCCAAAACGTAACGCTACGATTGGTGAGGCGGCGCGGGTACTTTCGCCGATTACCCCCGCCGTGCTCGCCGGGCTCCGCGCGGGGCGGGGCCCCCAATCGGCGCCACCCGCGCCGCCATAACGCGTCGTTTTTTTTGGCCCATCAAGGTTGATTCCCTGTTATCGCGAGTTGCGTCCCTTGAACTTCGCGTCCAGAGCGCTCAGGACGGCGCGGTGTACGTCCTCCACCGGCTCAGATCCGTCGATCATCGCCAGCGGGCCGGCGTGCGCCTTATAATAAGAAGCCAGACGGATGTAGTTGTCCGAGATGGTCTGAAGGAAATCCCTGTTCTCGTAGATGGTGGGATTCTCCTTCCGCAGAGAGATGCGGCGCAGGCATTCATCGACCGCCACCGAGAGATAAATCGTGAGGTCGGGGACGGCGAAACCGCGGTTGATCTCGATCACCCAGTCGGCCGAAATGGATGGGTCGAGGGTCTGGTATGCGAGCGACGAGTACAGGTAGCGGTCGCTGATCACGTGCAGGCCGGTGGCTCGGCGGCTTTCGATCGATCGGGAATGCTCCAAGCGATCGGCGGCGAAGAGCAGGGCGAGTTCCCGCTCGCTCAGTTGGTGGCGCATCTTGCGGCCCGCCAGTACGTCGCGAATGAGCCTGCCGATGGGGCTGTCGGTCGGTTCACGCGTGAGAAGACTCTTGGTCTTGAGCTTCTCGAGGTGCTCGTGCAGCAAGGCCGCCTGGGTGGTCGTGCCGGCGCCATCCAAGCCTTCCAGGACGATGAACTTGCTCGAATCCGTCCACATGGTTTCAGCCGGGCGGGGCCGCGGGTGGTACTGACGCGACGAGTCCGCCTCGATCGTTATTCAATAGCACAGTACCGGGTTATACAGGAAGCCACTTTTCTACCTGTCCTCCGGCGACCGGTCATGGGGGCGAAGTCGCTCAACCTGCTTCAAACACACACGTTTGCCCCGCCAAAACGCACGGGAACGCACGGATGCTGGTTGCCCGTTCGGGCGGGGCGTATTATATTCCAGGGGCTCAAGGGAGCAACGGAACTGAGTACACGGCATTCGCTTCCACGCCGCGAGGTCCATCCCGGGTTGTGGCCGATGGTACCAGGCGCGCGGAATGCATTATGCTTGACTCTGATGAAAACTACCGTTGACGATTCTCTGCCAGCCCAAGGAGGCCCGTCCGTGAAGTTGCTCTCGACTCGCAAGTCGATCCTCGTCACCCTCGCCGTCATCCTGTCACTGTTCACGCTGGGCGCGTTTGCCGACAGCCGAACGGAGGATCAACAGGAAGACATACTCCACGATCTCGATATCTTCGCGAAGGTCGTCGAGAAGGTAGACAAGTACTACGTAGACGACGTGAATATCGATGAGATGGTGCGGGAAGCCGTCCAGGAAATGCTGGGACGTCTCGATCCTCACAGCCAGTTCCTGGCGGGCATCGATTACGAAGACCTGATGATGAACACGCGTGGGGAATTCGGCGGACTGGGTATCTACATCACCTTCCGTGACAATTACCCGACGGTCATATCTCCGATCGACGATACGCCGGGCGAACGCGCGGGCCTGAGGGGTGGCGACCAGATAGTCGAGATCGAGGGCATGAGCACCGAGGGCTGGCGGGTGGACAAGGCGGTGGGCTATCTGCGCGGCGATGCGGGCACGAAGGTCCGCTTCAAGGTGCGCCGGCCGGGATCTCAAGACGCGATCGAGTACGTGCTGACCCGTGAGGTCATCAACGTCAAGAGCGTGCCGTTCTACGGCAAGTTCGGAGACTACGGTTACATCAAGGTGTCCAACTTCTCCAAGCACACGGCCCAGGAGCTGGAGGCGGCGCTAAGCGACCTGGAGACCCAAGGCATGTCCGGACTGGTTCTCGATTTCCGCACGAACCCCGGGGGACTGCTGCAAACGGCAACCGAGGTGTCAGAGCTATTCCTCGAAGACAAGAAGTTGATCGTCTACACCAAGGGCCGTCTGCGGAGCAGCACCCGCGAGTACTACTCGACCAACCGCAAGGTCCACAACGGCTATCCGATCGTGGTGATGATCAACGAAGGGAGCGCCAGCGCGTCGGAGATATTCGCCGGCGCCATGCAGGACTGGGACGCCGCGTTCCTGGTCGGACAAACGTCGTTCGGCAAGGGCACGGTGCAGACGGTGTTCAGTTTGAGCGAGACGGAGGCGATCAAGCTTACCACGGCGAAGTACTACACGCCGTCGGGCCGGAGCATACACCAGGACCGCCACGAGGCGGAGCCCGACTCGGAAGGTGTCGCCGCCGAAATGCTTCGCGGCAGAGCGCGCACCGAGGTCGCCCAGGCGTTGGCGGATTCCGCCACAGCCGCTCGACCGCTGTATCAAACCGCCAGC
>Ga0316622_100000548_pt1 | contig 22002 bp, 21 predicted proteins | sample OWC_Aug_OW2_C1_D_FD_207646 | JGI IMG/M metagenome (GOLD analysis project Ga0316622, IMG submission 207646) | Wetland soil microbial communities from Old Woman Creek delta, Ohio, United States - OWC_Aug_OW2_C1_D5_C | ecosystem: Environmental > Terrestrial > Soil > Wetlands | place: USA: Ohio... | reverse complement strand
CACAATGAACTTGACCGACGTAAGCCCCTCCAGCCCCACCGGCCCGCGCGCATGCAGTTTGTCGGTGGAGATGCCGATCTCGGCACCGAGGCCGTATTCGAAGCCGTCGGCGAACCGCGTCGAGGCATTGACCATCACCGAACTGGAGTCGACCTCGCGCAGGAAGCGACGCGCGTGGCTGAGATTCTCGGTCACGATGCTGTCGGTGTGCTGCGAGCCGTACTTCGCAATGTGCTCGATCGCCTGCTCGACATTGTCGATCACCCGGATCGACAGGATCGGCGCCAGGTATTCGGTATGCCAGTCCTCCTCGGTCGCGGCCTCGATGCCGGCGAGGATCTTGCGGGTGGCGGCGCAGCCGCGCAGCTCCACGCCCTTGTCCTGGTACATCTTGCCGAGCGTCGGCAGCACCTTCTCGGCCACGGCGCGCGCCACCAGCAGCGTCTCCATGGCATTGCACACACCGTAGCGGTGGGTCTTGGCGTTGAAGGCGATCTTTACCGCCTTGTCGAGATCGGCCTGGTCGTCGATATACACATGGCAGACGCCGTGCAGGTGCTTGATCACCGGGATTGTGGCCTCGGCACTGATGCGCTCGATCAGGCTCTTGCCGCCGCGCGGCACGATCACGTCGACGTGCTGCTTCATGGTGATGAGCGCACCGACCGCGGCGCGGTCGGCGGTCGCGACCACCTGCACCGCATCCTCCGGCAGCCCGGCCTGCTTGAGTCCGGACTGGATGCAGGCGGCGATCGCCTGGTTGGAATGGATCGCCTCGCTGCCGCCGCGCAGGATCGCGGCGTTGCCGGACTTGAGACACAGGCCGGCGGCATCGGCGGTCACGTTCGGGCGCGATTCATAAATGATGCCGATCACCCCGAGCGGCACGCGCATGCGCCCGACCTGGATGCCGGACGGCCGGTAATTGAGGTCGGTGATCTCACCCACGGGGTCAGGCAATTGCGCGATCTGGCGCAGACCCTCGGCCATGCCGCCGATGCGCTCGGCGTTGAGGGTCAGGCGGTCGAGCAGCGCCTCGTCCAGGCCGTCACGCCGGCCGGCGTCGAGGTCCCTGGCGTTCTCGCTGATCAGCGTATCGCGCGCGCGCTCGAGCGCGTCGGCCATCGCGTGGAGCGCGGCGTTCTTGGCGGCGGTCTCGGCGCGCGCCATGGCGCTGGCGGCGCGGCGCGCGCGCTCGCCGAGCGTGCGCATGTACTCGCGGACGTCGGGCATGGCGGTGGCAGATGCGGTCTTCATGAGTTGATCTCCGAAAATTCGGCGCGCAGCGCGAACGCGGCCTGGCCGCTCACGGCCAGCAACAGGCGTTCGAGTTCGAGCCACAGGTCGCCGCGCGCGCGACCCTTGAGCACCCGGTCGAGCCGCGCCGCCTCGCGCAGGAAACCGAGCCAGACGCGTGCCCGGTGGCGGCGCAGCGCGGCGGCGACGATCGGCCGGCGGTTCTGCCAGACCCGGGCGAGCACTCCGGCCTCCGGTTTGCCGCGTGCCAGCTCGATGGCCAGCACGGAAAGCGCGCGCAACTCGCGCGCCAGCGCCCACTGCACCAGTATCGGCTCGGTGCCCTCGGCACGCAAGCTCGGGAGCATGCGCTCAACTGCCTGGGCATCCCCGCCGAGCGCGGCATCGACCAGTGCATAGATGCTGAAGCGCGCACTGTCGGCGAGGCTGGCCTCGACATCGGCACGCGCCACGGTCCCGCCGCCGACCAGCATCGCCAGCTTGTCGACCTCCTGGGCCGCGGCCAGCAGGTTGCCCTCCAGGTGCCAGGCAAGCAGCTCGACCACCCCCGGCTCGACCGCCAGCCCGCGGGCCTTGAGCCGCTGGCCCAGCCAGGCGGGAAAGCGCTCGGCGGCCAGCGGCCACACCGTCACCGCCACGCCGTCTGACTCGAGCGCGTGCATCCACGCGCTCTCGCGCTGCGCCTTGTCGAGCTTGCCGGTTACCACCAGCAGCACGGTATCGGCCGGCGGCGTGCGCCCGTAGTCGGCCAGCAACTCGGCGCCGGCGTCCCCGGGCCGCCCGGTCGGCAGACGCAGCTCGAACAGCCGCCGTTCGGCGAACAGCGACAGCGACTGGCTGGCGGTGCGCAGCTGGTCCCAGTCGAAGCCCGGACCGGCGGTGTAGAGGCTGCGCTCGTAGCCGTCGGCGACAGCACGCGCGCGGATCAGCGCGCAGCACTCGTCGATCAGCAGCGGCTCATCGCCGCTCACGACATAGGCCGGTGCCAGGCCGCGCTCGAGATGGCGGGCGAGCTGGTCAGCGTTGATCTGCATCGGACGGTGCCGCGGTATTGAGACTCGCCAGCCGCCGCAGGATCTGCTGGGCGGCGTCGCGGCGCATCTCGGTCTGGAGGAATTCGCTCTGCTTCTCGGTCGCGAGCACGTTCAGGCGGTCGAAGGTGTACTCGCGTTGCAGCTTCACCGCCTGGCGCGGCAGCAGCGGCTTGCCGTCGGTGTCGTCGAGCGAGAAATCCACCCGGTATTCGAGCAGGTAGGCGGAGACGCGGCCGCTGGCGTCGATCGCCAGCACCCGGCTGGCGCTCGACTCGCTATACAGCTGCAGCACCGGCACGCTCGCCGCCACGTCGTCGGTGAGCTTCACGGTGCCGAGCCCGAGCAGCGCATTGCGCACCTCGATGAGCAGCGGCGGATAGCCAGTGCCGCTCATGGTCACACGCATCTCGGCAAGCTCCGGCGGCAGCGTGGCCGACGAGGCGCCGCGCAGATGGAAACCGCACGCGCTCAACGCGAGGCACGAGACAAAAGGTACGAGGTACAAGAAAATCTTAACCGCGACCCGTCGCATCATCCCCTCGCCCCTCGCGCCTTGTATCTCGTACCTGGTTTCATCCGACGACGATGTTGACCAGCTTGCCCGGTACCACGATCACCTTCTTCACGTCCTTGCCGGCCACGTGCCTTTGCACGTGTTCGTCGGCGAGCGCCTGGGCGCGCACCTCGTCCTGGCCGGCCGCGGCCGGTACCGAGACGCGCCCGCGCAGCTTGCCGTTGACCTGCACGACGTACTCGATGGCGTCCCGCACCAGCGCCGCCGGATCCGGCTGCGGCCAGGCGGCGTCGATGACGGCCGCCGCGGCACCGGCGCCGACCTTCCGCCACAGGGCGTGGGCGATGTGGGGAACAATGGGCGACAGCAGCCGCACAAGAATGTCCACGGCCTCGATCGTGACCGCTGCATACCCGCGCTGGCCCGTGTTGCCCGCATCGAATCGCGGCATCTGGTAGATCGAGTTCACCATCTTCATCGCCGCGGCCACGACGGTATTGAACTGGTGCTTGCCGAAATCGCGATTGGCCTGTTCCAGGAGCGAGTGAATCAGTTGCCGCGCTTTCTTCTGCTCGCTTGTCAGGCCGGACCACTCGAACCCCTGCAGGAAGCGGAGTCTCTTCTCCGGGCCATCGAATTCCGGAAACCGGTATTCGGGATTGTTACTCAGCTCCCACAGCCGCTTGAGGAAACGATACGCCCCGGCTACCCCCTCGTCCGACCATTCAAGCGTGTCTTCCGGCGGTGCCGCGAACATCATGAACAGGCGCGCGGTGTCGGCGCCGTACTGCTCGATCAGCGCCTGCGGATCGACGCCGTTGTTCTTCGACTTCGACATGGTGCCGATGCCGCCCGACTCGACCGGCCGGCCGTCGGCCTTCAGCACCGCGCCGATCCGCTGCCCCTTGTCGTCGGTCCGGACCTCGACCTCGGCCGGGTTGAAATACTGGATGCGGCCGCTGGCCGGCTTACGGAAGAAGATCTCGTTCAGCACCATGCCCTGGGTGAGCAGGCGCCGGAACGGCTCCTCGCCCTCCACCAGGCCGGTGTCGCGCATCACCTTCCACCAGAAGCGCGAATACAGCAGGTGCAGAATGGCGTGCTCGATGCCGCCGATGTACTGGTCGACCGGCATCCAGTAGCGGGTCTCGGCGTCGACCATCGCGTCGGCGCTGCGCGTGCTGGCGTAACGGGCATAGTACCAGGACGAGTCCACGAACGTGTCCATGGTGTCGGTCTCGCGTTTCGCGGACGCGCCGCACTTCGGGCACATGCAGTTCACGAAGTCGGCGCGCCTGTTGAGCGGGTTGCCGCTGCCGTCCGGCACGCAGTCCTCGGGCAGGACCACCGGCAGATCCTGGTCCGGCACCGGCACATCGCCGCAGTGCGGACAATGAATAATAGGAATCGGGCAGCCCCAGTAGCGCTGGCGCGAGATGCCCCAATCGCGCAGCCGCCACTGCACCTGCTTGTCGCCGAGACCCTTGGTCTTGAGGTCGGCAGCAATGGCGTCGACCGCTGCGACATGGCCGAGCCCGTCGTACCTGCCGGAGTGTACGCAGCGGCCGCGCTCCTTGTCGGCGTACCACTCGGCCCAGGCGTCGGTCGAAAAGGTCTCGCCCTCGACCGCGATGACCTGCTTGATCGGCAGGCCGTACTGTTTCGCGAAATGGAAGTCGCGCTCGTCGTGCGCCGGCACCGCCATCACGGCGCCCTCGCCGTAGCCCATCAGCACGTAGTTGCCGACCCACACCGGGACCGGCTCGCCGGTGAGCGGGTGGGTGACGGTGAGCCCGGTCGGCACGCCCTTCTTCTCCATGGTGGCGAGGTCCGCCTCCATGACGCTGCCGCGCTTGCACTCCTCGATGAAGGCAGCGACCTTCGGGTTGGTCCTGGCCGCGTGGGTGGCGAGCGGATGCTCGGCCGCGACCGCGCAGAAGGTGACGCCCATGATGGTGTCGGCGCGGGTGGTGAACACCCACAGCTTTTCGTCGCGGCCATCGAGCGTATAAGGAAAGGCGAAGCGCACGCCCACGCTCTTGCCGATCCAGTTGGCCTGCATGGCGCGCACCCGCTCCGGCCAGTCGGGAAGCTTGTCGAGGTCGGCGAGCAGCTCCTCGGCGTAGCGGGTGATCGCCAGGTAGTACATCGGGATTTCGCGCTTCTCGACCAGCGCGCCGGTGCGCCAGCCGCGGCCGTCGATCACCTGCTCGTTGGCGAGCACGGTCTGGTCGACCGGATCCCAGTTCACAGTGCCGGTCTTCTTGTAGGCGATGCCCTTCTCCAGCATGCGCAGGAACAGCCACTGGTTCCACTTGTAGTATTCCGGCTTGCAGGTCGCCAGCTCGCGCTCCCAGTCGATGGCGAAGCCCAGCGACTTGAGCTGCTTCTTCATGTAGGCGATGTTGTCGTAGGTCCACTTGGCCGGCGGCACATTGTTGGCCATGGCCGCGTTCTCGGCCGGCAGACCGAAGGCGTCCCAGCCCATCGGCTGCAGCACGTTCCGGCCGTGCATGCGCATGAAGCGCGTCAGCACGTCGCCGATGGTGTAGTTGCGCACATGGCCCATGTGCAGCTTGCCGGACGGGTACGGGAACATCGACAGGCAGTAGTACTTCTCGCGCGCCGGATCCGCGACCGCCCGGAACGAGTGCTGACCTTCCCAGAACGCCTGGGCTTCCTGTTCGATACTGCGGGGCTGGTACTGGGACTCCATCGGATGCTCTGGGTAATGCCTGGAAACCGGGGTTGCGGGAAAGGTGTCGAGAGTAATGCGCTTTATATCATAGATTTAGCGAGCCCCTGAATCGGGATCGGGCCGCGGTTTTCCAGACGCCTTCCCGCTGCACTATGCTGAGATCGCAGCTGGTTCCCGCGCCAACGGCATCAATAAACAGGAGAAGAAGCCCATGCCCCGCTATGCTCTTGGACCCTCCCTGCTTGCCCTCGCCATTGCCGGCACGTTCGCTGCCGGCACCGCCGCCGCCCATAGCGGCGGCAAGGCCAATACCGGTTATGCCGGCGACAGCAAAGGCCATCTGGTCATCGACAATTTCGGCAAGTGCGTACGCACCGGCAGCTGGACACCGGAGCTGGCGCTGCCGGAATGCGAAGGCGGCGCGGCCAAGCCGGCCCCCAGGGCCGAGCCGGTCGCAGCGCCGGTACCGCCGCCGGCCCCAGCCCCGGTTGAGACCAAGAAGTTCACCTTCGGCGCCGGCGCGCTGTTCGACGTCGGCAGCAGCACACTCAAGCCGGCCGGCCGGAGCAGCCTCGATGATGCAGCGACGCGCCTCAAGGCCGTGACCACGCTTGAGAGCGTCGCCATCACCGGCCATACCGACAACACGGGTTCGGCCGCCTCCAACCAGACACTATCAGAACGGCGCGCGCAGGCGGTCAAGGACTACCTGGTCAGCAAGGGTGTCGACGGCAGCAAGATCAGCGCATCCGGTCAGGGCGCCAGCAACCCGGTGGCCGAGAACAGCACCGCCGCCGGCCGTGCGCAGAACCGGCGCGTGGAGATCGAGGTCAAGGGGGTAAGGTAAAATCGGAGCGGTTGGGCCGACGTCCACCGCAAAGGCGCAAAGGACTGCCGGCCACGAGTGACCGGGATCGCCTTTGCGTTCCGCGCACCGTGTCGGCGCGCACTACTTGCCTGATCCACTCCGGACTGGCAAGCCGATCCCGCGTGTGCCGGGGCCGGGCCGGCCGACACCTCTGACGCGCACCAAATCGGGAGAATGGAACCATGAGCATCGTCAAGGAACTCAGGGAATTCGCCATCAAGGGCAATATGGTCGACATGGCGGTCGGCATCATCATCGGCGCCGCCTTCGGCAAGGTGATCGACTCGCTGGTCAAGGACATCCTGATGCCGCCGCTCGGCATGCTGATCGGCGGCGTCGATTTCCGCCAGTTGTACGTGGACCTGTCGGCGGGCGGCTACGCGACGCTGCAGGAAGCAGAAAAGGCCGGCGCGCCGCTGATCAAGTACGGTGCCTTCATCAGCGCCCTGGTCGACTTCCTGATCGTGGCGATCGCGCTGTTCGTGGCGATCAAGGTCATCAACCGCCTGCGCCCGCCGTCCAAGGCCTGAGACATCCGCCACCGGCCGACACGGCACCGCGGCCGTGTCGGCGGCCGCGGCCTACTTCTTGCCGGCGCGGGCGTCGAATTTCTGGCTGACCTTGGCGGTGAGGTCCATGCCGTCCTCGGCGTACAGCACCTCGCCGCGACCGATCACCAGGTTCACTTTCTCTTCCCTGGCCACCTCGGCCACGATCGCGCGCACCGTCTCGATCGACTTGCCGGTGTACTCGCGATCCTTCTGTTGCAGCTCGCGCTCGGCGTCCTGGGCCATCTTCTGCAGCGCCTGGACCTTGTCCTGAAACTCCTTCTGCTTCTGCTGGCGCTGGGTGTCGCTCAGGGTCAGCGCCTCTTTCTCGAACGACTGCTTGAGGCTGTTGAGCTTCTCCTCTTCCTTTTTGAGCGCCGCCTGCTTGTCCTTGACGTACTTCTCGACCGTAGCGCGATGCTGCTTGCCGGTGTTGCTCTCGGCCAGCACCGCGCGCACGTCGACGTAACCGATCTTGATCTCGGCCAGCGCCGGGGCGCTCAGCGCCAGGCCCGCCACCAGCAACCACAGGGTTCGCATTTTCATCATTGCTCCTCGTATCGGAAGGTATACATCGGTCTCGTGCCGCCCCGCCATCGGCCGGTCGGCGCGGCCATTCTAGCGCGGCGGCCGGCGGCGCGCCCAATAGACACCGAGTGCGATCGCCAGCGTCACGATCACCAGCACCGGCCCGTTGCCGGCCCGCACATACGGGGTGGCGCCCTGGAACACCTGCGCCTCGCCGGTCAGCACGTGCGTGGCGAACTGCGGTGAGCGACCGCGGATGCGACCACGTTCGTCAATAATGGCCGACACGCCGTTGGTGGTCACGCGCAGCATGTAGCGGCCGGTCTCGAGCGCGCGCAGGCGCGACATCTCGAGGTGCTGGTGTGGCGCAAACGAATCGCCGTACCAGGCATTGTTGGTGGCGTTCACCAGCAGGCCGGCCTGCGGCAGGGCCCTGATCAGCTCCTCGCCGAACACGTCCTCGTAGCAGATCGCGCTCGCCAGCTTCTGCCCGGCCGCCTCCAGCAGCGGCTGGTCGGCCGGGCCGGGGCTGAACGAGGACATCGGCAGATCGAAGAAGCGGATCAGGCCGCGCAATGCCGCCTCGAACGGCAGGAAATCGCCGAACGGCACCAGATGGCGCTTGTGGTAGACGCCGGGGCGCTCGCCCAGGCTCACCAGGCTGTTGTAGTAGCGGCGCTGGTCACGATCGAGTACCGGGATGCCGAGCACGATGTCGCTGCCGTGGGCGCGCGCCTCGGTGCGCAGCTGCGCCAGGTAGCCGTTGGCCACCTCGTGGTACCAGGCGGTGAGCGCCGCCTCCGGCCACAGGATCAGCCGGCGGCCCAGGTGCTCGCGGGTGAGGCCGGCGTACAGGTCGAGCGTGTACCGCACCAGCTCCGGCCGCCACTTGCTGTCCTGCGGCACGTTGCCCTGCACCAGCGCCACCGTCAGTGGCGTGCCGGACGGTACCGTCCAGGCAACGCGCGCCAGCAGCCCGGCCCCGAGCCACAGCGCGGCCAGCCCGGCGAGCGCTGCGATCCGCACCTGCCGCTCGCTGCGCCACAGGGCTGCGAGCAGGCCGGCGCTCAGCGCCACTGCAAAGGTCACGGCGTACACCCCGCCGAGCGGCGCCAGGCCGCGCAGCGGCGCGTCGATCTGGCTGTAGCCGACATTGAGCCAGGGGAAGCCGGTCAGGAACCAGCCGCGAAACCACTCCATCAGCGTCCAGCCGGCCGGGAACAGCAACGTGAGGCGCAGCCAGCGCGAACCGCGCAGGAAGCGCGCCGCCAGATAGCCGAGCGCGGCCGGGTACAGGGCCAGAAACGCGACGAACAGCGCGGTGAGAAACACTGCCAGCGGGACGCCGGAATGGCCGAAGTCGTGGATCGCCACGTATACCCACGACACCCCGACCGCGTTGACACCGAGGCCGAACAGCAATCCGCGCCACAACGCGCGCCGCGGCGAGACTCCGGCCCACAGCAGGAACAGCAACCCGAGAGATGCGACCGCGAACGGGTAGAGACCGAACGGCGCGAACGCCAGCGGCAGGACCGCACCGGCGGCGAGCGCCAGCACATCGGCCCACGGCCGGTCGAACAGCGGCCGGGCGTCAGTCACCGGCGGCGGCCGAACCGTCGAGGCGGGTGACCTTCATCAGGTGCAGGCGGCGGCTGTCGGCACGCAGCGCCTCGAAGCGCAGGCCGTCGAGCTCGATCCGCTCGCCGCGCCGCGGCACGCGCCCGAGCCGCGCCATGACGATGCCGCCGATGGTGTCGATCTCGCCGTGCTCGAAGCCGGTGCCGAAGCGCTCGTTGAAGTCCTCGAGCGGGGTGAGCGCCTTGACCACGAACTCGCCGTCGCCGCGCTCGACGATCAGGATGTCATCGGCGTCGATGTCGAACTCGTCGCGGATCTCGCCGACGATCTGCTCGAGCACGTCCTCGATCGTCACCAGGCCGGAGACACCGCCGTACTCGTCGACCACGATCGCCATGTGGTTGCGCGAGGCACGGAACTCGCGCAGCAGCATGTTGAGACGCTTGGCCTCCGGCACGAACACCGCCGGACGCAGCATGTCGCGCAGGTTGAAGCGCGCGCGCTTCTTCTTGTCGAGGGTGAGGTAGCGCAGCAGGTCCTTGGCCAGCAGGATGCCGATCACCTTGTCCTTGTCGCCGTCGATGACCGGGAAGCGCGAATGCCCGGACTCCATGACCACCGGCAGGAACTCCTCGGGGGTGCGGCTGAAATCGACCACGTCCATCTGGGCGCGCGGCACCATGATCTCGCGCACTTCCATGTCGGCAACCTGCAGCACCGCCTCCATCATGTCGAGGGCGTCGCGGTCGATCAGGTTTCGGCCCTGGGCGTCGCGCAGCACCGCGATCAGCTGGGCACGGGTGCCGGGTTCGCCGAGCAACGCCATGCCAAGCCGTTCAATGAACGAGGGCTGGCCGCCGGGGGGTTCGGGTTGCGGTTCGGCTTCGGGGGAACGTTGGGGCTTGTCAGGCATAGGGGTCAGGGATACCAAGGCGCTTCAGTGCGCGGATTTCGAGAGCTTCCATCACTTGTGCGTCAGCCGGATGAACATGGTCGTAGCCGCGCAGGTGCATTATACCGTGCACCACCATGTGCGCCCAATGCGCGCGCACCGGCTTGCCCTGGGCGCGCGCCTCGCGCGCCACCACCGGCGCGCAGATCACCAGGTCGCCGGCCAGACCGCGCGCGCCGCGCGCCAGGTCGTAGGAGAACGACAGCACGTTGGTCGCGCCGTGCTTGCCGCGGTAGCGGCGGTTGAGCGCGGCGCTCTCCGGCTCGTCGACCAAGCGCACCGTCACCTCGGCCAGCCCGGCGCCGGCGCCGGCCAGCCCGGCACGCGCCCATTCCGCGATGCTGGCCGGGCGCGGCAGGCCGCGCACCGCCGAGCTGCGCTGCACGCCGAGCCGCAGGCGCATCAGCGCCGATCCGGCTCGCCGCGCGCCGCGTAGGCCTCGACGATGCGCTGCACCAGGGGATTGCGCACCACGTCCTGGGCGGTGAAGTGCATGAAACTGATGCCGCGCACGTCACCGAGGATGTCGATCGCGTCGCGCAAGCCGGACTTCTGGGCACGCGGCAGGTCGACCTGGGTGATGTCGCCGGTGATCACCGCGCGCGCATTGAAGCCGATGCGGGTCAGGAACATCTTCATCTGCTCGGTCGAGGTGTTCTGGGCCTCGTCGAGGATGATGAACGACTCGTTGAGCGTGCGCCCGCGCATGTAGGCGAGCGGCGCCAGCTCGATCACGCCCTTCTCCATCAGCCGCCCGACGCGCTCGAAACCGAGCATCTCGTAGAGCGCGTCGTACAGCGGCCGCAAATAGGGATCAACCTTCTGCTCGAGCGCCCCGGGCAGGAAGCCGAGCTTCTCGCCGGCCTCGACCGCCGGGCGCACCAGCACGATGCGGCTGACCAGGTCGCGCTCCAGCGCATCGACCGCGCACGCCACCGCCAGCCAGGTCTTGCCGGTGCCGGCCGGACCGATACCGAAGTTGATGTCGTGGGTGAGGATGTTGCGGATGTAGTCGCGCTGGCGGGCGTTCTTGGCGCGCACCACGCACTTCGGGGTGCGCAGCCGCGTGTCCTGGTCGTCGCCGTCACCTTCTTCGGTACCGGTCTCGACCGCTCGCAGCGCCTGCTCGACTGCGGCGTGGGTCAGGTACGGCTCCTGCGCGGTGAGCGCATACAGCGCCTTGATCGCCTGCCCGGCCGCGGCCGCCGGCTCGGCCGGGCCGTGGATGCGGAAGCTGTTGCCGCGGTTGGCGACCTCAACGCCGAAGTGCCCCTCGATGCGGCGCAGGTGCTCATCGGTCTGGCCGCACAACGAGGCCAGCCGCGCGTTGTCGGCCGGCAGCAGCTCGAACTCGACCGGGCTCGTGACCGTGACCACGCTCGTCATGCCCCGATCGCCCGGCGCACCGGCTGGCCGGGCAGACAGCCGCGCAGCGAGTGGCTCAGCGCCTCGGTGATCTCGACCTCGACGAACTCGCCGATCAGGCCGGCATCGCCGGCGAAGTTGACCACCCGGTTGTTCTCGGTGCGGCCGGCGAGCTCGCCCGGATTGCGCCGCGACGGCCCGTCAACAAGGATGCGCTGACGACTGCCGACCATCTGCCGGCTCAACTCGGCAGCCTGCTGGTCGATACGCCGCTGCAGGATCGCCAGGCGCCGGTCTTTTTCCGCGCGCGGCGTCGGGTCAGGCAGCTCGGCGGCGGGGGTGCCGGGGCGGGCGCTGAACACGAAGGTGAACGCGCCGTCGAAGCCGGCCTCGGCGACCAGGTTCATGGTCGCCTCGAAGTCGGCGTCGGTCTCGCCGGGAAAACCGACGATGATGTCGGTCGAGATGCTGATGTCGGGGCGCACCGCACGCAGCCGGCGCAACTTCGACTTGTACTCGAGCACGGTATGGCCGCGCTTCATGGCAGTGAGGATACGGTCCGAACCGCTCTGCACCGGCAGGTGCAGCTGACCGGCGAGCTTGGGCACGTCGCGGTAGGCGGCGATCAGGCTGCCGGTGAATTCAACCGGGTGCGAGGTGGTGAAGCGGATGCGGCCGATGCCATCGATCTCGGCGGTGTAGCGGATCAGCTCGGCCAGGTCGGCGAAACCGCCGTTGTGCTTTGCGCCGCGGTAGGCGTTGACGTTCTGGCCGAGGAAGGTGACTTCGCGCACGCCCTGCCCGGCCAGACTCACGACCTCGGCCAGCACGTCGTCGAACGGGCGCGAGAACTCCTCGCCGCGGGTGAACGGCACCACGCAATAGGTGCAGTACTTGGAGCAGCCCTCCATGATCGACACGAACGCGCGCACGCCCTCGATCTTAGGCTCCGGCAGCCGGTCGAACTTCTCGATCTCCGGGAACGACACGTCCACCACCGGTTTGTGCTCGCGGCGCGCCTGATCGAGCATGTCCGGCAACCGGTGCAGGGTCTGGGGGCCGAACACCAGGTCGACATGCGGGGCGCGGGTGCGGATCGCCGCCCCCTCCTGCGAGGCGACGCAGCCGCCGACCGCGATCATGAGCCCGGGGCGGGCGCGCTTGAGCGCCTTCCAGAAGCCGAGCTGGGTGAAGACCTTCTCCTGTGCCTTCTCGCGGATCGAGCAGGTATTGAGCAGCAGCAGGTCGGCCTGTTCCGGGTTGTCGGTGACCTCGTAACCATGGCTGTGCGCCAGCAGGTCGACCATGCGCGAGGAGTCGTACTCGTTCATCTGGCAACCCATGGTCTTGATGTACAGCTTTTGAGTCATAAGCCTCTGATTGCAAAGCGTGTTGGAACCGGACACCGTACCCGGAACCGGCCAAAAAAGCCAGTTTGGGGCCCGCGGACGGGGCCCAGTCCTTAAATAGCGCGGAACCCTGCAAACCTACTGCACCGTCACCCTGCCGTACGCGGTAACCGACCTCGCGAACCGCCAAACCGATTGAGCGCCTGGCACGGGCGCATCGGGTCGGCGCGCACCCCTTTTCCTCGCGACTATTCCTCCGTATATTTGAACAAAAGCGAAGGCGAGGCCGCATGTCCGCAGCACCGCAGTTCTGCTTCAGCTTCGATTTCGACGAGTGGGCGCGGCTCGCGCGCACCGACCCGTTCGCTTTCGAGGCTCGCCGCCTCGCCATCATCGAGTCGTATCTGCGCCAGTTCCCCCCGCCCGATCAGCGCCGCCTGCGCGGACTCCAGTTCCGCATCGACATGGAGCGCCGGCGCGCGCGCACGCCGATGGCCGCCTGCCTGCGGCTGTCGGCGATGATGTGGGACTCGCTGCTCGGCACCCACGGGCTCAAGACCGCGCTCGAGCAGTTGCTCGGCCAGCCCGACTGCCCGTCCACCGTTGCCCACCCGGCAACCGCGCGCACCACCAGTGCGCGCATCCTGCCCTTCCGACGTGCATCCCACCGGCCGATCTCCTGACCGCCGCGGGCGCGCCGCCGTCCGGCGATGCGTCGACATTCCCGTTTTTGCCAGACGTTGCGCCACGACTGCAGGTGCGGACGATCGGATCGGCGGATGCCGGGCCCGCACATTTGTGCGCGGCATGGTTTATGCTCAAGACAGAGGTACAGCAGGTATTGTGCGCGGGCTGCTGTTTCGCCGCCACGCGGCGGCCGACGGCAACCCGGATCGTTTCACTGACCGGAGGGCGTGGCCATGAAGATGATGCCGTTACAGCTCGTCATTATCGATCTTGAAAACGGCCAGCGCGGGGTCTTTATCGGCCGCCCGCTCATTATCGACGAAGGCACGGAAGAGGACTGCGGAGTCGAGAACGTCTGGTTCACCGACATTCACGAGATGCCGGACAACGCCACCCTGGAACAGCTCACGCGCATGGCGCTCGAGCAGATGCACGCCGGCCGCACCCTGCAGTAGCCGGCGCGGGAGATTCCGCCGCGTGTCCGACCGGACACGCGGCGGTTACCGCCTTCAGCCGTCCCGGGCTGAGGACTTGGAGTCCGTCTCGATCAGGCACGGCAGGATCGCCACCACCACTGCCGCTGCCGAAAACAGGAACAACACCAGGAAGGGATCCACGAACGTGAAGTACATCGAACCAGCATAAATGCCCGCTGACGGCGTGCCGACGAACAATCCCAGCCACACCAGAACTTTCACCATATCCACCGACCCCCGGCAGGGCATCCCGCGCACACTCGCGCCACCCTGCGCCGTGGAACAAGTTTGGACCAGGAATGGCGATTCGCCACCCCTAACAGATGGGCGGTGATCAGCGAAGGACGGTCGGGGTCAGTGCAAAATCGCCGCCACCGGGCGGCGATGTGCGGTCAGCTCAACGCAGCCGGTCACGCTCGCTGTGCTGCGTCTCGCGCACCACCACGTACTCACCCTCGATCGCGCCCTGGCCCGGCTGCCGGCCGAGTTTGCGCTTCAGCCACCACAGCCGCAGCCAGATGCCGGCGAACGTGAGCACGGCCAAACCGGCCAGTGCGAGCAGGAAAAACAGGCCGAGAATGGCGGCAGCGACCACTACCGGAATGGCGAGCAGAAGCAGTGCCAGTTGGCGCCAGGGGAGTCGTTGTTGCATCTGTTGCATGTTGTTGCAGTCCTGCAATTCTATGAGTTTTCACCGCAGAGGCGCGGAGGCGCAGAGAAAATCTTAGCAGAGTGAATATGCGGTAATGCAGGGCGGGGTCCTGCCCCACCCTACGCACCAAGAGTTTTTACCGCGATGGCGCGGAGGCGCAGGGAAATGTTGGGCCATTCTCTTCAAGCTTTCCTCTGCGCCTCCGCGCCTCTGCGGTGAAAAATACAATTCGTTAACGCGCCCCACGGCGCTTACCGGCGCCGGTCGGGCTGCCGGGATTGATGTGCTTGTGCGGCCGGCCCTTGGCGGTGTGCGGCTTGGCGGCCTTCGCAACCTTCGCGGCCTTGGCTGACTTCGGGGCTTTCGGTGTCTTCGGCAGGCCGGTGTGCTGGGTGGCGAAATGCCCGCGCTTGCCGCGTGCGCCCTCCGGTGTATGGCCGGTGCCCGCCGGCTGCCAGGCCGGCACCAGCTGGTGCTTGCCCGGGCCGATCAGGTCGGCGCGCCCCATACGGCGCAGCGCCTCGCGCAGCATCGGCCAGTTGTTGGCGTCGTGGTAGCGCAGAAACGCCTTGTGCAGGCGGCGCTGCTTGAGGCCCTTGGGGATGTAGACGTTCTCGGTCGCGGGCGTGACCTTGTGCAGCGGGTTCTTGCCGGAGTGATACATGGCGGTGGCCGTGGCCATCGGGCTCGGCAGGAACGCCTGCACCTGGTCGGCGCGGAAGCCGTTCTGCTTGAGCCACAGCGCCAGCTCCAGCATGTCCTCGTCAGTGGTGCCGGGGTGGGCAGCGATGAAGTACGGGATCAGGTACTGTTCCTTGCCGGCCTCTTTCGAGTACTTGTCGAACAGCTCCTTGAACTTGTAGTACGCGCCCATGCCGGGCTTCATCATCTTGCTGAGCGGCCCCTCGCGCAGGTGCTCGGGGGCGATCTTGAGATAGCCGCCGACGTGGTGCTGCACCAGCTCCTTCACGTACTCGGGCGACTGCACCGCCAGGTCGTAGCGCACGCCGCTGCCGATCAGGATTTTCTTGATGCCGGGCAGCGAGCGCGCGCGCTTGTACAGGTGCACCAGCGCCGAGTGATCGGTGTTGAGGTTCTGGCAGATGTCCGGGTACACGCACGACGGCTTGCGGCAGGCCGACTCGATGTCGCGCGACTTGCATGCGAGCCTATACATGTTGGCGGTCGGGCCGCCGAGATCGGAGATCACGCCGGTGAAGCCCGGCACGCTGTCGCGGATGGTCTCGATCTCGCGGATCACCGAGTCCTCGGAGCGCGACTGGATGATGCGCCCCTCGTGCTCGGTGATCGAGCAGAAGGTGCAGCCGCCGAAGCAGCCGCGCTGGATGGCGATCGAGAAGCGGATCATCTCGTAGGCCGGGATCTTGGCGTCGCCGTAGCTCGGGTGCGGCACGCGCTGGTACGGCAGCTCGTAGAGCCCGTCCATCTCTTTGGTCGTGAGCGGAATGGGCGGCGGGTTGAGCCACAGGTCGCGCTCGCCGTGGCGCTGCACCAGCGCGCGGGCGTTGCCGGGGTTGGATTCGAGATGCAGGATGCGCGAGGCATGCGCGTATAGCACCGGGTCGGCCGCCACCTGCTCGTAGGCCGGGAGCCGGATCACGCTGTGTGCGCGATCAACCTTCGGGGCGCGACGCTGGAACTGCACCACGCTGCTTGGCGCTGGCGCGGCGGCGCGCATTTCCGCTTCGCTGGCATAGGGATTCGGGTGCGGCTGCACCGCGCCCGGCAGATCGATGTGCGTGGAGTCGATCTCGCTCCAACCCTCGGGCAGGGCATTGCGCACGAACGCGGTGCCGCGCAGGTCGGTGATGTCGCTGATCTTCTCCCCGGCCGCGAGCCGGTGCGCGAGCTCGCACAGCTGGCGCTCGGCGTTGCCGTACATCAGCAGGTCGGCCTTGCTGTCGAGCAGCACCGAGCGGCGCACCTTGTCGGACCAGTAATCGTAATGGGCGATGCGCCGCAGGCTCGCCTCGATGCCGCCGATCACGATCGGCGCATCATGAAAGGCCTCGCGGGCGCGCTGCGCGTACACCAGCACCGAGCGGTCCGGGCGCTTGCCGCCGACGCCGCCGGGCGTGTAGGCGTCGTCGGAGCGGATGCGCCGGTCCGAGGTGTAGCGGTTCACCATCGAATCCATGTTGCCGGCGGTGACACCGAAGAACAGGTTCGGCCGCCCGAGCGCCTGGAAGGCCGTGGCCGAGTGCCAGTCCGGCTGGGCGATGATGCCGACCCGGAAACCCTGCGCCTCAAGCGTGCGCCCGACGATCGCCATGCCGAAGCTCGGGTGATCGACATAGGCATCGCCGGTCACCAGGATCACGTCGCAGGAATCCCAGCCGAGCTCGTCCATCTCGGCACGCGACATGGGCAGGAACGGCGCCGGGGTGAGGCGCTTCGCCCAGTACTTGCGGTAGGAAAAAATGTCGCGCGCGGTCTGCATCGGGAAGGCCGGGTGGCGGCTGCTGACTATGGGGACGACGGGCCGATTTCCCAACCAAACCTGCGGGAATCCGGCGAAAATGCGGGGAAAGTATAGCGCAGGTCCGCTCCGGGCAGGAGCGCCGGTGACCAATCGGAACTCCTCGGTAATAAATCGCGGCCAGAGGCCGCTCCTACAATTCCAGCTGTTGCCGGGATGACCGGCAAAGGCATCGCGGCGAGGCGCCGCTCCTACAACGACGCAATACGACTACGTAATAAATGCAGGGTGGGTTAGGCCCGCAGGGCCATAACCCACCGATCGACAACTACCTCACTACTATCTCCCAACGTCACACCGGCATCGACCCCGACCAGCTGTCATGGCGCTGTCGCCGTTCCTGTCGGTAGTTGGTGATCTCCAGCCGCATTCCATCCGGGTCTTCAAAGAACACCGCAAAATAGTCCGGCGCATACTCGGGATACAGCTTCGGCCCAGTCACGGAAATGTTTGCTTCCTGAAATTTCTGCGCTGCCACCGCAACGTCCGCCTCCGACTCGACCCTGAAACAGAAATGATGCAACCCCGGCACATAGGGATCGTGCCGACCCGACACCCGCGCCGGCCGCAGGACATAGCCGAAGTGGCGGTTGTAGTACTGAATGTGCTGCTCACCCTCCAGCAGGAATCGGTTCTTCCGGAACCCGAGCACACCCATCACGACATCATAGAATCGCTCGGACCTCTCCATATCTGAGACGGTCACGTAGATGTGATCGATTCCGATGACGTCGGGCATATTCAGGTCTTCAAGTGTGGCATGACATCGATGTATCGACAGATGTTACGAATCTATCGATCCCCCGCTTTTCCAACATAGAGCCCGAGATGTGTCGATGGGGAACAGCCTCTGCCAATGACATTCAGGACGTGACGGAAAATAAATCTGTCACAATTTTTGCGAAACAAAGTCAGGTTACGAACCGCTTCGTCTGTGGGCGTGCTGATCGAATGACGAGGAGTCTTCGTCAAGAGCGTTGATCGTGCCCTTGACGAGCGGGGCCTCATAAGAGTATATCGCGACGTGCGTTAATGCCGTTCATTGTCTTCTTGCGGATCATTTCGCCACGTATGAAATACGTAGCACTCACCATCCAACGTGGCCTGTTCGTAGTGCTTAAGACCCTCATCTTCTTCCGAATACGAACTTTCGGACACTTCGCGACAGTCTTCTTCAACTGCCACGATGTGCCAGTTATTTTCGTTTATTGTTTTTGTCGCAACCTCTTTCGCCTCATGAGGAGTGTTCGATTTCAACCAACAATTAACGAAGCCACCCCCGCACTTTGCGAAGTCGTCTGAGTCTGGGTTTGGCCTTGCCTCGTACTGAATGAAATAGATCGGCACCCAATTCCCTCAAGCGATATAACTACAATTCGACGTCCCAAATAACGCGTTGCAATATGTCATTATATAGGCCGGATAAAAGACGGGATTCGAACAAAAACAACGCCTTTGAATTTTTTATCACATCACCGGCCTCCCCGACCGGCGATCAATTCTATTCAACCCGATTCAACCCGGCAGCGTCGGCTGCCGGCGGTGCAGGAACCAGCGGTCGATGACCACGTGGCGCGCGAACCAGTCGCGCCGCAGCAGCCAGTGGGCCACGGTCTGTTTGAGGTGTTGCACGAACGAGGATGATTCCTTCGGCAACGCGCCAGCGAGGCGCTTGCCGAAGCGGGCGGTGAGATTCGCGACATAGGGTTCGAGCTGCGCGCGCCGGTAGTCGCCGCTGGCGGCGATGACGGTGTCGGCGGCGAGCAGCGCCGATTCGACCGCCGGGCGGATGCCCTCGCCGCTCTGGGCGTAGGCGAGGCCGGCGGCGTCGCCGATGAGGAGCAGGCCGTCGTCGACCAGGGTACGCGGCGCCTGCGGGTAGAGCAGGTAGGCGTGGCCGTGGAACTTGGTCGGGATGTCCGGCGGCAGGCGGCCTTCGCGCTGCAGGCCCTCGACGAAGGCGGCGACGTGCTCGGACAGCTTGAAGTTGTCCTCGCGCCCGAGACCGATGTTGAGGTAGTTACCCTTGCGGAACACCCAGCCGTAGCCCTTGAGGTCGTCGCAGAAATAGAGCTCCGGCCGATCTTCGGCCACGGCACAGGCGGCGCGCTGTGCAGCGCTCATCTCGAACTCGATCTCCTGGGCGGCGACGATGCGCTCGTCGGAGCCGAGGTTGGCACCAAGGTAGCGCGCCACCGGGCAGAAGTGGCCGCCGGCGCCGATGACGAGCGGCGTGCTGATCTTGCCGTTCACCACCCACTGCCCGCCGTCGTGCTTGAGGCTCTTGAACGGCTCGCCCAGCAACTGGCGCGCGCCGCAGCGCTGCAGCAGGTAGTTGTCGAACTCGAAGCGGCGGATACCGTAGCTCACCACCTCGCCGTACTCGGTGTGCACCGGCTTATCCCCAATCGTGCCGGTAACAAACCGGCGGATCGGCTGCAACACCCGCCCGCGCGCGTAGTCGTCGAGATCGAGCCCGAGGGTCTCGACCACCGCCGGGGTGATCCAGCCGGCACAGGTCTTGTCGCGCGGGAAGGTCTTCTTGTCGAGCACCAGCACGTCGAGCCCGGCGGCGCGCAGGCGGCGCGCGCAGGTCGAGCCGGCCGGGCCGCCGCCGACGATCAGGACGTCACAGGATTCCATGGCGCTTGGTCTCGCGGTCGTGGGCGTCGCGGTAGATGTGCCAGCGGGTCCACGGCACGTCGTTGCAGGTCCCCGGCACGAACGCCACCTGGTACAGCTGCAGGTCGCCGGCCGTGAACGAGGCCATCGATCCAGCCAGGTACAGGCGCCAGGCGCGCACGAACGCCGGGTCGGTCATTTTGGCCACGGCATCGACGTTGGCCTCGAAGCGCTCCAGCCAGTGCGCCAGGGTCTTGGCGTAATGCATGCGGAGGTTCTCGACATCGATGACCGACAGCCTGTTCGGCTCGAAGATCTCCATCATCTCGCTCAGTGCCGGCGGGTGCGCACCGGGGAAGATGCGCTTCTCGATCCACGCGTTCATTTTCCCGGGGTGGTTGCGGCCGATCGAGTGGATCAGGCCGCGGCCGTTCTCCTTGAGCGCGCGCCGCGCCACCGCGCCGAGGGTGCGGTAGTTCTCGACGCCGACGTGCTCGAGCATGCCGACCGACACGAACGCGTCGAACTCGCCGCGGATGTTGCGATAGTCGTCCTCGACATACTCGACCAGGTGCGCGTAGCCCTCGGCCTGGGCGCGCGCCTTGGCGAACGCCACCTGCTGGTGCGAGATGTTGTAGGCCCGGACCGCCACGCCGTAGTGCTTGGCCATGTGCCGGGCCAGTGCGCCCCAGCCGCAGCCGGCCTCGACCACGGTCTGCCCGGGCTTGAGCTGCAGCTTGCGGCAGACGTGGTCCATCTTCGCGACCTGAGCCTGTTCGAGACTCATCGAGGCCGAGGCGAAGTAGGAGCAGGTGTACTGCATCTCCTCGTCCAGCCACAGCTTGTAGAAGTCGTTGCCGAGATCGTAGTGGTGATGGATGTTGTCGCGCGAACCCTCGAGACTGTTCTCGCGCGGGCGACGCAGCCAGGCGTGCAGCGCGCGCCGCACCCAGCCCGGGCGCGGGGCACGGGCCAGCGCGCGGTACATGGTTTCGAGGAACTCGACGAAATACCCCTCGACGTCGATGCAGCCGGCGGTGTAGTCGTCGCCGAAATAGAGCTCGGGGTCGATGACGATACGATAGAGCGCGCGCGGGGTGCGGATATGGATGCGGGCGACCGGGGCCTCGCGGGTGATCGAAACGGCCTCACCGGTCCACAGCACGAACTCAATCGGCGGATTGCCGACCGCGCCGAGCAGCCAGCGCACCAGCGCCCGCTCGATCGGCCGCACCGGTCGCGTGACATGCACCGGCGCACTGCCCAGCGCCGGTGCGGTGATACGGCGGATATCGCTTAATCCCTTGCGTTGCTCGCTCATGGCTCCACCCTCCTGCCAGCGGCCCCCAACACCTACAGCCGCTGTGTGTTAGCGGTTCTTGATTTCCGGGGCTTTTCATCCTGCCACGACCGGCGGCAGCGAGGCAACCCGCGGGCGCGGCATGTCGTCACACGGCTGTCATGGCGCCCGGCTAGCGTACCCCGTCGGAACGAATGACAAATTGATCGAGAAGGAGATGCTCATGAACGAGCAGATGATGCACAACGCCCACAACCCGTCGGCCCTGCTGGCCGCCATTCACCTCTTCGAGGCCCGGTTGCGCGAGCTCGACGGCGGCGACTGCGCGTACGAAAAGGCGCTGGTGCGCAGCTACGAACAGTCCGTGACCCGTGCCCGCGAGCTGCTCGCCGCGCTGACCCGCAGCTGAACCCTACTCCCCGATGTGCAGCACCAGCCGGCGCGCCCCGCCGTCGTGCCGGTGCTCCCAGACGTAGATTCCCTGCCAAGTCCCGAGTGCCAGGCATCCCCCGATCACCGGCACCGACAGCGAGTTGGCGGTAAGCACGGCCTTGATGTGCGCCGGCATGTCGTCCGACCCCTCGGTGGTATGGGTATATAAGGAGTCGTCCTCCGGTACCAGCCGGTTCAGCCAGCGTTCGAGATCGCGCCGTGCCGACGGATCGGCGTTCTCCTGGATGATGAGGCTTGCCGAGGTGTGCTGGATGAACAGCGTGCACAGCCCGTCGCGCACGCCGCTGTCGCGCACCGCGGCCTGCACGGCCTCGGTGCATTCGTGCAGGCCCTGGCCGCGGGTGGTGACGGTGAGTTGGCGGATCATCGATGAGTGCTCCGGGGTGGGTGGCGGTTGATGCGCTTCGGTCATTGGCGATTGTAACCAGGACGGCGGGCGCAATGCCGCACGAGACCCAACGACACTTGTAGGAGCGGCCTCTGGCCGCGATTGAGAAATAATCGCGGCCAGAGGCCGCTCCTACATGCGCACATCGCTCCTCGACACGCCACAGATCGGCGCAGACGCGGATAAAAGCACGACTGGCGACGTCGACACCGATCCGCACCGCCGCTCGT
>Ga0316622_100000547_pt1 | contig 22003 bp, 18 predicted proteins | sample OWC_Aug_OW2_C1_D_FD_207646 | JGI IMG/M metagenome (GOLD analysis project Ga0316622, IMG submission 207646) | Wetland soil microbial communities from Old Woman Creek delta, Ohio, United States - OWC_Aug_OW2_C1_D5_C | ecosystem: Environmental > Terrestrial > Soil > Wetlands | place: USA: Ohio... | reverse complement strand
TTAGGGCCGATGAGGGCGTGCACCTCGCCCTGTGCCACCGACCAATCGACGCCATCGGTCGCCGCCAGTCCGCCAAAGCGCTTGACCAGCCCGTGCAAACGCAGCAATTCAGCCATCGGGCGCCCCGGCCCTGGCCGACCTGAGCAATGTGGACAGTCCGTTGGGGGCGAACAGGACAACCGCCAGCAGCACCACGCCCACGCCGAGCTGCCAGTGAATGGTGTAGGTCGCCAGAATCTCTTCGAGCAGCAGCAGCACCCCCGCGCCGATCGCGCCGCCCCATAGGAATCCGACACCGCCCAGGATGACCATGGTCAGCAGCATTCCGGACTGCGGCCAGTTGAGCATCGCGGGACTTGCCAGTTCGTTCTGGTTGACCAGCAGCGCGCCGCCCAGCCCTGCAGCCGCGCCGGCGATGACGAACGCAATGAGCTTGTAGCGGTAGACCGGGTACCCGACCGCCTCCATCCGCGTCTCGTTCTCGCGGATGCCCTGCAGCACCCGCCCGAAGCGCGAATTGACCAGGCGCGCGAACAGGAAGAAGCCGAGCAGCACGAAGGCCAGCACGACGTAGTAGAAGGCCACGTCGGATTTCAGGTCCAGCGCGGGCGCCACGACCGAGCGCGACGGCAGGGGAAGACCGTCGTCGCCGCCATAGGCCTTCAGCGAAACGAAGATGAAATACATCATCTGCGCGAAGGCGAGCGTGATCATGATGAAGTACACCCCGCGCGTGCGCAGGCTGATCGCACCGATGAGCAGGGCCGCGAAGCCAGCGATCGCAACCGCCGCCGGCCACGCGATCCAGGCCGAGGTCACGCCGTGCTGCATTAGGATCGCGACCACGTACGCGCCGGTACCCAGGAATGCCGCGTGCCCGAAGCTCACCATCCCGCCGAAGCCGACCAGCAGATTGAGGCTGGTCGCCACCAGCGCGAAGATCAGGATGCGGCTGGCGAGCACGACGTAGAAGGGTTCGTCGATCGCCTGCATGGCCAGCGGAAACGCGATCAGCACAGCCAGGAGCGGCAGCGACACCGTCGCGCGCAGCGGGTGATCCAGGCGAATGCCCATCAGCCGCGGGCGGGAAACAGGCCCTGCGGCCGCCAGAACAGCACGGCGGCCATGAGCACGTAGATAAGAATGGACGCGAGCGACGGTCCCAGGTTGCTCGCGACCGCCGGCGACAGCACTGCTCGCAGCGACATCGGCAGCAGGGTGCGCCCGAGCGTGTCCACCACGCCGACGATCAGCGCACCGGCGAGCGCGCCACGGATCGAGCCGATGCCGCCGATAACGATGACGACGAATGCGAGGATGAGGATGCTCTCACCCATGCCCACCTCGACCGCGAGCAGGGGCCCGAGCATTGCGCCGGCCAGCGCGCACAGTGCGGCGCCGACGCCAAATACTACGGTGAAGAGGGCCTTCACGTTGACGCCCATCGCCAGCGCCATCTCGCGATTGGACGCGCCGGCGCGCACCAGCATGCCCACGCGTGTCTTCGCCACCAGTACATACAGCAGCAGCGCGACCGCCAGGCCCACCGCGATGATCAGGAGCCGGTAGGCGGGGTAGAAGAACCCAGGAAGCAGTTCCACCGGACCGGACAGGGCCTCGGGCGGATTCAACGCCAGGGCCTGCGATCCGAACAGGATGCGCATCGCCTCGTTGGCGATCAGCAGCAGCGCGAACGTGGCGAGCACCTGGGACAGATGATCGCGTGCGTACAGCCGTCGCAGGATGCCGACCTCGAGCAGCATCCCGATGGCGGCGGTGCCGGCGAGCGCGCCGCCCACGGCGAGCAGGAACGATCCCGTGCTCTCGAGCACCAGCGCCGCGAGATAGGCGCCGATCATGTACAGCGAACCGTGCGCCAGGTTGATCATGTCCATGATCCCGAACACCAGCGTCAGCCCGGCTGCGAGCAGGAACAGCATGAGGCCGAACTGCAGGCCGTTCAGCCCCTGCTCAAAGAACAGGATGAGGTCCATGCTGCGCCGGGCCGGGGACTGCTTACTTCATCTTGCACGCCGACGCGTATGCGTCCTTGTGCTCGGTCAGGATGGTGGATACCAGCTTATTGGTGAGCTTGCCGTCGGCGCCCTTGACCACTTGACGCAGGTAGTAGTTCTGGATCGGCACGTGGTTGACGTTGAACTTGAATTCGCCGCGCACCGACTGGAAGTTAGCGGCCTCGAATGCCTTGCGCAATGCGGCCTTGTCCTCAATCTTGCCCTTCACCTCGCGCACCGCCGCATCGATCAGCCGCGCGGCATCGTAGCCCTGCGATGCGTACACCGTCGGCGTGCGTCCGTACTGCTTGCGGAAATCGGCGACGAAGCGCTTGTTCTGTGCGTTGTCCAGGTCGTGCGCCCATTGCGCGGTGTTGAACATGCCGGCCATCGGCTCGCCCACCGCCTTGATCACGTCCTCGTCCGCAGAGAAACCAGGACCGACCAGAACCATGCTTCGATTCAGCCCGGCCGCGTTGTACTGCTTGATGAAGTTCACCCCCATGCCGCCAGGCAGGAAGATGTACACCGCCTGCGGCTTGGCCGCCCGCAACTGCGCCAGTTCGGCGGCATAGTCGAGCTGGCCGAGTTTGGTGTACATCTCGTCGAGCACCGCCCCCTTGTAGAAGCGCTTGAAGCCGGTCAACGCGTCCTTGCCCGCGGGGTAGTTCGGCGCGATCAGGACCACGCTGTTGTAGCCCTTGTCGGAGATGTACTTGCCGGCGGCCTCGTGAGTGCCGTCGTTCTGCCAGGATGTGCTGAAGAACCACGGACTGCAGCCTGCACCCGAGAGTTGCGAGGGGGTGGCATTGGCGCTGATGAGGAAGGTCTGCGCATCGAACACCGCCGGCGCTACGGCGAGCATGACATTGGTGAATACGATGCCGGTGACGAAATCGACGCGATCCTTCTTGAGCAGCCGTTCGATCAGCTGCTTGCCGGTGTCGGCGTTCTGCTGGTCATCCCCGACCACCAGTTCCGCCGGCAGCCCGCCCAGCGTCCCGCCGTTTTGCTGCATCGCGAGTGCGAAGCCATCGCGGATGTCGATGCCCAGCGCAGCCGAGGGTCCGGACATCGTGCTCAGAAAGCCGATCTTGATCTTGTCGGCGGCGTGCAGCGGACCGACGCTCAGCAGTAGCGCTGCGAGCGAAGCGATGAACCTGGTCATGGACTCTCCTCTAGGTCTTCTTGTGCCGGCCTTGGCCGACTTCGCGAGGAATCATAACTCAGTGCAGGAAGCGCTCACGCCGCATCCCCGGCGGGGTCCGCCCGGTAAGCCTATTGCCCGGTGAGGATTTTGGCCAGATCGGGATTGGTCAGCGCGGCGGCCAGCAACTCGCGCGTGAGCAGGCCCTGCAGCAGGTCGCTCTTGGCGACGATGCTCTGTGCCTCCTGCGTGGCCAGCATGCGTCCCATGAACTCCATTTCATTCACGGTATAGGTCTGCGCCATGCTGCGTGCGATCACGCCGCGCAGCGCCTGGACCACCTGTGGGTCCTTCAGCGCCTCGACCGAGGCGGTGTACTGCGCATCGGGAAGCGACTCGAGGGCACGGTACAGCTGGCTGGTGGCGAGCTGCCGGTAGGCGGGCAGATCGAACAGGCGCTCCGCGGCCTTCAGGGATTCCGCCGTGAGCGGCACTGCCTGCGGCGTCGTGGAGGCCCCTTCCTGAGCCCAGGCCCCGGGCAGCAGCCCGGTGATCGCTGCAACCAGCAGCATGCGTCCCACCGAGGCAGCGATGACCCTGATCATGACAGACCTATCCGAAATGCGCGCGGGGGTTGAAGGAAGAGGCCTGCGCCAGTTCGCGATACAACTGGATCTCGCGCTCGCTCATGGTCGGCGAAGTGACCAACTGCAGCACGGCGTACAAGTCGCCGTGCTCCTCGCTCTTCGGCCGCGGCAGGCCACGGCCGCGCACGCGCAGCTTCTGCCCGGCCTTCGACCCCGGCGGTATCTTGAGCGCAACCTTGCCGGCAAGCGTGGGAATGTCCACGCTCGCGCCCAGCGCCGCTTCCCACGGTGTGACCGGAACGTCCAGATAGAGGTCGTGTCCGGACACCTTGAACAGTTCATGCGGGCGCAGCGTGATGTTGATGTACAGGTCGCCCGCGGGGCCGCCCTGGCCCGGCGCGCCTTTGCCAGCGACGCGCAGGCGCTGGCCGTCGCTGGCGCCCTTCGGAATGCGCACCGTTGTCGTGCGCGTCGTCCGCTGGACGCGCCCGTCAGGCTGCATCTGCGTAAAATTCAAGGGAATCTCGACTTCCGCGCCGCGCGCCAGGTCTTCGACGCTCACCGACACCGACACCTCCGCGTCCTGCCCTGCGCGCGCCCTGCCCGCGCCGCGCCGGCCAGCGAAACTACTGCGCCCGCCAAGACCGGCGAGAATGTCGAACAGGTCGAGGTCGTTCAAATCCTCGAACCCGGCGTGCCCGCCGGGTCCGCCGCCGGCGCCGAAGCGCTCCCCCCAGCCGGGTGGGGGACGGAAATCCTGTCCCGGCTGGTAGGCGCCCATCTGGTCGTAGGCCGCGCGCTTCTCGGCATCCTGAAGGACCTCGTAGGCCTCCCCTACCTCCTTGAACTTCTCCTCGGCGTTCTTTTCCTTGGAGACGTCCGGGTGGTACTTGCGCGCGAGCTTGCGGTAGGCCTTCTTGATGTCTTCGTCAGAGGCGCCGCGCTCGACACCGAGGATTTTGTAGTAGTCCTTGTATTTCATCCTTCCTTCAGAGCAGGCGATCAGCCGCTTTGAAGTACTTGCGCGCGTAGGCGAGCAACTGGCCGTCCGAAGGATGATCCACGGTTTCGACCGCGACCAGGCACGGCACCAGAGCGTGGTCGTGCCGGTGGATGTGCTTAACCAGGTCAAGCTTGGCCGAGCCGGGACCGGTCACCAGGATTTCCTTCGCGCCCTTTAGGGACTCGGCGATCTGGTGGTAGAAGCCGCCGTCTTCATGGTGCTTCTCGTGCAGAGTGTGCTTCGCGTGCAGGTGCTTGTGCGGCTCCTTGGAGTGGATGGCGGTCTTCTCCACCTCTTCAGGCGTGAAATGTATGACGCGGGCTTCGCTATGATCGAGCCAAACGACTGCGTGAAAGTGGGACACGTATCGATCCTTTTCGCTGAAATGACTAATTGGGATGCCTGGCTGGAATTCAAGCGAGGTCAAGGACAAGCCTAGCGGCGAGTGCTCCGGTGCGACTTGACGCCGGTCAAGGCAGGCGCGGGTACGCTCAAGCGGTCAGGCGCTGTGCAAGCGGCTGTGGCGCGGCACCCGCACCATAAGGTATTCCATCTGGTCCTGCAGGATGCGGCGGTTCTGGAGAATGAGATGCTCGTGGCGGTTGGGCACGTAGGGCGCGAACAGCAGCGGCATGCGCGCCGCTTCCGGGTTGCGCCCGCCCTTGACGGTGTTGCACGAACGGCAGGCGGTGACCACGTTCATCCAGCGATCCTTACCGCCTTGATGGAGCGGGATAATGTGGTCGCGCGAGAGCTGGTACTCCCTGAACTGACCGCCACAATACCCGCATACGTGGCGGTCGCGCCGGTACAACGCCGCGTTGGTCAGGTGCGGCTCCATCTGGTGCTCGCGCACGAACTCGGAGGCGCCCCGGATGGCGATGATGCTCTTGGTGGACAGAGCCGAACGTTCGCCGGTGACACGCGACACGCCGCCGTGATAGGTGCACACGGTCCTGCCCAGCGACCACGCCACCATGTCGCGCGCGTAATAGGTGATCGCCTGTTCCACGACCAGCCAGCGGTTGGGCAAGCCCGCCATGTCCAACGCCAGAATCAGGGCCACTCACAACTCCTTTTCGTGCAGGACTCGAACGGCGGCCGCGCCTTCCCTGAAGTGGCTGGCCTCCGAGTGTGCGCACATGGTGCAGCATCACAACCCCTTTCCCCGATTCTAGGGGAAAAACCCAGGAATCGGGAATAGCGCACGGCGGCCCTGCTATCCTGCATTCATGGAGTACACGCAGCTGAAGACTCTGCATGTGGGCGCGGTGGCGCTGAGCCTGGGGCTGTTCGCCCTGCGCGGCCTGTGGATGCTGCGCGGGGATGCCCGACTGCAGCTGCCCTGGGTGCGCGTGCTGCCGCATCTGGTGGACACGGTTCTCCTGGCATCGGCGGTCTGGCTGGCGCTACACATCGGCCAGACACCGCTGCGCGACGCGTGGCTCACGGCCAAGGTGATCGGGCTGCTCGCCTATATCGTGCTCGGCAGCATCGCCCTCAAGCGCGGGCGCAGCGTGGCGGTGCGCCGGAGCGCCTTCGCCGCCGCCTTGTGCACGTTCGCCTACATCGTCTCGGTCGCGCTCACCAAGCGCGTGCTGCCCTGGGTGTGAGCCCGCCTCAGCGGGCGGGCGAAGCGTCGAGCTCGCGCACCTGCGCCTCGCCGCGGATCTGGTAATAGAGGCTGGACTCGCGCTTGTAGAATCCTTGCGTGTGGAAGGTCTCAGGCAGCGCGTAGAGCTCGTAGTCGAGATGGTGACACAGCTCGTGCAGGACGGTGCGCAGCAAGCTCTTGAAGGCTACCACCTGCTTGCGGGCCACGGTGCGCATCCACACCGTGATCAGCGGCGGCCTACCGTCCTCGAACGGCTCGTACAACCCATGCAGTTCGCCCCAGTTGCCACTCGGACGCACCGACAGCACGCGCACCCGGACCCGCGGCACCTGGAGCCGGGAAGTCAGGTCTTCGCATATCGCCTGCGCGTGGCGCTCCACCTGAGCGCGGTTCTCAGTGCGCAGCGCCAGCGCCATGTCGTCGAGCATCGTACGCAAATCCGGACCGGGCGGCAGTTCGATGCGCTCGATGGCGTCGCTGCGCAGGTAGATGGCTTTGCGCGGCGCGGACAGGCGGTTGAAGTAGGCAAACGGCATGCTTTCGGGTATCGCGGTAGCGGTCCCGCACGACCGCCTCGCGCATGATAGCCTGCGGCGCGTGCGGGCCGGTACGCAAGCGCCACCGTGCTGTGTATTCTGGCCTGCGACGCCCATCGTCGTGTAGGCAACCGGCGACATCGCCAATAACTGGAGGAGCACCATGCGACATCCCCTCATCGGCGCGGCCCTGGCCGCGATGGCTGCCGGATCGGCCGGCGCGGCGGAATTCACTCCCGAAGTGGACCGCGCGATCGACGCGTGCCTGGCCGCGGCGCGCCAGCAGCAGGTCGGCCAGGTGATCGAATGGAATCTCGACTGGGCCAGTGGACTGGGTTTCGACGTGGAACTGGTGGCGCCGAACGACCGCGTCTACCGCATGCGCTGCGAGGGCGGCGCCATCACCAAGTCCGACCAGAAGGCCGGCAACAAGAAGTACGAGATGCTGAGCACGCGTCATCGCGTCGAGGAAAACGAGGCCCGCCAGCTGGCGGGCGCCGAATACCGCAGCGGCGAACTCAACCGCATGCAATACGAGCTGAACTGGCGCGGCAACCCGTACTACAGCTATTCGTTCAACCTGCCCGACGGCCGCACCGCCAACGTCATGGTGAACGCTGCCACCGGCAAGATCGACAAGAGCAGTTCCGAGCGCAAGTAAGCGGCGATGGGCGCGGCCTCAGGGCCCGCCCCCGGCTTCGACCAGGGAGTGCGCCCAGGCCAGCACGCGCTGCAGCCGCTCGGGCAGCAGGCGTTGCGCCTCGGCATGAGCGACCCAGCGGAACTCGTGGTGCTCGGCTCGTCCGAGCGCGGCGTTGATCGGCAGGGAGACGGTCTGCCGGGTGCTGCGCGCCAGGTAGTAGCGGGCGACCTTGCCGGCGCTGTACGGCGCGGTTTCGGCGTACTGCTCGCCCCAGGCGAAATCGAGATCGGTGAGCGCGGTCTCCTCCGCGACTTCTCGCCGGGCCGCCTGCATCGGCGTCTCGCCGGCCTCGACCCCGCCCTTGGGAAAGTCCCAAGTACGGTAGACGCGCAGCAGCAGGTAGCGCCAGCCGCCATGGGCACGGCGCACCACCACCACACCGGCGCTGAAGCGTTTGGGGGATCTGCTGGTCATGTCGGATGTTTTCGATCGGACAGGACATTACCAGAGCGCACCTGCACCCGGCCACTGACAGGCATCGCGCCTCAGCAGCTGCCGCGCAGGCTCTCGTCCTCGTCGAGCGCGGCGAAGTGCACAGGAAGCACCTCGCGGGTGGTCAGGTCGCCGTCGGCACCGCGCTCGACGCACACCAGCTGCTGTTGTCCTTCGATTCCAGCTGGCAGCACCAGCCGCCCCCCGGGCTTTAGTTGCATCAGCAACTCGCCCGGGATCAACTCCGCCGCGGCGGTGATCAGGATGCGATCGTAGGGCGCGTGCTCGGGCCAGCCGAGGCGGCCGTTGCCCATCCGCACCGCGACCTTGTCGTAGCCCAGCCGTCCAAGCCGGCTGGCCGCCTGGGTCGCCAGCTCGGGAATCAGCTCCACCGTGTAGACGCTGGCGCTCAGCTCGGCGAGCAGGGCCGCGTGGTAGCCGAAACCGGTTCCGATTTCCAGCACGCGGTGGCCGGCGCACAGTTCGAGCAGGTCGGTCATCAGCGCGACGATGAATGGCTGCGAGATGGTCTTGCCGAATCCGATCGGCAAGGGCCGATTGAGGTAGGCAAATGGCCGCACGTCCGGAGGCACGAACGCGTGGCGCGGAACGCGTGCGATCGCCGCCATCACGCGATCGCTGATCGCTCGCCCGGACAACGCCGACGACAAGGACTCGGTCTGCGCTTCGATTTCGGCGAGGAGGCGCTCGCGCATCGCATCGAACGTCGCCTCGCCCTCGTCCGCGTCGGGAAACGCGCGAATGTCCGCGCGCGACGCACGCGCCCGGTTGTGCTGGCTACCCACGTTTCGATGCCATCATCATGATGCCCCCCTTGCCTGGCTGGACTTCCCGCCGAAGGTCGCGATCGGGGCGAGTGCCTGCACCCCGCACGCGGCGTGCCCGGACGGTGTGATAGCGGACTAGCTCACCCAGTGAGCCTGCGTCCTGGCAGAATCTCGCGTTATGTCCGACGTGCTAGACCGCTTCCATCCAGCAGTTGCACGCTGGTTTCGCCGTACTTACCCGGCAGCCACCGAACCGCAGATCCGCGCCTGGCCACTCATACAGTCCGGCCGCCACGTGCTGATCGCCGCGCCAACGGGCTCCGGCAAGACGCTGGCCGCCTTCCTGGCGACCATCGATGCGCTCGTGCGGCTGGGCGTGCGGGGTCAGTTGCGCGACGAGACGCGGGTGGTCTACGTCTCCCCGCTCAAGGCGTTGTCCAACGACGTCAGCAAGAACCTGGACCTTCCGCTGGCGGGCATCCGCGAGGACCTGGTCGCGCTGGGCTACCCCGATGTGGACATCCGCACGCTGGTGCGCACCGGCGACACGCCCCAGTCCGAGCGCAGCCGCATGCGACGGCGCCCACCGCACATCCTGGTCACCACGCCAGAGTCTCTCTACATCCTGCTCACCAGCGAATCCGGCCGGACCAACCTGTCCAGTGCGCGCACGTTGATCGTGGACGAGATTCACGCGCTCGCCCCGAACAAGCGCGGCGCGCACCTCGCGCTCAGCCTCGAGCGGCTGGAAGAACTCGCGGGCACGCGGCTGACGCGGGTCGGCCTGTCCGCCACGCAGAAGCCGATCGAGGAAGTCGCGCGCTTCCTGGTCGGCAGCGCCGTGCGCCCCGCACGCGGACTGCTCGACGACCTCGGCCCGCCGGTGGATCTGTTCGACGCGCAGGACGATGCGCCGGGACTGACGAGCGCAGACGAACCGCTGCGCGAGGTGGACGGCTGCGCCATCCTCGACACCGGGCATGTGCGCGCGCGCGACCTCGCGCTGGAACTGCCGGAATCGCCGCTCGAGGCGGTGATGTCGGCGGAGGTGTGGGAGCAGGTCTACGGCCGGCTCACTGAACTGATCGAAACGCACCGCTCGACCCTGGTGTTCGTCAATACCCGGCGGCTGGCCGAGCGCCTCGCACGCGCGCTCTCCGAACGCCTGGGCGAGCGGGCGGTGACCTCGCACCACGGCAGCCTCGCGCGCGAGCAGCGGCTCGACGCCGAACAGCGCCTCAAGCGCGGCGAATTGCGCGCGCTCGTGGCGACCTCGTCGCTGGAACTGGGCATCGACATCGGCCACGTGGATCTCGTGTGTCAGATCGCCACCCCGCGCGCCATCTCGGCGCTGCTGCAGCGAGTAGGACGCTCCGGACACGCGGTGGGCGGGCTGCCCAAGGGCCGCCTCTTCCCGCTCACGCGCGACGACCTGGCGGAGTGCATCGCGCTGCTCGACGCGGTGCGCCGCGGCGAACTCGACCGCCTGCGCATGCCGCACGAGCCACTCGACGTGCTCGCCCAGCAAATCGCGGCCGAGGTTTCCTGCCGGGAGTGGCGCGAGGACGAACTGTTCGCCGTGCTGGCGCGCGCCTGGCCCTACCGTGGCCTCACGCGCGAGCGCTTCGGCACCATCGTGCAGATGCTCGCCGAGGGCTTCTCCACGCGTCGCGGACGCAGCCAGGCGCTGGTCCATCGCGACTCGGTGCAGGGCACGCTGCGTCCGCGCAAGGGTCTGCGGCTCACCACGGTCACCTGCGGCGGGACCATCCCCGATACCGCCGACTATAACGTGGTGCTCGAACCGGCCGGACAGATTGTCGGGACCGTCAACGAGGACTTCGCCATCGAGAGCATGGCGGGCGATGTATTCCAGCTCGGCAATACCAGCTACCGCATCCTGCGCGTCGAGGGCGGGCGCGTACGCGTCGAGGACGCGCAGGGCCTGCCGCCCACCATTCCGTTCTGGATCGGCGAAGCCCCCGCGCGTACCGACGAGGTGTCCGCATCGGTATCCCGACTGCGCGAGGAGATCGAAGCGCGCCTGCAGCCGGCCTCCGAGGCGGTGGAGTGGCTGATGCGGGAACTGGGACTCGCGTACGCCGCCGCGTCGCAACTGGTCGATTACTACGCTGCGGCGCGCGCGGCACTCACGCGCCTGCCCACGCAGAGGAACCTGGTGTTCGAGCGCTTCTTCGACGAATCCGGCGGCACCCAGCTGCTCATCCACTCGCCCTTCGGCAGCCGGCTCAACCGGGCCTGGGGCTTGAGCTTGCGCAAGCGCTTCTGCCGCAAGTTCAATTTCGAGCTGCAGGCGGCCGCCACCGAAGACGCGATCATCCTTTCGCTCACCGCCACGCACAGCTTCCCGCTGGACGAGCCCGCACGCTACCTGCATGCCGCCAGTGTCCGCGACATCCTCGTGCAGGCATTACTCGACGCGCCGATGTTCATCACGCGCTGGCGCTGGAACGCTTCCATTGCGCTCGCGCTGCTGCGCTTCCGCGGCGGCAGCAAGGTGCCCGCCCAACTGCAGCGCATGCAAGCGGAGGATCTGGTCGCCGCGGTGTTCCCCGATCAGCTTGCCTGTCTCGAAAACATCGCCGGCGACCGCGAGATTCCCGATCATCCCCTAGTCAACCAGACCATCCACGATTGCCTGCACGAAGCGATGGACATCGAGGGCCTCGAGCGCCTGCTGCGCGCACTCGAAGCGGGTGAAGTCCAGGTCACCGCGCGCGATCTGACCGAGCCATCCATGCTCGCACTGGAAGTGCTGGCGGCGCGGCCGTACGCCTTCCTCGACGACGCGCCGCTGGAGGAGCGCCGCACGCAGGCGGTGATGGCGCGCCGCTGGCTCGACCCCGAGAGCGCAGCCGATCTGGGCCGGCTCGACCCGGATGCGATCGCACGCGTGCGGAGTGAGGCGTGGCCGCAGCCGGAGAACGCCGACGAGATGCTCGACGCGCTCTCGTTGCTCGGCTATGCAACCGAAGCGGAGGCACGCGACAATCCCGGCTGGGCCGACATGCTGGGCGAGCTGGCGCGCCAGGGCCGTGCGGCGCAGCTGCGCCTCACCGGCATCGCGCCGTGGATTGCGCGCGAACGCCTGCCCGAGTTCGCCGTACTGTTTCCTGGCTGCGCCACCGAACCCGCGCTCCCCCTGACAGACGACGGCAAGCAGTGGTCGTGCGAATCCGCGTTGGTGGAGATCGTGCGCGGACGCCTGGAGTCGCTGGGCCCGACCACGGTGGCGGCGCTCGCCGCCTCGCTGGACGTCCAGCAAGGCGAGGTGGAGATCGCGCTGCTGAACCTGGAGTCCGAGGGTTTCGCCATGCGTGGCCGCTTCACCCTCACCGGCAGCGACACGCGCACGCTGCATGAATGGTGCGAGCGCCGGCTGCTGGCGCGCATCAACCGTTACACGGTCAAACGTCTGCGCCAGGAAATCGAACCGGTGTCGAGCGCGCAGTTCATGCGCTTCCTCTTCGCTTGGCAGCATGCGGCGCCGGGCGAGCGCATGGACGGTCCCGATGCCGTGGCCGCCCTGGTCTCCCAGCTCGAGGGATACGAAGCTGCGGCCGGCGCCTGGGAGTCCGAGATCCTGCCGGCGCGGCTGCATGATTACGATCCGGCCTGGCTGGACGATCTGTGTCTGGCCGGGCGCGTGCTATGGACGCGGCTGGAGGCGCCGCGCGCCAACCCGGAGCGCGAGCGCGTCGCCAGCCCCGTGCGCACGACGCCCATTGCATTGATCACGCGGCGCAACCTGTCGGTGTGGTCCGCGCTCGGACGCGACGGCGACGGCGAGGACCTGCGCCTGAGCGCCCGTGCGCAGCAGGTCGCACAGTTCCTGCGCGAGCACGGCGCCTCGTTCTTCGACGATGTCTGCCACGGCCTGGACGCGCCGCGCACGTTCATCGAGGAGGCACTGGGCGAGCTGGTAAGCGTGGGGTTGGTGAACTCCGACGGATTCGGCGGTCTGCGAGCGCTGCTCGTGCCTTCCGACAAGCGCCGACCATTCGCGGGGTCGCGTCGCCGTGCTGCGCTGCCCGGCGTACAGGATGCCGGCCGCTGGGCGCTGATACGCCGCCCAGCCGCGTCTGCTGCCGCGCGCGAACTGCCGCGCGACTTGGTCGAACAGATCGCGCGTGCGCTGCTCAAGCGCTACGGTGTGGTGTTCTGGCGTGTGCTCGCGCGCGAGGCGGACTGGCTGCCGGCATGGCGCGACCTGCTGCACGCGCTGCGCAGGATGGAAACGCGCGGGGAGATCCGTGGCGGCCGCTTCGTCGCCGGCTTCTCCGGTGAGCAGTTCGCCTTGCCCGAGGCCGTCGCAGTGCTGCGCGAGAACCGTCAGCGCGATGCTCAGGACGGCGATTGCGTGGTGTGTGGCGCGGACCCGCTCAACCTGGCCGGCATTCTCACGCCGGGACCGAAGGTCCCGGCCACGATCGGTAATCGGCTGCTGGTGCGCGATGGCGTGCCGATCGCTGCGCTCGTCGGCGGCCAGCTGCAGTACTTCGAGACGCTTTCGCCAGAGCAGGCCTGGGCGGTGCGAAAGCGCCTCGAGCGAGGTGCCACCGGCGGCGCGCAGCGCGAATCGGTTCCCGAGCTCGGATCCGGGCCCGCGCCGCAGTAAGGCGCACACTCTCACAGTCCGGCATTGCAGCGCGCGCCGCAATCGGCCGTGTCGCGCCGCTACTCGGCGCTGAGCTTCAAGCCCACTCGTGTGATGTGACCGTCACGTACCTCGCGCACGGTGAGTTCGATGCGGTCCACCCGCATGCGATCGCCCGCGACCGGTCGCCGCCGCAGCCGTCCCTGCAACCAATCGCCGAGCTTGCGCTCGCGCTCGCTGTCGTCGCGTGCCAGGACAAAGCCGTACGCCATTTCCAGATCGCCCACGCTGACATCTGCGTCGAGCGTGAAGTCGCCGAACACGCTGCGCTGGCTCGGCGCCCCCTGCGCGGGCTGCTGCGTGAACAACTGCGCCAGCGCCGGGGAGGACTCGGGCGGCACCGCACACAGCACGGCATCGTCTGTCTGCAACAGATGCGCGTTCACGTCAGCCACCAGCACGGCCTCGCGCCACACCGCCAGCACCTGGGTGTCCGCCGGCAGGCGCAGCTCGCGTACCGGCGTCCCCGCCCACGGCCAGTCCTCGGGAACCCGTACCTCCAGCAGTTGCAGCCCGCGCTGGCGCGTCAACTCGATCTCGCCGTGCGCGATCGGCTCGATCCGGGACGGCAACGCAATCCCGAGCACGCGCGCGCCTAGGGCGAGTGTCGAGCCCTGCAGGATCAGCGACACCAGCACCACGAAGAACGCGACGTCGAAGAACACGTGACCGCGGTCGATGCCGGCCATGGTCGGGAAGATCGCCAGCACGATCGGCACCGCGCCGCGCAGGCCAACCCAGGAGATATACGCCATCTCGCGGGGCGGGAAGCGGAACGGCGCCAACGACAGCGCCACCGCCACCGGCCGCGCCACCACCATGAGCACCACCGCCACGCCAAGTGCCCACCAGCCGAGGGCGAAAAGATTACTGGGCGTGACCAGCAGCCCGAGCAGCAGGAACATGCCCGCCTGCGCCAGCCAGGCCAGTCCGTCCATCGCGCGCAACACGTTCTCGCCGCCGGGGAGCCGGCGGTTGCCAACCACCAGCCCGGTCAGATACACCGCGAGAAAGCCGCTGCCGCCCAGCAGGTTGCAGCCGGCGAAGATGAGCAGTCCGCCCGATGCAATGAGCAGGGCGTAGAGGCCCTCCCCCACGTGCACCGTCTGCACCATCCTGCTCAGCAGATATCCGGCGCCCACGCCGATGATCACACCGAGTCCGAACTGCTGCACCAGGCTCACCAGAAGCGCGAAGTCGGGCGTGGCCGCGCCGCTGCGGATCACTTCGATCATCGCCACGGTGAGGAACACCGCCATCGGGTCATTGACGCCCGACTCGATCTCCAGCGTCGAGGCCACCCGGTCGTTGAGCCGCGTGCCGCTGTCGCGCAGCAGCGCGAAGACGGCGGCCGCATCGGTCGAGGCCACGATGGAACCGAGCAGGAAAGCAAAGGGCCAGTCGAGCCCCAGCATGAAGTGACCGGCCACGCCCACCAGCCCGGCGGTGATCACCACCCCGACGGTGGCGAGCGACAAGGCCGGGCGCAACGCCACGCGAAAGGTCTGCAGCTGCGTGCGCATGCCGCCATCGAGCAGGATGACGGCCAGCGCGAGGTTCGCGACCAGAAACGCGACGCCGAAGTCGTCGAAACGGATCCCGCCGGGGCCGTCTTCGCCGGCGGTCATACCGATGAGCAGGAACACCAGCAGCAGCGGCATGCCAAATCGGCGCGAGACGTGGCCGATCAGGATGCTGGCGGACAACAGCACGCCGACGATGAGAAGAAACTGATTGACGTCGCTCATGTCAGAGCCTGGGCCATCGCGGCCCAGGCCCCTGAGAAAATGGAAAGTCGCGCTCCTGCCAGCGCGTGAGGCGGCTGCGGATCAGCGCAGTGGCGCGCGGACCGGCTGTCCAGGGAGCGCATCGGTGACGACCTCGCCATCGTAGACGACCGCCTGTCCATTCACCAGCACGTGGCGCATGCCGATCGCGTAGCGCGCCGGCTGTTCGTAGGTGGCTGTGTCGCGCACGGTGGACGCGTCGAAGACCACGATGTCGGCATAGCTGCCCGGCGCGATGCGCCCGCGCAGGGCAATGTCCGGCACACGCGCCTCCAGGCGCTGCGCCGGCATCAAGGTCATTTTGCGCAGCGCATCCATCAGTGACAGCGCCTTCTCCTCTCGCACGTAGCGCGCGAGCGTGCGCGTGAAGGTCCCGGCCGAGCGCGGATGGCTGGGCGGATCGGTGTCAAAGCCGTCGCTGGCGATCATGGTCAGCGGATGCAGGATCGCCTTGCGCACCCGCTCCTCGGTGTTGGCGTGGATGAGCACGTAGCCGCCTTGCTTGCGATAGCGATGGAAGCTCTCTCGCGTGAGGCGCTCACCGGTCTCCACCCACTGCAGCTTAGCGTATTCGGATGCGGGTTTGTCCACCCACGTGTCGAACAGGAAGGACTCCAGCCGCGTCATGCCCGCGGTGTACGGATAGGCCTCCGTGCTCACATCCACGCCGTGCGCCCGCGCATCGGCGATCACCTCCATCAATCGGTCCACCGCCTCCTGCGCGCTGCTGTTGATGTGCGCCACGTGCACCGGGGCGCCGCTCACCGCGCTGTGCGCGATCACCTCGAGCAACCCCTCCTCCCGGTCGGCGCTGCCGGCGCTCGAGGCGCCACGAATATGAACGTAGGCCGCGGCGTCGTAGCGGGCGGCGAGGCGGAAGGCCTCCAGGACCTCTCGCTTAGATGCCGCCGGCGTGTAGGCCAGTCCGAAGCCCACGCCAACCGCGCCGCGGCGCAGGCCGTGTTCGATGCCCTCGAGGATCTGCGCGCGCTGCGCATCGCTCGCCGGGACTCGCGCGGCATCGCCCGCGGGCACGAAGGCGCCCGGGTCGTTCATCACGCGCATTCGCACCGGCGCGTGCCCGACGGCGACGCCATAGTTGATCGGCATGCGGCCCTCGCGCTCGGCATACCATTTGTCCACATCGGCGACGCCGATCTCCAGTTCGAAGGTCGATGTCACGCCGTCCATCGCCTCGAAGGTGTTGCTGATCGGCCGGGTGCCGTGCCAGTGCAGGTTGATGAAACCGGGCGCCACCACCAGTCCGGTGGCATCGATGCTCCGCGTGCCGTGCAGCGGCTCCGCGCTGACCGCCTGCACCCGGCCCGCGCGCACGCCAACGTGGCGGATCGCGTCCAGGCCACTGGCCGGATCCATCACCCGGCCGTTGGCGATGACCAGATCGAAATCCGCTGCGACGCCGGCGTGGGGCAGGGCAAGCAGCAGGCAAGCGGCAAGAGAGAGTGAGCAGCGCATGGTCTTCAGTAGAGTCTATCGGCGTTCGGATTCATGCGCACCTCCACCACCCAGGGCTGGGCGGAGGCGTGCGCTTCGCGTAGTGCGGCGGCAAGGTCGGAGGCGCGCTCCACGCGCGATGCACGGCAGCCGAGACCGTGTGCGATATCGACGAAATCCACGCCCGGCACGTCACTGCCGGGCATGGCCTCGATCCCCATGCGCGCGCCCAGCGACTTCACCGCGCCGTAACCGCTGTTGTTGAGGATGACGAAGGTGATCGGCAGCGCGTGCTGCGCCGCCGTCCACAAGCCCTGGATCGTGTACAGGCTGGAACCGTCTCCCACCACAGCCACCACCTTGCGCGAGGGGTCGCCCAGGGCGACGCCGACCGCGGCGGGCAGCGCGAAGCCGAGGCCGCCGCTCGCGCAGGCATAGAAACCGCCACTGGTGTCAACGCGGAAGAAGTCGTGCAGCGCATTGCGGTGTGAAGGCGCCTCTTCCACCAGCACCGCGTTCGCAGGCATGGTCTCGTGCAAGACGTGCATGGCGTACTCGCCGCCGATGGGGTCGCGTGCGGGAGGGGCCAGCGCGCGCGCGGGAAGGACCGGCCCCGGGCGCTGCGATTGCGCAACGCGATCGAGCAACTGGCGCACGCCCAGGTCGATGCTGGCATACAGGCTGGTACCGACCGGCGCGCGCGCGGCCTGTTCGGCATCATCGGTAAGCTGGAATAGTTGCGTTCCCGGTGCGATGTACTCCCCCTCGCTATGCACGTGGTAGAGAAAGACCGGGGCGCCGATGACCAGCACGGCATCGTGACCGGCAAGGCGCTCGGACAGCGGGCGGCGCAGCGGCGGGAGGAAACCGGCGAACAGCCGGTGGCTCTGCGGGAATCCGCGACGGCCGGCCATGGGACTATGCCAAACCGCCGCATTGAGCCGCTCGGCCAGTGCGATCACGTCCTCCCAGGCACCGTCCTGATCCACCGCAGCGCCGACCACGAGCGCGGGTCGCTGCGCGCCGTCCAGTGCGGCCGCGAGGCGCTCGAGTGCCGCCGGGTCGGGCGCGAAGTGCGTGGCGACCTGGCGCGGCACCACCGGCGCAGTCATCGCGTCCCAGTCGTCCTCGGGCACCGACACGAACACCGGTCCGCACGGCTTCTGCATCGCAGTATGGATGGCCTGCGCCAGCGCCTGCGGCACGTCCTCGGCACGTGCCGGCTCGATGCTCCACTTCACGTAGGGCTTGGGGAATTCCGCCGCCGAGCGGGCGCACAGGAAAGGATCGGTGGGCAGCATCGCCCGGGTCTGCTGGCCCGCGAGGATCACCAGCGGCGACTGGTTGCGCCACGCCGTGAAGACACTGCCCAGCGCATGGCCAACACCGCCAGCCGAATGCAGATTGACCAGCGCCGGGGCGCGCCGCACCTGGGCATAGGCATCGGCCATCGCCACCGCCACGCTCTCCTGCAGGCCCAGGACATAACGGAAGTCCGCCGGCCAGTCGCGGAACATGCGCAGTTCCGTCGAACCGGGATTGCCGAAGATCGTGGTCATGTCGAACGCGCGCAGCAGCGCAAACACCGCTTCGCGCACGCTCACGCGGGTGGCCACGGCCGGCTCAGGCGCCTGTCTTGGCATTGGCGAGATTGCTCTCCGGTTGCGTATGTTCCTGACGCTGCCTGCCGTCGAGCAGCGCGCTCACGTTGATATCGCCCATCACGTTGATGGTGGTGCGGCAGCGATCGAGGAACCAGTCCACCGAGAACAGCACCGCGATGAACTCCACCGGCAATCCGACCGCCATGAACACCATGGTCATGGTGACCAGACCCGCCTCGGGAATGCCGGCCGCGCCGATCGAGGCGGCCATGCTGGTGACCACCACGAGCAGTTGCTGCACCAGGCTCAGCTCCATCCCCAGGACCTGGGCAATAAACAGCGCGGCCATCGCTTCGTACAGCGCGGTCCCGTCGTTGTTGAAGTTCGCCCCGACCAATGCCCCCAGACTGGCAGAGCGCTCGCGCAGCCCGACGCGGTCACGCAAGCAGGCGTAGGTGATCGGCATGGTTGCGGTCGAACTGGCGGTGGAGAAGGCCATCACCAGCGCGTCGCGCGTGCCGCGCAGCACGTGGCCAGGGCGCGCCCACGAGCCGAAACGGATGCGCAGCAGATACCAGCTCGCGTGCAGCAGCAGGGCGACGATCACCGCGACGACGAACCCGCCAAGCGGGATGAAGGCGGCGAAGCCCTTGGTGCCGACGATGCTGGCAATGATGCCGAAAATACCGAACGGAATGATCTCGATCACCCAGCGCAGGATAATGATCATGGCGTCGAAGCCCACGTCGATGGCGTCGCGCACGTTGCGCAGCGGCCGCTCGCGCAGGCGCCGCAGCGCGACACCGAAGGCCATCGCCAGGATGATCACCGAGATCACGCTGCCGTTGTCGGTCAGCGGGCCGAGCACGCTGCGCGGGATGTTGTCGATGAACTGCTCGAGCGGTCCCGGGCTGCTCCTGGCCGCGCTGGACGGGGGTGTCGGGCCGACCTCGTGCCAGGTGCCCGGCTGCAGGACATTAGCCACGGTCAGGCCGATGAGAATTGCCACCGTAGTATTGAGCAGCAGCAGGCCGGCCAGGCGCGGCGCAGTGCCGGGCGGCACTTCGGCCATGACCAGCGCGCGGACGATGGCGAACAGGATTAGCGGCGGTGCTAGCGCCGAGAGCATGCGCAGAATCAGTTTTGCCGGCGTGGCGAGCACGCCCGCCTGTTCGCCCAGCGCGACCCCAACCAGCACGCCGAGCACGAGTGCCGCGAGTATGCGCAGATACAGAGGTGCGGCCACCCAGCGCGCCCACGGGCCGCGCGGCGCCGCGGTCGAGGATGGAAGCATTCGGTCGGGCCGGAGTATCGATTATTTGCAGGTAGGGTACCCTACTGCGTCGTGCCCGTGCGAGCGCGACTGCCGAGATGCCCGTGAACGACGACCTGTGCTTCACTTCTGCGACCGATCTTGCCCGCTCGATCCGGACGCGCGCGTTGTCGCCGGTCGAGTTGATGCGCAGCGTGCTCGCGCGCGCCGAGGTGCTCAATCCTGCGCTCAACGCGATCTGCACGCCGACCTACGAGTCGGCTCTGGAACAGGCGCGCGCTGCCGAGCGCCAGGTGATGTCAGGCGAGCCGCTCGGATTGCTGCATGGCATTCCCACCACGGTAAAAGACCTCGCCCTCACGCGCGGCGTGCGTACCATGGGCGGTTCGCACCTGTTCCGCGAGCGCGTGCCGGCATCCGATCATGTGCACGTGGAGCGCATGCGCGCTGCGGGTGCCATCTCAATTGGCAAGACCACGGTCTCGGAACTGGGCTGGAAAGGCAACGGCGACAGTCCGGTCAGCGGCATCACGCACAACCCCTGGAAGCACGGCATGAACGCCGGTGGCTCGAGCGCAGGCGCGGCGGCATGCGCAGCCGCGGGCATCGGTCCGATCCACCAGGGCTCGGACGGGGCCGGCTCGGTACGCATGCCGGCAGCCTTCTGCGGGGTGTTCGGGATGAAGCCTTCGTTCGGGCGCATTCCCTACCACCCGATGCCCAACAATGGATTGATTTCTCACATCGGCCCCTTGTCGCGCACGGTGGCCGACGGCGCGCTGATGCTGCAGGCGATGGCCGGCCCGGACGACCGCGACCTGACCAGCCTGGAAGCGCCGCCGGAGGACTTCATCGCGCAACTCGACCATGGCATCGCAGGCCTGCGCATCGCCTACAGCCCCGACCTGGGCTACCTGAGGGTGGATCCGGACATCGCCGCGCTGGTGCGCGCGGCGGCACTGGCATTCGAGGCAGCCGGCTGCGCGGTGGACGAAGTCGATCCCGGCTGGGGCGACCCGATCAAGATGGAGCATTGCCTGTTCGCCTCGTCCTACGCGGGCACCATCGGCCCGCTGCTCGAACGCTGGGGCGAGCGCATGGATCCGGGGCTGGTGGCGCTCACGCGCCACGGCCTGGGCTACAGCGCCGCCGACTATTGCCGGGCGCAGGGGGAACGGCTGGCCTATTACGACCGCGTGCACGCCTTCTTCCGGCGCTACGACCTGCTGCTCACGCCCTCGCTATCGGTCGCGGCGTTCTCCGCGGACCGGCTCATCCCCGAACACTGGGCGCAGCACGAATGGGATTGGCTGCGCTGGGCCGGGTTCAGCTACCCGTTCAACCTCACCTGGCTGCCGGCCGCGACCTGCCCGTGCGGCTTCACTGCCGCGGGCCTGCCCGCGGGCATCCAGATCGTCGCCGGGCGCTTTCACGATGCCCGGGTGCTGCGCGCGTCCCGCGTGTTCGAGCAGTTGCGGCCCTGGGCCCAGCATCGGCCGCCGTTGTGACCTTCGCTCACCAAACCGCCTCCGCGATCCCCCGTCTACCACCCAGGGGGCAAGGAACGGCAGGGACACCCGTGCGCCCTCCGCCCGGCGGGGACTCCGGTGGGCAGTCATGTTCGACGACCCTCTCCCGCTGACGCACGCAGTTCGGCCTAAACGTCGCGTTCCACATCCGCGTGTTCTGGGGAAGGCACGCACCCTCACTTATGGCGGCTGAGCGGACGGCGCGCGGTTGGGCTCACCCGGTGATCAGGTGCCCGGCGTCGGCGTAGACGTTGTGCGTTCCGTCGCGTGCAAAGCCGACCAGCGTGACTCGTGTTTCCTGCGCAACGCGGATGGCGAGCGCGGTCGGCGCCGAGATCGCCGCCAACAGCGGAACTCCCGTGGTCGCCGCCTTCTGCGCCATCTCGAAGCTGGCCCGGCTGGTGATTAGCGCTGCACCCGCGTCCGGCTGCAGGCCGCTGCGCACGATCGCACCGATCAGCTTGTCGAGTGCGTTGTGCCGTCCGACATCCTCGCGGACCAGGTGCAAGACACCCTTCGCGTCGGCCCACCCGGCTGCGTGTGCGGCGCCGGTCCGGACGTTGAGTATCTGGCGCTGCGCCAGTTCGGCGAAGGCCGCATGCAGCAGCGTATGCCGCATGCGCAGGCCGGATTCGACCGCGGGCGGATGACGCAGAACCTGCTCGATGTTCTCGGCCCCGCACAGGCCACAGGAGGAGCGGCCGGCAAGGCTCCGCCGCCGCGACTCGAGGAGCGTGGCGCAGCCCGCTTCGATCTCGAGCCGCATCAAGACCCCATCATCGAGCGGGACGATGTCAGCGCTCTCGAACTGCGAAGCATTCTCGACTATGCCTTCGCTGAGCGAAAAACCG
>Ga0316622_100000546_pt1 | contig 22019 bp, 13 predicted proteins | sample OWC_Aug_OW2_C1_D_FD_207646 | JGI IMG/M metagenome (GOLD analysis project Ga0316622, IMG submission 207646) | Wetland soil microbial communities from Old Woman Creek delta, Ohio, United States - OWC_Aug_OW2_C1_D5_C | ecosystem: Environmental > Terrestrial > Soil > Wetlands | place: USA: Ohio... | reverse complement strand
CCTCGAAATCCTGCGCAACGGGGGCAGCGCGGTCGATGCCGCCGTGGCCGTACAGGCCGCGCTCGGCCTCGTCGAGCCGCAGAGCTCGGGCATCGGCGGCGGTGCGTTCCTGCTGCACTACGACGCGCAGACCAAGCGCATTACGGCGTACGACGGTCGCGAAGCCGCGCCGCGCGGCGCCACTCCCGACATGTTCCTCGACGCGGAGGGCCAACCGCTGTCGTTCGCCGACGCCGTCACCAGCGGCCGCTCGACCGGCGTGCCCGGGGCGATCGTCATGCTGGGCGTGGCGCACCAGCAGCACGGTCACCTGCCGTGGTCGCAGCTGTTCCGCGGCGTCGAACGCGCGGCGGACGAGGGCTTCGTGGTACCAAAGCGCCTCGCGCGCTTTGCCAACAGCCAGTTCCGCCAGGCCACGCTGCCCGACGCGCGCGCGCTGTTCGGCAAGCCGGATGGCTCAACGGTGCAGGCTGGCGAGACACTGCGCAATCCTGCCTACGCCGCCACGCTACGCGTCGTTGCCGGCCACGGCCCGCGCGCTCTGCTCGAGCCGCCGATCGCCGGGCAGATCATCGAGCGCACGCACGCCGAGCCGCGGCCCGGCACGCTCGCCCCGATCGACTTCGCGTCCTACCGCCCGCGGCAGGGCGAGCCGCTGTGCCGCCCGTACCGCGTGTACGTGGTGTGCGTGCCGCCGCCGCCGTCCAGCGGTGTGTCCTTGCTGCAGATGCTCGCGATCCTCGAGCAGACGGACATCGCGAAGCGCGGCCCGAACGATCCGCAGGCTTGGTTCCTGTTCGCGGAGGCGAGCCGCCTCATGTTCGCCGACCGCGACCGCTACGTCGCCGACCCGGTGTTCGTCGCCGTGCCCGTCAACGGGCTGCTCGACCCCACCTACGTCGCGAGCCGCGCCAGGCTCATCGGTGAACGCGCGGGCGACCCTCCCGCCGCGGGCGAGCCGCCACAGCCCGCCGCCGAGGCCCGGTTCGGCGATGACGCGACGCAGGAGTTCGCAGGCACGAGCCACTTCGTCGTCGTGGACGGCGAGGGCGACGTGGTGTCGATGACCACCTCGGTCGAATCGCTGTTCGGCTCCGGCCGCGCGGTCGGCGGTTTCTTCCTCAACAACCAGCTCACCGATTTCTCGTTCACCGCCGTCGACAACGGCCGCCCGGTAGCCAACGCCGTGGCGCCCGGCAAGCGCCCGCGCTCATCGATGTCGCCCGTCCTCGTGCTCGATCGCGACGGCCGTCTCGTTGCGGCACTCGGCTCGCCCGGTGGTTCGGCGATCCTCGGCTACAACGCCAAGACGCTGGTCGCGCTGCTGGCCTGGAAGCTGCCGCTGCAGGAAGCCATCGAACTGCCCAACCTGATCGCGCGCGGCAAGGATTTCTTCGGCGAGGCGGCCAAGTTCCCGCCCGAGGTGCTCGAGGGCCTCAAGGCGCGCGGCGTCGAAGTGAAGCCCGGGCGCGGCGAGGAATCCGGCCTGCACGGCGTGGTGCTGCACGCGGACGGACGGCTCGAAGGCGCCGCCGACCCGCGCCGCGAGGGCACGTGGCAGCAGCCGTGAGTGCGCGATTCGCCGGCACGGTGATCGTGATCGATTGCTAGCCCTGCAACAACCCGAGCACGGCGGTCCGCGCCGCGAGCCCGTGCACCGGGAGCGCCAGCACGTCACCGGGCCGGCCCCACTCGAGCGCGCAACGCACCGCATCCAGCTCCGTGGGCTGCATCGGCAACGACTGCGCGGGCAGCCCGGCACGCAGCAGTGCCGCGCGCAGGATGCGCGGCACCTCGCCCGGCTCGCGCCCACGCAGGTAACCCTCGAGTTCCTTGACGACTACCAGTGCGGGCGCGAACTGCGCGGCGGTCGCGGCGAGCCGCTCGATGTCACGGTCGTCGCGGTTACCGGCATGGCCGAGCACCAGGCCGAGCCTTCCGCCGACACCGCGCAGTGACGTCGCGACCTCGAGCAGGCCCACGAGTCCTTCCGGGTTGTGCGCGTAGTCCACCAGCACCTGCACACCGTTGCGCTCGAAGCGCATCATGCGGCCCGGGTTGTCCGCGGCGCGCGTGCCGAAGCGCGCGAACACCGCGGCAACCGTCGCCGGATCCACGCCAAGTCCGACCGCTCCCAATGCCGCCGCCGCCAGGTTGGCCACGTTGTAGCCGGCGCGGCCACCGACCGTGAGCGGCATGCCTGCGACCGAACCCAGGTCGTGCTCCGTGCCGCTGGTGGCCAGGACGAGGTGCCCCGAGCGGACGCCGCACGTCGAGCCCCCGCGCACGCGATGCACCGCCAGGTGCGGGTCGTCCGCATCGGCGGCGAACCACCCGAGCGGCGGGGAGTGCCCGTAGCGTCGCGCGAGTCCCGCGGATTTCGCACGCAGGATTGCATCGTCGGCATTCAGCACCAGCAGGCCATCCGCCGGCACGACCGAGCCGACCGTCAGTTTCACGTCGGCCAGTGCGTCCAGATCGTGGATGCCGTACTCGCCGAAGTGATCCGCGCTCACGTTGGTGACGACCGCCACGTCCGCGCGTGTGACGGCCAGGCCGCGCCGCAGGATGCCGCCGCGCGCCGTCTCGAGCACGGCCGCCTCGACGCGTTCGTCGCGCAGCACACGCCTTGCGCCCGCGGGCCCCGAGTAGTCACCCGTCGCGAGCGCCGCGCCGTCCACGAAAACGCCATCCGTGCAGCAGTAACCCGGTCGCCAGCCGTGGGCGCGCGCGCAGGCCGCGATGAGCCGCACAGTGGTCGTCTTGCCGTTTGAGCCCGTCACCAGCGCGGTCGGTATCGCCTGCAGCTGCGGCCACGGCACGTCCGGGCCGCGCGGCAGCGCGTCCGTGCCGAAGCTGCGGCTCCCGGCACCCTCGCCCAGCGTGAGCGTTTCGTCGTCGAGCAGGAATGGCAGGCCACTGGACTGCGCCGCTTCGATCAACGCACGCAGATCCGCGCGTGACTCGGCCCTGGCAACGCGCGTCAGGCGCGCCAGGGCTGCCGGCGGATCGATCTCGGCGGGAAACGGGCTGGCTGGCGTGGCATCCGACTGCTGGGCGGCTGCCCGCAGCGCGTCCCGCAAGCCGCACCAGTGCATCGGGTCGCGGTCATGCAGTGCCGAGCACAGCGCCCACTCGTTGACCTCGGTCGCCGTGAACAGTTGATCGAAGGGCGCGGCGATGGCGAGCGACACGCCGCCCGCGTGGACGCGCGCCACACAGGCCGCCTGCCCGTCCCAGCCGAGATGCGCCCGCGCCGTCGCGACGTTGGCGCGCCATTCGGCCACGAGCGTGTCGTCCATCTCGATGCGAATGACCTCGAGGACAGCGCCGGTCGCCGGGAAGAACAGGTTGCTTCCCGTCAGGCGGCGCGAGTCCTCGAACGGCAGTGCGAGTGAGACCGTCAGTCGTCGGCCTCCGGCGCGACGCGAATGCCGCGCTCATCCCGGATCAGGCTGCCGAGGTTCAGTGGTTCGTACTGCACGGGGCCCTCACCCGCCCCGCGGGCACCCTCTCCCGCCAAAGCGGCAGAGGGTTGGCGAGAGGGCTCGAAACCCTCACCCGCCCTGCCGGCACCCTCTCCCGCCAAAGCGGCAGAGGGTTGGGCAGAGGGCTGGCCCTCGGGCCTGAACTTCGTGATCTGCTTCCACGAACGCACCAGCGCATCCGCGAACACCAGCAGCAGGTCTCCCGGCTGGCTCATGCGCAGCGCGGCGTCAATCGCCTCCTGCTCGTCGGGAATCACCGTGATGGCCGGCTCCGCGACGCCCGCGGCGAGCAGGGCCGACGAGATGATGCGCGGCACCTCATCAGGCTCGCGGCCGCGCAGTGCATCGTCGCGCCGGCAGATGTAGTGGTCGAAGCGCCCGGCGACGGCGTGCGCAATCGCTACCAGGTCCTCGTCGCGACGGTCGCCGGGGCCGGCGAGCACGACGATGCGCCGCCCCGTGCAGTCGAGCCGTTGCGCGAGGTCGGCCATCGCCTTGACCGCGTGCGCGTTGTGACCGTAGTCGAACAGCACCTTGAACGGGTGCTCGTCGTACACGTTCATGCGGCCCGGCGCCTGGTAGAACGTCGAGTCGAACGTGCGCAGGCCCTGGCGGATGGCGTCGAGCTTGACGTCGAGCGAGAAGGCGACCGCCGCCGCGAACATCGCGTTCTGGACGTTGTGCATCGCGCGACCCTCGAGGGTCGCGGGAATCAGGTGCGTCCACACCAGCGGGATGTGCCGGCCGCGCTCGTACAGCGTGATCATCTGGCCGTTGACGCCCGCCTCGAGCGCGCAGGCGCGGCCACCCGCGCGGATGTGCTCGCGAACCAGCGCGTGCTGCGGGTTGATCGTGACGTAGCAGATGTTCTTCGCGTCGGTGTGGCCCGACATGCGCAGCACCAGCGGGTCGTCCGCGTTCAGCACGGCGCAATCCGTGGCGACCTCGACGACGATGCGCTTCACCTCGGCGAGTTGCTCGAGCGTGTCGATGCCCTTGAGGCCGAGGTGGTCGGCCTGCACGTTGAGCACGGCGCCCACGTTCACCTCGCGCACGCCCATGCCGGCGCGCAGCAGGCCGCCGCGTGCCGTCTCGAGCACGGCGATGTCGATCTGCGGATCGGCGAGCACCATGCGCGCAGACACCGGGCCGGTCATGTCGCCCTGCACGGTGCGCTGGCCGTCGATGTAGACGCCGTCGGTCGTGGTCAGGCCCGGCGTGTAGCCGGCCATCTTGGCGATGTGCGCCAGCATGCGGCAAGTGGTGGTCTTGCCATTCGTACCGGTGACCGCAGCAATCGGCACACGCGCCGGCGCGCCGGCCGGGAACAGCATGTCGATGACGGGGCCGGCCGCGTCGCGTGGCGTGCCCTCGCTGGGCGCGACATGCATGCGGAATCCCGGTGCCGCGTTCACTTCGCAGATGCCGCCGCCGATCCTGCGGTAGCTCTGCGTGATGTCCTTCGAGAGAAAGTCCACGCCGCCCACGTCGAGGCCGATCGCACGCACGGCGCGCTCCGCCATCTCGCGGTTGTCGGGGTGGATCACGTCCGTGACGTCGGTGGCCGTGCCGCCCGTCGAGAGATTGGCCGTCGAGCGCAGGTAAACCACCTGCACCGCGTCGGGCACCGAGGCAGGTGTGAGGCCGGCGCGCTCGAGCATCTTGAGCGCCTGCGCATCGATTTCGAGCCGCGTCAGCACCTTCTCGTGCCCCACGCCGCGGCGCGGATCCTGGTTCACGATTGCGACGAGCTGCGCGACGTCGTGCACGCCATCGCCCACGACGTGGCCGGGCGTGCGGCGCGTGGCGGCCACGAGTTCGCCGTTCACGACCAGCAGGCGGTGATCATCGCCTTCGAGGAAGGTCTCGACGATGATCGAGCGCGAGTGCTCGCGCGCCACCGCAAAACCCTGCCTCACCTCGTCGTCGGTCGTGAGGCGGATCGAGATGCCGCGGCCGTGGTTGCCGTTGTAGGGCTTGGTGACCACCGGGAATCCGATGCGGTTCGCGGCGCGCACGGCCTGGGCCTCGCTCTGCACCAGTTCCTGCTTCGGTACCGGCAGGCCGAGGGTGGCGAGGATCTTGTTGGTCTCTTCCTTGTCGCTCGCCAGTTCCACGGCGATGTGCGACGTGCGCCCCGTCACCGTGGCCTGGATGCGCTGCTGGTACCGGCCGTGGCCGAGCTGCACCAGCGACTGGTCGTTGAGCCTGAGCCACGGGATGTCACGCGCCTCAGCCGCCTTCACCAGCGAGGCCGTCGAGGGGCCCAACGCACGTCGCTGCGCGAAGCGGATGAACTCGTCGCGCGCCTCGGGAAAGCTCCAGCCATCCGGTACCGCGTCGGCGGGACGGATCAGGCCGGGCAGCAGCGAGCAGATCAGCCGGAGGCCGAGTTCGCCCGCGGCGATGCCCTCGTCACGCTGCGCGTACTCGTAGACCACGGTGTACACGCCGGGCGACCCGGCGCTGCGGGTCTTGCCGAAGGTGACGTGCTCGCCCGCGATGTTCTGCAGTTCGATGGCGACGTGCTCGAGGACGTGCCCGAGCCACGTGCCCTCGTCTTCGCGCATGCGCCGGAAGAAGCCGCCGGGTTCGCCGTAGGAACAGCCGTGCTCCGCAAGGCCTGGCAGTGCAGCGGCGAGGCGGTCGATGAAATCGCTGCCGAGGCGGCCGGTGGGCCAGGCCTCCAGTTCGCCGAGGTCCAGCTCAAGCCGGATGACCGGGAAGTGTGCGTACAGCGACGGCCCGACGTAGACAGAGCGGTCCAGGATGCGCATCGCCGCTACTCCTTGGGCTGGGGCAGCGATCCGGGCGAGGCAATACGGGTGTGCAGGTTGAACGTGGCGCCCGCGACCAGCACGTGCAGGCGGAGCCCGAGCATGCAGACCGGCTGGCCCTCGGTGACGGCGTCCATCGAGGAATAGGTCACGTCCGCGGCGTCCACGATCGTGACGCCGCCGCTGCCCTCCACTTCCACGGTCTCGTCCGGGCCGATGAAGGCCGCGGTGTCCTCGTCCAGGCCGATGCCGACCGCGAACGGGTTGTAGGCGAGCGCGGTGAGCAGCCGACCGAGGCGGTCCCGCTGCCTGAAGTGCTGGTCGATGATGAAGCGGTTGGTGAGCCCGAGCCCGGGCGCGAGGCGCACGCTGCCGGAAATCACCGACGAGCCTTCGTCACCGAAGGCGATCATGTGCTCGCTGAGGATGCTGGCGCCCGCGCTCGTGCCGCCCACGGTGACGCCGTTCGCGTTGCGGATCCGCACCAGTTTCGCGACCGGCGTGCCGCCGAGCAGCGTCGTGAGCCTGAGCTGGTTGCCGCCGGTGAAGAAGATGCCGCTTGCTTCCTCGAGGCGCCTGAGCCGGCCGGGCTCCTGGCAGTCCCGGCGGGTATCGAAATCCATGACGTCGACCCGGGCGGCACCGATGTCCTTGAACAGTTTCACGTAGCGGTGCCCCGTCTCGTGCAGGCGGCTCGCCGTCGGGATGACCACGATGTCGGCACCGCGGCCGCCCGAGCAGCGCACGAAACGCTCGAGGATGTGGCGGTCGTTCTCCTTGTTCTCGGCGCCACCGATCGGGATGATCCAGCCGCGCGTCTCACCCTCGGGAACTATGCTGGGCATGTCTATCTCTGCAGAGGTGCCGCGCCGGATAGTACCCCATGCGCTGGCCTCGCGGCCCTGCTGGCAGCGCTTCGCGAGCGTCTCTTCGAGCCGGGCGTACGGGCGAGGCAATCCGGCCCGCCCGCAGGCGGTGTCGCGGCAGCGGCCGCCCCTGCGGTCGTTGATCTATGGGAGGCCGGGCGGCATTGTACCCTCAGGCAAAGCCCGCGATGGACGCACCATGACCAGCCCGATGCCGAATGGCCCGCCGGAGCGCGGATCCCTCCTTCCCTACGTCGAAGGCGCCGAGAAGGCGTTCCTCTCCGGCCGCCGCTCGCGCGAGGCCGACCTCGAGAGCGCCGTGCGCTTCTTCCTCGAGTTCCTGCGCGCGTTCGAGAGCTTCGAGTTCGCGCAGCCGTGCGTCACGGTGTTCGGCTCGTCGCGCTTCGACGAGTCGCACCGCTACTACGCGCTGGCCCGCGAGATCGGCGCATCCCTCGCCCGGGCCGGATTCGCCGTGATGACCGGCGGTGGCTCCGGAATCATGGAGGCCGCCAACCGCGGCGCGCAGGAGGCCGGCGGCCTGAGCATCGGCTGCAACATCACGCTGCCGCGCGAGCAGAAGCCGAATCGCTACCTGGACCGGTTCATCCAGTTCGACCACTTCTTCGCCCGCAAGGTGATGCTGGTGAAGTACTCGAGCGCGTTCGTGGTGATGCCCGGCGGCTTCGGCACGCTCGACGAGACGTTCGAACTCGCCACGCTCATGCAGACGCAGAAGATCGAGCATTTCCCGCTGGTCGCGGTCGGCGGCGAGTTCTGGGACCCGCTCATCGCCTTCGCGCGCGACAAGATGATCAAGGAAGGCACGTTGAGCCCGGACGACACGCAGTTCATTCACCGTGCCGACACCGCGGCTGAGGTCATGCAGGTGATCCGCGAGGCCGGACCGACGCCGAAGGGCTGAGGCTGCGCGGCGTGCCGGGCTGGCGCTCAGGCGCCAAACCCGGCACCGCTGGATGCCTACGCAGCCGCTTTGCCGGCCTCCGGCTTCGGCGCTGCAGCGGTCTGCGCCGGATGCTCGTAGTCGTTCTTCTCCCAGTCGCGGTACTGCGGCGGGATGGGATTGATCGCGCCGTCGGCCAGCCAGTCGAGCTTGCCTTCCATCAGCAGCCCGGCGACCTTGTTGTACGAGCGGTTGAAGTTGCTCTTGACCGCCTTGAAGTTGCCCTCGACGCGGCGGCGCGCCTCGCGGCAGAACAGGTCCACCAGCTCCTGCGGCGACTGGTCGGCGGGGTTCGTCGCGACCAGGTAGTCGGCGTACGACAGTGCCGAGCCCATCACGAACAGGTCGACGCCGATGTCCACGAAGTTGCCGAGGATGATCTGCTCCTTCTCGAGCTTCGGGCCGTACTTGGCCATGGTGGCGAACAGGCGCCGCGCCAGCAGCTTGCTGGTCTTCGCGGCATAGGCGAGGTGCTTGCGGTTGCGCTCGCTCAGGTGCTTCGCCTCGAGGTTCGCACCCGTGTCGGGCATGAACAGCTTGGGCAGCCACGTGCCGTAGAAGCCGGCCGCCTTCATCATCGCCTCGCTTTTCGACACCTTCTGACCGGGCTTCGGCTGCATGATCGGCATCACCAGCTTGAAGTGCGTGTCGAGCGCCTCGCGCGCCATGATCAGGTGCATGACCTGCGACGAGCCCTCGAAGATGCGGTTGATGCGCGCGTCGCGCAGGCCCATCTCGACCGCCGTCGGGCGCTCGCCGCGCGCGTACAGCGACTTGGCGTTCTCGTAGCCGCGCCCGCCGCGCACCTGCAGGTAGTCGTCATACATCTTCCACAGCGTCTCGGAGCACCAGTACTTGGCAGCCGCCGCCTCGAGGCGGATGTCGGCATTCTTGTGGTCGGCAAAGGCGCAGGCGACGTAGACCATCGCCTTCATGGCGAACAGCTGCGCCATGTAGCTCGAGATCATCTTGGCCACGGCCTGGTGCTTGCCGACCGGCTGGCCCCACTGCTGGCGCGTCGAGGTCCACCACTTGGCGTCGTCCACCAGCGCCATGCCGCCGCCGATGGCCGCGGCCGGGATGCCGAGGCGGCCGACGTTCAGGGTGGCGAGCGCGATCTTCAGGCCCTCGCCCGGCTTGCCGATCAGGTTCTCGGCCGGGACCTTGACGTCCTTGAAGGCGACGACGCCGTTGGCGATCCCGCGCAGGCCCATGAAGCGCGAGCGCCGCACGCGTTCGACGCCCGGCCACGCGGTCTCGACCACGAAGCAGGAGATCTGCGGCAGGGTCTTGCCGTTCGGCAGCACCTTGTCCGGCGTCCGCGCCAGCACTGCGATCAGCGTCGTCTTCGGGTCGCTGACGTTGGTGCACCACAGCTTGTCGCCGTTGAGCGTGTAGTACTTGCCGTCGGCAGACGGCGTGGCAACCGTCGTCATGCGCGCCGGGTCGGAACCCACGCCGGGCTCGGTGAGCGCGAACGCCGAGATCTCGCCCTTGGCGAGGCGCGGCAGGTACTTGCGCTTCTGCTCCTCGGTGCCGAACTCCTTCAGGGGCTGCGGCACGCCGATGCTCTGGTGCGCCGAGATGAAAGCGACCGTAGAGGCGCAATAGCCGCCGAGGAAGCCGAGTACGCGGGCGTAGTTGGTGACCGACAGCCCGAGCCCGCCGTACTCCTGCGGGATCTTCATACCGAAGAGTCCCACCGCCGCCATGGCCTCGAGCGCCTCGCGCGGGTACTCGCCATCCTCGTCGATCTGCCACGGATCGATCGCCTTCTCGATCACCGGGCGGATCCTGTCGATGTACTCGTCGCCGATCTTCTTGTCTTCCGGAGACTGTGCCGGGAACGGGTGCAGCAGGTCCCAGCGGAAGTTGCCCTTGAACACCTCGGCCGTGAAGCTCACGGCCTCCCAGTCCGCCTGGCGGGCGTCCTCGGCCAGCTGCATCGCAACATCTTTCGCCTTGGTGTCCATAGAGCCTCCCCGGGGCATGCCGGGTCACGGGTTTCCGAAGTGCATTCGTGCGCGCGAATATCCCCCAGTCCGCGGCGGACGGGTATTGCGGATTTCTGCAGTCCGGCTACGCGGCAAGCGAAGAGGGAGCCCGCGGGCGGCCCCCTCTCGACCCGACAACTGCTCCGTTCCGGCCCGGGCAGCGCTGCGACGCTACGCGCGTTCAAGCACCGTGGTGATGCCCTGGCCAAGGCCGATGCACATGGTCGCCAGACCGACCTGCACATCCTTCTGCTCCATGGTGTTGAGCAGCGCCGTGGTGATGCGCGCGCCGGAGCAGCCGAGCGGGTGGCCCAGTGCGATGGCGCCGCCGTTCAGGTTCACGGTCTCGTCCAGGCGGTCCATGATGCCGAGGTCCTTGATGACCGGTAGCGACTGCGCAGCGAACGCCTCGTTCAGCTCCGCGACCTCGATGTTTTCCATCTTCAGGCCGGCCCGCTTCAGCGCCTTCTTGGTCGCCGGCACCGGGCCGTACCCCATGATCGCCGGGTCACAGCCCGCCACCGCCATCGAGACGATCTTCGCACGCGGCTTGAGGCCCAGTGCCTTGGCGCGTTCGTAGCTCATCACCAGCATCGCCGCCGCGCCGTCGGAAATTGCCGACGACGAGCCGGCGGTCACCGTGCCGGTCTTCGGGTCGAACGCCGGCTTCAACGCTGCCAGCGCCTCGAGCGTGGCGTCGGCGCGGATCACCTCGTCCACCTCGCACAGCACGCGGAAACCGTTCGCGTCGTGGCCTTCGATGCCCACGATCTCGTTCCGGAAGCGGCCCATCTGGGTCGCCTCCCAGGCCTTGAGGTGCGAGCGCAGCGCGAACTTGTCCTGCATCTCGCGGGTGATGCCGTGCATGCGCCCGAGCATCTCGGCGGTGAGGCCCATCATGTTCGAGGCCTTGGCGTAGGCCTTCGACGCCGAGGGGTTGAGGTCGATGCCGTGCATCATGCCGACGTGGCCCATGTGCTCCACGCCGCCGATCACGAACACGTCGCCCTGGCCCGTCATGATCTGCGCCGCCGCCGCGTGCAGCGCCTGCATCGACGATCCGCACAGGCGGTTGATCGTCTGGCCGGGCACCGTGTGCGGCAGGCCGGCGAGCAGCAGCGCGTTGCGGGCGATGTTCATGCCCTGCTCGAGCGTCTGGTTCACGCAGCCCCAGATCACGTCCTCCACTTCGTTCATGTCGGCCGCGGGGTTGCGTTTGAAAAGTGCCTTGATCAACTCGGCCGACAGCACCTCGGCCCGGACGTTACGGTACATGCCGCCCTTCGAGCGGCCCATGGCAGTGCGCACGCCATCGATGATGACGACATCGCGAGGATTGAGACTCATATTCGATCTCTCCCGAATTCGTGGCCGAGGTCAGCCGAAGAACTTCTTGCCCGAGGCTGCCATGTCACGCAGCAGCTTGGGCGCGTCGTAGAGCTTGCCGAGCGACTTGTACTGGTCGGCAAGGGCGACGAAGTTCCCGACACCCATCTGGTCGACGTAGCGGCAAGCGCCGCCGCGGAACGGCGGGAAGCCGATGCCGTAGATGAGCGACATGTCGGCCTCGAACGGCGAGGCGACGATCTTCTCTTCCAGGCAGCGTGCCACCTCGTTGACCATCGGCACCATGCAGCGCGCGATGATCTCGTCGGGCGCGAACTCCTTGCGCTCCGCCACCACGCCCTTGATCAGCTCGTAGGTCTCCAGGTCGGGGCTCTTCTTCGGCTTGCCCTTCTTGTCGGGCGCGTACGTGTAGTAGCCCTTGCCGCTCTTCTGCCCGAGGCGCCCGGCCTCGACCAGCACCTGCGTGGTGTTGCGGAAGTCGGGCTTCATGCGGTCCGGGAAGCCCTCGGCCATCACGCCCGCGGCGTGCACGGCGGTGTCCATGCCGACGACGTCCATCAGGTACGCCGGGCCCATCGGCCAGCCGAACCGCTCCAACGCCTTGTCCACGGCCAGGAAGTCCGCGCCGTCGCGCAGCAGCATGTGGAACCCGGCGAAGTACGGGAACAGCACCCGGTTCACCATGAACCCCGGGCAGTCGTTCACGACGATCGGCGTCTTGCCCATCTTCTGCGCGAGCTTCACCGTCGCCGCGACGGCCTCGTCCGACGACTGCTTGCCGCGGATCACCTCGACCAGCGGCATCATGTGCACCGGGTTGAAGAAGTGCATGCCGACGAAGTTCTGCGGCCGCTTCAGCCCCTCGGCGAGATAGCTGATCGAGATCGTCGAGGTGTTCGAGGCGATGATCGTGTCGTCGCGCACCATGCCCTCGACCTCGGCGAACACCGCCTTCTTCACCTTCGGGTTCTCGACCACGGCCTCGATGATGATGTCGACTTCCTTGAAGTCGCCGTAGTTCAGGGTCGGGCGGATGCGCGCCAGCGTGGCGCTCATCCCTTCCGCGGTGATCTTGCCCTTCTCGACCTGCTTGGAGAGGAGCTTGCCGGCCTCGTTCAGGCCGAGGTCGAGCGCCTCCGAGCGGATGTCCTTCATGATGATCGGCGTGCCCTTCACCGCGCTCTGGTAGGCGATGCCGCCGCCCATGATGCCGGCGCCGAGCACGGCCGCCTGCTTGATCTCCTTGGCACCCTTCTTCGCCCAGGCGCCCGATGCCTTCTTGACCGCCTGGTCGGCGAGGAACAACCCGACGAGCGCGGTCGCCTGCGGCGTCACCGCGGCCTTGGCGAAGTACTTCGCCTCGATGGCGAGCGCCTCGTCGCGGCCCTTGGACGCGCCTTCCTGCATGTTCTTCAGCGCGAGCATCGGCGCCGGGTAATTCGGGCCGGCCTTGCCGCCCACCACCGCCATCGAGCTCGTGAACGCCATCATCTGCTCGATCTGGTTCAGCTTCACCGGCGCGAGCTTCTCGGCGCGCTTCGCCTTCCAGTCGAGCTTGCCGGCGATCGCCTGCTTGACGAGCGCGAGCGCCGCGTCACGCAGCTGCTCGGGCGCCACCACGGCGTCCACCGCGCCGTCCTTGAGCGCAGCGTCGGGCTTCTTGTCCGCGCCTGTGGCGATCCACTCGACGGCATTGTCGATGCCGACGATGCGCGGCATGCGCACCGAGCCGCCGAAACCCGGGAAGATGCCGAGCTTCACTTCGGGGAAGCCCGCCGACGCGGCGGTGGACATCACGCGGTAGTCGCAGGCGAGCGCGAGCTCGAGGCCGCCGCCGAGGCAGATGCCGTTGATCGCCGCGACCGTCGGGAACGGCAGGTCCTCGAACCTGCACAGCATGCGGTTCACCTCGAGCACGCCCTTGGCGACCGCTTCCTCGCCGGCAGCGAACATGCCGGTGAATTCGGTGACGTCGGCGCCCACGATGAACACTGGCTTGGCCGAAGTGAGGATCACGCCCTTCACGTCGGGCGCCTTTGCGATGGCCTGGGTGGCTGCGTCAAAGTCCCTGAGGGCTGCCTGGTTGAGCTTGTTGACCGAGTCGCCGGTCAGGTCGAACTTGAGTTCGACGATGCCGTCGCCCAGCGCCGCAGCGCTGAAAGCGGGTCCGGAATAGAGCATGAGAAGATCTCCCTTCGTCTTGGTTCACGCGGGCTTACCCGGCAGTTTGCGGCACCGCACCAACATTGTTAACAGGGCTTTCCGAGAGTTGCGGGCCTTCGCGGCACGCATCGTCCGCAGCCGGGTCGCCCAAGGCCCGGGCCCGTTCTGGCGCACGGACCGGCGGGACTGGCACCGCCGGCACGACCAATAGGATTTTCAATGAGTTACGTCAGCACGACGACTCGCCGCCCGGCGTGGGTCTCAGCGCGGGCCAGCCGGTAGACTGTGCGGATGGTCAACATGCACGGATTACTCCCCCTGGCGCTGGCGTTCGTCGCCGGCACTGTCTGCGCCGCCGGCGCCGACCCCTACGCGGACGCCCGCCTCGAGTTCCAGATGGCCCATGCACGGGCCACCAGCGCGCCCGGCGACGGAGCCGTCGCTCCGGACAGCGAGGCCCTGCGGGGGTATCCGCTGTATCCGTACCTGCAGGCAGCGCGCCTGCAGCGTCGGCTCGCGGATCCCGCGGCGGCTAGCGCGATCGAAGCGTTCCTGCACGAGCAAGGCAACACGCCAGCCGCACGTTCCCTGCGCCGCAGCTGGCTCATGTCGCTGGCGGAGCGCAAGGCGTGGGAACCTTACCTCGCGGCCTACCGGGAGGACGTGGACGACACCGTCGCCGCGCGCTGCAACGCACTCGCTGCGCGAGTAGCACTGGGGCGCACCGAGGGCCTCGCGGAAACAGCGACCGCGACCTACCTGAGCCCGAAGAGCCTGCCGCCGGCATGTGACCCGGCCTTTGAGTGGCTGCGTGCACAGGGTCTGCTCACGGCGGCGCTGATCGAGCGACGGGCACGGCTCGCGCTGGGCGCGGGCGAGGCCGGGCTGGCACGCTTTCTCGCGCGATCGCTGCCGGAGGCGCAGGCCGCTCCCATCAACCAGTGGGCGACACTGATCGAGCAGCCCCGCAGCGCCGTCGAGGCGCTCATCGCCGATCCCGCGCGCACCGTCGAGCCCAATGCCCTGCTCGACGGGTGGACGCGCTACGCACGTGCGGATGCGGAAGCCGTCGCGCTGCGTTTTCCGACGCTGGTGCAGGCGCGCACGCTCGACGCGCGCGCGGCGAGTCCGTTTGCGCTCGCGGTCGCACTGCCGCTGTCCTGGAGCCGGAACCCGCGAGCGCTCGAGTTCTTCGCCCTCGGGCATCCGGATGATTTCGACGAGCGGGCGCACGAATGGCACGTCCGCGCCGCGCTGTGGGTCGGCGACTGGGCGCGGGCGTCCGAGGCGATTGCCGCCATGCCGGAAACGCTCCGCAACCAGAACCGCTGGCGCTACTGGGCAGGTCGCTCGGCGGAGCAGCTTGGTGACCGCGATGCCGCGCGCGCGAGTTATGCGGCCGTCATTCCCACCGACAACTGGTACGCCGCGCTGGCCGCCGCCCGGCTCGGCCAGCGGTTCGCGCCAACGCTGCAACCCGTCGCCCGCGACGACGCGGAGTTCGCCCGCGTGTCCGCCGCAGCGAGCCTCGTGCGCACGCGCGAACTGACCCTCTGCAACATGCAGAACGAAGCGAACCTCGAGTGGCGATTCGCGCTCGACTCGCTCACGCCCACGCAACAGGCGCAGGCGGTGCGACTCGCCTCGAGCTGGGGCTGGCACATGCAGGCGATCGCCGCGGCCGCGCGCCTCGGGCTGTTCAACGACTACGAGTTGCTGTATCCGCGGCCCTACGATGCGGACGTGCAGCGTGCCTCTGGCATGACTGGCCTGCCGCCCGCGCTCATCTACGCGATCATCCGCCAGGAGAGCCTGTATCGCGCCGACGCCGCCTCGAGCGCGGGCGCGCTCGGGCTCATGCAACTGCTGCCGTCGACTGCGAAAACGACGGCCCGCCGGGTCGGGCTTCCGGCGCCGACACGCAGCAGCCTGCTGCAGCCTTCGGTCAACGTGCCGCTGGGATCGTCCTTCCTGCGCAACCTGCTGCAGAGCGCGGAAGGACAGTGGCCGCTCGCGATCGCCGGCTACAACGCCGGCCCGGGCGCGGCACGGCGCTGGCTGGCGAAATCCCCGGTCGAGACGGACGTCTGGGTCGAGAACATTCCATTCAACGAGACGCGAGCCTACGTGCAGCGCGTGCACTGGCACTCGCTGGTGTTCGACTGGCTCGCAGAGCGCAAGCCACGCGACACGGCGGGCTGGCTCGGGACCGTGCGCGCGCCGGCCCCGGCGGCCGCCAACTGAAAGGAGTCCGGCGTCACGCGGCTTGCGCGCTGCGCCCGGACTCGAGCAGCGCTGACAGAAGGCGACGCTCGCGCTGCAGCGGGCTGTCCGCAATGAGGGTCAGCCAGTCCTCCAGGAACGCCGTCGTGCGCTGACCCGGTCCAGAGCCGATTACCCGGGAGGCGGTTTCCACCTCCGTGGTCGACAATGCGAGGCGCAGCGCGCGCAGCCGCTCGTCGATCCGCTCGTCCTCGAGGGCCAGCAGCGCACCGAACACGGCACCGCGGTTGAGCGCGAGACCACGACGCACCCAGTCCGTCACCTCGGTGATGGCTTCCACCGTAGCGTCCGCTGCGCCTGCAGCGAGCACGATCGCGGCGAAATACGCCTGCGTCGCCGCGGCGACGATGCCGTCGTCCACGTCGCCCAGGGCGAAAGGCACCAGCGCGGCGTGCGGCTCGATCCCGGCGCGGATGCGCTCGCGCGTCGCATCGAGCGCCTTGCGGCGGACGGCCGGCGACTCGGCGGGCAGCCGGTGCCAGTAGCTGATCAGTGCATGCGTCATCGGCGACATGGTCAAACCTCCTTAGCCCCTTGCGGGCGTTGCAGACCTGACCGGGGGATCAACGAGCGGCGCGCGACGGGCGGGAGGCTGAAACGAAAAACCCTCCGGGCCACGATTCGAGCGCCGGAGGGTTCGATAGCTACCCGCTTCGTTGCCTTCCGGCCGCATCCGCGCCTCGCGGCGCGCGCCACCTTGCCCGGGGAGGCAGGTTGGCCGGGGCGTGAGCCCCTTTCTTGATGCTGTAGCGAACTATACCAGACGCTCCTCAGCTAGATAAAGCGCAGGAGCCAGTCCGTCGGTACAAATACGAACAGGACGAAGCCCAGGAACAGTGCGGGCACGTACAGCCAGCCGGGCCAGCTGACGCGCCGGGCGCCGAGGCCGTAGGTCCAGTTGATGTTCTTGTCCGGCTCGCTGAGGATCCGGCTCCACGGCAGCACGATAGCCCCGAGCGTCACCGCGCCGGGCAGGCCCACCGAGGCATCGTAGCCGTACGCGACGATCATCCAGAGCAGCACCAGCGGCAGCGGCACATGGAACAGTGACAGCCCGCGCAGCAGCAGCGGCCGCTCGGGCTCGAACATGTAGTCAGTCAGCCCGGTGACGCGCCGGCGCAGCAGCAGCCGCAGCGCGTAGTCGACGTTCCAGAGCAGTTCCGGCAGCAGCACGGCCACGGTGAGCACGCTCGCGAGCGCGGAACTCTCGAGCCACATCGCCGGCACGGCGCCGATGAACGCGATGTCGGAGAACCACAGGAAGTTCTTCCAGCCGTAGTGCTTCCACCACACGGCCATCACGTAGATCACGAAAGCCGTGTAGGCAAGCTTGAACCACAGCGGAATCGTCAGGTCAGGCATGCAGCTCCAGTATGTCGCCGTCGGCCAGGCGATGCTCGCGGCCCGCGTGCTGGCCGTCGGCCGTCACGGAGCGTCCCCACACCCGCGCGTACTTGAGCGTGCGCGCCATGTCGCGATGCACCAGCCGCGCAGCATCCTCCACCTTCTGCTCGCCGGCGCGCAGGGTGAACGGACGGCTGCGCTCGGCGGGCTTGCCCGGCGCCTTCGTGTAGACGCGCACCAGGCCGAGCCGCCGCCAGAGCCAGGCGCCGACGTCTCCCAGGCCGAAGCCGGTCTGCGCCGACACCAGCATCACCGGGAAGTGCGGCTCCTCGAGCTCGGCCAGCACTTCGAGATCGGTGTTTGCGTGGTCGAGCAGGTCCGCCTTGTTGGCGAGCAGCAGCGTCGGCAGGCGCAACGCGAACACGTCATCCTCCTCGCCCGGTGCCGCGTCGTCGCCAGCGCCGCTTGCCGCATCGGCAGGCCAGCGCGTCACCAGGCTCGTCCTGCGCCGGGCCAGTTCCTCCTGCACCGCTGCGACGTGCTGCAGGCAGTCGGGATCCGCGAGATCGACGACGAGCAGGCACGCGTCCGCCGTCTGCAGCGTGCCCGCGAGCCACGGCAACGGGTGCTCGGCGGCGATTGCCGGCAGGTCGATCAGCTGGAAGTGCACGTCCTCCCAGCGGAGCATGCCGGGTTCGGGGTACTGCGTCGTGAACGGATACGGTCCGCTGCGCGCCCCCGAACCGGTGAGCCGGTCGTGCAGCAGCGACTTGCCGCTGTTCGGCGCGCCCACGAGCGCCACCTGCGCGGCGCCTTCGGGGCGAATCACCAGCGGCGGCCCGCCGCGTGTGCCGCCTTTCTTCGGGCCGGCGAGTTCCTCGTCGAGTTCCTTGATGCGCCGCTTGAGGTCCGCCTGCAGATGATCGGTGCCCTTGTGCTTGGGGATCACCCGCAGCATCTCGCGCAGGTGCTCGAGCCGCTCCTGCGGGTCGCGAGCCTTGCGGTAGGCATCGGCCGCCGCTTTGTATTCCGGTGACAGGTTGGCAGGCATCGAAAGGTGCCGGGTTCTCGGTTTTCGGTTTGCGGTTTGCGGTTTGCGGCACTACGGTATCGGGACTTGCAAACTTATCGCCCGACCGGTATCCGGATGCAAGGTGGCAAACCGCGAACCCGCCGCTGGAAGGGGAGCGCCTTGCAGAACCAGAACCCCGCACCGAGCGACGCGCTGGTGATCTTCGGTATCACCGGCGACCTCGCGTTCAAGAAGATCTTCCCGGCGCTGGAGAACCTCGAGCGGCGCGGCCGGCTGCCCGGCATCGTGGTCGGCGTAGCCCGCGGCGGGACGACCCACGCGACAGTGGTTGCCCGCATGCACGAGAGCCTCGCACAGCACGGTAACGGCACGGACGAGGCGGCACTTGCGCGCCTCGCGGCGAAGCTGCGCCTGGTCGACGGCGACTACCGGGACGATGCCACGTTCGCCGCCTTGCGCACGGCGCTGGACGGCGCAACTCGTCCCTGTCACTACCTCGCCATCCCGCCCAGCCTGTTCGCCGAGGTCGCGACGCGTCTTGGCAGCTCTGGCTGCGCAGCGGGCGCGCGGCTGGTCGTCGAAAAGCCGCTCGGTCGCGATCTGTCGAGCGCGCAGACCATCAATCGCGTCCTGCAACAGGTGGTCGACGAGGCCTCGATCTTCCGCATCGACCATTTCCTCGGCAAGGAACCGGTACAGAACCTGCTCTATTTCCGTTTCGCGAACTCGATCATCGAGCCGATCTGGAACCGCGACCACCTCGACAGCGTGCAGATCACCCTGGCGGAGAAGTTCGGCGTCGAGGGCCGCGGCCGCCTGTACGAGGAGCTCGGCGCCGTGCGCGACGTGGTGCAGAACCACTTGCTCGAGGTGCTCGCCATCCTCGCGATGGAACCGCCCGTCGGCACTGGTTCCGAGTCGCTGCGCGACGAGAAGGTGAAGGTGCTGCGCGCCGTCCGGCACCCGGAACGCCGCGGCGTCGTCCGCGGCCAGTACGTGGGCTACCGGAGCGAGGACGGCGTCGCGGCCAGTTCCGACGTCGAGACCTTCGCCGCGCTGCGGCTCGAGATCGACTCCTGGCGCTGGGCCGACGTGCCGTTCTTCGTGCGCGCGGGCAAGCGCCTGCCCGTGACCGCCACCGAGGTCATGGCGACGTTCAGGCGTCCCCCGCAACGGCTCTTCGACGAGCCGCTGCCGCCCCGCGCCAACTACCTTCGCTTCCGCCTGGGTCCCGACCGCGTGGCGATCGCGCTCGGTACGCGCATCAAGGCACCGGGCGAGGCCATGGCCGGCCAGGAAATCGAGCTCTACGCCTGCAACTCTCACGCTGACGAGATGACGCCGTACGAACGGCTGCTCGGCGACGCGCTGCGCGGCGACGCGACGCTGTTTGCGCGGCAGGACTCGGTGGAAGTCGCCTGGGACATCGTGGACCGGCTGCTCGCCAGCGGCCCGCAGGCCGAGCCGTATGCCGCTGGCAGCTGGGGCCCTGCCGCCGCGGAGCGCATGGTCGAGCGCTACGGCGGCTGGTACGACCCGCCGGCCAACGGCGGCACGCCGTGCGGGTGATACGCGCCGCAGACTCGATGGTCGCTGCCGTGTTCGCGGCAGACGAACTCGCTGGAGCCTGCCGCCGTGCCGTTGCGGCGCGCGGCATGGCCGTCGTCGCCGTGAGCGGCGGCGAGACGCCGTGGCGCATGCTCGAGCGATTTCGCGCGCTCGACCTGCCGTGGCGGCGAATTCACGTCGCGCAGGTGGACGAGCGCGTGGTGCCACGTGGCGATCCGCGCCGCAACCTGACACGCCTCGAGCAGATCCTCGTCGACGACGGTCCACTGCCGCGCGGACAGTTGCACGCGATGCCCGTCGACGCGGTGAACCACGGAGTTGCCGCAGCCGAGTACCAGCAGCGCCTGGAAGCGCTCGCGGGCTGCCCGCTGGTGCTCGACCTCGTGCAACTCGGCCTGGGTGCCGACGGCCACACCGCATCGCTCGTCCCGGGCGACCGAGTGCTGGACGTTGCCGATCGCGACGCGGCATTGACCGGCGAGTACCGGGGCCTGCCGCGCATGACACTGACCTTTCCGGCGCTCAACCGCGCGCGGCAGCGGCTGTGGCTGGTCACCGGCGCCGCCAAGGCCGCGCGCCTGCGCGAGTTGCTCGCCGGCGACGCCGCGGGCAGACCACCCGCGCTGCGGGTCGATCGCGCAGGCGCGGTCGTCGTCGCGGACGCAGAGGCCCTCCCCCCGACCCTCTCCCGCCGACGCGGGTGAGGGGCCCGCCTACAGACGGTCCGTGTCGCGAATGAACCCCGCGAGGTCGTCGCGGAATTTCCGCATCGACGGCTCGTGCAGGTACATCATGTGCCCGGCCTCGTAATGCTCGATGCGGATGCGCTGGCGCGCATCCGCCGTGATGTCGAGATGCTCGATGTCGTGCTTCATCACGAGGTGCGGCGTCGCGAGGTCGTACCAGCCCTGTTGCACCAGCACGTGCAGGCCCGGGTTCATGGTCATGGCGAGCGCGAGATCAGGGGCCGTGTTCGGCGCCCCGATGTCCCACTCGTGGTTGCCGGGCTGCTTGTGTTTCCAGTCCCATTTCACATCGAACGCGGACACGCGGTACTCCTCGTCGCGCCCGAACCCGAGTTCGCCGTGCAGGTAGTCGAGAAAGGCCGCTGTGTAAGCCGGGCCGACCGCAGGAAAGAACGGGTCGTAATCCATCATTTCCGCAAGTGGATTGACCGCCGGGCCGACGAAGCGCGAGTCGATTCGCCCGGTGATCTGCCGGTCGCCGCGCTTCAGTTCCTGCAGGAACTGCGGGTGGCTCACGCGCAGGTCGGCCTTTTCCCAGTGGTCGGCACCGGTGCCCGTGTAGGCCGCGAGCTTGGTCGCGACCGCGCGCTTTTCCTCCGGCGAAATGACGTAGCCCTTGGTGAGCGCGGGCAGGTACGCATCGTACGCGAAGCGCTCCACCTCCCCCATGAACGCCTCGAGCGACGCGGGCTTGTTCGCGATCAGGCCGTGATACCAGGCCGTCGCTGCCAGGGTCGGAAGGTACAGCGCGTGCGGCAGATCGAGGCCCAGGCCATCAACGCCAGAGGCAGCGTTGAGGAACGGCGAGACCAGCACGACGCCGTTCAGGTTCATGTTGTGCACGGACTGCAGGTGGTGCGCGAGCCCTGCCGAGCGCATGCCGCCGTAGCTCTCGCCGAGCAGGTACTTGGGCGAGCCCCAGCGGCCGTTCTCGGTCACGTAGCGCTTGATGAAGGCGCCCACCGACTTGATGTCCTGGTCCACGCCCCAGAAATCGGCGCCCTTGGCATCTCCGAGCGGCTTGCTGAAGCCCGTCCCGACCGGGTCGATCATCACCAGGTCCGTCACGTCGAGCACGCTGAACTCGTTCTCGACGCGCTGCGACGGCGGCGGCGGGGCGTAGCCGGCATCGGTCACGACCACGCGGCGCGGCCCGAGGATGCCCATATGCAGCCAGATGGATGACGAACCCGGACCGCCGTTGTAGGCAAAGGTCACCGGGCGCCGCGCCGGATCCTTGACGCCGTCGCGTGTGTACGCCGTGTAGCCGAAGCGGGCAATCGGCTTGCCCGCCTCGTCTTTCATGATCAGCCAGCCCACCGTCGCGGTGTAGCGCACCGCCTGGCCGTCGATGCGCACCTGGTGCTGCGTACGCGAGAGCTTCGGCTCCGGTTCCTGCGCGGCCTCGGCACTCGCCTTGGCAGGCTCGGCCACAGGCGCGGGTG
>Ga0316622_100000545_pt1 | contig 22035 bp, 13 predicted proteins | sample OWC_Aug_OW2_C1_D_FD_207646 | JGI IMG/M metagenome (GOLD analysis project Ga0316622, IMG submission 207646) | Wetland soil microbial communities from Old Woman Creek delta, Ohio, United States - OWC_Aug_OW2_C1_D5_C | ecosystem: Environmental > Terrestrial > Soil > Wetlands | place: USA: Ohio... | reverse complement strand
GCCGCGATTAGCCTTCAGCCGGGCTGACGGCCGGGGAGCTCAGTCGTCTGCGCCGCCCGACGGGCGCATCATCCGGGCAATCGCGTCGATCCACCTGGCATCGCCGACCGCGTCGTCCACGCCGGGGTCCGCGGGACGCCCGGTCCGCACCGACTCGTGGAACTGGTGCAGCTCGGCGCGGAACGCCTCCTCGTAGGAGACCGTGTGCCGCTCGACGACGTGCGACTCGCCGTCCATGCGCTCCATGGAGAGCGCGGTGGGCGCATGCCGCAGGTAGGGTGAGGGAAACGTGAGCGTGATGCGTCGCTCGGGGCCGATGAAGCGCACCGTCTCCTCGTAGTTGGCCAGGCCCGCCAGCGAGATCCAGTTCATCACGGCGCGGACGTCGCCGGCAAACCGTGTGAGCGAGGTCTGTGCCATGCCACCCCGCCACGTGTGGGCCCAGAGCACCTCCTCGGGCTCCCCGAGGACGCCGCGCAGCACGTTGATGTCGTGGATCAGGCTGGTGAGCAGCACGAACAGCGCCAGGCGCACCGCGGGCGGTGCCTCGGCGCCGACGGTCGCGTCGAGGACCGGCCGCATCTCGTGGCCGTTCGCCTCGCGAACGGCCTCGGCGTCCATGGCCTCCTCGGTCATCGCGGTCGGCGGGCGAACGGGCAGCAGCGCGTGGTGCCGTCGGTACGGCCCCTCGTCGGGGTGCAGAACGGTGACCTCCACGAAACGCAGGCCCCGCAGGCGCCGCACCTCGTCGCGCGCCCGCTGGAAGGCTGGGTCGAAACGCTTGTGATAGCCCACCTGCACGACCCGCCCGCTGCGCCTCGCCGCGAGGGCGATCTCCTCGGTTTCGGCGAGGCTGAACCCGAGCGGCTTCTCGACGAACACGTGCCGGCCGGCCTCGAGGGCGGCCAGGACGAACTGGCGGTGCAGTCCGGAGGCGAGCACCAGCACGGCGTCGGTGTCCGGGTGGGCGATCAGATCGCGGAAATCGGTCGCGCGGGGCCCGACGTGGTACCGGGCGGCCACGGCCTCGACCGTGTCGCGATCGATGTCGGCCAGCCAGGCGATGTGAAAGAGGTCCGGACGCTCGGCCAGGGTCGGCAGGTGCATCATCTGGGCGATGCCGCCGCACCCGATGACGCCAACGCGAAGGGGAATCATGATGGGAAATAGGGCCGCCTCGCCGAGGCGGCCCTATGAGTCGGCGCGGTCGGCGACCGCGCCCTACCTCAGAAAGTGAACCGCGCCGACAGCTGCATCGTACGGGCGTCGCCGGCCAGGCTCGAGATGGTCCCGAACGTCGCGACGTCGTTGATGGTCCGGTTCGGGATCCCGTAGTTGGTCGTGTTGAACACGTTGAAGATGTCCCACCGCAGCGAGAGCGACATGCGGTCGGTGAACGAAATACGCCGCTGGATCGCCATCGAGAAGTCCTGCCAGTCGGGGCCACGCATGCCGTTCCGCTCGACGTTGCCGAAGGTCCCCGACGCCACAGTCTGGAACGCCGCGGTGTTGAACCACTTCTCCACCGTCTCGGGGCCCTTGGTGTCCTCGCTGATCTGGTTCGGCAGCCCCGTCATGTTCGTGCCGACGTTGTTGTTGCTCTGCAGCACCATGAACGGCCGTCCCGAGCGCCACGTGTAGATGCCGGACACGGTCCAGTCGCGACCGAGCCAGTTGTCACCGAGCGGCGGGACGACGACGAAGTTCACCGCGAGCCGGTGGCGGACGTCGTAGTCGCTCGGGCCGTACCAGTCGTCGAGGTTGCGCGAGTTCTGCGGGAACGACGCGGAACCTTGCGTGCTGAGGTGCTCGGAGGTGTTGTCCTTGGAATCCGACAGCGTGTAGGCCAGGCCGAAGCCGTAGCCGTTCGAGAAGCGCCGCTCGACGCCCAGGTCGAGGCCCTTGTACTCCGACTCGCCGTTCTGCTGCCGCCACTCGATGAAGGGGCCGAAGAGGGGATAGGGCGTCGCGCCGCGGGTGTCGGCAGCCCCGGGCGCGCTCGGCTGCGGCTGGTTGAGGTTGACGAGCGACGCCAGGCTGTCGCCCCAGGTCCACACACCGTCCGCCGTGAGCACCAGGTTGGGGAACAGCTCGCGCTGGAAGCCGATGCTGGCCTGCGTGAACGTGCTCTTCGGCGCGTCTTCGGTGACGGCGCGCAGGCGCACGGTGCGCAGTTGGCCGGCGGCGGGGTCGAGGTTCGGCGGCGTCAGGGCCCCGGGCGGGATGCCCTGGCGAAGGAGGAAGAGGGGTCCCGTGGCGGCCGTCGCCGTCGGATACACCTTGTTGATGAGACCGGGCAGGTTCAGCGCGAGCTGGTCCTCGCTGCCGACGCGGTCGAAGAGGTTGTAGAACTTGCCGTAGCCGCCGCGGATCACGGTCTTGTCGTCCAGGCTGTAGACGACGCCGACGCGGGGCGCCCAGTTGTTCGTGTCCGCCTTGACGAGGCCGCGCTCCTCGAGCGACCCGTCGCTCGCGAAGACCAGGCTGCCGGTGCCCTCGGGGTTGAAGTTGGTCTGCGCGTCGCTGGCCTCGAGCGCCGGGGTGATGAAGTCGTACCGCAGGCCGAGGTTCACCGAGAGCTTGTCGGTCACCTTCCAGTCGTCCTGGAAGAAGAACGACGTGGCCCAGTGGCGCTGATCGACGACCCACACGTTCGAGAGCTGGAAGTCCGCGACGTACCCCAGCAGGTAGTCCGCCATCGAGTTGCCCGTGAAGGTGTTCCGGAACCTCAGGGAGCCCCGCATCGCGGGCACGTCCTGGTACTCGTTCTTCATCGGCGCGATGATGTCGGCCCCGAACTTCAGCGCGTGATTGCCCATCAGCCACGACAGGCTGTCGATGAACTCGAACTGGTCGGTGCGCTGGAACTTCGGCAGGAAGTCGGGCGACCCGATGCGCCCGAGCCCCGGCCCGCCGAAGTAGCCGTCGATCGTGATGCCCGGAAAGCCCCCGGCGACGGTCGGGTCGGTGATCGATCCGGGGATCGTCGCCTCGGGCGGCGGCGCGATGCCGAACGCCTGGTGCACGGCGGTGGAGTGCGCCCGCGACCAGGAGAGCCGGAACTCGTTGACGATCGTGGGCGAGAGGATGCGCGTCCACCCGCCGACGAAGGCGTGCGTCTTCATCTCCTGGTTGCCGAAGGCCGAGGTGCCCGTGCCGTCCACGACGCCGCCGAAGGCGCCGGGGATCTCCCGTGTCCGGTTCGAGTAGATGTACCGGCCGAAGACGCTGTCGGTCGCGTTCGGCCGCCAGTCGATGCGGCCCAGGATCCGGTCGGCATCGTCGACGAGATCCGCGTTGCGGAAGAAATTGTTCGCGCCGGACTGGTTGGGAAGCGGCACGAGCGCGATAATGGCGGCTGCGAACGGGTCGAACCGGTCGGACGGAATCCGGTTGTTCGGGAACGGCTGGCCGGTGAGCGGGTCACGCACCGTGGACGTGAAGATCCCCGCCCGGTCGGCGGCGGTGGGCACGCGCGTGAGCCGCGTGACGCCGCGGGCAATGCGCGTCCCCTCGTAGTCGGCGAAGAAGAACGCGGTGTTCCTCGCGATCGGGCCGCCGAGATTGCCGCCGAACTGGTTCTGGCTGTTGTCCGGCTTGGGCGAGCCTGCCCGCTTCGAGAAGAAGTCGATCGAGTCCATCGCCTCGTTGCGGAAGTACTCGTAGGCGGTGCCGCGGAAGTCGTTCGTGCCCGACTTGGTCGACACGCTCACGGCGGCGCCCGGTGAACGGCCGTACTCCGCCGAGTACGGGCTGGTCACGACCTTGAATTCCTGGATGGCGTCCACGGAGGGCCGTGAAACCTGCGTCGTCAGCTCCTGGACGTTCGTCGAGATGCTGTTGTTGTCGACCCCGTCGAGCAGGAAGTTGTTCTGCAGCGACCGCGTCCCGTGGACGTTGACGCCGCCGGTGCGCCCGAACGACGTTCCCCCGCCCTGCTCCGTGTAGCGGTCGCCCTGCACCCCCGGCACGAGCGCCAGCAGGTCGTCCCAGTTGCGGATGGCCAGGGGCAGGTTGGCGACCTGCGCCTGCGGGATGACGGAGCCGAGCGCGGCGTCGCCCGTGTTCAGGATCTGGGTCGATTCGGCGACGGTGACGCTCTCCTCGAACGACCCGATCTCCATCGTCACGTCGATGCGGGCGCGCTGCCCGACCTCGAGCGTGACGATCTGCGTGCTCTTCTTGAACCCGTCCAGCTCGACGTCCAGCTGGTACCGGCCGGGAATCAGGTTCAGGATCAGGTACGAGCCGGTGTCGGTGGTCTGCTGACGTGACACGACGTTGGTCGCCAGGTTCGTCACCGAGACCGAGGCGCCGGGCAGGACTGCGCCACCGGAGTCCTTGATCACGCCGCCGACGGTGGCGCGGTCGATCTGGGCATGGGCAACGCCGAAGATCCCGAACGTGAACAGGAGCGCAACTACGAGCGGCCAGCGTCTCATGGGAGTCCTCCACGAAAGCCTTGCCGAAGGTTGATGGGCAATCTCCGCCCCCGGAACCGCCGCGGATGTCGAATACCGCCGGAAACGTAGCGCGTCTAGGACGCCCTGTCAACGACACCGGCGCCGCCCGACGCGAGAGGCTCAGGCGAGCCTGACGCCCGAATCCGCGTCGAAAAAGAGCATCCGTTCGCGCTGCACCGAGAACCACGAGGGCTGACCCGGTTCGGCGGCCGCGTCGCCGCCTGCGCGAGAGACCACCCGGGTCCCGGCGCTGTCGAGCGTCACGATCGTGTCGCTGCCAATGGGCTCGACGACGAGCACGCGCCCCTCGGTCCAGCCAGCCGAGGGTCCCGTCCTGAGACGGACGTGTTCGGGCCGCACACCGACCTGGAATCGCGCGGCCCGGGCGAGGCGCGCACGCTGCTCCGGCGACACGCCGACGCGCGTGCCCGCGGCTTCGACCGTCCCATCCTCGCCCAGGCGCCCGGGCCAGATGTTGATGGCCGGGCTTCCCAGGAACTCCGCGACGAAGCGGTTGGCGGGAGCCCGGTACAGATCCAGCGGCGGCCCGGCCTGCTCGAGGGTGCCGCGCCGCAGGATGACGACCCGGTGGCCCAGGGTCATCGCCTCCTCCTGGTCGTGGGTCACGTAGAGGGTCGTCGTGCCGAGGTCCTGCTGCAGCCGCTTCAGCTCCGAGCGGGTCTGGACGCGCAGCTGCGCATCCAGGTTCGACAGCGGTTCGTCCATGAGGTAGACGGCCGGGTTGCGGACGATGGCCCGCGCGAGCGCGACCCGCTGCTGCTGGCCGCCTGAGAGCTGCCCTGGGCGCTGCTCGAGGCACGCGCCGAGCTCGAGCCGCTCGACCGCCTCGTGCACCCGCCGCTTCGTTTCGGCAGCCTCGACCCGGCGCGCCACCAGCGGGAAGGCGATGTTCTCGTACACGCTCAGGTGAGGATAGAGCGCGTAGTTCTGGAACACCATCGCCACGTCGCGCGCGGAGGGCGGCACGTCGTTGACGATGCGATCCCCGATGAGGATGCGGCCGGAGTCCGCCGACTCCAGGCCGGCCACCAGCCGAAGCAGCGTCGTCTTGCCGCATCCCGAGGGTCCGAGGAGCACCAGGCACTCGCCGGGTTCGACCGTCAGGTCGACGTCCTGGAGAGCCAGCCGCCGGCCGAAGCGTTTGGTGACGCGCTCGAAGCGGACCTGCATGACGGAACGACCGCGTGGGCAGTCTATACTCGAACCCGCTGCCATGATACGCATGTCACTGGTCGTCGTGCTGCCCCTGCTCGCGAGCCCGCAGCCGCCCGGGCTCGCCCCGGGAACGGTACAGGCGTCCGAGGTGCCCGTCGCCACGAGGACCGTCCGGCTCGACGGTCCGGGCGAGGTGACGCTCGTGGTCACCGCTGCCTGCAGGGCTGGCTCGTGGGCGCGCACCGGCCACGAAGGCGCGGTGCTGCGCGTCATGATCGACGGGCGCTACTCCCAGCACCTGGTGCTGTCGCGCGGTGCCGAGCCCGCGCCCTACCGGATCCTGCTCGGCGCCCTCGACGCCGGCGCGCACCAGGCCGCCTTCTTCGTCGAGCGGGCCAGTTCGGGGGTGTCAGTCGACGCCGTGGTCGTCGACGACGTCGAGGCACTCGTGACGAGCCCAGGGACAACCGGGTATCAGGCGCTCGCCCACAGCCCGTTCATTCACGCCCGGGCAGGCACGGTGGCCCGGTTCAGCGACATCCCGCTGCTGATGTGGTACGCCACCGAGCCGTCGCCGCGCGGCACGTGGATTCGCTACTCGGTGGTCTTCAGCAACGAGGACGGTGGCACGCCGGCCGACCGGCTGATGGCGACGTGGGGCCGGCTCACCGACATCGAGTACGTCTATGGCGTCGAGCTCGATGCGGCGGGGCGGATCCTCGCCGAGGAATACCAGGGTCCGGATCACCAGTTCCTGCCCTTTGCCGGCGTGCGCGTCGACGAGCACCCGCTTCTCTACGTGGTCACCGAGAACAACATGACGAGCGACCGGGGCGCCGCCGGGGAGCGGTTCGCCCTTGCGCCGATCCCGTTCGAGATCACCGGGGGAAGCCGCGAGGTGATCATGGACGCGCACCCGTGGCTCTACCGCGTCAGCTCCGAAGAGGCGATGCGGGAAGGCCGCGTCGAGGCGTCCTCGCGACCCGGCTCGGGCAAGGTGCCGGATCCGAGACGCTTCGTCTACGTCGAGGCCTGCGGCGAGGCCGAGAACGCGACGATTGCCTTCGATGCGGGCTTCGCCAACGAGGGGGGCACGATGACGTGGGCCGCGTCGGACGGGGGAGCCGCGGACTTCCGCGTCGCCCTTGGCGGTCGTCGGCAGAGGACCGAGCGGCCCGACGGCTGCTTTCGCGCCGCGGTCGCCGCCCCGGCGGACGCAGGTCCGCTCCGGGCCCTGCGCTGGCGCGCCTACGCGAGGCCGCCGCGGGGTGACGAGCCCCCTCCAGCACCCGGCACGGTCCGCGCGCGCCTCACCCGCGTCACCCGCGTCTTTCGACTCGACGACAACTACGTTCCGGGACCCAGCCTCTTCACCTCGAACCGGGAGCTCGAGCTCCCGATCGGGGGCACGCCCACCGAGGTCGCAGTCGTTCGATAGGCCAGCGACGGCGATCCCATGGCGGGCTCACCGTCCCTCCAGCTCGAGCTCCAGCGTCACGATGCGGGACGGCCCCACGGGCAACTCGACCCGGTTCCCGTCGACGCGGCATGCCTCCTGGCGATGCTCGGCGAGATCCGCGAGGTACGCAGCGCGGACAGGCGCCCCGGCCGACACCGCGAGCGCCTCCGTTCCGCCGGCGGCCTCGAACACGCGCAGGATCACCGACGACCGGTCGTCGGCGGGCTTGCAGGCGCTCAGCACCACGTTCGTGCCGGCAGCCGTGCCGAGGTGAAGGAACGACGCGACTGCCGGGAGACTGCCATCACCACCGCAAGACGAGAACAGGCGAGGCGGCGCGAGGAACCGGCGCGCGATCCCGAAGAGGGCGCCGGCCGGAGGCGGGGCCGTGCGCGGGACGAAGGCGACGCGGAACGCGTGCGGGCCCAGGCACTGAGCGCCCGGCGTGGGCAGGCCCGGTCCGGCGTGCCCAGGCCGCGTCACGAGATCGTCACGCGAGAGCGCGCCGACCGAGCGCAGCACGGTGAGCGCCGTCGCCGCCCCCGACCCGGTGCTCACCACCTCGTACTCCATCAGGCCGTCGGCGACCACAACCGCGCCGGCGGTCGCGTCGCCGGCATCGACGAACGACTGCATCGGAGCCGCGTCGACGGGCGTCTCGACCAGCGCACCGGGCGGGGCGGCCTTGCGTGAAGGGCGCTCGACGATCCCGAAGGCGGTGTCCGCACGGTGCGCGTCGACCACCCGGGCGCCCGTGTCGAACAGCACGCGCAAGCGGTGATCGCGCGCCCGGTTGTCCACGCGGACGACGCCCTCGACCAGCGGCGATCCCGCGCGGATCCTGACCTCGAGCGCGACGGCGATGTCCACGGTACCGCTGGAGCGGGAGGTGCGGTCGGCGGCGGCTGCGGCGGGGACCGGCAGGACGAGCTCGATCAGGAGCGCCGCGCACAGCGGCCCCTCCTCGAGAGGCCGCACGCGCACATCCCGTGCGTGGGCGCTGGTGACGCACACGTTCGACGCCGGCGGCGAGTAGTTGTACTCGTCGCCAACGTCGCCGACGTCATCGAACGCAAAGAGACTGCTGTATCCGGTCGCGCTGCGCTTGTCGGTGACGTGCACCGTTCCATCGTCGCCTACCTCGAGGCGGATGACGTCGTTCTCCAGCGCCCGTCCTTCCGCGCGCGCGCCGCCAGCCAGTGCGGTCGCGGCTGGCCGGGAGGGGCCGACGTGGACGTCGAGTGCCGCGCAGCCGAGCGAGGGCAGGTCCGGGAGACGGACTGCCAGCCGCACGCGCCGGACGCGCACGGCGACCGGCGGCACGTAGCGGCTCATCCGATGGCTGACGTCGTCCGAAACGTCGAGCACCTGGAAGTCCAGTGGCTGCCCCTGATGATCGGTGACCGCGGCAACCGCCGCCTCGGCGCCGAAGAACACGAGGGGGACCTCGAGGTGCGAGAGGTCGAAGTCTCGCTCCTCGTCCATCGGCTCGAGCGGGATCTCGACCGTGGCTTCGATCACGCCCGACCACGGGCTCGCGTCGGTGTTCACCGCCACGCACCGGATGGTTCCCTCGGGTGACGGCGGCAGCCGGCTCGCGAGCGAGCGCACCGCGCGGTCGGTCACGATCTCGGCCACCTGCCGCGCGATGGCGAAGCGGGTGACGTTCTCCTCGTGCACCGGGTCGATGCTGCAGCCGCAGATGCTGTCGTGGGGGTGGTTCTGCAGCAGCGTCTTCCACGCGTGGCGCAGCAGGCCGGTGGCGGGCGGCGCCCCGCACATCGCCGCGAAGACCGACGTGGGCTCGGCCCATCGCTCCAGCTCGCGCTGCACGTGAGCGTTGGCCTGCTTCAGGTACGTGCGCGTGGACAGCACGCCGGGCAGCAGGTGCGCGAAGTCCTCGCCGCCCCGGAGCTCGCCGCGCACCACCTCGAGCGCGGCGGGCCGGGAAGCCACGGCCGTCTTCACCGCCTCGACGTAGGCGGGCAGGGTCGAGAGCGTCGCCGTCGTCCCTGGCGTGTGGTCGACGGACGCGATCAGCCGCAGCAGCCCCGGATGAGGCTCGACGTGATCCACGCCGACCATCAGCAGCACCTGGTTCGTGACGGACCTGTCACGTTCGCGTGCGACGACGGCGCCGGCGTCCGCCGGCAGCAACGGCAGCCGCAGGCCGTTGCAGTAGCCTTCACGCGGCAGGTGCAGCAGCAGCACCCGGCTGCCGTCGGGAGCCTCCCACAGGTACTCCGCTCGCGGTCCACCGAACCCGCGCCAGAGGATCGCGCCCTCGAGGCCGAGCCCGACGAGGATCTGCGGCATCTGGGCGACGTGACCAAACGGGTCGGGCATGTAGCCGACGCGCATGGCGCGGCCGGCGTCGGCGGCGAGGCGCAGACCCCGCGCGAGGTTGCGGACGAGCGCCTCGCCGCTGACGAGGAACATGTCGGGCATCACGTACCAAGGGCCGACGAGCAACCGGCCCTCCGCCACGCGGCCGCGGAGCTCCGGTTCCCGGTCGGGCCGCACCTCGAGGTAGTCCTCGATCACGATCGCCTGGCCGTCGAGGTGAAAGCAGGTGAAGGCGGGCTCCGCGCTCATGCGATCGAGCACGCGGTCGATGAGATCCACCAGCCGGGCGCGGTACTGTTCACGCGTCAGATACCATTCCCTGTCCCAGTGCGTGTGAGCAATCACGTGCACATGGGTCGATCCCGGCGCGTTCGCGGGCGCTCGCACGGGCGTCCTCCTCGTGCCTGGATCCTACTGCCAGAATGGCGCGACGTGGGCGCCTAGCCCTTGGTGGCGCCCGCCGTGAGACCGGCGACGAAGAACCGCTGCAGGAGCACGAACGCGGCCATGACGGGCAGGAGACCGATGAAGCTCGCCGCCGCGACGAGCTGCCACTCGGTCTCGTAGCCGCTCTGGAAGCTGAAGAGCCCGATGGGCACGGTGAAGCGCTGCTGCGAGTCGAGCAGCACGAGCGCCAGCCCGAACTCCGACCAGTACGCCGCCAGATTGAAGATCGCAACCGAGGCGAGGCCGGGGCCGATCAGCGGCAGGGCGATCCGGCGGAGCGTCAGCAGTCGCGACGCCCCGTCGAGCACGGCAGCCTCGAACATCGAGGGCGGCAGCGCATCGAAGAAGTTCTTGAGGACGACGATGGTGAAGGGCAGCTGCATCGCGCCGTAGACCAGCACGAGGCCGGCGTGGGTGTCGAGCAGGCCGAGGCGTGCCACGAGCCCGTACAGCGGCACGAGCAGGACGATGGGCGACACCATCTGCGCGAGGAGGAGCCCCGTCAGCACCCGGTCGCGGTGGGGGAACCGCTCCCGGGACAGCGCGTACGCGGCCGGGATCCCCAGGAGCACGGTGACGAGCGTCGCCAGCGCCGCGACACGCGCGCTGTTCCACAGGTACCAGGGCACCTGGGTGTGCGCGAAGACGAATCCGTAGTTGGCGAGCGAGCTGTCCGGCGAGACGAGGCGTGGCGGGAACTCGTAGACCCCCGCGCGGGTCTTGAGGGAGATCGACAGCAGCCACAGCTGGGGGAGGAGGAAGGCGCCGCTCACGCCCACGAGGAGCGCCGCCAGCAGCGCGTTGCGGCGACGCACCGGCGTCACACGAGGCTCCTGCCGCGGACCAGCCTGGCCGCGAGCATCGCGAGGCCCAGGTTGAGCATCAGCATGACGGTCGCCACCGCGGCCGCGCGGCCGGCCTCGAGGCTGAAGAAGGCCGAGCGGTACATGTAGAGCGAGACGACCTCGGTCCAGCGGGCGGGGCCACCGCCGGTGAGGGGCAGCACCAGGTCGAAGGTGTTGAGCGTCGCGATGGTGATGAGCGCCAGGTTGAGCGTGATGACCGGCGCAATCTGCGGCAGGATCACCAGCCTGAGGCGGTGCCACGCGCCGACGCCCTCGAGATCCGCGGCCTCGTGGAGCTCGCGGGGAATGCGCTGCAGGCCCGCGAACTGGAGAATCATGCTGAAGGCGCAGCCGCGCCAGACGTTGGCGACGATCACCGAGGCGAGCGCCGCCGCGCCTGACGAGAGGAACGGCAGCGGCCCGAGGCCCAGAAACGACAGCACGTAGCTGGCGATCCCGGCCCGGTTCTCCATGAGAAGGATGCGCCACAGGACACCGACCAGCACGCCCGGGATCACCCACGCGCTGACGACCGCCACGCGGGCCAGCGTCGTGCCCGGCGCCCGCCGGCGCTTCGCGCCGTCGATGAGCAGGGCGATCGCCAGGCCGATGCCGAGCTGCAGCGCCACCGAGGCCGCGACGAAGATCAGCGTCACGACCACCATCCCGTGAAAGTCGGGATCGGTGATCAGGGCGAGCAGGCCCTGGACGCCGTAGGAGTAGTTCGCGCCGTGCGTGCGGGCGTCGGTGAAGGCCAGCCGGACGAGGTCCAGGACCGGGTACACCAGGAAGGCGGCGACCAAACCCAGGGCGGGCGCCAGCCAGACCGCGGCCTGCCAGTGCTGTCGTCCCAGGCTCCAGAGGAGAAGCAGGACCGCGAGCGCCGCGACCGTTGGCGGGAGGAGCCTGACCGCGTCGGTCCGCCGCGGCGCCTGCGCCGCCCGAGCCCGGCTTCGCTCGGCTGCGGCCTTCACGGCCTGCCACGCGTCGTCCACCGCGGCCTCGGGCGCCTTGGTCCCGGAGACGACGTAGCCCACCGCGAGCTGCAGCTGCTCCGAGATTGTCGGGTACAGGGCAACGGCGGGCCGCGCCCGGGCGTGCGTCAGCATCTCGGCGAACGTGGCGTACCAACGATTCTCGCGGAACACGGCGAAGTCCCGGTACACGCTGCGGCGGACGGGGAGCTGTCGTGTCGGAATGCTGATGCGGGCGACATTGCCCGGAGACTCGACGAACCGCGCGAACTCGGTGGCGACGCGTGCCTTCTCCGGGTCGCCCGAGAAGGTCACCCACACCCAGCCCCCCGTGCCCGTGGCCCTGAGTCCGGGCCCGGCCTGCGGGATGTCGGTGAGGGCCCACTTCCGGAACTCGTCCGGGGGCAGCGCGCGTTCGAGCTCGCGCAGCTGCCAGCTTCCGCCGAGGAACATCGCGACGTCCCCGGCCGCGGCGGCCGACGACATCTGCTGGTAGTCGGTCTGGGCGAGCACCGAGCGCGGCGAGGCGCCGGTGTCGATCGTGGCCCGCAGGAACCGCATCAGGCGCACCAGGCGTTCGCGATGTGGAGGCAGGCCGAACACGGGCTCCCCGCCGGCGTCCACCAGTTCTCCCCCCTGGGCCCAGAACATCGGCAGGTGATCGAACACGGCCGCCTCCCAGCGGCCCGCGTTGTACAGGTAGCCTGCGATGCCACGCTCCTTGGAGATGCGGCTCGCCATGGAGAGCAGCTCGGCCCACGTCTTCGGCGGCTTGGGCACGAGGTCCGTGCGGTAGTAGAGCACCCGGCAGTCCGTGCCGTGCCAGAGGCCGTAGACGTGCCCCCGGCTGTCGCTCAGCGTGTCGATGGTGAAGGGGAGGAAGTCGGCGCGCTCGTCCGCAGGCCAGTACGGGTCGAGCGGCCGCACGTGCCCGCCCTCGAGGAAGACCGGCATCCAGAAGCTGTCCACCGAGGCGATGTCCGGCAGCCGCCCCGCGGCGGCCGAGAGCATCAGCTTCGCCTTGTGCAGCTCGAGGGCCGGCATCACCGACACCTCGATCTGCACGTCCGGACGCGTGCGGGCCCACTGCTCGAAGATGTCCGTGAAGATCCGGGCAACGTCCGGACGCGCCGCCAGGTGCGAGTACTCCTGCTGGGCCCAGAGCGTCAGCTTCAGCGGGGCATCGGCGCGGCCGATCCGCACCGGCGTCACGAGCGACGGCGGGCAGTCCCGGCCGGCAGGGCACGGTGGTTGCGCATGGCCCTGCGTCTGAAGGCACGCGAGCGCCACTGCCAGGGCCAGCGTCCGGCGCGCGAAGGCGCCAGTCGTCGCCTCCTCCAAGCGCCGGGACGGCGCCGGGTGCCACGCACGGACTGAATTGACGAACGTGGACATCGGCCGTGAGCCGAGTGCCGACGCCGTGAGGGACGGAGGCCTGCGCGTCATCGGGGCGAGGCGGCGCGCACGGGGGAGGGCCAGCCGTAGGCCCGCATCATGATCGAGAAGAGATCCGTGTTGGCCATGTAGCCGCGAACGTGGCGGGCGCCAGGCCCCTGCGCCGCCACGAGCACCTCCTCGGCGGTATGCGCGTCGTCCATGCGCAGGTTCGCCGACCTGACCGACTTCCGCGACTGCTCGATCTGCGCGGCGTCCAGGCCGTCGAGCAGGGGCTGCCCTCGTTGGCCGTCGTGCACGCGGAAATCGAAGGAATGGTCGGCGGTGAAGAGGACGAGGGTGTCGGGACCCACGGCGGCCGCGGTCTCCCGGATGATGCGGTCGAAGGTCACCATCCGCTCCAGCCCGCGCCGCACGCGATCCGTGTGGACGTCGGACTCGACCATCAGGAAGTAGCCGTTCGCGCTGCGCGCCAGGAGGCGGAGCGCGATCTTCACCGCGGCGCCGAGGTCGAGATCCTCCGCGTCTTGCACCACGATCGCGCGGCGCGCGTTGGCCGGCACGTCCTCCAGCCGCGCCAGAATCGTCCGCTGCTTCTGCCGGGCGACCCGGTCGAGGTCGCGGCCGAGCGCGGCGACCGCCGGCAGGATTTCGGCGCGTCCTGCGCCGATTGCCACGTCCACCCCGTCGCCGAACCGCGGCTCGAAGAGCTGCAGGACGATCGCTCCCGTCCGGTTGCGTTCGTTCGCGTGGGCGTACAGCGCCGCCGGTGTGGCGCCCGCCAGCGAGTCGTTGGTCACGATGCCCGTGGCCAGGCCACGCTCCTCGGCGCATTCGAGGATGGTCTTGAGGGGCTCCCCGTCACGCTGGCCGCGTACGGCGGCCTCCGACTGCGAGATGACGCCGTTGTGCGTTCTGTGACCGGTTGCGATCGCGGTCATGCCGGCCGCCGAATCGGTGACCAGCTGTTGTGCGGCGGACGTGTCGGACAGGCCGATGTGGGGCATCTGCTGCACGAACAGCCGCCGGGCCGCCCCGTGACCATAGATGCTCGCCGCGTTCAGCGTGGAGATGCCCCCCGCATCGGCGACGAAGAGGACGACGTTCCTGGCACGTTCCGGGGCGCCTGGCGCGGCGGGCCCGGACAGGACGGCCAGGAGGAGGAGCGCGGCGATTCGCATGGCGTTGCACCAGGCTCGTGCTACTGAATGCTGCCAACCTCCACAGCCAGCCCCGAGCGACACGCGGAGGTGGCCGCCAGGGCCACGCGCAACGCCTCGGTGCCATCGGCAATCGTCACGGGAGGCTCGCGATCGTCGAGGACGTTTCGGGCGAAGTCCTGCAGCTGCAGGGTGTACGCGCGCTCGAAGCGCTCCATGAAGTACGGCACCGTGTCGTGCGCCACGGAGTTCTTCGTCATGAGCAGGATCGCCGTCTCGCGGAGATAGCCGATCCGCAGGGTGCCCTGCGTGCCGAGCAGCTCCGTCGAGATGTCGTAGCCGTAGAAGCCGTTGCGCGTGAGGTCCACGACACCGAGCCGGCCGCTCGTGAAGACCATCGTGGCGATGACGTTGTCGAGGTCCCCGACCGTGGCCAGCTCCGGGTAGGCGAGCGTGCCGCCGACGGCGGACACCGTCGCGACGTCGCCCATGAACCAGCGCGCGAGGTCGAAGTCGTGGATGCCCATGTCGACCAGGATGCCGCCGCTGCTCGCGGGGTTGGCGTACTCCAGGCTCGGGCGATAGGGGTCGCGTGAGGTGGCCTTGAACACCACGGGGGTGCCGATGCGCCCCTCGTCCACCTGTCTCTTCGCGGCGGCGTAGCCCGGGTCGAACCGGCGCATGAAGCCCATCTGGAAGAAGGTCCCCCGGCGTGTCACCGCCGCCTGCACGGCGCGGCATTCCTCGAGGCTCAGCGCGAGCGGCTTCTCGCAGAACGTGGGCTTTCCCCGCTCGAGCGCCTCCACGACGAGGGCCTTGTGCGTGTGCGTGGGGCTCACCACGACAACGGCATCCACCCCCGGATCGGCGATGAGCTCCAGCGGGTCGCCGTACGCTCGCGGCACGTCGAACTCCTCGGCGACCTTGGTTGCCAGGTCGCGGTTGGTGTCGGCCACGGCGGTCAGCCTGGTCTCCGCGAGCCGCGTGGAGAGGTCGCGTGCGTAGACGCGGCCGAGCCGGCCGAGTCCGATGAGCCCGATGTTCAGGCGGGGGCGGGTCTTCGAGGCGGCAGTCATTGCTGTGCGTTCTCCTTCGTCACGAGGCCGATGCGCACGACGATGTCGGGCGGCACGGTCCCTCCCTTCAGGACCTTGACCGCGGTCTCGATGGCCACGCGGCCCATCTCGTCAGGGTACTGCGCCACGGTGGCCTCCATCGTCCCGACGAGGAGCGCGCGTCGCGCGTCCTGCACCGCGTCGAAGCCAAGGACCCGGATCCGGCCGGTCCGGCCCGCGGCCGCTATGGCCTCGATGGCGCCGAGCGCCATCATGTCGTTGCAGGCGAAGACGGTGTCCACGTCGCGGTGCGCCTGCAGGATGTTCTGGAACACCGCGAAGCCCTGCTCGCGCTCCCAGTTGGCGGTCTGCGAGGCGACCACCGTGATGCCGGGGCTGTCCTTGATGGCGTCGCGAAAGCCCTTGATGCGCGAATCACCCGTCTCGTGGCCGGGAATGCCCTCGAGAACGGCCACCTTCGACCTGCCGCCGGACACCTTGACGAGGTACTCGCCGATCAGGTGACCGCCGCGGAAGTTGTCGGAGCCCACGAAGCTCGCGGTCGTCACGCCCGCGTCCGTGGCGGCGTGGCTGTCGAGCCGCGTGTCGACGATGACCACCGGGATGCCGGCGGCGTTGGCCTTGCCGACCGCCGGCACCACCTCTCGCGACCCCGAGGGCGTCAGCGCGAGCGCGCTGACCCGCGTCTGGATGAGGTTCTCCACGATCTGCATCTGTCGTTCGACGTCCACCTCGCGCTCGGCGGCTTGCACGACGAGGTCCACGCCCAGTCGGCGGGCCGCCTCTTCCGCGCCGCGCTGCATCTCGATGAAGAAAGGGCTGTTCAGGGTCTTCAGCACGAGGGCAACCCGCGGCCGGCCGTCGGACGACGACGTGCGTCGGTTGCACGCGCCCGCCGCGGCGAGGAGGGCGACGGGGAGGGTGAGGAGGGCGACACGACGTCGATTCATGGAGTCAACCTCACGGGTGCCGTCCGGCACGCTGTGTCTACGGCGTGGTGACCTCGATGAAGATCGGGTTCGTCACGGCGAGCAGCGTGCCGTCGGGTCGCGTCAGGTGGATGCGGACGTACCCCCGCGCCGCCGGATGCCGATTGAACGTCACCGTGCCGTCGGCGGGGACCGTGGCCTCGGCGATCGGCTCGCCGTTCCAGAGCAAGTCGACCCGCGTGCCGGCGGGTGCGCCGCGCAGCTCGACCCGCACGGGGTCGCCGCGAGGCACGTGCAACAGGTCTCCAACCCGAGCATCGCCGTGCCCGGTCCTGGCCGTCAAGTCGGGGGTGGGCAGCGACGGGTCGGCGACCACGATGACGCGTCCCAGCCGGATGCCCTCCAGGATCGCGGCCGTCGAGAGTTCCTCGGCCCACACGCGCACGCTCGGCAGGCCGAGCGGCGCGGCCCCGCGGTGCCAGTCGCTCGTGCCGACGGCTGTGAGCCGGCGGCCCTGTCGCAGCAGGACGTCCCACATGGCGAGCGCCTGCAGCCGCGACTCCTGGCGCTCGTCGGAGATCTCGATGGCGTTCACCCCGTCCGGCACCGCGTGCGTCCACGTGCAGGCCGCGCACGCGGACGCCGGGTGGTTGATCGAGACGAGCGCGCCGCGCGCGCGCGCGGCAGCCACGAGCGCGTCGATCGCTGGGTCGCCTCCCGGCACGCGGAAGTCGACGAACGACCGGTCGCCTCCGAGACCCCACACGTTGAAGTGCCCGCCGGGGGTCGTGACCTCCTCGCCGACGATCAGCAGCAGGCCGGGGGCGTCGACCGGCGACAGCTGGTGCACGGTGTTGTTGTGATCCGTGATCGCGAGGAAGTCCAGCTTCTCGGCACGCGCCTTGTCGGCGAGCTGCTGGGGCGCGAGCGCGCCGTCGCTGTTGTTCGTATGGGCGTGAAGGGCTCCCACGTACCACCCAGCTCCCTGCCGGACCGGCTCGCGCGGACGCGGGGCGAGCGGCGACGTGGCCGCAGCGACGGGATCGCGGAAGGTGTCCACGAGGACCTCGACGTCGACGCCCGTCTCGCCGACCTTGTACAGACCGAGCACCACGTGCCAGCGGCCGGCGGGGATCGGACCGGGCCAGTAGCCGGGCGTCGCCTGGTCGACGGCAATCGTCACCGTGTCGCGCTCGCCGCCGCTCCAGCCGCGGCAGGCCGCCGTGCCGATTGTGAGCGGCCCCGGCTCGAACACCCCGAGGTCCAGCACGTTGGCCCCGTCACGACGGTCGTACCGGTACGAGACGACGATGCGCGTCGTTCCCGGTGCGACATCGAAGGGCAGGTGCTGGTAGCGCTCTGCCTGCTGCTCGCGCGGCGTGACGTGACGCGTGAGCACCTGGCGCTCGGCCGCCGCCGGCGAGGCGGAGCACGCCATCGCGACCGCTCCGAGCACGTTCACCGCCGCAGACCGCCACGTCATGCCGCGTGCTCCTCGAGCCTCGCGAGCATGTCGAGGGCAAGGCCGCTCCACGAGAAGTCGGAGGCTCCGAATCCCCGGCCCGTCGTCGGGTCGTAGTATTCCCGGAACCCTCCCCGCTCGACCAGCCGTGCGGATCCTTCCTCGATCGTACGTGCCAGGTCGGGCCTCCCGTGCCGGCGCAGCCCGCGCGAGATGTACCAGTTGGTGTTCAACCACGTCGGGCCGCGGTAGACGAGCGTGCTCTCGGCGCTGGGAGCGAGGTAGCGGGGCTCGTTCATCGCCACGCTCGGCACAGGGAACGGCGCCCCGTACTCGGCCGGGTTGGTGAGGTGCGTCAGGAGCCCTTCGACCGCGGGCTGCGGCAGGTCGGGCAGCAGGATCGGCAGGAGCGAGCTGACGGTGTTCACGCGCAGCGGTTCTTCGCGCGCGCCTGCCAGGTCGTAGAAGAGGCCGGCCGACGGGTCGTAGCACTTCGCCATGAGCGCCGCGGCCGTGGCCTGCGCGCGCCGGCGCCACTGGAGGGCGCCCACGGCATCGCCCGCCCCCTGCAGCAACTCGGCGAGCACCCGCGCGTTCTCGGCGTAGATGGTGTTCACCAGCACGTCCTCGACGACGAAGCGATCGAGCGCGAACATGGCCCGGTGATCGCGCCCGACGGCGGCGTACGGGCCGGCCACGCGCTGCCAGGCGGCCGTGAAGTCGGGCAGCGCGCAGCGTTCGATGCCGAGGTAGCGGTCGTACTTCGGCGTGTGGTCCAGGCCGGACTCATCCGGCTGGAGCGTGGCGATCAGCCCGTCGCCGTCCGGGTCGCGGACCTCGTGCAGCCACTCGTAGTACCGCCGCACGCGCGGCAGGACCTCCGCCAGGAACGCCCCGCCGCCCGGGCCGCTCGCGGCGGCCGCGACGGCCTCGGCCAACAGGGGCGGCTGGATGCAGTCGCTGAGGTAGGGGGTGCGATACGCGATCGAGTAGGTGGACAGCAGCGCCTCGAAGCGCTCGCGCTGCCAGAAGGTGACGTGCGCGATGAACCCGTCCGGCTGTGCGTGGGCCAGCAGGCTCCGGAGTTCGGTTCGCGCCCCGTTCGTGTCGAAATGGGACAGGACGATCGCGTGGAAGCACGAGTCCCAGAACCACTGGAAGGGATAGGTGCCCATCGAAGGGCAGACGAAGTCGTACGCAAGGCCGCACCACGGGGCGTCGCCGCGCTGGCGATTGCGGTCGTAGAGGCTGCGTACGGCCTCGGTCATCGCGCGCAGGCGTCGCGACGGCAGCATCGGCCAAGAGAAATACCACGAGGCGAGGCTCCGCCCTGCGATTATTTTCATGGCCTGCCGTCCAGGACCGAGGCTCACGCCTTGGCGAAGTCCTGGATATCCCGGTCTGAGCCGTTCCGGCTGACCATCTGCCGGTGCAGGCGCAGGGCTTCTCCTACCGATCCCCGGGTGTTCCCGCTCCCGCACCGCCGCGCCCCATGCGCACCACGAACACGAGGCCCACGGCCAGCGTCAGCAGCGTCTCGACGACGAGCAGCCACGTCTCGCGCAGCGCGCCGGCAGGGTCCTGCGCGGTCGGTGGGGGCAGGAAGAAGAGCAGTGTCGCCCCCGCAATGCAGGCCGTGCACACGAGTGCCGCGCCCCACGCCGCCGGCACGCCACCCGGCATCCGGTAGGGGCGTGGCTCGTCGGGCCGCCGGTAGCGCAGCGCCAGGAAGGCCGGGAACACCATCAGGTACGAGATCAGAAAGCACACGCCGGACAGCTTGAACACCATCCAGAACACGTTGTCGGACTCGGCGCGGCTCGACAGCGCCGCGTTGCCGACGAGCAGCAGCGTGCTGACGACACCCATGATCACGAAGGCCATGTAGGGGGTGTTGAAGCGCGGGTGGAGCCGCGCGAGGACCGCCGGCGCCGAGCCCTCGGCGGCTGCGGCCGCCGCGACCCGGTTCGCCCCCAGGGTCCAGGTGACGATGTTGGCGACGCAGGCATAGAGGAACCCGATGCCAAGCAGCAGCACGAGCGTCCCGCCCGCGGAGCCCCACTGCCGGCCGAGGATCTCGAGTGCGTCCCAGGTGCCGGTCACGAGGCTCAGCTTCTCGAGCGGCACGGCGAGCAGGACGCCGAGCGCGCCGAGGCTGTAGGCGACGGCGATCACCAGGCCCGAGAGCAGGATCGCGCGCGGCACGTCGCGCTGCGGGTGCTTCATCTCGTCGCCGGCTCCGCTCATCAGCTCGAAGCCCATCGCGTTGTAGAGCAGCACGGGCAGGAAGGTGAGCGAGTCGCCCCAGCTCGGCAGGAGTCCGCCGAGGCTGAATTCGTTGGCTGACGGGCGCCCGGAGACGAGCGCCGCGACGCCGAGGACGCCGAGCCCGACGAAGATCGACACCTTCACCAGCGCGCCCAGGTTGGGCACCCACTTGGCCACCTCGAGCCGCACGACGCCGATGCCGACGGTGAACCAGGTGAGCAGGATCGCGATCGCGGCCTGCAGCCAGATCGCTCCGCTGCCCGCCTCGAGCGGCGCCGGCAGCCGGCCCTCGAGGAAGATCGTCTGAAAGGTGCCGGCGAACACCATGTACACCGACGGGGTCCAGTAGGCGGTGTTGATCCAGTAGAACCAGGCGGCCAGGCTGCCCCAGCGCGGCCCGAGCCCCTCGCGTACCCAGACGTAGAGACCGCCCTCGCCGGGCCAGGCCGCTCCGAGCTCAGCCGTCATCAGACCGTAAGGGACGAAGAACACGACCAGGGTGATCACCCACCAGGCGAACCAGGTCACCCCCATGCTCGCGGCCGAGGCGAGCGTGTCGATCGTGAGGATCGCCGCGACGGTGAACAGCAGCAGGTCGGCGCGTCCGAGGACACGCGCGAAGGTGGGGTGACTAGCCACGTCGTGGCCTCACGACGTCGACCCTGGTCGGCGAAGACGCCGGACTTCCACTGAGGCCTCCCGGAACGCGCGCTGGCCGGTTCGTGCCCCTGGAGATGCGTCCGAAGCCTAGCCGAAAGCGGCGCCGGACGGAAGGCCAGGCGCACCCGGCGCGAGGCACTCCACGGCCTGCGGTGGTGACCGCGGACGGGAGCCGCAGGTTTGCCTGGCGGCCCGCGCGGGCGCTATGCTCCCGCCACTCATCGTGCTCCGGTCGAGGCGGCCCCGACCGCCGACCGGGGCGCAGGAGAGACCTCACGATGACGACGCACGCCGAGGAGCTGGAACGCTACCACCGCCAGAACGTCAGGAGCCGGGACATGTACCGCCGCGCCGAGGCCGTGCTGCCGCTCGGCGTCTCGAGCAACTTCCGCACCTACGAGCCCTATCCGATCTACGTCCAGCGCGCCCGGGGCGGGCTGATGTGGGACGTGGACGGCCGCGAGTACGTCGACTTCTCGATGTGCTTCGGCGCGTTGATGGTGGGCCACGCGCACCCGGTGATGGTCGAGGCGCTGGCCAGGGCGACCTCGGAGGGCACGCTCTACGGCATGCCCCACGACCGCGAGATCAGGGCAGCCGAGCTCATCTGCGACCGCTTCGAGCTCGAGCAGATGCGCTTCACCAACTCCGGCTCCGAGTCGACCATGCACGCGATCCGCCTGGCGCGCGCCTACACCGGGCGTGACAAGGTGGTGAAGTTCGAAGGCGGCTACCACGGCGGCCACGACACCGTGCTCGTCTCGGTGAAGCCGCCGCGGCCCAAGCTGGGCCACCCCAGGCAGCCACGCCGCATCCCGCAGGGCCAGGGCATCCCGGCGCTCAGCATCGAGAACACCCTCGTCGCGCCGTTCAACGATATCCCCGCGACGCGCGCGCTCGTCGAGCGCCACGCCGACGCGGTGGCCGCGGTCATCCTGGAGCCGGTGATGATGAACGTGGGGGTGATCGCGCCCCACGACGGATTCCTGCGGCAGTTGCGCGAGCTGTGCGACGAGTTCGGGTGCCTGCTGATCTTCGACGAGGTCAAGACCGGGGCCAAGCTCGCCTGGGGCGGCGCACGGCAGCACTACGGCGTCAAGGCCGACATCGTGTGCCTGGCCAAGGCGGTGGGCGGGGGGCTCCCGCTCGGGGCGTTCGGGGCCCGGCGCGAGATCATGAACGAGATCGCCCTACACCGCTCGTTCCACGCCGGCACCTACGCGAGCAACCCGCTCGCCACGACGGCCTGCGTGACCGCGCTCGAGCGAATCCTGACGCCCGAGATCTACCCGAGGGCGACCGCGCTCGGCGAAGCGCTCGCGGAGGGGCACAACCGCATCGTCAAGAAGTACGGCAAGCCCTGGTGCGCGGTGAA
>Ga0316622_100000544_pt1 | contig 22046 bp, 20 predicted proteins | sample OWC_Aug_OW2_C1_D_FD_207646 | JGI IMG/M metagenome (GOLD analysis project Ga0316622, IMG submission 207646) | Wetland soil microbial communities from Old Woman Creek delta, Ohio, United States - OWC_Aug_OW2_C1_D5_C | ecosystem: Environmental > Terrestrial > Soil > Wetlands | place: USA: Ohio... | reverse complement strand
GCGAGACTCAGATCCTTCCGACCGTTTCCGCACGAAGAGGTCAGGACGCTCGCGAGCAAGGTGCAAGGGGTGGCAGTGCTCGACAGGAGCTACACCTTCGGTGCTGCCGGAGCGATGTTCACTGAGATCAAGGCCTCTGCGTACTCAGTCCAGAAGAGGCCAGTCATGAAGAACTACATCGCCGGCCTCGGCGGCAGGGACATAACGCCACGCGTGCTCGAGAAGATATTCGAGGACATCCAGGTCGTCTCGAAGAGAGGGGCCGAGGATGAGGTGGAATGGGTCGATGTCGCCGGGCTGCCAAGGAGGTGGCGGTGATGGGCAAGCCCACAATCCCCGAAACGGAGTACGCGTTCCCCGGCAGCACGGGCTGTCCCGGATGCGGGGCAAACCTCGTCATGAGGTATCTTCTCAAGGGGCTGGGGGACAGGACGATACTGTCCATACCCGCCTGCTGCTGGGCGGTTATGCCTGGCTACTGGCCCAGCAACTGCCTGAAGGTTCCGCTTCTGTACACTGCGTTCGAAGCTACCGGAGCTGCCATGTCCGGGCTGAGGGCGGCATTGGACGTCAAAGGGATCAAGGATGTCACTATCGTTGGCTTCGCCGGAGACGGGGGCACTGTGGACATAGGTCTGCAGGCGATGTCCGGGGCGGCGGAGAGACGGACGGACGGAATATACGTGATGTATGACAACGAAGCCTACATGAACACGGGGATCCAGAGGAGCGGATCGACGCCCTGGGGCGCCTGGACAACCACAACGCCAGTAGGTTCCACGCACGGCTTCAAGCACGAGGCAAAGAAGGACATCATGGCGATCATGCAGGCTCATAGGATACCCTACGCTGCAACTGTTTCTGTGGCGCACCCGGAGGACTTCATAAAGAAGGTCGCCAAGGCCAGGGAGGTCAAAGGATTCAGGTTCATACATGCGCTGTCCCCGTGTCCGCCAGGCTGGAGGATGAATCCCATGCATGTCGTCGAGGTCGCTCGGCTGGCAGTGGACACGCACGCCTTCCCGCTCTACGAGATTGAGGACGGCAAGGTGAGGATTACCAGGAAGGGTAAGGGTACGCCCGTGTCCGAATACCTCCGGTTCCAGGGCAGATTCTCTCATCTGACAGACCAGGAGATAGCTTCCATACAGAAGGCCATTGACGAGAACTGGCAGATGCTCCTGACCAAGGAAACCTCTGGCACCTGAGACTATTGGACTCTAACGAGCTTCTTCCTCTTGTAGCCAGTCAGGACTTTGATCCGACCCCTAATGCTCTCATCGAGTTCTGGGTCTCCGGTGTCGACCCTCAGGACCGGGGTGCTTCGGAGCTTGGTAGGTGTGGAGATCACGACCAGGTTCTGCAATCCGACCTTCCGTAGGACTCTCGGAGAAAGCTGCTGATTGCCTCTGCCGAGGATGAATCCCTGAGCGCCGATGGGGGAGACAATGATTCTCGCGTAACGGTGAAGTCCGAGAAGCTCCAGAATCTTGCTCTCTGAAACGTCTTCGGCTAGAATGTCGCAGTCCTTGTAGATGTCAACTCCCAGGAGGGTCTTCTTGAGGCCCATGCTCTTGGCGACTGATTCGGTCGTGCTTCCGGGACCCATGATGTACATGATTCCCTCCTCAATCGATTCGGAGACGTACTGGCCGAGTTCCTCTCGCTCGTCTTGCGCGGACCCGGAGTGGTAGGTCATCTTGCTGGACTGAACATGATCCGCATCGTCAGGGACCGCCGCATATCCGAACAACTTGGCTTGCAGGACCCCGCCTCGGAAGCGATCCTCGTCGACGTCCATGACTTCGGCTTCTCTTGTCTTCCCGGCCCGACAGAAGGACATCATGGAACCTGCCACATCATCCGGTGTCATGGCGAAGACGGCGGAATGCATCTTCACACCGCTGGGGATCCCGATCAGTGGGATCTGCTGCCCGACGACCCCGAGCAGGTCTCTGGCGGTTCCGTCGCCTCCAGCGAATAGGATGAGGTCCACCTTCTCTGTTAGGAACGCTTTGGCCGCTTTGACAGTGTCCTCGCTAGTTGATGGAGTCGCGGTCCTGCAGACGACCTCTCCTTTCAGTCCCACTGACTCGAGCGCCTTATGACCCATATCGCCAGAACACGTCACGAACTCGACCTTCAACCCTCGGTCCTTGATCGCCCTGAGTGCGATCTCCGCTCTCTGCGAGGAGACCCTCTCGGCGCCCCTGGCTAGCGCCTCGCGCAGGATCTTGTCTCCGTCAGTTCCCTTGAGGCCGACTGCCCCTCCCATGCCGGCGATGGGATTGACGACAAACCCGACCTTCACGTCACTCGAAACTGGTTGCTGCTAGAAACCATTTGCGATTAGTCCAGTCCAGTTGCGCTGGATTGGATAGAAGATGGAAGGGGTTTCGCCTCGTCCAGTCACGCGCATGCCGGAGGCCGATCCACCGCGCGTGTCCGCGATTCGCGTCAAGCGCCCGTTCATCCGAACATGCTGGGACCGAACTGGTCGAACATATGGTCCACATCTGCGTGGATCATCTGCTCTTCCTGCAGGTCCGATGGAGGCAACGGGGTCGACTCGTCCACCGAATCGGTGTATCCCATGATGTCCTGCACCATGTTCGTGACATACGAACTCGTCTGGGCGCATACAGACTCGATAATACGGAGAACACTCCTGTCAACTACCTTGAGTGCCTCGCTCATCGGCATGTCCGCCGCGAGCTCGGTGAGTTTGTTGTTGTCCAGGACGATTGTGAAGTTCGCCTGCTCCTTGAGCCTGGCAACGCCGTCGACGGCGATCTTCTTCCTTCGTTCCCCTTCGTGGTCGAATGGCGTGATTGGGACCGCGAATGTGACTGCGTTGATCTCCCTGGATACATTCGCGACAACTGGTGCTACTCCGGTGCCGGTTCCACCGCCCATGCCGGCCACGACGAACACGATGTCATATCCCTTCAGAGCCTCGCGGATCACTTCCCGCGCCTTGTCGGCGCAGTGCTCCCCGACCTCGGGGAATCCTCCCGCGTCGCGCCCGAAGGACACATCCTTCCCGATGAGCACCTTCTTGTGGGCGTCGATGGCCCTCAGGTGTTCCTCGTCCGTGTTTATGGCAACGGTCTCGACCCGGTTGGATTTCCAGTAGATCCCGTGCACGATGTTAGAGCCAGCTCCTCCGCAGCCAACGACCGCGACTGAGGGCTCCCCCAGGCTTGTGCCAATTGCATTTATCAGTTCTTCCGTTCTGTTCCCTTCCGCCGTCATCCCTTCGGCCTCCGTCACTCCCGGGCCGGTCGATGGCCGACTCTCTCGGAGAGTCCCCACCGCCGGTCAGAGCGCCACAAAACGGTCTTTAGTCGTTCGGAACGATCTTGAAGCCGCTCCTCTGCTGATTGGCATCCTTCTTGAGTCCATCCACGTGCTCCTCGTGCAGGAACTCGTGCCTCGCAGCATCGGCGATCGCCTCGGATACAGAGCTGTACACGCCCTCGGACACGAGCTGTTTGATCGTGTCGAGGACGAGCAGAGGCATCTGCACGAGGATATCGTTCGGCCTTCCCTTCGTCCCTTCTCCCGCGCCTGCGCGCATCTCGATGTATGCGCGCACGGCTGCGCGGGCTAGTTGTGACCTGTTGGAGAACTCGTTGCTGTTCGAGATGAACTCATCTATCATTTTGAGGTCATCCGCGTCCAGGCGGATCGTTATCCGCTCGCTCTCCAACGGGTCAGACATTGTGTGCATCCCATCCCGATTTGTTGACGCAAAAGGAACATATGTCAGCCGATGGTATATATAAATATGTAAAATGTCTCATTTCGGCAGAAAATGTCATACTCGCACTACTGGCTGTTGTCATCCGGAGACCTATGAACCTCATCCAGCGAGCTCAAAGGACAGACAAGAGCGGGTCCGATTCCTCCTCTCCTTTCGCATGCCAAGACACGCGCGTGTGACGCGTGGCTGATCCGTTGACTCGGCGGTCTATGCGCGGTGTGAATCTGAGCAGAAGCATGAGAGATCACGCAGCATCTCTCGAGCGGTTTTCAACGTCTGCGATGTCCGAGCCGAGAAACCTTTTATGTGCATCAGGTATTCTGTTCTCCTGCTGGCCTCTGAAATGACTCTTGACTTCACCGCCATCGAAGCGAAGTGGCGCAAGGCGTGGTATGACGCGAAGATCAACGAGTCTGTCCCGGTCGCGGGCAAGAAGAAGTTCTTCATGATATTCGCCTACCCCGGCGTGACTGGCTATCTTCACGTGGGCCACATGAGAGGCTACACGTTCTCTGACGCGGTGGTCAGGTACAAGATGATGACCGGTCACCAGGTGCTCTTCCCCGTAGGAACGCACGCGACGGGCAACGGCGCTATCACATTTGCCAAACGTGTCGAACGGAGAGACGCTGCTACGGTCGAGATGCTCAAGGCCAATGGCTGCGATGACGAGACGATCTTGAAGCTCTCCGATCCTTCCGAGGTCATTCGGTTCTTCAACCAGGTTTACATCAACGACTACTGGAAACGTTTCGGATTCATGTCTGACTGGAGACGTTTCACCTGCACCATCTACCCGGACTACTCCAAGTTCATCGAATGGCAGATGATGAAGCTCAAGGCGGATGGACTCCTGATCCAGAGGCCGTACTTCGCGGCCGCGTGCCTGGAGCACGGGCCCGTCGCCATCGACCCATCCGAAACGGACATCTCGAAGGGCGGGAACGCGGAAGTCCTGGAGTACACTCTCCTCAAGTTCGACTTCGAAGACGGCAGGAAGCTCGTGGCTGCCACGCTGAGGCCCGAGACGGTGTTCGGTCTCACGAACTTCTGGCTCAACCCCGACGTGGAGTATGTGGATGTCAGGGTGGACGGCGAGACCTGGGTCGTCAGTCGGCCCGCCGCCGAGAAGCTGAAGCTGCAGATGGACAAGGTCGAAGTCATAGGCTCTGCTCACGGCGCCTCGCTCATGGCGAAGCGGTGCAAGGCGCCGTTCACGGGAAAGATGATCCCGATATTCCCGTCCGTGCTCTGCGACCCCAATGTCGGTTCCGGCCTTGTGATGAGCGTTCCGTCAGATGCCCCAGTTGACTGGATCGGTCTTGTCGAGCTGAGGAAGGACAAGGCCGCCATGGAGAAGTACGGCATCACCGACGAGATGATGGAGGAGGCGAAGCCGATCCCGATCATCGACACGCCCGGCTGGGGGTCACTCCCCGCGATGGAGATAACTGAGAAGATGGGGATAACCTCGCTCTCTGATCCCAAACTCGATGAAGCGACGAAGGAGGTCTACAAGACCGGGTTCCACAAAGGCGTGATGAACCGGTCTTGCGGCGAGTACGCAGGACGCCCTGTAGAGCAGGCCAAGGACGCGATGAGAGAGGAGATGCTCTCGTCCGGACAGGCCGATATGTTCCACGACCTCTCCGAGGAGGTACTCTGCAGATGCGGGGCGAAGGTCTTCATCAAGAAGATCCCGGACCAGTGGTTCATCGACTACGCGAACCCGAACCTTACTGCCAGGTCGAGGGAGCACGCACTGACCATGAAGATCCTCCCCCGGGAGTACTATGACAATATCCAGAACGTTCTCGAGTGGTACCGCGAGAGGGCGTGCGTGCGGATGGGCAACTGGCTCGGAACCCAGTTCCCGTTCGATCAGAGATGGATCATCGAGGCGATTGCGGACAGCACTCTCTATCCGGTATACTATGTAGTGTCTATGTACGCAAATCGAGGGCTGATAAGGGCGGAGAAGATGGACGAGGAGTTCTTCGACTATGTCATCCTCGGGAAGGGCGACGTGATGTCCGTTGCGGAGCACTCAGGGTTCTCACAAGAGGTCATCGAATCGATCAGGAGGGAGTTCGAGTACTGGTACCCGCTGGACATCAATCTCGGCGGTAAAGAGCACATGACGGTCCACTTCCCGGTCTTCCTGATGAACCATGTGGCAGTGCTTCGGCCACAGCATTGGCCAAGAGGCATACTCGTCAACTGGTACATCACCGCGACCGGAGGGAAGATATCCAAATCCAAGGGCGGGGCCCAACCCATCCCGGACGCGGCCGAACGATTCGGCGTGGACGCCATGCGCCTGTTCTATGCGCACATCGCGTCTCTCTATGTCGATGTCGCCTGGGAGGATGAGAAGGTCGAGGGCTACAGAGAAAGGCTCGAGAAGCTCTGGTCCATAGTGGAGGAGATCAGATCGATCACCGGAGCCGACAGCTCCGAGGTCGACGCATGGCTCGCAGCTCGAATGGAGAGTCGCCTTGTTGGATTGCACAAGCACATGGAGGAGTTCGACCTCAGGTCCTTCGTGAACGAGGTCTACTTCGAGACCCCTCAGGACCTCAGGTGGTATCTCAGGCGAGGAGGTCGGAATGGCAAGGTCGTGATGGACGCGCTGGAGACATGGATACCGTTGATGGCGCCGGTCACACCTCATATCGCGGAGGAAATGTGGGCGTTGATAGGAAAGGCACCGTTCGTGTCCCAAGTGCAGCTAGCCCCTGGCTCGCTCTCGGATGCCGTCGTTCTGGAGGAGGCAAGAGAGCGACTCGTCATGAGGCTGCTGGAAGACATAGCTGAGATACTGAAGGTCACCGAAATCAAACCCTCGAAGATCGTGGTCATGGCGTCTCCGAAGTGGAAGCACGAGATGCTGGCAGACGCCCTGACCTACTCAAAAGGGAAGCCGGATATCTCCGCTCTTATCAAGAAGGCGATGGCGGTCGCGAAGACCCCCGAGGAAAAGAAGGAGATCCCGGCCTTTGCCAAGGAAGTCGCGACGGAGGCCGCAAAGGCGCCCCCCGGAGACCGTCGCGCAACGGCGTCATCGATCGACGAGATGGATGTCCTGAGGAAGGCGAAACGATTCCTCGAGCGGGAGTTCTCCTGCGAGGTTCAAGTGTTCTCGGCCTCGGATCCCGACAGGTTCGACCCCAAGGGGAAGGCCAGATATGCGAAGCCAGGCAGACCCGCGGTCTACCTCGAATAGCGTCGTTATCTGTTCACAAACCTGCACAGAAAGGCATATACCAGCCCAGAAACTTCAGGGGAGATACCCTCGATATCATCTGATCCGCTGCAGCACACGGTGAACCCCAATGTACACGCGCCTCGCTGAATTCATTGCCAAGCACTACAAGTTGGTCATCATAGTCTGGATCGTGCTTCTCTTCTACACCTTCCCCTTGATCTTCAAGATAAACGACGTCGTGGTCTACAGTGAGTCCGAGACGGGGCTCGAAGGCCTCGAGGCGATGGACGCACAGGCGATAATCGATGAGAACTTCGCGGGAGAGGTTGCCCCGAGCACGATTATGATCGTGATCAAGAGTGACCAATCCGACATCCTTGGGAACAACGTGAGGGACTTCACGGCCAGCATGGCAAGCGCCATATCAACTGATGGCGGCATGAGAGGGGTCCTGAGCGTCAACTACATGTGGGGCAGCGTCTACCAGTACTACACTCAGGTTGCCTATCAGACCAGTCCCGCCATCTACTCCCTCTACGATCAGGCTAATTTGTCGGCCATCCTGCTCTATCAGACCTCGACATCGATTGCCTACGCCCACTGGTCGTACATCTACGCGACCGTAGGCTTGTACACGAACGACGAGATCAGGCAGATGGTGCTTTCTGACATTGAGAACGGGACCGTCACCTCGGGGGCAGATGCGCAGACAGTCGCTCTGACCATGGGCTACGCGAGCGCGTTCTACAGCTTCTGGTTGCCAACGATGCCGTTCGCGAGCAACGTTTCGGAGCTCCAGCCTATCATCGACAACGCTACCCTGGCCTACTTCGGCAGTGTGCCCGAGATAGGGACCTTCTTCATAGCCCTCAACCAGGGCCTTGGTCTCCAGGCGTACGGTGGCGAGTATTCTGAGGTCGGCGGAGTCCTGTACAACGAGAACGTATCGGCATTCGCCATCGGGATGGTCGCTCTCGAGGGAGGCATGGACCCGGCCTTCCTGGATGCGGTCTGGCAGCTTGGGCCAGCTCCCAGCTTGGCGGATGCAGCGGCGATGGCCAACGAGCTAGTGTTCTCTCCGACATCTACGTTCGATGACCTGCCGGCAGTTCCCGGATTCCTTGTGGAGTCGTTCGTCAATGTCAAACCGGAGACCGGCACACCGAACAACACCATGCTGATGGTCGTGTCGCTCTCAGTCAACAGCTCTTCACCCGAGGCCGAGGGAGACGTCCGCGTTCTCAGAACCCTGGTCTCTCAGAGACTGTCCTTGCTTGAGGATCCTGGCTCGGAAGGTCTCATAGAGGTGTACGTGTCCGGGGACCCCGCCCTGAACGTGGACATAATGGACGCCGTAGAGGTCGACACGAGCAGAATCGAGCCAGCGACGATCATCCTGGTAATAGCCCTCGTGGGTCTGTACTTCAAGTCAGCGGTTTCTCCCTGGGTGCCTCTGATGACGGTCGGCATGGCGTATACCCTGACGACCGCATTCATCTACTTGCTCGGAAGCCATCTGATGAGCATTCACTACAGCGTGATGATCATCGTTCTCACGATCATGATGGGGGCGGGGACCGACTACTGCATCTTCATAATGTCGAGGTACCGCGAAGAGCGTGTCGCCGGGCATTCGAAGGAAGACTCGATGAAGACCAGCTTGATCTGGGCCGGCGAGAGCATAACCACCAGCGGCGCGACTGTGATGATAGGTTTCGGCGCCCTCTTGATCGGGAGCTATACGCTCATAAAATCGATGGGCATGGCATTGGTGGTTGCCATCGCCATGGCTCTTCTGTTCGCCCTGACCATGCTACCCTCGTTGATAATGCTCGTGGGCGACAAGGTGTTCTGGCCCAACACTCTGGAGCGAGCCATCGAGGCTCAGAAGAAGAAGGACGCCTCCGGCGGAGGATACTTCAGGAAGAGCGCGAAGGTCGCTCTGAGCAAGCGCAAGGCCATAGTCCTGGCCGCACTGCTGATATCTGTTCCGGCAATCTACATATTCATGTCGGTGGAGTCCAGCTACGATTTCATCGGTGGACTTCCGAACGCGGAGAGCAAGAAGGGGATAGATTCGCTCGGGGCAGGGTTCGGTTCCGGGAAGATACTCCCGACATACATCGTGGTCCAGTATCCTGACCAGGTCGTTGTCAACGGGTCTCTTACGCCCGAAGCGGCGTACGAACTCGAGACATATTGTCAGATGATCGATACCGTCGACAACGTCCGGAGCGTTTCGGGACCCACAAGGCCGTTCGGAACCCCTGTCGATGAATCAATCATCGCCAACCTCACGCTGGACGAGCAGGCCACCTACATGGCGGCCATAGACAGCACTCTCGGCCGCAACAACAGGACCGTCATGCTCACTGTAGTCCTCCAGGACCAGCCGTTCACCACATACTCGATCGAGACGATCGATCACATGAGGGATGTCAACGAGAACAACGGCATCTTCCGTTCCGGGACCGAAGTGCTCGTGGGAGGCTCGACCGCAGGCATGGCCGACGTGTCCAGAAGCGTTGCGGACGATTTCTTCACCATGAGGGTCATCGTGATAATCGGGATCTTCCTCGTGCTATTGTTCGTGCTAGGCTCGGTGCTGATACCTGCCAGGCTGGTACTGACAGTACTTATGAACGTCGTCTGGACCATCGCGATAACCATGGTGATATTCCAGTACATCGACGGCGTGCCAGTCCTCTGGATGATACCCCTCATACTGTTCGTGGTCGCCATGGGCCTGGGCATGGACTATGACATATTCCTGACCACCAGGATTCGTGAGGAGGTGACGAGAGGCAAGACGGACGAGCAGGCGATCCTGACCGCCGTGGAGAGGACAGGAGGGATCATCACCGCCTGCGGCCTGGTCATGGCGGGCGCCTTTGGAACGATGATGCTGTCGAGCACCGCCCTGCTCCGGGAGTTCGGATTTGCACTGGCGTTCTCCATTCTCTTGGATGCCATGATAATCAGGATATACCTCGTGCCAGCCATCATGCTCATGCTCCAGAAGTGGAACTGGTACGCCCCCGGAAGGCTCCAGCGTGTCAGGCGCGGAGAAAAGGCTCGAAAGCATTAAGACTCGGCTGTTCTGATATCATCGTCTGGTATCATGAGACCAATTTCAGCTCTATTTTCGGCTATACTGTCCATTGCGCTGCTGCTTGTCGTATGCGCCCCCGCAAGCTCCCAAGGACTTGGGAACGAGATGACCATCAAGGGAAGGATTCTGATATCGGGGCTGACCTCGCTCGACGGAGAAGCCACCGTGACGGTGACCTACTCCGGTGACACGGCGATATCCGCGCGTGAGGCGATATTCAATGCCTTCGACGATAGCAGCGATCAGTGGATGGGCTCGGGCGAGGTCAAGTACTTCCTCGAGACCCTATCCGCTCAGATGGTGGGCAAGATCGTCTGGGGGTTCACGATTGATTCCACGACCAACTTCACTCAGAAGACAGACTCGTACATAGCCGACCATACCTCAGGTCTCGTCAACACGAACTGGGAAGCGACCGACCCTATCTCATTCACATTCAGCTTCTCCGGCTCTGGGTCGATGTCGGACCGCGAGATAGAGGCAGGAGAGGGTCTGTACGAGGCGCTCTCGCTGTCGATGGCAGCGGCTACGACAACGGAGACGGCTACGGGGTTCATGCACGATGGCTGGTGCGCTATTGACCTGAGGGTGTCGGCATTCATAATCGGTAGCTTCTCCAGCCCACACCTGTCAGAGGGCGATATGAGCTCAGTCAGAACGCCTCTGGGGGACATCATGTGGTACTCTTTCAGCGGCGATGCGAGCGCCCTAAACGCGATCGATGACAGGGTCACTTACAGAAGCTTCTCATTGATGGACAACCAGCAGATTGCCTTCGCGGTGCTTCTGATATGCCTCCTGCTCATACTTAGGATTCCGACCAGGGATTTCGACAAGTTCGAGAAGCTGCACCCAAAGAAGTTCAGGAAGTACGCAAAGTCGCTGCCAGTTGTCTGGATCTCTGCGATAGCCCTCGCGGCCGTGGGAGTCGTACTGTGCCTCCTTCCGTTCCTGTTCGCGTTCTCTTCACCGAACACATTCCTGTTCGCTGGCTACCTGTACCTGGTTCTGCCACTGACAGTCGTGGCCGAGCACTTCATCTCGAAATTCATGTACGGCAGGGCGGCGCTAAACATCCCCGATGAATCGAGCGTCGAGGTGAAGCAGGCGATGATGGAGCCGGAGACCAAGGAAGGCGAGTGGCTCTGCAAGTCGTGCTACATGCCGATAGAAGAGACCTTGGACATATTCCAGTGCAGCTGCGGCGCAACCATGCACGTCAAGTGCGCGGAGAGGGCTCAGACCTGCCCCCTGTGCGGAACCGTGCTCTTCCCCCAGCTCACCAGGTCCATCGAGTGCAGGGCTTGCGGGGAGACGTTCTTGTACTCGGGCAGTGAGGACGGCTATAGCATCCAGTGCACGAAATGCGGGGCGTTCCAGGAGCAGGTGGCGCCTGGGAAGAACTACCTCGTGGTCGACCAGGACCCGCACAACGCCTTCGCGATGATAAGAGCGCTGGGCAAGACCGACAGGCAGGCGATGTGCCTCACGACTCAGTTCCCCGGGAAGGTGCGCTCAGACTATGACATGGAGTCGGTCGAGATCAAATGGTTCTCAGACTCTACCACGGACATCGACAATGTGAACCCCAAGGACCTCGACGGCGACCCGATGGAGGTGGTGTCCACCTTCCTGATGACTACGAAAGGCGCTGGCGTGATGCTGGAGGGGATCGACACGCTCATTGAGATGAACGGGTTCGAGAAGGTGCTCAACTTCGTGAAGAAGATCAACGATCTCGCCTCGACTCACGGGTCGACCATCATACTGGCAATGAACAAGAAGAAGGTCACGGAATCGCAGTTCAAGGCGATCAGCGAGCTCTTCGACGAGACCCACGACTTCCAGTAGGACTTCTCCCGGCCCAGCGCCGGTACAGGGCGTTCTCGATGCCCAGCTCGTCCAGAACGCGTCCGACCACGAAGTCGACCATCTCCTCAACACTCCCGGGCTTGGGATAGAAGGCCGGGCTGGCAGGCAGGATGGTCGCTCCTGCGGCCGCGAGCCTCTCCATGTTGCCCAGATGTATGTAGGAGAGCGGTGTCTCCCTTATGACGAGCACGAGCTTCCTCCTCTCCTTCAGAGCGACCGACGCGACACGGGTCATGAGGTTGTCGGCGATCCCGCACGCAATCTTGGACATCGTGGAGGTGCTGCAGGGCGCAATCACCATCGAATCGAATCTGACAGATCCGGATGACAGCGGCGAGTACATGTCGTCGTTGCTGTAGTGCGCCTCACCGAGCCTGTGGATGTCCGCGCGAGTCTTCCCTACCTCCATGAGGGCTATCTTCTCAGCGTCCCTGGAGAGGATGACGGTCCTTCTCGGGGGCAGGTTCTCGAGGAGCCGCAAGCCGTAGACGATACCAGAGGCCCCTGATATTCCCACTACGGTGTTCATCGCTGCGGCAAGGCGCTGTCCTGTCAAAAACCCTTTGCCCTTTCGGTCTTGTCCAGAAAGGCCGAATCGGACCATCTGGCCCGCAGTCTGGCACGTACCTTAACCAGGAAGCATTTAAATATGAGCACCAACTTATCCGCGCTTTGCCACCCTCAGGTGGCACCATTCCAGCATATGGAATGTGCTAATTTCGCCGAGGAATGCAGATGGCTACAGCGTTTGATGTGCCCGCGGACAAGCTCATACCGAAGATAGCGGCGGAGCTCAAGAACATAGAGACGATCAAGGCCCCTGATTGGGCGCCCTACGTTAAGACCGGCAGGCACAGGGAGAAGAGCCCGGTCAACAGTGATTGGTGGCACGTCCGGTCAGCTGCTGTTCTCAGGAAGATCTATGTCGACGGTCCTATCGGGACGACCAGGTTGGCGGCGAAGTTCGGGGGCAAGGCCGACCGGGGCTCGAAGCCTAACAAGGCCGTGCGCGGGTCGCGCTCAATTTCGAGGGTCACAGTCCAGCAGCTGGAGAAGAGCCAGCTGGTCCAAAAGCAGAAAGACGGCGGCAGGGTAGTCACGCCCAAGGCGAGGAAGATGATAGACAGTCTCTCCACGCAGATACTCAAAGAGATGGCGGCGCAGAACCCCGAGCTGACCAAGTACGTCTGAGTGAGCGGAAATGCCAGAAGAGGACGAGCTCGAAGCCCTCAGACAGAGGAAGTTGCAGGAGCTCCAGTTGCAGGCGCAACAGGAGGCAGTCGTCCGGGAGCAGACGAAGCAGGTGGATGCGCAGAAGCAGATGCTGATGCGCAAGCTGCTGACGCCAGAGGCCAGGGAGCGACTGGCAAACCTCCGGATGACGCGTCCCGACATCGTCGAGAGCGTCGAGGACCAGTTGATCATGCTAGTCCAGGCAGGCCGGATAACACAGCAGATAGACGATTACACGCTCAGGCAGATCCTGCGCAAGGTGATGCCGCAGAAGCGCGAGATCAAGATTGAGAGGAGATGACCGGATGGCCAAGCACAAACCGCACGCTAGGAAGCTCAGGCTCATGGCGAGGACGAAGAGCAACAGGCGAGTCCCCGCGTGGGTAATGATTAGGACGAACAGGAACTTCCTGAGGCACCCCAAGAGAAGGAACTGGAGAAGGACGAAACTGAAGGTGTGAGGTCATACTATGGTTGAAGAGTTGGAGAGAGTATTCACAATCCCGCTGAAGATCACGAAACAGATACCGAAGACCAAGAGGGCTCCCAGGGCAATCAAGGAGATCAAGGAGTTCGTCCGGAAGCACATGGCCCAGAAGGGCAAGGCGGCAGAGGAGGAGGAACAGAAGGACGTCTGGGTGGACTACAGGCTGAATGAGCTAATCTGGTCGAAGGGCATCGAGAATCCTCCGAGCAAGGTCAGAGTCAAGGCCATCAGGTTCGAAGACGGACTCATAGAAGTATCGCTGCCCGAGGAATGATTCTACCGGGGTACTGGCTGGATGCTCCGACTTGGCGATATCACCGGCAATCCCTATGTGGGGGTCTACTGCGTCGCGAGCGAGCAACTGGCAATCATTACGGAAGCTGCCGAGCCGAAAGTGGCCAAGGAGATTGGGAAGACCCTTGACGTGCCAGTAGTCGCCACGAATATCGCCGGCGCCACAGTCGTCGGATCCCTCGTCGCCATGAATTCGAATGGCGCTATCGTGACGAACTTCGCCGAGAGGTTCGAACTGGCGAGACTGCCGCGAGGTCTTCGAGTCGGAAAGATGGAGGAGAAGGTCAACGCGGCAGGGAACAACATCCTCGTGAACGACAGGGCCGCACTTGTGCATCCAGGGACTTCGAATCACACGCTCAAGTTGCTCGAGGACGTTCTTGGGGTCGAGGTGCGTAAGGGTCGGGTGGCAGGCATCGACACGGTTGGTTCTGCTTGCATAGCGACTTCGAAGGGCATCATCTGCCATCCGCTCACATCTAAGGATGAGCTGAAGGAGCTGTCCGATTTCTTCAAGGTCCCGTCAGCACTGGCCACACTGAACTACGGAACGCCGTATCTGGGGGCGTGTGCGGTCGCGAACAGTAAGGGCGCATTCGTGGGTTCGCGGTCGACACCGATCGAGCTGGGCCGGCTGGAAGACGGGCTGGGGCTCTACTGACAGGGTCAGACTGAGAATACCCAAATTTCCGTACCGGTCTCGGGGAGCTCCTCCGAGGAGAAATCCACCTCGTTGCCGACCTTCATTATCTGAGACTGGCTGAATCGCTCCAGGAAGTTCTGAACAGGCTTGAGGGCGAGTCCGAGGCCAGGCACCCTGTAGTGCATCGGGATGGCAACCTTCGGTCTGACTGCGTCGACCACCTGCTTTGCGACTTCGGGGCCGATTGTGAATGTGTCTCCCACCGGGACGAAGAGAAGATCTACGGGAGCTATCCTCTCAACGATATCCTCGTCAAGCTTGTGTCCGAGGTCACCTAGATGACAGAACTTGATTCCGTCCAATTCGAATCTGAACAGCGTCATCTTGCCGCGCCTGGCTCCCCCTTCCGTATCGTGCGCAGCCTCAACTCCCTCAATCCTCACGCCCCTCTCCACTGTCATGACGGGTCTAGAAACGACTGCTGAGTCAGTACCCTGGACCACCCTGGCGCAGTTGTGGTCGAAGTGGTCGTGTGATATCAGAACAACATCAGCCTTGACTTTCGGAGGGGCAATGCCAAGTGATTTCCCGTCGTGCGGGTCGGTCACGACCTTCACGCTGCCCTCGATTTCGAAACAGGAGTGACCGTGCCATCTTATCCGCAATATATCTACCCTCAAGGGAAGGAAAGTAATCCATGAGTGCGTACTTAACTCAGACGGTCAATCGAGGACTGGCTACGGAACGAGCAGTGAGATTCCTCAGGCATGCTTGACCTTTCTCACGACCCTGGTCTTCTTGGTCTTTGGTGCTGGCGCCGGTGGTTCTTCGCGATGAACCGGCGGCGGGCGAGTTGCCGATGCCTCTCGTCTCACAGGCATGGGAGCAGGGGCCGGTGCAGCAACAGGGACTGCCTTGGGTGGAGGTTTTGGAGCGGGCTCAGGGGGCTTAGCGGTCGTCCAGACGACGGGAGTCGGTTCTTCGGATGTGTCGATCGGCTTCACGACCTTGACTCCGGACGCCTTCGTCTCCCTCACGACAGGCGCAGGAGCGACCGCGATCTTGACAGGAGCCTTCGCAACGGGTGCTTGGGCTCGCCCCTCGGGCTTCTCCGGGGCGGCTTCCTTCTGCTCCTCGATCTTCTGATAGAAGGGTGACCTCAGCGTGGACTCGATCTTGTCTTCAACTGACCCTGGCTCGAACTTCTGTTTCTCCAGGAGTAGATCTCGCTCTAGCTTCTCGATCTGCAGAATCCATTCATCCTCTTCGTCGAAGTCCCATCCACAGAATTCACAAATCTTCGAATCGAGAGCCACCCCAAGGCCGCAACTTGGGCACTCCTTTTTGACCTCAGCCTCGTCGGCTTTTTTGGCCATCGGGAGATGATTCTCAGGTCATTATATAAGGATTGTCTAGTCAGTCCGATTGACCAGTCAGTCGACAACAAGCGAATCTAAAATACACATGAACGCACATACTCTCGATATCTGATGAAGACCTTAGTTTTGTGTGTCGACCGTGACGATGACCTCGGCACGAAGGCAGCCATAAACGGCCCGGTCATCGGGCGAGAGGAGAACCTAAAGGCGATGCTGGCTCTGGGACTCGCAGACCCTGAGGAAGTGGACACCAACACTATACTCGCAGGGCTTCAGTTGTATGATGACCTTGTCAAACGAGGCATGGACACGGAGATGGCAACGATATCGGGCGACTCCCACGTGGGGTTCCAATCCGATCTCATCCTCGCCAATCAACTCGAGAATGTCCTGGAGGTCGTGAAACCGGACCGTGCGATATTGGTCAGCGACGGGGCGGAGGATGAGTCCATTTACCCGGTCATCTCCTCGAGGGTCAAGATAGACTCAGTCAAGCGGGTCTATGTGAAACAGAGCAGGAGCATCGAGGGTACCTACTACATGATTATGAAGACACTGCAGGATGAGAAGATGCGGAGGAAGTGGATCGTCCCACTGTCCCTCATACTCATCATCCTCGGAGGTCTCTCTCTCTACACGAAGCTGGTGGCCTTCGCGGACTCCAACTTCGAAGAGATCGCCCTCATCTCAGAAATGGCTCCAGGTGTCATCGGGGTCGTATTGGGGATATACCTGGTGGGCTGGGCCTACCGCTGGGCCGCTTGGATGGGGGAACGCGCGGACAGCACGAAGAGAGCAATACGACAGGGCAGCCTCGTCATACCCTTCGCAATCGTCTCGTTCGTGCTGCTGATGGTGGGCATGCTCGTGGGTTACGACATGGCGATGGCGTACAGGGAGAAGCTCTTCCCTGACGAGAGGAGCCTCGCCATATCGATTCTTCAGTTCGTCTCCGGTGCCGTCTGGTTCGTTGCGTTCGCAGTGTTCGCATACGAGACGGGCAAGTCAGTCACCGCCTTCCTACAGACAGGCAGAGTCAAGTGGTCCTTCATCGTCATGATGATCTCTGTCTTGGCCACAGGCTTCATAATAATGGGCGCCGTCGACGCCATGTCATTCTTCGTGTCTTATGGCGACATTGACCTGAGGGTCATCATCGGCGAGATGATCACGGGCATACTCATCGCGATCTTCAGCTCGGTCCTCAACGCGTCTCTAAGGAAGGAGGCAGCACAGGCCACACAAGCTCTGGGGGCATGACCGCTGAAGTTGGAGGAATGGTTGCCCCTGTATGAGGCGATATGCAAGGAGTTCGCCTTCAGCAAGAAGGCAGACGTCGCATCGGCGAAGTTGCTGGCATCCATCATCGGCGATAGAGGCAAGAACTCGCTTGATGCCCTCCGGCCTGGGTTCCCAAAACAGGTGCTGCTCTGTGGCGGGGGCGAGAATCTCGCTGACGAACTCTCCTCAATAGTGTATGAGGGGTTCGTGGTTGCCGCAGATGGCGCGACCACCACGCTCGTCGAGTCAGGGTTCGAGGTCGATATGATCTCGACCGACCTGGACGGGATAGTTGAGGACCAGATCGAGCAGAACGGTGAGGGTGCTGTGGTCTTCCTCCATGCTCACGGCGACAACCAAGCTGCGGTCCGCAGATATGCCGAGAGTTTCACCGGTCCTTTCGTCGGCACCTGCCAGTGCCCACCACCCCCGGGGCTGGTCAATTTCGGTGGATTCACGGATGGTGACCGGGCAGCCTGCATCTGTGCGGAGCTCGGAGCGACTGAGATACTGCTCGCGGGGTTCGATTTCTTGAACCCTTCCCCCAAGGCTGGACGAGATATGGAAGTCAAGCGCAGGAAGCTGGCTTGGGCAGAGCGGATCATGGAAGTGCTGCGGCAGCAGGGAGTGAAGATTACTCCCGCATCTGAACTCAAGCGATGATCCAGAAACACAAGTTCGACATGTATATAGCTCTGGATACAGTTCTCGCCTCGGGATTGGGATGACTGTTGTCACCATGCAACAGGTAGAAAGAGCTCTGAAGAAGACCGTCGGAAGGAAGGGGATGTCCGACCAAGAGCTCAAGAACCTTGCAGAGTACCTCATGAGCTTCTTCGGCTACGCGGACGAGGTCATAGACAACAGACTCACATCCGAGGACCGGGACGTATTCTACATGCTGGAAGAGGAGGGGCTCCTCACGACGACGCAGGAAGAGGTTCTTCTGAAGAAGGGCAAGCTGTGGAGGATCCACTACTGGATCCTCAAGAAGGACCAGATTATCCGGCTGGCCGTGCAGGACGAGGCCGGGGCGGAGGTCCATGACGAGGCGGCCGAGGTCTATGACCAGGTCTCTGACGAGGAATGGGCACGTCATAGGGGTCCCTCTGGGGACAGCTCGGGCAAGCAACCCGGGCCGGATGAAACCCATTAATATCTGAAGCTGCATGAGCGGGACACAGGTCGCCAGATGAACGGTTATCTCATAGCGCTCATCGTCTTTCTTGCATGGATCGCTCTGGTCTACGTTCTGCATAGGATCAAGTGGTTCGATAGGCACAGCATGAGTCTCCAGGGCCCGATGATTCTCTGGAAGACGAAGCGAGGCAGGGATCTCATAGACCGCATAGCCTCCCGGAGTCGCGTCTGGCGACTGTACGGAAAGGTGTCGCTTTGGATATGCGCTGTGGCGATGGCGATCATCATGTCGCTCCTGCTCTGGGAAGCCACGATAGTCACGAGGGTAGATCAGGCACCCTCCCCGGAACTGATTCTCGGCATACCAGGAATCAATCCTGTCATACCGGTTGGATACGGCATCCTGGGACTCGTCATCGCGATCGTCGTGCACGAGTTCGCCCACGGAATAATGACTCGCGTGGGAGGCATGAAAGTGCAGTCGATGGGGCTGGTATTCCTCGTGTTCCCGATTGGCGCGTTCGTGGAACCCGATGAGGAAGAGCTCAAGAAGACGACCAGGAGCAAGCGATCGAAGGTGTTCGCGGCCGGCCCCGCGAGCAACATTGTGATCGCGCTCGTAGTCCTGGGCCTGTTCTCCGGAGTCATGATGTCCTCGATCGAACCGGGGACTGCTGGCGCCTTGGCACGCGGGGTGGTCGAAGGTTCGCCAGCAGAGATGGCGGGCATAGAGCCGAACAGCGTTATCATCGCGGTCGATGGTGAGAGCGTTCTCTCGGGTGAGGCTCTCGCAACGCGTGAGTCGAGTGCACCTGGAGCCGTCGTTGACATCATTGTGGCTTACGATGATGAGATCAAATACGTCCCGGTTGTCGACGGAATAGTGGTGTCCTTCGTGGCGGAGGACTACGCTGCGTTCAATGCGGGGATCGAAGCCGGGATGGTGCTCGTTTCGCTGAATGGAACCAATCTAGCCAGTTATGCCATGATCGCAGACGTCATGTCCGAATGTCATGCTGGACAGACGGTCCCAGTGACCGTCATGAGCTACCACAGCTCTCTCGACAGGTTTGCACTGAACACTTCGATCACGCAGGTTACGCTTTCGGACAAATGGGACTACTACGAGGAATTCAACCCTTCTGACAACGACGAGAGCTTCCGCGGGAAGGCCTTCCTCGGAGGGGGGTTCCTATACCTGGGTTTCCAGGCAGCTGACATATCTTACTACTCGGACATGCTCGCGAACCCGTTTGAGGGGGACAGGAACCTCGACGATGTCTCCAGATCCTGGCTCAGGCTCATTGCGTTGCCTTTCCTGGACCTAGCGCCAGTACGTTCCCCGGTCACAGACCTGTACACTCCCTCTGGCTACCTTGACTGGATGCCTGAGAGCGTCTTCTGGCTCACAGCTAACTCACTGTACTGGATATTCTGGCTGAACCTGATGGTCGGCTTGACCAATGTGCTTCCGGCGGTGCCCCTGGACGGTGGGTACATCTTCAGGGACGCGATAAGCTACCTCCTGGACAAGACTGGCAGGAAATACACAGACGCGGAGAAGGAACGCATCACCGGATCGGTCGCGATATCTCTGGCACTCCTGGTGCTGTTCCTCATCATCTGGCAGCTGGTCGGACCGGCATTCTAGGATAGAAAGTGTTTAATTATCCGAATTGTTACCAATTCGGATGCAATGTTCTCACCTCAGAAGGACATGAAAGAGCTGGTGCTTGAGGTCCTCAAGAAGGACCAGATGTCCATCAGCGGTGTCTGTCGCGAGCTGGCAGGAAGGGGCGTCAAGCTTCACCGGCTAGAGTTGACGGGCTACTTGAAGGCGCTTGCGGATATGCAGGTGCTCAAGGAGAAGGACATCAAACCCGCAAAGGTATTCTCCGCGTCCGCTGCCAGAGAGAAGAACCTCTACGAGCTCATAGGTGAGGCCGCGTCGGCTGTCGGCAAGAACCAGGATGAGAGAGCTACGCTGGCAGCTTATTCGCTCCAAAGGCTCTTCAGAAGGGCGGTCTTCGACATGGAGGTTGCCAGGTGCGGGCTGGAGGGGACGGTCGATGGGCGCAAGGCAACCCCTGAGGAAAGGACTGAATCCAAATCGATACTGACCAGGATGGGCTACAAGGTCCCGAACAGCGACATACCGACCGTTGTGGAGAAGGATCTTGACAAGCAGTTCGCCCAGGTTCTGTCTGAGATCGTCGTGGAGCGGTTCAACATGCGCACGCACCTTAAGGAGACGACGCAGCTGAAATTGTGAGGCGCTTGCTGCCGGTGATTTCAGGAGGGTTTCGATGACGATGAAGCTCGAGGATCTCGTGAAGGCCATCAGACAGTATAGAGGAGTGGTCAGGAAGGGACCGGTGTCCTCCGTCGCCGCAGGACTGATCCCGCTGGAGAGTGCCGATTTGCTGGCGGCCTACGGTGAGGACGCTGCGGTCATCAAGGTCGGGAAGGAGATCCTGTTAATGGCTGCGGACGGAATAGTCCAGGACCTGGTGGATCGGAACCCATACTGGGCAGGTTATTGCGCGGTCCTAGTCAATGTGAACGACATAGCTGCGATGGGAGGTCAGTCGCTGGCGATGGTCAACGTTCTGGCATGCTCGAAGGAGGATGTTCGCTCGAAAATAGTCGAAGGCATGAGAGACGCGTGCGACAAGTTCGGCGTTCCGATGGTCGGGGGCCACCTCCACCCTGACACTAAGTACAGCTCGATCGATGTGGCAATCCTCGGGAAGACAGACAGGACGAGGCTGGTCCTGAGCAGCGGAGCCTCGGTGGGCGACCCGGTTGTTTTCGCGATGGATCTGGACGGTCAGTTCACCCCGGGTGTACCGTACTCATGGGATACCACGTCTAGAAAGAGCAAGGAAGCCGTGCGCAGACAGCTCAGGACCATGAACAAGGTTGCCCCGTTCCTGACGGCGGGGAAGGATATCAGCAACCCGGGGGCGCTGGGCACGCTCGGCATGCTGCTCGAATCGAGCGCCGCCGGAGCTAAGGTAGACGTTGCCAGAATCCCTCGTCCGAAGGGAGTGGACCTGGTGCAATGGTTGACCGCGTATCAGGGATGCGGGTTCGTGGTGACATGCAAGCCCGGACGGGCCCAGCTTGTGATTGACGAGTTTGCCAGATCAGACATCACCGCGCTGGAGACTGGGGTAGTCACGAAAGGACACAGGCTCGAGATAGAGTTGGACGGGCAAAGCCATGTCCTTTTCGATTTCGAGATGGACACTCTCGGAGGGGCAGTCCCGGGTTCTGGTGCATTAGCGGGTGGTGACCGTCAGGTCACCTCCTGAACGCGCCTCGTTCCATTCGGCTCCGACCGTGCGCCCCTCACGGGGTCGTATAGGGTCATCACAACGTCATGCTGGAACGCGCCGGGGTCGAACCATAGACCCCCTGCCACCTCCAATCCCTTGGAGATGGCTGTCTGCAGCAGGTTGATGCTCGCGTTGATGTGCCTGTCCAGGCGCCACCCGCACTCGCATTCGAACAGGGTGCCCGTTCGGGAATCTGGTATCCTCCCACATATCGGGCACTTCTTGCTGCTGTATCGGGGATCCACCTTGACTACGGGGATCCCCCTCCACGCTGCCTTGTACTCGATGAA